>Ga0268359_11243_pt1 | contig 122012 bp, 141 predicted proteins | sample BioMet11_FD_194416 | JGI IMG/M metagenome (GOLD analysis project Ga0268359, IMG submission 194416) | Sewage microbial communities from Oakland, California, United States - Biofuel 11 (PacBio Assembly) | ecosystem: Engineered > Wastewater > Sewage > Unclassified | place: USA: California...
AATCTCGTCAAGGCGCGAAGAGATCTCGGCAATGCGGGCGTGGTGCAGCCTCCTCTTTCTCGAACGAATGCGCAAGATTCTTTTCTTGCATCCACGAGAGCCGTATGGGCCGCACGCGCAGCCCCGATCGGTCGCCTGCTGTTTGTACTTCCGATCGCCTTTGTCATGACGTTGATCTCGCGGCCCACTGCATCGATGCCGGCCTTTGTCGCCTTCATCTCCTCCGGGGAAACGCGACCTGGAGGGTAGCGTCCCTGCCCCGCGGACCGCGTTTAAGCAGCCCTTGACGATCTCCACGGACCGCCGCATAAAATGGCCTCGGGATCCTCCGGCAGTTCCTTAGCAAGTGACGTGTTCATGGCGCGGAGGAAAAGGGGAAGGGAGTTCTTTGCAATGCTTTTGATCTTCGGATGCGTCTCCGGGTTCTGGCTCTGCCCGATATGGTATTGACCGTGAGCTGGAGACTCGCCGAGGCATCTTTTATTGCGCGCACCGGTTCATCGACTTCGGCTGAAAGGAGATCCTTTGCCTGTTTCTCTTTTCATCGAGAAACGCGGGCACGTTCTCAAACGCCAGGGTCACTTTTTTTTCCGGTGCGGAACCGAGGATGGATTTTAAAAAGTCAAACATTCGAACACTCCGGGAGATTTCCCATGCAGGCATGGGATCGTCAGGCGATGTACCCTGTTTGTCGCTGAACAGTCAAATGGTTCATGGTTCACGAATCGTCGCGCGCGATCTGGCGGAGCCGTTCCACGCCATCGATCTCGTTAATCACGCTCACTACAGCCGGAGGCACGAGACTCTCCCATGCTTCCCCGGCAAGCATCCGGCGCCGGATCTCGGTCCCCGCTGTGCCGTTCGCGCTCGTACATTGCAGGAGACTGCACCGCGACATTTGCTTCGCGGAAGAGCCGGACCACGAGCGGGTTCGATGAATAGCAGGTATCAAACGGCGGCGTCATCGACATGACGTGTGCGGCCCAGAGTGCGTTACGCTGGACATCCTCGATCGGGATAACGTAATACGGGCACCCGAGCGTGGTAAGGGCACGGGTGATCATGAGCACCCGTTCGCCGGCCGTGAACGGGTGTCGAGCGTGTGGGAGAGCTGGGCGCTCCCGACACCGATGATGATCTCGTCGCACGTCCGCGACAGTTCCGTGAGGACGGCCTGGTGCCCGTTGTGGTACGGCTGGAACCTGCCAACGTAAAATCCGCGCTTCATGCTTTCTTACCCCCGTTTGCAACCCTTGCCGCAAATGCGCCGGCCGTAAACCCGGCATCGATGTTTACCACGGAGATAACCGAGCAGGACTGGAGCATGCTCGCAAGCGCTGCCCGCCCTTCGCCCATGTAACCGTACCCGGTGCTGACCGGGACACCGAGAACCGGCTTGTCGACAAGCCCCGCGACCACGGCCGGAAGCGTGCCCTCGCGGCCGGCGCAGACCACGAAAACATCGGCATCGAGAAGCGGCTTGAGCGCCGGGAAGAGGCGGTGGATGCCGGCCGCCCCGACATCGTACGCGGTCCGGACCGTGCAGCCCATCTCTTCTGCGATCACCCGCGCCTCCTCCGCGACCCGTATGTCGGATGTCCCGGCCGTGATGATCGCAACGATCCCGCCGTTTGGTTCCGGTGCCGGGCCGGTCGAGAGTACGAGGGAATGCGCAGCCTCGCGGTAGTCCGCTGCGATCCCTTTTTCCGCACAGGTTTTTTCGATCGCGGCGACCTGTTCCGGTGTCACCCGGGTCACCACGCAGCGGCCGGCGCTCTCCGCAAACCGGACTGCGATCTCCGCAAGGTGGGCCGGCGCCTTTCCTTCCGCAAGCACGACCTCGGGCATCCCGCAGCGGACTGCCCGGCCGAGATCGAGGCAGGCAAAATCCCCGATCCGTTCGAGCCGGAGGCCTTCGATCTCTTCTGCTGCCCGATCGAGCGGGATCTCGCCGTTTTTGTACCGTTCAAGGACTGCGGAAAGCACCGGGTTTGCGCGCATGGTTGTGATAATACAGATATGGGGATGCGTATTATAAGTTAGTTCATTGCCATGTCGTACCTGGTCTATGTAGCATATTTCGGCGCAGCGGTCGTGATCTTTTTGTGGCTGCGCGATGCGCGGATCTTCTTTAAGACCGGGCTTCCCGGCTTCCGGAAAGCGGCATACTGGGGCGTATTGTACGGGGCGCTTGGCACGTTTGGCGTCCTTCTGACGCTTGCCGGGGAAAGTATCGAGATCTTCGGCCTTGCCATCATCCTTGCGGCGCTCTACCTGCAGGGCCGCATGGAACGGGAGAAGGTCTTTACCGGAAAAGAGCCCGCACTCGACCGGGCGCTCGGCAGCGCAAAGGCGCCGCGGCCGGATAAAAAATAATGACACGGCAGGAAATACAAGATAAGGGAATTTACCAGGCATGATCCAGAAACCACGAGGCACACGGGATTTCCTTCCCGACGAAATGGAAGCGCGGCGCAGCACTGAGGCAAAGATGCGGGAGGCGGTGCGCCGGTTCGGGTACCGCGAAGTCTGCACTCCCGAGTTCGAGGATCTCGAACTCTTCACGCTCCGGTCGGGAGAGGGGATCATGCAGGAGATGTACGTCTTCGAAGACAAGGGCGGGAGAAAACTTGCCCTGCGCCCGGAGATCACCGCTGCCGTGATCCGGATGTACATCAACGAGGCTAAAGTTGCGCCAAAGCCGCTGCGCTGGTGCTACTTTGCCGACTGCTTCCGGTACGAGCGCCCGCAGAAAGGAAGGTACCGCCAGTTCTGGCAGTTCGGCGCCGAACTGATCGGGGCCGATACCGCGATGGCCGATGCAGAAGTGATCATGCTCGCATCCGAGGCATTAAACGCGACCGGCGTTACGTGGGACCTCAAGGTAGGTCACCTTGCGTTCATGAGAAACCTCCTTGCCGGGCTTGAGCCGGCAGCCCAGCGCCGGGTGATGGCGCACCTTGACAAGAAGGATTTCGAAGGGCTTGCCGCGACACTGGAAGGAATGGGAAAATCGGCCTTAAACGATTCGCTCACCGCGCTCGTGGAGTGCCGGACGCTCAAAGAGGCATTCGAGATCGCCGGTGCAATCCCGGAGAAGGATCGCGTGGAGCAGACCATGGCAATTCTCGATGCAGCCGGGGTAAAATATTCCCTCAACTTCGGAATTGCCCGGGGGCTGGACTATTACACGGGCATGGTCTTTGAGGGCTTTGCCCACAACCTTGGCGCAGAGAACCAGATCCTTGGCGGCGGGGGCGTACCGGCTCGCGCACCTCTTTGGCGGCGACGATGTCGCGTCCTGCGGGTTTGCGATCGGATTCGACCGGGTGATGGTCTCGCTCGGGGATGCTGCACCGGCAAAGGATACCATTGCCGCAATCATCTGCACGGACGAGGGCCGCACTTTTGCGCTCGCGGCTGCCCGCCAGTTCCGGGCTGCCGGGATCCGGGCGGAGATGGATTTAATGGGCCGCGGGCTTGGCGCACAGCTGGCCCGTGCCGCCAAATCCGCCGATTTTGCTGTTGTTATTGGAAAACGGGAGGCCGATGCCGGGCAGGTGACCGTAAAAGACCTCCACTCGGGAGAGCAGAAAACTCTCGATGTTGCCGCGGCAGTTGCCGAGGTGAAGGCGTATCGTTCTTGCTGATGAGCTCGCAAAGCAGCAGCGCAGTATCAGTGTAGCGGAATTTTTTGAGAAGAACAAGCACCTGCTGGGCTTTGACTCGCCCACCCGCGGCGTTATTACCACGATCAAGGAAGCCGTGGATAACGCGCTCGATGCCTGCGAGGAAGCGCAGGTGCTTCCCGATATTTACATCAGCATCAAAAAGACCGGCCCGGAGATGTTCCGGATCATTGTCGAGGACAACGGCCCGGGGATCGTCCCCAAGCAGGTGCCGTTTGTCTACGGGAAACTTCTCTACGGCTCGCGCTTCCACCAGATCCGGCAGACCCGCGGCCAGCAGGGAATCGGGATCTCGGCCGCCGTGCTCTACGCGCAGCTGACAAGCGGCATTCCCACAGTCGTCATCTCGCGTACCGGGGCAAAAGAGCCGGCGCACCAGTTCGAGATACAAATAAAGATCGAGACAAACGAGCCCGACGTAATCTCCGACAAGGTTGTGGAATGGGACCGGATCCACGGCACGCGCGTCCAGATCGAGTTTAAGAGCACGATGTCAGCAAAAAAGAAGCTGCTCGAATACCTGAAGTACACCTCGGTCGTGAACCCGCACGCCCGGTTCCGTGTGGAGCTGGACGACGAGGCGTTCACGTTCGAGCGCGTGAGCCAGGAGGTGATCGCGTGCCCGGTGGCGATCCAGCCCCACCCGCACGGGATCGAGTTCGGACAGCTCAAACGCATGGCCGCAGCGAGCGATGAGAAGCTTCTCGACTTTCTCGTGAACGGTTTTTCCCGGGTGGGCAAAAAGACCGCGCAGGAGATGTGCGACAAGGCCGGCCTCAAGGCAACCGCAAAAGTAAACGGGCTTTCTGCCGATGAACTCAAAAACCTGCTTGCCGCCATGCAGTCCGTTGCCGTTCCGGCCCCGCCTACCTCCCAGTGCCTCTCTCCCATTGGCGAAGACCTGATCCGGCGCGGGCTTGACAAGGAGTTCCAGATGGACTTTGTCGCGGCCCGCACACGCCCGAGCTCGGTGTACTCCGGCCACCCGTTTGTGGTGGAAGCGGCGATCGGGTACGGCGGACGGCTCGAACCCGAGGGAAACGCCATAATCCTCCGGTTTGCCAACCGCGTCCCGCTCATGTACCAGCAGGGTGCCTGCGCGGTCACCGAGTGCGTTTCTAACGTGAACTGGAAGGCGTACAACATCTCCCAGCAGGGCCTTCCTCTGGGACCGGTCCTGCTCCTCGTTCACGTTGCTTCAACAAACGTGCCCTTCACAAGCGAGAGTAAGGATGCAATTGCGAGCATCCCGGAGATCGAAAAGGAGATCGTGCTCGCGCTCCAGGATCTCGGCCGGGAGCTCAAGACGTTTCTCTCGCGCCGTGACCGGAACAAGCTTGCCGAGGACCGGGCCCGGGCGGTCTGCGCGGTGATCCCCGAGATTGCGGCGAAAGTGAGCGAGATCGTGGAAAAGCCGCTCGTAGACACCACGCCCATCGAAGGCCGGCTCATGAAGAAGCTGATCGCAAAGAAGTGGACAACTGCCGGGAACGTGACCATCGAGGTGAACAACTACACGAGCAGCGATGTCGAGATCTCGGTCTACGATATCTCCGCGGACAACGCGGCCGGCGCGGACATGCCGCCGGCATTTTCTACCGAGATGGACGGGCAGTTCACGAAAGTCTGGAAGATGGCAATCCCCAAGCACACGGTCTGGCGCGTTACGTATCCCGGGAAAGGTGGCGGCATGCTCGACATCCGCGGCATAGAGGACAACAAGAAGATGGTGGTGGATCTCGATGTCTAAAGAGGAGCTGGATGCCCGGGCAATGAAGGCGCTCATGGGCATTGCATCGGCATGGTACGACCAGATGAAGGGCGGGGAGATCCCCTCGATCTCGCTTCCCACGCGTACCAAGTACAACATCGAGTACGACGATGCAAGCGAGGTCTGGAAGTACGGCGACAAGGAGAGCCTGCGCACCGCGGCAACCGCAAAGACGGCAACGCATCTTTTGAAGATGGCCTATGTGATCGGTTTTGTCAAGACCCAGCTCCGCGAGAACCGCTCCTCAACATTAAGAGAAATGTATTACATCTCCGAGGGCTGGAAACGCGCGAAGTTCGGGGCGCAGGACGAGAGTAACTTCCTTGTGGAGGATCTCGAAATTATTTCCGATGTCCCGCGCGAGGGCTTCCACCTCCGGCCCGAAGAGAACGGGGCAAGCGTGTACGGCCCGATGCGGATCCGGGAGCCGACCCGGCGCGGCCCGAAACTGATCCACTGCCAGGACGATGTGGGCGAAGCGGGGTACTCCATCCCGAACAATGTGGAGAACCTCGAACTCGTGGACCACGATGCGAAATTTCTGATTGCCATGGAAACGGGCGGTATGTACGACCGGCTGATCGAGAACGGTTTTGACGAGGAGTACAACGCGATCCTCCTCCACTTGAAGGGCCAGCCGGCCCGGTCGTCACGGAGGCTGCTCAACCGGATCAGCCAGACCTGGAACCTGCCCATTCTCGTCTTTACCGATGGCGACCCGTGGTCGTACCGGATTTATGCGTCCGTGGCGTACGGGGCAATCAAGAGCGCCCACCTGTCCGAGCTGCTTGCAACCCCGAAGGCGCAGTTCTTGGGGCTTCAGCCAAGCGATATCCGGGACTACAACCTGCCGTCAGACAAGTTGTCGGATAAGGACGTTGAGGCACTGAACGCGGAGCTGACCGATCCCCGGTTTGCAACGGAATACTGGAAGAAGCAGATCAATTTACAGCTGGAGCTGGGACTGAAATCGGAACAGCAGGCGTTTGCGGCGAGGGGGCTCGATTTTGTGACGAAGAAGTATCTGCCGGCGAGGTTAAGTGAGATGGGGGTGATCTGACATGAAAATAGGAGAGATGTATACCGATGGGCAATATCTCAAGCATAATCCGACATGGGATGCAGATGATGCTGCCTGGAAGGCAGATCAGATATTTGCCCTGATCCAAAAACACGGACTGCGGCCGGTGTCGGTCTGCGAAGTGGGGTGCGGGTCGGGAGAAATTCTCAGGCAGCTCCAGCTGAAAATGGATAAGAACTGCACATTTACCGGATATGAAGTATCTCCTCAGGCAATAGAACTGGCAAACCAGCGTTCCAACGAGAGACTTACCTTCAGGCTGCAGGATATCAGCGAAAAGTGCGAATCAGCGTACGATCTCATCCTTTTGATCGACCTTATCGAACATCTTGAAGATTATTTTGAATTTTTACGGATCCTCAAGGAGAAGAGCCCGTATAAAATCCTGCATATCCCTCTCGAAATGTTTGTCATGGCGGTCCTGTATCCGCGGTTTCATCAGGGCCAGCGGGAGAAAGTAGGTCATCTTCATTATTTTTCAAAAGATACCGCTCTCCAGATGATCAGGGACCTGGGATATGAGATCGTGGATTTCACGTATACGAAGGGCTATTCCCTGCCTCATCACACAAATGGTATAAAAGACAAAATACTGGGAATACCCCGCAGGCTGCTTTATCCGGTTATGCCGGATCTTACCGTACGGATGTTTGGCGGGTATTCGCTTCTCGTGCTGGTGAAATAAGATGATTGTCGGCTGCACAGGATCTCAGCAATCCCTCCACTGCCCGTGAGAGAAAAAAATGCCTGCGTACACCCTGGGGCTCTTTGCAAATATGTACCCTGCGTTCGAAGGAGATTACCGGGGAGTATTTATCCGGCAGATGGTACAGGACCTTGAAAGCCGCGGGGTCATGGTAAAAAAGGCGGTAAAGACGTCTCCCTCGGTTCTCGGGTATTTTCCGTTTTTCTCTCGATCCGTTTCCCTGGTTCGCGACAGGGATCTCGATCTGATGCAGGCAGAGTATATTCCTCACAGCAGCATTATCCCGGTGTATCTCAAACGGAGGGAAGTCCCCCTTATTCTCAAATTCCACGGGGATGATGCCCGCATTTTTCCGTTCAGGAACCGGTTTACCCTGTCCCTGACAAAGCTCATGCTCAAAAATGCCTCCCATACCATAACTTCAAGCGAGGAAATACGCCGGATACTGATCGGGATTGGGGCATGTCCGGACAGGGTCAGTACAATTCATTCCGGAGTTGACACGCGGTTCTTTGTGAAAAAAGACAAAGGAGATTCCCGCAGACTCCTGGGTCTGCCGGTTTCTGATACGATCTTTCTCTTTGTCGGCCGGCTTCACCCCTGGAAAGGCGTACCGGAATTAATCGAGGTCGCAAGGGCATGTCCTCAGTACCATTTTGTTTTTCTCGGACCCGGGACAGTACCGGATCATCCCGGTAACTGCCTGTTTTTCGGAACAAAGCCGCACAACGAGATTCGTACATGGATGAATGCGGCGGACTGTTTTGTTCTCCCGACGCACACAGAGGCGATTCCGACATCAGTCATGGAGGCATTCGCCTGCGGACTCCCTGCAATTACCACGGATATCGGCGGGTGCCCGGAGATTGTAACAGAAAATGAAAACGGTCTCCTTGTTCCGGTCGGGAATATTCAGGCACTCCTTGCTGCCGTGGACCGGATGGGCCGGCATGAGGCAGAACGGGAACAGATGGGAGAGAATGCACGAAAAACCGTTCGCGAACGGTTCGATCAAAGGATGATGACCGATCGCCTGATTGAGGTCCATAAGGAAGTGATGGGGCAGTCGCACCGGGAGTTTTAAAAAAAAATAGCGTGTCATTCCAGACCGTTCAGGAGTGCCAAAAATTTTTCCCGGGCATACCGGGAATCGAACTCTGTTGCTGCCAGCTGTTTTGCATGCATCGTGATATCCTGCGAGAGCCGGTCATCGGATAACAGACGTGTAATAGCCCGGGAAAGCGGGAGCGGGTCATCATCGCTGACAACAAGACCGCACTGGTTCTGAGCGAAAAACCATGCAACAAAGGAATCTTTTGGGGCGTGAACGAGTACCGGAGTACCTGCTGCAAGGTATTCCCCCATTTTTCCCGGGGCTGAGGTCCGGATAATATCCGGGTATTCGGATTTGAATGCAAGCGGAAGGAAGAGCAGGTCAGCACCCCGCTGTATATCCGGCATCTCTGAGTTGGGGAGGTGTTTATGGACTACCACCGGCCCGGAGATCCCATTGGTTTCAAGATTCGAATCGGATTGGGGCGTATAGATGTGAAGCGTTAATCCGGGGATTTGTGTCAGTTTTATCGCAGCAATCAGATTCCGGAATGCACTGTAGTGGGCTTCGTATACCGCCCCGGTATAGACAATCTTTTTACCTGCAGGATCCTTTCGGAGGGATTCCTCGTGGATGTTTTTATGGTACTCCGTACTGTCGAACGGATTGTGAATAACCGTGGCAGGTACGCCATATCTCTTTCGGTATTCTTTTTGGAGGCATTCATTTGGGACGATGACCTGTGCCGCCCCTTTTAGTATCGCCGTTTCCTGCTCATCGGCAAACGACCGCAGCACCGGATCGGTCCACTGACAGGAATAATAATCGAACGCATACAAGACAAAGGGTACACTGAGTTTCCTGCTTGCCAAAAACGCTGCAGACGGATCCAGAAGATCCCCGGTACAACCGATAACCGCGGCACACCGTTCTTTTTTCAGTATCCGCACGTACTGGCAGGTCCGGATTTTACAAAGGAGCGTCAGCAGCCCGGTGAACCGCAGTTTCGCTGCAAGAGCAACCAGCGCCCGGACAATCTGATAATCCGGATGGATAAAATACTCGTGTGCCAAAAGCTGGCCCGAACAGTTGCCAAGTCTCTTGTACAGATGAAAATTTTTCAGGGTGATGAGACAATAGTGTGCCGGATCGAATGCTTTGAGCAGATGGTACACCACCATGGACTGTCCCGATTGGGATGGGGGAAGACCCAGGGAAATAAATGCAAATTTTTTCATGGAGGCCCCATGTTTTTTTCAGGAACTTACGGGGACTCTCTGGCTGGTACCATGGTACGAAAGAAGGATCTTCAGGACCGTGTCACTGACATGCTCTTCAAGGTATTCCCGGGGCGGGGTCCAGGTGGGAGGGCTGTTCATGACCAGCTTGACGCACCGCAGAATTGTCTCCTGATCCGCACCCGAGAGCAGGTTGCTGCCGCACTCGAGCGTTTCCGGCCGCTCGGTCACATCGCGGATCGTGACGCTCGGGACATGGAATATGCAGCACTCTTCCTGGACCGTTCCGCTGTCACTTAAAACACAGCGGGCGTCCTGTTCAAGCCGGATAAAATCAAAAAAGCCGAATGGTTCGTGAAAACGGATAACCTCAGAATCAATCGCGATATTAAAACAACGGATCTTATCGCGGGTCCGGGGATGCAGACTGCAGATAACCGGGATATCGTACTGTTTTCCAAGAACCGTCAGCGCCGAAATGAATTCATGCAGCCGGTCCGGGAGATCCACATTTTCGGAGCGGTGCAGGGTTACAAGAAAGTACCGGTTCTTTTTGATATTGAGGCGGTTAAGTATATCCGAGCGTTCGATTTGACCGGAATAATGCCTGATCACCTCAAGGATAGGATTCCCCGTTACGAGGATTCTCTCAGGGGGGATTCCCTCCCGTATCAGGTTTGACCTGCTGCGTTCGGTATAGGGCATCAGGACATCGCTGGTGTGATCGATGATCCTGCGGTTCACTTCCTCGGGAACCCGGTCGTCATAGCACCGGTTTCCCGCTTCCATATGAAAGACGGGGATTCTCCGGCGTTTCGCAATGATTGCCGAAAGGCTGCTGTTTGTGTCCCCGAGAAGAAGGATACGATCGGGTTGTTCTTTGCAGATGACCTCTTCGGTCCGGATCAGGATTTGCGCGATCTGCTCTCCGACCGTTGCGCCCCGGGTATCCAGGATATAATCCGGGGCCCTGATCTGAAGCTCTTCAAAAAAAACATCTTTTAAATTTTTATCAAAATTCTGGCCAGTATGAACCAGAACATGGGAACACTGTGCATCGAGTTTTTCGATAATCCGGCTCAGACGAATGAGTTCGGGGCGGGTTCCCAGAATCGTCATTATCTTCATCTGAGCAATTCCCCGCCGTTGGTATTGTGATCCCTGACCATCAGGTCATATTTTTCCAGGATGCTCTGAAGCTCCCCGAGTCCCATAACATTGTCTTTTGATGAGAACTCATGGCCCAGCACAACGCTTTTCTCATCCTCCTCGCAAAGCTCGGGAAGGATGGGCCGGATAACATAGTAGTCCCCACGGTCAACGGTACGGTTTGCTTCTTCCTCCGAGACAAGAATTTCATGGATCTTCTCTCCCGGGCGGATGCCGGTGATCACTGTTTTAATTTTCCGGTCTCCGATAAGGAGACGCGCAATCTCCGTCACTTTTGAAGAAGGCACCCGGGGGATATAGGTCTCTCCGCGTTTTGCACCCTTTAACGCTGCAAAGATAGTATCCACCGCCTGATCCAGGCTCAATAAAAACCGGGTCATATCTGCTGTTGTAATGGTTACCGGTCCGCCAGCACGGATCTGTTCATGGAACAGGGGTATGACCGATCCCCGGGAAGCCAGTACGTTCCCGTACCTTACGCAGATAAACCGGGTACGGGGACAATCCAGGTTGGCGGTGATAAAAATCCGTTCCTGGAGGGCTTTGGTCATGCCCATGACGTTTACCGGCTTACAGGCCTTATCCGTGGATATCCCGATTACCGTTTCTACCGGAAGCTTCAGTTCTCGAATTGCACGGACGATATTTTCCGGTCCGGAAATGTTGGTCTTTACTGCTTCGTAGGGAAAGTATTCACAGGAAGGGACCTGTTTCAACGCCGCAGCGTTAAAGACGACGTCGACGCCCTGAAGGGCAGAACCAACACTGTGGAAATCCCGCACATCACCGATACGGAATTCAAGAAGGCGTTTGAAGTTGTTGTAAATGATCTCATCGGTCGAAGCCTTGCTGTTGAGATACGATAATCTCATTTCATGTTGTTTTGCTTCATCGCGGGAAAGAACGATGATCTTTCGCGGGGTTCCCATTTCTCCTGCGAGAAGACGCCGAATCAACACTTTACCTAATGAGCCTGTTCCGCCGGTGACAAGAATTGTTTTATTGGTGAGCATGATATTCCCTGATTGCTGCATAAGGTGTTGGATCCTGATGCATCTGTTCTATCATATATTCCCATGATGGAATCTTAATGTTTGTTTGTTTTTTGAATTTTTCCGGGTTCAGGCTTTTATCATTGACCACAGTTTCATCAGGTTCGATCAAGATTTTCATACGGTAGGTTTTTTTCACCAGGACAAGGAGACTGTACTTGCTGATCGGTTCCGATGCTACCTGATAGACCCCGTCAAGGGTGGGATACCCGGTAATAATCTGGTCGATGATTTCAGACAGCGCCTGTGTGGTAAGACCGGAGAAAACCGCATTTTTATATCCTGATACCGTGGACCCTTCGTGATCCATAAACCATTCGATGAGCCCGTGAGATGAGTCGAGTTCACGCCCGATAATGGATGTGCGAATCGTCAGGGTGCCCGGATACGAGACTTCCCCGAGGTATTTTGTTTTGCCGTACAGGTCTTCAGCATCAGAAGGGTCATCCTCGCGGTAATGCCCTTTCCGTCCGGAAAAAACACAATCTGTGCTCACATGGATCAGCCGGATATTTTTCTGCCTGCATATGCGGGCAAGCTGGTGCGGGAAAAGCGCATTGATGGCAATACTCTCCAGGGGGTCCTGTGCAGCCGGGAGCTGTTTTACGATCCCGATACAGTTGACAACCACATCGGGTTTTACCGAATCGATGGCATCGTGGATCGTTTCTATATTCTCCGCACTGGTATTTCCGATGATATTCATCTTTGTAAAAAGAGGATGATCTGTATAATTGGATAAATTCCCACGAACAGTTCCGACGACGGCATGTTTCCACGAAAGAACCTGTATTAATTTATGGCCAAGCATCCCGGTAGCTCCAAGAACAAGCACCCGCATAATAGTTCTACGTTTTTAGTTTCCACTCTATATGATGTTACTGATGAGATACTTTCGCAATAAATTCATTAAACTTCTCTATATATTCAGGAACATTGGAATAATAGATCCGTTCAGTGATTTTTTGTCGGGCACGATGATGAATCACCCGGGTGAGAGCAGATGTATTTTTTGGCTGATAAAAATGGATTTTTTCACGGAACTTTTCAAATTCAAAAAATGTTCCTGTTTCTGAGCCCGGTATAATGACATGACAACCAGAGTATAATCCTTCATAGATCGTTCTCCCAATGCACTGGTGCGGATCCCCTCGGATAATATAATCGCTGATATCGTAAATGAGCTGTATATCGCTCTCGTTTCCGTAGAATACAATGCGTTTATCATCACCGGCAACGGATTTGCACCGACTAAGGTATCCCTTTTCCCCACTCCCGACAATAAGGAGAATGATGTTGTCATCAGGTACTTTCCGGAATGATTCAATAACAAAATCGACACCTTTAATTTCTTCAATCCTGCCAATGATAGAAAAAACCGTTTTGTGTACTTGGTCAATGTTGGGACGTAGTGCATAGGGGACATTTTCAATCCGGCGGTGCATCCAGAACGGATTGTTGAGGAGAATCGCATTCCCAAGATGAAGGTGTTCAAAGGGTTTTGCTGTCGCAGCATCAATGAAAATAACCCCACGTGCAATTTTAAGGGATTCAAACACAGCATCGTTCGAATTATCGAAAATTTCTCTGATGTGAATGAGCGTACAGGGAGATTTGCGAACAAGATGGTGAAGGGTAAGGCTGCTAAGATAAATATAATCGTAATGACCTTCATCAATAATACGCTGGATTTTCTTGGCATCCAGCCATTCAAAAAATCTTTTAATGACTGCCCGGATATGAAACGATATAGTGTCCGGTTTACCGAAATAACAATAATCAAGGGGAAGGCAGAGCTGGTAAAAATTACCTATTTTATTCCGGTAATTATCCATAACCCATGAGATATTTGGATCGGAGCCCACGAGTTTTCTTGTTATCATTAAATCAATTTCTGTACCGGATGCATTCTCAATGTACGTCTGGAGACTTCGTGATTGGTACGCATACGGGGAGATAAACAACGCTCTCATTTTTCCTCAAGAACTGATATAGCTGTACTACGGTTTAGGACCAATTAAAGAATATCAGCGGGTTTCTCATGCGGTCTTTGCACCATTCCGACACAAAATCTCAAAAATTATCCATAGTATCATGTCGAGAAAGTTCGGGGACTTTTCAATCCGCCAAACAGGCATTATCCGGGAGCAAAATGTCAAACTGTTTCATCCATTGCCCAAAGCAGATGCATCTCCAGATATGGTAACTGAACGGCTCTTGACCGGAAACGATCCGGTCAAATTGCTCAATGATCTGGTCATTCAGGACTCCCTGTGACTGCCCGACAGCCTTGCAGAGCAGATCCCTGAACTCTGCAGATCTCCTTTTCCGGAGCCATTCTTCCTCTGCGGTTACAAAACCCAGTTTATCCCTCCGCAAACGGATTTTTTCCGGTAATATCCCTTTCATCCCCGTTCTCAATACGAGCTTTGTACAGGCATTTTTCAGTTTATAGTCTTCAGGGAGACTGGCAAGAAATACAACAAGCCGGCAATCGAGAAACGGCACTCGTGCCTCTATGGAATGGGCCATGGAATCCCGGTCTTCCCAGTGAAGGAGCATGGGGAGGCTGATACGAAAAATTTCTAGTCTTGAAAGTGCATTGATGTTTTTTACCTGAGGGATGTCAAAATAACGCTGCCCTGAACGTGCCCCAAGAGCATCCTCATTTAGCCAGAACGGATGATATGTCTTTTTTAAGAAATTTTTCCTGACAAAGTCTTTCACTGAATCAGGAATAAAAAGATAGCCTGTTTTTGCAAGGGATCCTGGAACTGAAAGGCCATAATATTTCTCTGCTGAAAACATTTCCCGGAACAGTGTTACAAATTTCCCATGACGGAACAATTCGGCATACCGGTACACGAACGGCCGGTAACCACACAACTGCTCGTCTGCGCCCTGACCATCGAGCATTACTTTGACCTGATTTTTTGCTGCAGATTCAAATACCATCCATTGGGCAAAAATACTCGTGGATCCGAAGGGTTCATCCTGATGCCATACAATATCACCAAGGATCATTAACAGGTTATCCGGATCCGGGTAGGAATAATGTGCATCGATATTTCTTGAGAGAACAACTTCATCAATGAATTCCCGTTCATCAAAACGCCTGATATCTGAACATGCTGAAAAGGTTTTTTGCATCTCCATTTTATTTTCTGTTTTGAGAATATCCTGTACCAAACAAACGATTGAGGACGAATCGAGTCCACCCGAAAGACAGGACCCTACAGAAACATCCGCACGGAGGCGCAGTCGTACTGAGTCACGCATGAGCGAATAAAAATCCTTTGTTGCGTCCCCAAACGTTCCCTCATAGGGCACTGATGACAGTTCATACCACTGGAATACAGGCAATGGTACCGGAATATTACCAATGTTTATTTCAATGGACTGCCCCCCACGAATCTGATAAACACCGGAAAACAGTGTTTCGGGGGTGTGGTCAATAAGGCCCCATACAAGATAATCATATGCGCGCGGACCATTTAACAAGGGCTTCCATCCCGGCAATACCGTGAATTGTTTGATCTCCGATGCAAACGCAAGAAATCCTTCCGGGGAGATCCAATAATATAACGGCTTTACCCCGAATCGATCCCGCGCGGCAAAAAGGGTCCCGGTTTTTTTGTCAAAGATCACAAACGCCCACATACCATTGAATTGTTTCAGACATTCTGCCCCCCACTGTGCATAAGCAGCGAGGATGACCTCGGTATCAGAATCCGAAATGAATCTGTGTCCGAAACTTTCCAATTTTTTTCGAATCTCTCTCCAGTTGTAAATTTCTCCATTGTAAGTGATCCAATACCTATTATTGTCATAACACAAAGGTTGGTGACCTGCCGGGGATAGATCAACAATAGAAAGGCGGCGATGTCCCATTAAAAGTGAGATACCGCATTCTCTGTTACAATCGCTCACCTTCACAGTTGGGGCATAAGGTAAATCTGCCATAAAAACACTTTTTGGTGTGTTTTGGCCGCCATAAACAAATTCCTGAGCATTATTATCAAAAAGTGCAAAACCCTCATCGTCCGGGCCTCGATGTCTGATAATATCAGTCATTAATTGAATCAGACTCGGATGAATCGATTTTTCCTTGAATGCTACCAGAACTGCGATACCACACATAACATCATCAAACGCCGAGGATTCCACTCATAATAACCTGAAGAACCGGGATAACTTCAACGATCATATGCTTTTTTCAATCTGTTACTGCGCAATTAATAAGCCTTGTAACCGGATATGAATACTATCCATGAACGGATGAGATTCATACCGGTATACTATGCTTGCGAGGTTACCTTCGCCATAGGTTATTTTATCAATAATTGATCGAGGGTCAACATTAATCATTCTTTTTCTGCACATTATTACAGATATTAGAATTTTTTGTTTTATGTTGTTTCAATCATATCCAACAGGACTCTGTTTCTTTTCATGATCAGATATTACTGCCAAACGGTATGGATATTTTCCTTTTTATGCAACCAGAATGGGGTATGGTGTATTTAGAGAGCATATCTCAGATATATTATTAAATTTCATATTCCTCGGAAAAATTTTATTACGATCATTTCACCCTTTTTAAACCTGTTATTTCAAGGATAAAGGATTTTATGAGATCAAATATATCATTCGGGATAAGCTTTAGCCGGAATCCGATAAAAATAATCAGGATAAATAAAATGATTTTTACAAGTTCAACCCAGCGGGTGAGATCCAGAGTGTTGATAAAAACGGCAAAAACTGATACTATAATAATAACAACTAACGTCGTACCAAGCCGAGCAACTTCAAGAGGAATAGGATGCAGTTTCTGCGACCAGTAGAGATATATCACAGTTAAACAGGCATAAGAGGCCGTCGTTGCCATAGCTGCACCAATCGCCCCCCACAGAGGAATGAAGAGATAATTCAGACAAATATTGAGTCCAGCGGTAGACCATGTTGCATAAGAAAAAAGGTATGTTTTTTTTTCTAAGGAAATACCAAGTGCAGTAACCTGTGTTGTCCCCGAGAGAACAATTCCTATGGCGAGAATGCTAAGTACGGATGCTGCTGGCCAATAACTTATAGGGGTGGTTATGATTAAAAGTTCCTTTGCAAAGAGGATCAGGCCGGTCCCAAGAACGGCAAGACCAAAAAACCAGACAGAGAATACCTGGCTGACGATTTGACGGTAGTTTGTATTTTCGCGATACAGTTTAATGACAAACGGGCTCCATGCATTCCCGAACGCACTGTTCACGAAGGTGAGTATGACACAGAACGTGAATGCGATACTGTACAGTCCGACCTGCGTAAGATCGGTGAAGCCGGCAAGCATAATTCGATCGATTGAGCCAAATACCCAGTATCCGATCCCGGCAAAGATGAAGGGGTAGCCATATGAGACAAGGCTCTTTGCATAGTGAGAATCAAATGATGGTATGAGATCCTTTCTGATCGCTAAAAGTCCAACCGGCAAAGCGATGATTAGCGCTATAAAACTCCCCAAGTAATAACCGAGCAGCCCCAGCCCGAAAACAACAATGAGGAGGAGCTGAAAGAGGATCCCTGCAATATTCTGCAGGAAAGAGATAATAAAAAATTTTGCTGGTGCGAAATGCAAGCGGAGGGTATCAAGACAGTACTGCCCGATCTGGGCGGGGATATTTATCATCAGTGCAAGAACAAGAAAGACAAGAGGGATCCCATAACTGGCAGACAGGTATTCGCCGAAAAAGAGAAGCGCGATGCAGATGAATGCAGAAAACATAATCGACCATACACTGAGGATCCAGAGGCCGGTACTTATCAGAGCAGGTCTGTCTGCCTCTGGGGTTTCCGGATCAAAATAAAACCGCTGGGCTGCATTGGTCAGCCCAAGATTCAAAACCAAGCCAACAAGTCCTGCAATGGTCCCGATAAGCCCGATGATACCATATTCCGCAACTGAGAATAGATGGGTATAGATCGGAAAGACCGCAAAAGCAATGACTTTGAGGATAAAATCCGAGCCACCATAGAGGATGGTATCTTTTACCAGTGCATCTTTTATCACCGATAGTACTCTCCGGGCAGTTTGTTTTCATGAAGGGGGTGATCAATAACCGACTTTCTACGATTATATTCTGACTTCAGGGGATGATACAAATTCATAAGATCGACATCCTCTCCATGCAGGATCTTCCGGTAGATCGATCCGAACAAATATTGTGCCGTCTCTTCTGAGTGATATTTCTCTACATATTTTCTCCCGGCTCTCCCAAGCTGCTCCCTGAGTTCTGGATGGGTTACAAGGACACGGAGATTTTCCTTCAATGTTTCAGGGGTGGTGGAGAGGATTGGGCACTCGGTTAAATAACCATAAAGGCGGAAAATTCGAGTATAAATCGGGTTTTCCAAATTTGCAAGTACTGGCAATCCGGAAGCCATACCTTCGATACCACTTAATGCATAACCCGAAAAAATAAACTGCTCCGCCAAAATATCCACAGTCTGCATGGTTTCCTGAACCACACAATTAGGCACTTTTTCGCAGAGAACCAACTCAACCTTAAATCCTTCGCGTTTTAGTTCATCAATAGCAGTGACAAGGAACTCAGTCCCTTTGAATCCACGGTGGTTTGGAGTATGTAAAATTTTTACAAGACCGGTCCGTCCATCATTACCCGAATATTCTTTTTTGGGTTGCCAAATATGGGTATCAACCGTGATTGTCTGAGGAATTGGTACATCCCATCTTCCGATGCCATCAAACATGACCCCATTAATTATAATATCTGCATTCCGTACCCAATACATGACATGTTCCACAATTACCGCCTCGTTCCTTGCGGCATCGGGATACGACAATAGCAACGCATGCCTCAATGTCGTATCCATTACTTTTGAATACATGTATGCATCTTCCCCATACGGGATGACAAGGCTTTTTATTCCTGCTAGTTTGAGAAGATAAGCCTCAAATTTCCAACAGGATGTGCGTCCCAAGGGCCCCCCATAAAAAGATATATGTACAACAGACGCATGCCTTAAAATATAACAAAATGCAAAAAAATATTTTGTCAGTTCCCTGATTGGACCGACACAGAACCGAGGTACGACATCATGAAAATAAAGATCGAAATCACTCTCTTTATTGATGGATAGATACCCCTCCATGAAAGTACATGACCGATACCCAACCCTCTTCATTGCGTCAGACCAGTATTTGTTATTGATAATAGGTACAGGTCCCCAGATGAGTGTATCCCTTCGCTTTGGTGCAAACAGGGTATAGAGGAACAGTACCGGTACGCAAAGGAGATAAAACAGATCAAAGATTGCTCGTTTTAGACAGGGGATTATTGCCATACCGCCTCGTTATATCCACGTCTCAACCTTATGCCCAAAGATAAATACAATGAACAACCGCATCCTTTGTTGGTTTGACCCACCGGCTTTCGCTTTCCTGCAAGTCGCGTCTCATGGCGTAATTCCCTATTACCTGATCCCTGCCATGACCTCGCGCAGCGTTCTCCCTTTGAACACCTTGTCTTTAACGGCATTCAGTTTGTAATACCAATAGGGAAACGATGCCTCACAGACATGACAGATTGAGGCGGGATCCCGTTGCATCCTCGCCGATTGTCTCGGAAATCTGAGCAGAAGATCAGCATATGTTTCAGTACGAAGAGATCCAACCTTTTCCGAGAGTCCCCGCGTAATGCAACAGAAGAAAACATCCCCGTTCGGACCCATGACTAATGCCGGAGATTCGAGCATTTCGCACATTACCCGTCCCCGTTTCCTCTTAAGCGATACACCCCGGGCAATATCCTCGCAATGATTTGTCTCAAAAAAACCACCCATGTTCATAAAACGGATATTCTGTACCCGTGAAAGGACAAACCGGAAGGTCTCAAAATATTCTTCCGTCATGGGGATCTTTGCCCTACCCTGAGCATCCGGGAGATGGAGAAGGAACAGATTAATCGGGAGCTTCGTGATACGATCCGCATCCGCCGGCTTAAGCCCCACAAGAGTACTGGATATCTGGACAGTATACCCCTGATCATGGGCATACTTTATCATATCGGCACATTCCTTGTTTCCGAACGGTTCGCAGAACCCCCCGAAATGTATAATCACATCTTTTGGCACGGTCTTAATCAGATCCCTGAATAATGACAGGGTAAGTGGCGGCACTCCCCGGTATTTTGACGTGATGAGCTCCTGCGGGCAATATTTCACGCAGCGGACTGCACAGCCTATCGTTGTGGTAATTTCAAGAGAGGGTTTTATCATTTTTATCCACCGTCCCATTCTCCTGTAAAGGATGTTCTGGAAAAGATCCGACGAACTTTATGTAGATTATTTCTTAGGTTGTAAGGATAATAAAATATACCGTTAATATTCGGGATATTCTACCCGTATATGGAAAAATAGTAGGGATATCTAAAATTCGAAAGTTCAATTGACAGATAAAATTAACATGAAATATACCCCAGTTTTAAGGTTAGCTCTTATTTATAATTTCCATAATAATAAAATGAGGCATTATTTGGCATTGTGTTGCTATTTTAAGCGATTTTCAGGCACCTTTAATTATTTAAGCGCTTTTTTTTTCCAAGTTATCGATCTTCATTATAAGATCCTCAAGACGAGCGCTTATATTCAATCCCAATCTAATTCTAATAGAGGAAATAATATCCGCAGGTTTTTTTCTTCCCATTCCTTTGATCTCAACCTCTTCCAAAATAAGAAAGCCCTCCCCTGTAATTATTCCCACTTCTCCCGTCGCAAGATTCCGATATGCAACTTGCCCCGGAATCCCGAAATATGAAAAATCCGGAATCTCATACCGGGCTTTCCAAACAATTATTTTTTTATAGCCCATAAAAGTATATGCTCCCGAAAAAGGAGACCCTACAGCTCTCACTAACCGATGAATCATTTTTGCCGGTAAACTCCAGTTTATTTCACTATCACAGGGTAATCTGGGATAACACCTGAGGCTATTACAAGGATCATCTGATTGCTGTTGAACCTTTTGAGTACCATTCTCTATATTTTTGATAACCGTACAAAACATATCTGGAACCGATGACTCAAGAAACCGATACACATCGCCGATATAGGTTGTTTCATCAATCGGAAAATTTTTTTGCAATAAAATGGGACCAGCATCCAGTTGATCTACCATATAATGCAAGGTAAGGACTATTTTTCTTTCTCCCGATAGGATTGCCCAGTTTGGGACAGCATTCCCCCGATACCTTGGCAAATCCCCCGCATGTGCATTTATAATTTTTCCACCGAAAATATCGCGGATATCTTTTCGGAATAATTGTCCAGCCCAATTTATACTAACTGCAACCCTCCGCCTTACAAGAACGTATAAGGGAATGGATCTGCGGATTTTCCAGATGAATGTCGCAAAAAAAGGACATTTATATTTTTTTCGCAAGCTCTGAAAAAATCACTTTCGGTTCGGGTATATTCCGGAACGGCGGGACTGGTCCCTATAAGCACTATTCGTGACCTGCTCTCTCCAAGGCTTGAATTGGAATCAATACAGCATTTGTGTACGGCCCGAGTGCCGCGATTTTCATAGGGATTCTCCCAGATTGCAGATTTTTCTTGATCCGTTTTTCTGCCAGTATCTGAATAATTTCTTCAACATGGTACGTGTCCCATATCCCATATTATAAGATGAGGCGAAATATCCTTATATTGTAACTGCTGAAGTTGAGTATGCTGTAACTTTAACATATTGTAAGACTCCATCGTTTTTGAATTAAGAAAGATGTGTACGGGATGAAAATTTATCACTTTTAATCCAGGATGGTTAAATTCAGTTATTGTATTCCAATGTGGGTTACAGGTTAACATTTCGAAATCATCCTCCCAATAATAAGGTATGCGAATTAATTTTTTCTCATAGCAGGGGTATACACATGGCTGGAGGAAGGGATGATGTGGAAGAAAAAGGGAAACATCAAAAACGAGGGGTGTTTTTTTTAATTATTGTGCCGATAAGGGAGGATGACTGGACAAGACCATGCGTCCTCATGCTCCGTGCATCTGGAACAATTGCATGCAATATTGTAAAATCTCTTCCGGTGTCCTACCCTGTGTAGAGCCAGGTAAAAAAATTGGGATGGATGCCCAGCTCAAATAAATCCGTATGTTGTCGGAGATCGTTCAACCGCAGGGCTGGGATGAGTCACAAACCAAGTTGCACAAGACCTGGGATTTTATGAGATAATTAGCAACGGAATCTATTATAAAATCCGGTGCCCAGTCCAAATCGAGAGTTATTACATACTCATCAATCATAAGGACCCTCGTAAATCATCCAGAATGCACAAATTTCATGGCAATTAATGTTGGCCAGCCATTCGAATGTCTTCCCAGTCCCTCTACAAGCGGGGTGTCCGGTACTGAACCAAACAGCCGTTTCAATTTTGTTGTATCTGCTTCAAAATTTCCGATCTCCCCGGGACGTGCCGGCAGATAATTAATCTTTGGATTAATATCAAGAATCTTACCGGCAATTTCAACAATCTCCTTTATGGTCGTTCCTTTCCCGGTACCCATGTTACGATCTCATTTTTTACACTTGTCTTTACCGATTTTACGAAGAATTCGGCCAATATCCCCGACATAGATGAAATCACGGGTCTGGGAACCATCACCAAAGACGTTGAAAGAGCCTTCTTTTTTGAGCTTATCGTAGACCATCGGAATAACGGCCCTGCTTTCAGGGTACTGCCAGGGGCCGTAGACATTAAAGAACCGGAATACCAGATAGTCTAGATGATAGAGTTCCTGATAAACCCGCAGGTAATTTTCCAAAGCATACTTTGCAACACCATACGGTGTCTTTGGGGTACAGGGATGGATCTCATCGACGGGATTATATTTTACATCCCCAACAATGGAGGAGGCAGATGAGAAGATTATCTTTTTACACCGCAATTTCGCCCAGCGTCCATGATATTGAGGGACCCCTCAATATTTATCCGGGCATTGAATCGGGGTTTTTCAATGGAAACCGGCAGGGGACTTGCAGCAAGGTGAATTACCATATCAGAACCCTTCACCACCTGTTCGACCTGATCATAATCGAGAAGATCAGCTTTCATAAATTCGGTTCGGATGGCAATCGCTCTGCCGAATATCTGAGGCAATAACCTCTATGCCCGCCTTTGAAAGGGATTCGACGACGTTGATGCCAACAAAGCCGGATGCACCAAATACTGCGACCTTCATGTTCATTCACCGTAATACCGGAGAAGATCCCGTATTGAATTAACAACATACTCCTGGTCCTGATCGGTGAGCTCGTGATGGAGAGGGAGCGTAAGAAGGTGATGGAAGAGCATCTCGGAATTCTTAAGCGTCCCCACTTTTCGGGAGTCCCTATAGCTCGGCTCAAGATGAAGGGCGTATGTGCCTATCTGGGTCTCTATGTTCATATCGGTAAGATCTTTCCTAAGCCGGTCGCGGAGACCGTCCTTTTCTACATAGATACAGTAGGACTGGTAAACATGACGACTGTCCTTCGTCTTTTCCGGAACACGGATCCCTTTTACCTGCCAGAGGAGATCGGTGTACCGTTCCGCCTTCCTGATCCGGTCATCAAGGATACGGGGCAGTTTTTCTGAGTTGCTCCAAACCTATGGCGGCGGCAATATTCGACATCTTGTAATTGGTCCCGTGGTAAGTGAACCGCCCGTCTTTGGGTCTGGCCCGAAGTGCTTGAGCGCAACGGCTTTTTCTGCAAGATCCGGGTCATTTGTCGTCACCATTCCACCTTCCCCCGTGGTGATTATTTTTCCGGGGATGGAAACTGAAGGTTGACATTACAGCGATAGACCCAACCTTCTTTTTATTTACTTCTGCACCGGTACTGCATGCGGCATCCTCAAGGACTGGAATCTCATGTTCGGCAGCAATCTTATAGACCTCTGGATCGATCGGGTTTCCACCCCATGAAACCGGGATAATGCATTTTGTCTTTTTCGTTATTGCACCTTCCATGGCTTCAGGGAGGATATTGTACGTCTTAATATCCACATCCACAAGAACAGATTCAGCGCCTGCCATATAGGCACAGTCACCTGTGGCCGGGTGGGTAAAATCAGGGACAATAACTTCATCGCCTTTTTTTACGCCAAGCACCCTCACCGCAAGATCGAGCCCTGTCATGCACGAGGTTACTGCAATTGCATGTTTTGCGTCAACAAAAGATGCAAAGGAATCTTCAAATTCCTTGGTCACCGGTCCTTCGGTCAGATATTTTGATTCGAAGACTTTCTGAACTGCAGAAAGCTCTTCATCACCCACAAATGGGCGCATAAGGAAAATCTTTGGATGAACCATTGTAGTCCATCATTTTTCGTGTTATGATCTAATCAACTTCTCGGTCATTTGTCTCTTTCGGAGTATTTTAACGGGCACACACTTAACGGGGACGGATTCAACCGTATGCAGGATTGTGACTACAAGATATGATGGAAAAACTGCAGACAACATAGGTTGTCACACAACCCCATGAAGTGCTACCGCAAGTTAAACATCCACTACAATGGAAAATATAACGAGAAACAGATCATTTCATGTTGAGCCGCTGAATTGTAGCGAGATGGACGCCATTTCTTCGGGCGGAGTCGAGGAAAGAGTCAATATCGTAATTTTCTTTGATAAATTCAACACCCCCGTAAGTATCGAAAATCGCTGATTGGGCACGGCAGTCACCATTCCGCGGCAGCCCGACTGATCCCGGATTGATTATTTCCTTGGCACCTACCCTTTTATCGAGAGGGTAATGGGTATGCCCCAAGAAAAAATAGTCCGAACCGACATTTAAAAACTCTCCAAAGGCCGCATAATCCGGGTAAATATACCCCGACAATGGATCCCAAGGGCTTCCATGGAATAACGAGATCTTCCGTCCTTCGATGGTCATATCGAGGGTTTTCCGGGAGGGCTGACATCCAGGATAGTACTTGTGACGAAATCGCATCCCTTACATAGCCAAGATTATAGATCGTCTCCCGATCCGGCGAATATGACCTTTCCCCAAGGAGATACGCTTCGTGATTCCCCCGAATTACCGGGATCTTCAGTGCCTTGATCCTGTCAAGGACCTCCAGGGACTGGTGAAAATATCCGACCATATCGCCAAGGCATACAATGTTGTCAACCTTCTTTTGATAAAACGCATTAAGAATTGCCATTAATGCGCTGTCATTTCCATGGATATCTGATATTATCCCGATTCTCATCTTAATCGGTCGGCTGCTAATTTCTGGTACTCACAAATACAGTCAAGAAGACCGTCAGGCAATGAGAATTCCGGAGTAAAACCAAGTTCCTTTTGGGCTTTCGATACATCGATTGAAACTTTCACCTTTTCCTGGGGATCTTCACTCCCGGAATAGACAATCCGGGATTTTGAACATGTGAGCGAGATGGTAAGTTCTGCCAGTTCCCTCATGGTTACGGTTTTCCCGCTGGCAATATTATAAATACCCAATTTTTGTTTTTGATATGCCAGCCAGAAGGCTCGTGCAACATCCTTAACGTAAAGAAAATCCTGTTCGCGGATCCCTTTACCATGCAATAGAAGCTCTTCTCCGGCCAAGGCATGTTCCATGAAAATGTTGGTCACAGTTTTTATACGATTATTAACACCATAAGGTGCATTTATTCTCATAATTGTTAATGGTAATTTATTCGTTTGAAATTCCATATAAAATAAAAGTTCTCCAACAAATTTAGAGAAGGAATAAAGATTTTTTGGCATAATCACTGTCATTTCTGACCAAGGAATAGGTGTTATCGGGGAATATATTGAACAGGTAGAAGCATAAATTAAATGAAATTTTTTTTCTTTCCATACTTCAAATATTGATTTATGCATTTTGAGATTATCATCGAATAACTTCCAATCCGCATTTTCAAATGATTTGGGAATAATCGATGAAAGATAGATAAGTGCGTCAAGTTTTTTTTCAGAGATCCAATCATTTACGGCTTGACTTTTTGTAACGTCAATAGAATCACACTTAATCCCATGAATTTTTCCACCATTCTTTGAACATAAATAGAGGGGGACGCCCATTTTTTGGAATTTTAGTGTTATTTCCGATCCGACAAAGCCGGTGGCCCCGACTATCGCCACACCATTCATTTTCTCCATAAAAACATCAACTACCCTGATCGTTCAACATGTATCACAAATTTATACAATCTATAGATATATCTTCCCAGAGCAAAACTTTCGAATCAATTCCAGATCGCACAATTTCATCTTTAATTTTTTCTCCAAAAGAATGCGAAAATATAATAATAATATCAGGGGGATTAAGGATCAAATCATAACGATTTTCGATACCGATATTTATTCCAGGATAATATGTTTGATAAAGAGAGGGGTTATCATCAAAAAATCTTAAGTGAGGTAAATTATTTTGACGAATCAATAAAGAAAGTACATTGATCAATCTTCCGGGAACATAAACTCCCAAAGTATTTTTTGCTGCAGCGGCCGATTCAAGAAAATTTTTCAAGTTTTTAAAACTTTTTTGAAACTTAATTTTAAATGATTCGGCAATCTCTATCTGATCTTGTAATAAAACGGGAATAGGTTTAACAAAATCAGAAGCTGGGGTAGATACTGCATATATGATATCAGCAAAAGGTGATCTTTTTAAATTTAGCAGAGATTGACTCGCCTGAACTATAGTGTTTTTCAACGTATCTGGAGAGAAATAACACCAATGTTCATGTAAAATAAAAGAGATGTCTCCTGATTGAATATACGGTTCACAATTAGGGACGGATATAACAATTATTCCATTAGGCGTTAAGTAGTCCGATACCGATTTGAGGATTTGGACTGGCGTTTCCATATGCTCAAGAAAAGCATACATAATAACGACATCAAATTTTCCCGATATTTTTGTTGAAGGAAAAAAGTCTTGAACAACAGGAATATGAAAGCGTCGCGCCCCTTCCTGGCCCTGATCCCCAGGCTCTATCCCCAAAACCTCTGCACCGCGCTGTTTGAGCAGGGACAGAAGATATCCTGTACCGCATCCGATTTCAAGGATCTTTAATCCTTCGAAAACATCACGCTGAAGCTGTTCAGTTAAAAACCGGAGAAAGTCCAATGCATACTGCTCACCAATCCCATGATCATCCATCATACCGCTGATCTCAGATCCTTTCGAGTATGCCCGTGACAATATTTGTTCAACATATTCGTTTTTTGACTGGATGAGTGTTCCCGTATTCTTATCAATGTCCAAGGAAAACGGAAGAACGTCCGGGATATCCTCCCCGTTAGTTGGCTCCGATAAAGGTTTATAAACAAAAGGGAGAGATCCGATTTTCCAGGGGTATGATGAGACAACCATAACGCACGCTTCACGGATACCTTTTTTAGCAACTCTCCGGAATCGCCACTTCTTCAAGTCCCCGAAGAATAAGTCCCTTACGAGGGCGGCGCATCGTGGAGATTTCCTCATTCAGGAAATACTTACGAATAAACAAATCCGGTTCATTCACACCGGCCAAGGCCCTCATATATGTTGTTCCCGAGAATCGAGGATTAATTTCAAATGGATAAACTACACCATCTACGTACCTGCATTGGATATTGATGGGGCCAATCGAACCAAGTTTTTTTGCGATCTCAATGCATTGCCGGTTTAGCTGTGGATCAATTACAACTTCTCCTTGAGATATACCTGAAGAAATCGCCAGAACCTGATTTTTATTATGCAAGGAGCGCATTTTAATCCGGTTCGAAAGTCCGCTCATGATAAAACGCCGTATCCCTACAACGGATATAACAGTTTTATCTCTTCCGGATAGGACGCCGACAGTGTATTCATTTTCTGGCGATCCAACATACTCCTGAACGAGGGGTTTTCCACCATATTTTAAAACATAGTTACAGAAAAACTTGAGTTCATCTGCATCCTGCGCAATGAAGGTATTATTCGATCCACCTCCGCCAAGATAGGGTTTGACTACACAGGGGAAGAAATTAATGGTAGAAATATCCTTATCAGATTGCACGGCCACAGTTTTCGGTATAATCACACCGCATTTATCCAGATATTCAAATGTCTCTTTTTTGTTTAAACATAATTTTATTATTGACGGGTCATTAATAGGAAGAAACAAGCCTGCATCATGTATTTTTTCCCGGTTATCTGCCATTGCCTTTAGGTCCGGCTCGGATCCATGAAAAAGAACATCAATTTTTTCAGCTTTACAAATTGATAGTAATTCCGAGAGGTATGAGGGATCTGCTGCCGGGGGAAGAGTATAATGGGCATCAGATTTACAAAAACCCAAGTTGTGCCGGGACATATCGCAACCGCAAATATAGTATGATTTCTCGGAGTGCCGAAGCGCTTTGAGAATTTCCAGCCCATGACTTCCACCACCCACACCAGCTATCAATACACGAATAGATTTTCTGCTCATCGAAAAATCACCTGAATCATTCTCATATATTATTGCCTTTTTTCATTATAATCCATCGTCATGTAAGTTTGTTCAAATCCTGAATCGGGAGCTGTCTGTTATCATCTATATACATCCGATGCCAGATTTCGCAGGTCAGAAGATTCCATAAGACACCGTAATGAAGATTCAATTTCGGATTGGGAACTTCACCAAGAACCCGGTTCACGTAATCCGCATTAATATACCCATATCTCACGAGATTACCTTCAGGTAACATCTGTTGCATGAGCTCTCTTCCTTCATGGAGATAAATATCATATGTTCCGCTGGCAAATCCCTGTTTCTTCTTGCAAAGCACTTCTTTTGGCAGGATGTCTTTCATCGCCATTTTTAAAATATATTTCCCATTGGGATCCTTGATCTTATATTGAGTGGGTATAGTAAAAGCGAAATTTACCAGCTCCTTATCAAGGAACGGTACGCGGCTTTCCAGAGAATTGGCCATATTCATCCGGTCATCCACAAGAAGGAAATCATCAATCATTTTCTCTCGAAAATCGGTAAGCATAAGATTGTCAAGGAAAGGATGACGTTTATTGAAAAACGGCAGATAGATATTACGTATTGGTTCTAGCGCTGATGATAACAATATATGACCATACATTTTCTCTAGATATTCATTATTGAATACTTTATCCTGAGTCTGGGTAATAAGATAAAGTGAGGTGTCATCATTAATGGCCTTAATCATCTCAAGATAATCTAGGTGTTCGTCATCAGTAATATTGCCGAAACGGGACTGGAAGGCAATAAGATCATCGGCAATTTGGGCAATCTTCTGTTTGGTCTCATACATTGTCTGTTTCCGGATATTTTCGATACCATGGACAAAATTATATTTAAAAATATATCCCCCAAATAGTTCATCGGAACCAAGACCCCCAAGAACTGTCTTGACGTGCTTGCCAACCATTTCAGAAATATAATAGGGATACAAGTTCCTCTTCGGCTCGTCCGCATACCAAATCATCTTTGGGTAATCCTTGAGCAAGCGATCTGCAACAACTAATTCCTTATGATCTGTTCCAAAATGATCTGCAACAAGCCGGGCATCCGAAAGCTCGTCATCAGGATGACCAAATCCCATACAAAATGTTTTAAGAGGTTCATCTTTCATTCGGCTTGCAAGAGCAACGATGGAACTGCTGTCAATCCCCCCAGATAATAAAACACCAACAGGAACATCGCTGATGAGATGACGCGCAACGGACTGTTCTAATAGAGAACGCAAGGATTTTATATAATAATCTTCAGTATACTGACTTGGACATACTGTCGGTTCCCAATATTGTTTTATTGTAACTCGACCATCCTTAACAAGGAGGAAACGCCCCGGCAATAAACGCTTAATCCCCTTAAACATGGTCCGTTCCCCGGGGATATACCTTAAATTGATAATATAATGAAGGGCTTGAGAATCCATTTCGCGTTTTATACGTTTATATTGTAAAAGTGCCTTGATTTCAGAGGCAAACAGGAATGTTCCATCGTTTAAAAAGGTATAATGCAAAGGTTTGATACCGCAACGATCACGTGCAATGAATAGTATTTTTTCTTTCGAATCATAAAGTGCAAATGCAAACATCCCATTAAAAAACTTGACGCAATCATATCCATACTCTTCATATGCGTGGACTAGTGTTTCTGTATCAGACACTGTTGAAAAATGATGTCCTTTTAATTCAAGTTCCTGACGAAGTTCCAAGTAGTTATAAATCTCACCGTTGAATACTACAACGATAGAGCCATCTTCATTATAAATAGGTTGATTTCCAGTCTGAAGATCAATAATACTAAGCCGACGGTGACCAAGCGTGATGTCCTTATTTGTATAATACCCTTCACCATCTGGGCCGCGGTGTGCTATGATATCGCACATTTTTCTGGCAAGGGATTGATCCTCAAAATTAAATCCAACAATGCCGCACATTTGTATGGATTTATTTTCAATTGAGGTTTACTTATATTCATCTATTATACGCAGATCGCCTCGAATACTACATATTTCTGGAATGAACGAGGCAAATTATTTTACATACCTTCCCACAACATTGGTTTTAAAAAGAAAAAAGCAAGGATAAAATTCTTAAAGCCCCAGCCGTGATTTGAACACGGGACCTGCTGATTACAAGTCAGCCGCTCTGCCAGCTAAGCCACTGAGGCGCCATATACAATACGCATTTACGGATAAAAAAGATGGTGCCGGGATATCCCCGATAACCTCCCGTTCCAATCCAAACACATTATACGCAAGGGGGGCTGAAGTACTTTTGAACAACTAATGGCGCAGCTGACCGTGGATATAGGGGGACGGGCGGGCCTTGACTGCCGGGGCTTCTGCGAATACTGCTACTTCAAGCACGTAAAGTCCACCCGCGCATTCGGCTGCCGCTACTGCCTGCCCTTTAAGGTCGGCTGTGATTACTGCACCCGCGGTGTCCGGGAGGAATACTCCGGCTTCAAGGACCTGCGGACAATCGCAGATGAAACGCTTGTTGCCCTTAACGCGAAGACCAGCGACCTCGACCGGATCACCATCAGCGGCGGCGGCGACCCCAGCTGCTATCCGCAGTTTACCGACCTTGTCGAGCTGCTCGGCTCAACGGAGGTCCCGCTCCATATCGGGTACACGAGCGGCAAGGGCTGGGACGATCCTAAAACAGGCGATCTCCTTATCGATAACGGCCTTTCCGAGTGCTCGTTTACGGTCTTTGCATCCGATCCGGCGCTGCGCAAAAAATGGATGCACGACCCGACACCGGAGGCATCGCTTGCGGTGTTCGAACGGCTCTGCAGCGGAGCCGACGTCTATGCGGCAGCGGTCGTTATACCCGGGGTAAATGACGGGAAGGTTCTCGAAGAGACCTGTGCATGGCTTGAAGAGCGCGGTGCCAAGGGCCTTATCCTCATGCGGTTTGCCAACACCACTGAACAGGGGCTTATCTTAGAAAATGCACCCCTCAAAAAGGGCCAGGCAGTCCAGTCCGTTGAATCCTTCCGCGATATGGTGACAGATCTCTCCAGCCGGTTCAAGATGAAGATCTCCGGCACTCCTCTCTGGGACCCGGATATCGGATCGCCCTTTGCAATCCTGCACGAGCCGGCACTCCTCAAAAAACTCCCCCGAGTCCAGCACCGCGCATCGGTTATCACGGGATCGGTCGCCTCGCCCTTTATCGATGAGATACTCAGGGCACGCGGCGCCAGGGTCCCGGTAATTCCGGTGAGAAAAGAGATCGCCTGCCTTATCACGATGGACGATCTGGAGACTTTGGACCCGGCGTCCCTTGAAAAGACCGTCATTATCCCGGGCCGCGCATTTGTCCATGATGTAAAAACGCAGGAACTCCTTTCCCGGGACGGGACAGCGCGGGAAGTAATCCGCGGGCCGGACCAGCTCACAGCCGATGCCGAAACAAGTATGGGAATGACCCGGAACGAAGTGCTGGAAATCGAGATGGAAGGATTTTCTGCCTTGATCCAGCAGATCAACCTGTACGGAAAATAAGTCCTGTCGAAATTATAGGGTATGGCGGGCACATCACAAGATACGTCCCAACGGGTTGCCTGAAAATGTGGAGGTAACCCCGATCGATCTCCCACATCGATCGGTCCGATCATTTTTTTTCAATCCGATACATGGGGGCCGGGGGGGCTACCCACGATCCCTGATGGGAAGGGGGTGGCCCCGACCACTGATCGGGATCGGTCGGTCCGGCCGATCAGTGAGTACGATCGGACCGACCATGCTCTTTCGTCTGAACCTTCAGGGGAAATGGTGGTGGCGGAACTGGAAAAAATGAGGCAGCCCCGACCGATCTCTGCGATCGATCGGTCCGACCAATTTTTTTTTAGACCGGCACGTGAGGGTTGGGGGGCGACCTGTTTTTTTAAAGGCCGGGGCAATCGGTGGATCTCTTTTGGAATGTCTGACGATTAAGAGAATTTTTTCCCGGACCGGTATAACAGGCACCAAGATTTTTTTTATTGGAACAACTGGTTTCCTGCGGGAGATTCTACAGCGAAAAAAATTCCCGGGTTTCGTTCTAGAACGCGGACCCGCCCTAAAGGTACCAAAAAGTATTGCTCCAGACAACAGGAGAATTGTAACAAACCAGACGATCCGGCATACCCGGATAACAGGGATATCGGGAACGTTTTAAAAAAAGGAAAAATGATAAGAGGTTCTGACTATTCAGGCCAGTGCTGTCGTGATACCGACAATACCGGACTGGATGATGAGGGCCACTGCAATGATGACACCGGCCATTTCCAGCGCAACTGCAACATTGCCCTTCTTGAGCTCTTCAAATTCCTCGACACCCTTGGTGAGTTTGTCGAGAATGTTTAATGCAAGGTAGATCGCGCCGATTGCCAGCAGGACACCGAGAATGAGCTGGATGATCGCAACGGTAATGGCGATCAGACCATCAACGGAGGTCAGGCCAAGCGCAGATGCCTTGCCGATACCAACCGAGATCCCGGCTACACCGGACTGGACAACGACTGCAATTGCAACAAAGATCGCAGCAACGATAATACCGAACGCAACATTGCCCTTTGCAAGTTCCTTCTGCTCGTCAACGTCCTTGGTGATCTTGCCAAAGACCGAGAAGCCGATGTACAGTGCAACCACTGCAAGGATAACTGCAATGATTAACTGGATAATGCCAACAATTGCATTTACAAGAATCATCATGTCACCTCATGTTTTAGTATTCTTGTGCGCTGAACGGGCACATAAAGATATCCCCGGGTACCGGCCAATCGCCCGACAAATAGGTGGCAAAACGGCATTCCGGGTAAGCATTCTCTTTTAACCGGGAGAAGTATCCGCTAAAAAAGCAAAAACAAAACTGATGTTTATGCTGCGAGTGGGTTACGATCCCACGATCTCCAGATATCCCAAGGCCCTCTGGCACAGGCAGTCTGTGCCGAACAAACCCTATGAGTCTGGCGCCCTAACCAGCTAGGCCACCGCAGCACGAAAGTGCATAATTACAACACCGTAAAAACTCTTAAAGGTTCTGATACAGAAGAATTGTGGTTTTTTCTATCTTCAGCCTTTTTTCTGCTGGAGATAGACATTGACTGCAGCGGTAATCGCTGCGACCTTGTTCCCTTCATGGGAGAACGAACCGGCGAGCGTCTGCATCCGCGCTTCCTCGTCGAGTTTGTACTGTTCGAGGGTTTTTACGATATGCTCCTCCTGGAGGAAGTGCGTATGAGTGTTGCCCTCGATAAACTGCGGGTTGTTCATGATCGCATAATGGAGCGGGAGTGTGGTCTTGATCCCGAGGATGATGTACTCTGAAATCGCGCGGCGCATCCTCATGATCGCTTCGCGCCGGGTGCTGTCCCATGCACAGAGCTTTGCAATCATGGAGTCGTAGTTGGGCGGGATGGTGTAACCCATGTGGATCCCGCTGTCGACGCGGATACCAGGGCCACCCGGGGAGCGGTACCGGGTAATCCTGCCGGGATCCGCTGCGAAATTGTTCAAGGGGTCTTCCGCGTTGATCCGGCACTCGATCGCATGGCCGCGGATCGAGACATCCTCCTGGTCAAAGGGCAGCGTTTCCCCGGCAGCAATTGCAATCTGCTGCTTGACGAGGTCGATGCCGGTGATAAATTCCGTTATGGTATGCTCGACCTGAAGCCGGGTGTTCATCTCCATGAAATAGAAGTTCCCGTGGCTGTACAGGAACTCGACCGAACCGGCGTTCGTGTAGTCGGAGGCTTCCGCAACTTTAAGCGCCGCAGCGGACATACGCGCCCGAAGCTCATCGGTCATGATTGCCGAAGGGGCTTCCTCAACCAGTTTCTGGTGCCTGCGCTGGATGGAGCACTCGCGGTCGTAGAGGTGGACTGCGTGCCCGTGTTCGTCGGCAAGGACCTGGAACTCGATATGCCGGGGCTTGACGAGATACTTCTCGATAAAGACCGTGGGGTCGCCGAATGCGGACTTGGCGATCCGCATGCTGCCCGTGATCGCCTCTTCGAGTGCAGTCTCATCGTTGACGATCTGCATTCCGATCCCGCCACCCCCGGCGCTTGCCTTGACGATCACCGGGTAGCCGATCTCTGCTGCCACTTTCTTTGCCGTATCGATATCGCGGATGCCGTCATCGGTCCCGGGAAGAACGGGCACGCCGGCCTTCTTCATCATCTGCTTGCTGCCGATCTTGGAGCCCATTGCCTGGATGGTCTTTGATTTTGGACCGATGAACGTCACACCTTCATCGGCGCAGAGCTTTGCAAACCGGTAGTTTTCGGCCAAAAACCCGTACCCCGGGTGAATTGCCTCGGCACCGCTCTTTTTTGCGATATCGACAATCCGCTCCATGTTGAGGTAGCTTTTCGAAGGGTGCGCTTCACCGACAGCAAATGCCTCGTCGGCATACTTGACATGGAGGGCGTTCTTGTCCACTTCAGAATAGATAGCGACCGTATCGATATCGAGTTCCCGGCACGCACGCATGACCCGGATCGCAATCTCGCCACGGTTTGCGATCAGGATCTTTTCAAAAAATTTCATTGGACCACCAGCAGGACATCGCCGTTCTGGACGACATCGCCGGTGTCAACAAAGATCTCGGTGACCCTGCCGTCCACCGGGCTGTGGATGGGGTTTTCCATCTTCATAGCTTCAAGGACGAGAAGCGTGTCGCCTTTTTTCACGGTCGCACCGCGGCTCACCATAACCTGGAGCACCATGCCCTGCATATTACTCCGGATCCCCCCCGCAACATCGCCGCGCGGCGCTTTCTGGGGCGCGACATTTGCGACCTGCACCTTGTTCCCGCCGACAGAAACGATCCGGACCGAGAAGATCTCGCCGTCAACCTCGACTTCCATCTGGTCGGGAACACCACCGGCTGCTGCCGCCTGCGGGGCAGGAGCCTTCTTTGCCGGGATGGGCTCAACCTGGCGCTCGCCCTTCAAAAACGAAGGCGCAATCGCCGGGTACATGATATAGGTGAGGACGTCCTCCTCTTTTTTGACAAGCCCTGCTTTCTCGGCTTCCGCTTTCATACGCTCGTACGAGGGTTCGAGCATATCCGCCGGCCGGCACTCGATCGGCTTCTCGTCGCCGATGATCAGTTTCCGGATCTCCTCGCTGACCGGGGCCGGCGATTTGCCGTACAGACCGCGAACATAGTCCTTGACCTCTTTTGTAACGTTTGTGTACCGCGGCCCGTTCACGAGAACGTTTAAGACTGCCTGCGTGCCCACGATCTGGCTGGTCGGTGTCACGAGTGGCGGGTACCCGAGATCCTTTCGCACACGCGGAACTTCGGCAAATACATCGTCGAGCCGGTTCAGGGCGTCCTGTTCCATGAGCTGCGAGACGAGGTTTGAGATCATCCCGCCGGGCAGCTGGTACAGGAGCACGTTGCTGTCCACGCGCTCGGAGATCGGGTTTACCAGTCCCGCATACTTCTCGCGGATCTGGACACAGACATTTCTTACCGCCCGGAGTTTCAGGAGATCGATCCCGGTATCGCGGGGTGTCCCGACAAGGGCTGCGACGACGCTTTCGGTCGGCGGCTGGGAGGTTCCCATCGAGAACGGCGACATCGCGGTATCGAGGATATCGACACCGGCCTCGATTGCCGCCTGGTAGCTCATCGGTGCAATCCCGCTTGTCGAGTGGCTGTGGAGACAGACCGGGATATCTACCGCTTTTTTGATCCCGCTGATGAGATCGCGGGCTGCTTCCGGCATGATAAGGCCGGCCATATCCTTGATACAAAGGGAATCGCAATCGAGGGCGGCAAGTTCCTTTGCCATCCCGATAAACATCGCGGTGCTGTGGACCGGGCTCGTGGTATAGGAGATCGTACCCTGGAGATGGGCACCGGCTTTCTTGACCCGGTCCATCGAGCGCTTCATGTTCCTGATATCGTTGAGCGCATCGAAAACACGGAAGATATCCACCCCGTTTTTATAGGACGCGTCGACAAACCGGTCGACAACATCGTCAGAATAGTGGCGGTATCCCACCAGGTTCTGGCCACGGAGGAGCATCTGGATCGGGGTGTGTTTCAGCTCTGCTTTTAAATCGCGGAGCCGGTCCCACGGATCATCGTTTAAGAACCGGATGCAGGAATCGAACGTTGCCCCGCCCCATGCCTCGGCAGAAAAAAATCCACAGGTATCTATCTCGCGTGCGAGCGGGATCATATCCTCGGTGCGGAGGCGCGTTGCAATAAGAGACTGGTGAGCATCACGAAGGGTTGTATCGGTGATAAGCACTTTTCCGGTTACGGCTGCACACATGTAATTCCTCGAAAGGGCCTCCGGTATGATAATTAGCCTCTCAAAACTTCACCGGTAAAGTATAAAAAATGCACTTACGGGGATCCATGCGACGAGAAATACGGCTCCTGCGCAGGCTCCGGCAAGGATATCGAAAGACGTTGTACTGAACCGGGGGCAGCAGGTACCCCCATTGCGGTAACCCCGCACTGCAAGAAGTTCAGCCATGTCATCTGCACGCACGAGTGCATCGTGGATCAGGACCCGGCTCGCGGATATGACGGATCGGATGCCCCACGGCTCCTGTTTCTGGGCAGACGCAATCCGGATCCGGGCAAAATCATCCCCGAGCCCTTCGGCGGACTGCATGGCCATGCCTGAAATCATCCCCAGTTCAAAGCCTCTCTTTGGGCCAAGGAGCCAGGTACCAAGAGCGGGAAAATCCCCGGGCGAAGAATCTGCGTACAGCCATGTCCCGACAAGCAGGATCGCCGTCATCCGGATAAGGTACGATAAACCGTCACCTCCCGATAGTACAATGGCAAGAGAGACAAGGCAGAACAAAACAAAAGTGGCAAAGACTGCCATGCGGTGCCGGATGCAGCGCTGCCGTGGGGTAAACGCGAGCCACCAGATAAAGGCCGCCACTGCCCCGCTGATGCTGATGAAGGCAGCGGCCGAGAGGAGGCACGCAGCAAACAGCCTTATTCGTGCGTCCTGCATGCAGCCTCCACAATGGATTCCTGTGTCAGGTCGTCCGGGATGGTTCCTTTCGCGACAAGGCGCCTGAGTAATACCGGTGCATGTTCCCAGGTACGGAGCGCCCCAGGCAGATCCCCGCAGTCAGCAAGGACGCCCCCCCGGATCTCCCAGATCCGATCGGTGTGCGGGAAGATGCTTTGTTCATGCGTGAAAACAACCGTGATACCGGATCGCCTCCTGCCGATCAGGTGCGCGGCCCATTCCTTTCCCGGGCAGTCGAGCGATGAGAATGGCTCATCGAGCAGCAGGAGATCGTAATCCCGGGAGAGAATACAGGCCAGGTGGAGGCGCTTGAGTTCCCCCCTGCTTAAGGAGAGAACGGGACGTTCTGCCGGTACCGCGATACCGGCCGATGCAAGCGTGGTTTCCGGTTCGAGGTTCCACGAGCGGCATTCATCTGTAATAGTGAGGCCGGTGACGTGGAACTCGGGAAACTGGAACGAGAGCATCGCCTGCCCGATCCCTTCCCGGGTAATGGTGCCGCGGTTCGGGGCAGAGAGGCCGGCCATCAGGAGCGCGAGTGTTGACTTCCCGCTGCCCACGTCCCCGCTTACAAGGTGAAGACCTGGGCCAAACGTACCGCTTGCGGCAAGAGACCAGTGCGGACGCGCGAGCGCGACGGAATCGAGCACGAGCTTCACGACCGGCACCTCCACGAAAGAGGGTAAAACGGCGTATCGATAAGATTGGCAAAGACCGTGGTCGGTTCTCCAAAATGTACTACCCGACCCTTTTCGAGAAACACGAGCCGGTCGCTATTTGCCGCAGTCTCCATCTGCTGGGTGCAGCGGACAATATAATCTGCGCCCGAGGAGCGGAGCACCCGTTCCGCCACAGCGCACCGGCCGGAATCGAGGTGCGAATCGTACTCATCGAGCACGAGCACTCGGGGCCGGGTAATGCAGGCAGTGGCAAGAGCCACGAGACACTTCTCCCCCCCGCTCAGATCTCTTACCTCCCGTTCGAGCAGGCCGGCAATCCCCCACCGCTCCGCACAGGCCCGGACCTCCCGCTCCGTTTCCGCACAGGAGGTGTGGCGGAACCGGAGGGGCGAGGCAAGTTCGTCGTGCACGGTAGAAAAGAGGAGGTTCCGGTCCGGGAACTCGTTTACGTACCCGACTTCGGTCTTCCGCGGACTCTGTCCGTCTATGATGATGGAGCCATCATCAGGCTCTGCGATCCCCGCACAGAGCTTGAGAAACGTACTCTTCCCGGCGCCATTCGGGCCGATGATGGTAGTGAGACCCGCAGGCAGGGCAAGGGAAGGGACAGCTAATGCCCGGAACCGGACATTCTCAAACGCGATCATGGCAGGTGCCGGGCAACCAGGTACGCTGCACCGGCTTTTACCAGATCGCCGGGGAGGAAGATCAGCATCCCGAGTACAACCGCTGCTGCCGGGGCCATACCGGTCGATACGACCAGCCATACGACACCGCAGGCAAGGATAAGAACTGCGCTGGTAGCAAGTCCCGCAATCCGGATGGCCGAACGGGATGATTCATACGCGAGGCCGGTGACCAGGGCTGCAATGATAAAGCCGGCAAGGTACCCGCCGGTCGGCCCGAGCAGGACACCGATTCCTGCCGTGCCATTGTGGAAGACCGGCAGTCCTGCCGCACCAAGCAGGATATAGAGCGCTACGGGAATGACCGCCCGGCGTTTCATTACCGCACCTGCAAGAAGGACAAAGAACGTCTGGAGGGTGAACGGCGACGGAACAAACGGGACAGAGATCCACCCGCCGATCGTAATCAGTCCGATAAAAACTGCGGTATAGGCAATACTCCTCGAACGTTGCAGGTCGCCGAACATCGTCAACCACTAAAAATTAGGCGGTTGACGATAAAAGAGTACCGTCCTAGCGGTGGATACAGTCGCCAGCGATCACGCGTTCGATCTTCCCGTTGTCTTTCCTGATAAGGAGCGCGCCGTACTCATCGATATCGACCGCTTCCCCGGAGAAACTGTTCCTGAGGGTCCGGATATCCACCCGGTGCTCCAGCGTGCAGGAGAGGCTCTTCCACTCCCGGATGATGGTATCGTACTCCCCGCCTTCGAGAAGGAGATAATGGCTCTCGAACTCCTTTAGAATCCGTGCTAAAAAGGAGGCTCGGTCGACCTCATGGCCGAGCTCGGCTGAGAGGGAGGTGATGGTATCCTGCAGCGCGGGGGAGAACTGGTTGATCTGGATGTTTGCATCGATCCCCATGCCGAGCAGGCAGTAGTGGACCGTATCGGCCTCAGCGGAAAGTTCGAGGAGAAGGCCGGCCACCTTCTTGTTCCCGATGAAGATATCGTTGGGCCACTTGATGAGCGCGCCAATCCCGAATTCCTTTCGTATTGCCCGTGCCACCGCAACCGAACCGGCCATCGTGATCATGAAGACCCGGTCGATGGGGATGCCGGGTTTTAAGACAATCGTAACCCAGATCCCGCCGCTCGGGGAGACCCACGCCCGTCCCAGCCTGCCGATGCCACCGGTCTGTTCCTCGGCGATGATCACCATCCCGTGCAGTTTCTCAACATCGCCTTCTGCGCAGAGCTGTTTTCCCGCCCAGATGGTAGAGGGGGTGTTCTCCAGGTAGCGCATCTTTTTTCCGACGAACTTCGTGTGGAGTTTCTTGTGAACCTCGTACGGGAGGAGCTTGTTGCTCATCCGGGTGAGACGGTACCCCTCTTTTTGAGACGACGAGATATCGTACCCCATCATCCGGAGCTCGTTGATGTGCTTCCATACCGCCGACCGGGTAATCCCCAGTTCGTTGCTGATGGTCTCTCCTGAAACCGGCTCGTCCGTTCTTTCGAGAACCTCTAACACCTTGAATGCAGAATCCGGCATAGTATCACCTCTTGGATTCAACCGCTTCCCCGGGCAGGGGACAGGGGTCCTTGCCGCAAACCTGCTTGAGGATGGCTGACTGGTGCTCCATGAGGGTTGCAAGGTCAAAGATACCGGTCACGTCGACCACCCCGAGGGCTCCGATGGCACGCCCGTCCTTATCCCGTATGGGCGCGACTGTTACCGGCACACCTTTGTAGGCGCCGTTTTCCGGCGTAGTCTTGATCACGCTGTTGGTGGCAATTGCCTGTTCGAGCACCGGGCCGGTATAGTTCCGGTCGATCACGCGCCCGTCCTCAATCCGGATACCGGGCTTACAGAGCGACTTTGCGGTCACCGGGAGACGGTGGATGATCTCGTGGATGGCAAGAACCACCGGCTCGAGATCTCCCGCTTCGGCCGTTTCACAAAAAGTATAGCGGTGCATCGGCACAACCTCACTAACAAGAGGTATTTTTCTTTTAAAATAAGGTTTGTGTGCCGGATCCACAGAATTTTTTGATAAAATCGCGGGACGGGTATTCGTGGACGGTTGTCACTATCACGGTCCCGGCCCCGATCTTTTTTTCAACGACAACCGCGGAATTGCCGTCAACCCCTGTGGCCTCGCCATCGCAGGCCAAAAAAGATCCATCGCATTCTATGCAGGAGGGATCGTAATCGTGGAGAAGATCGCCGGCCATCCCCGGGGATCTGCACGAGATATTCCGCTCGGAAAATTCGTGCCGGTAGGAGACCGGGAACGGCAGCCAGTCGTATACGCCATCCTTGTCGATCATCGCCCCGAATACGAGCAGGTTCCCTCCGTTTTCCACATACCGGCGGATACGGTCCGCCGAGGCGCGAAGTGCCGGGAGGAGCCGCGAGTACGCCGGGTTGCCAAAGCCGGTGGGGATGACAAGGCAGGTAAACGAGCCGCGGTAGAAGGGGGCAGCAAGCATGTAGGGGGTGACGAGCTCGCACGGGACGCCGCAGTCCTCGATGAACCGGATAAACGGCTGGGTAGTGTCCCAGACAAATCCGGCCCGGCAGCTCATCCCTTGATCACCCCGATCGGGGTGAGCCGGGCGACAAGCGCGGAAAGGCCGGCGCGGGCTACGACTTCCACGACTTCGCTGCTGGGCTTGTACACATCCGGGGCCTCGTCGGCGATTGCCGCTTCGTTGGGCGCACGCACGATGATCCCCTGTTCAAGCAGGCGATCGGCTACCTCTTTACCGGTCTGTTTCTTCTTTGCCTGCGACCGGCTCATGACCCGCCCGGAGCCATGGCAGGTGCTCCCGAAGGTGCGCTCCATGGCAGTTGATGTTCCTTTGAGGATGTAGGACGACGTGCCCATGCTGCCGGGGATGATCACCGGCTGGCCGATCCGCACGAGATCGGACGGCAGGTCCGGCGCACCGGGCCCAAACGATCTCGTCGCCCCTTTGCGGTGGACGCAAAGCGGGACACGGCGCCCGTCTACGGTATACTCCTCAATCTTCGCGACATTGTGCGTAACATCGTAGACGAGCGGCATATCCTCGTATGCGATGGAGAACATCCGCATGAACTGGCGCCGCGCCGCGTCCATGATCAACTGCCGGTTTGCCCAGGCATAGTTGGCCGATGCTGCCATGGCGCCGAAATACGCCTTTCCCTCGGGGGACTGGAGCGGAGCGCAGGCAAGCTGCCGGTCCGGCAGTTTGATCTGGTATTTTTTTGTCGCGGCCTCAAGATCTTTTAAGTGATCCGTGCAGACCTGGTGGCCGAGGCCCCGCGAACCGCAGTGGATCATACAGCAGACCTGTCCCACGTGAAGGCCGAATGCCTGTGCCGCCACCTCATCGTAGACCTCGCTTACTTCCTGCACTTCGAGGAAGTGGTTGCCCGATCCAAGGGTACCGCCCTGTGGGATCCCCCGGGCCCGAGCCTTTGCCGAGACCGCACGGATGTCGGCCTGCTTCATGCAGCCGCGGTCCTCGCACCGTTCGATGTCCCGTTCGACCCCGAATCCGGCTTCGACCGCAAAGCGGGCGCCTTTTTCCATCATTGTCGTCAGATTGGAAGGGGATATCTTCTGTGTGCTCTTTGCCCCGACCCCGGTCGGCACCGCCTTGTACAGGGACTCGACCAGTCCGCGGGGCTTTTTGATATCGGTTTTTACCAGCGGTGTGGTAAAGAGCCGCACACCGCAGTTGATATCGAAACCAACGCCGCCCGGGGAGACGATCCCCTCGTCGAGCGTAAACGCGGCAACCCCGCCGATAGGAAACCCGTAGCCCCAGTGGATATCCGGCATCCCGTACGCGGACCGCACGATACCGGGCAGGGTGGCGACATTTGCCAGCTGCTGGACGGCACCCGGTTCGAGAAGCGCCGCAAGCGTATCGGAAAGGAAGAACCGGGCCGGCACCCGCATCCCGGGCACAAACCCTTTCGGGATCTCCCATTCATCGCCTTTTAGCCTGACAACGCCATCGATCACTGCCACGCCTCCTTCTTATACATCAAATACGATCTCCAGCATATATCCGTTGGTATCGTGGCTGATTTTCAGGCCGGAATAGGAGATGCCCTTTACCTCGGTTCCCTTGTTGTGCCGGGCAGGGTCGAAGGGCTCCCCGTCGAGCACTGCATGGAGATGCAGGCCGTCGATCCGGACATCGGCACGGGAGAAGACAAGCCCGTCGACTTCGGTCAGGTAAAGAACCTCGGACAGGAAATCGCAGAGGAGAGATTCCTGGTCCTCCCCACGAATATCGCACTCGCGTTTTGTCCCGCCGCGCCGGTCGTCCCCGTACATCACCTGCATCAGCGCCGCACATGCCTCGCCAAAGAGGGCATCGGGTGTGGGTGCTTCAGCACGGATCTTTACGTCTGCAGTATGGGGAATCTCCTTAAAACTCATCGGCGCATGTACCGTCCGGCTCTTCGTAAAACGGGATCATCTCTGCCCGGATTTCATCGAGGTACCGTACCTGGTGGATGGAAATATAGATCGTGTGGCCGGCAGCCGTGATGAGGACATCGCTTTTCTTGGGCGGTTTTATCCTGACCGGGAGGAGGACGGGGCCGCCGCAGGAAGTGCAGATACGGAAATCGCAGTTCCTCTTTTCGATATAGTCTTTTACTTCCGGTGCAACCGCAATCGCAGGAACACCGGCTGTACGGGAAGTACCGGAAGCATCGGAACTCTGGCCGGGCATTATGCCCGTACTATTATCCGGGGATCTTAAAAAACGGTTATGGTGTTTTTTAATCGGGACGACTTTACGCCCCGACCAGCCGGCCCACCATCGGCGAGTACTTTTCTTTTAACTCGTACGTGGTGATGCCCCCCGCACTGCGGCTTACCCGGAGGATGCCGATGCGGGACGCGATAATACCGACCATGGACGCGATCGTATGGAACGATACCGAAAACTGACTTTTCAGCCGCTCCATAACATCGGTGATCGTCACCTGCCTGATACGCAGGAAGAGCCTGAGTATCTCGCGGCGGAGACCGGTCTTATCCCGGTTGAGGTAGGCCATGAGCCGTCCCTCAATCATCCGTTCGATCTCGAATTGAGATCTCATGCGTTAATGATCGCGGCCAGCACCATATATAATTTTTGTTTTATCCGGTTTTACAAACCCTGATTGAAAATCCGTCCGTTTTGGCAGGGAACAGGAATATTCTGCGAAATCCTGCATCACGGGCTGTACTGGTGCCGGATCAGGGTCCCGTACAGCCGGCCCGCCAATCTGGTAATTATTTAATCGTTTATGAACAGATGAATAAGATATGGGATTATTCAGTTATAACATCGAGAAATATTCACCAAAACAACTGGTGATAATCCCGTTGGTGCTGCTTGCCATCGCGCTCGTGGTGCTCGCGTATGTTACGGCAACGGTCGGCATGCCGGTCAAGCCGGGGATAGACTTCTCCGGCGGGACTGCCATCACCGTGATCACTCCTGATTCTTCCGACCAGCTCAGGGCGGTCTTTGCCGATTACCCGCTCGTGAGCATCAGCGAGGGCTTAAACAACGGGAAATTCCTGACATTCTCTGCCATGGACGATACGAAATATCAGAGCCTGACAAAACTGGTTGCGGCAAAGTACCCGGATGCCCGGATCGACCAGATCGGCGAGTCGTTCGGCAAGACGCTCCAGGACCAGGCGCTGCTTGCCATGATCCTTGCCTTCATCGGCATGGCAATCGTGGTCTTCATCTCATTTAGGACATTTGTCCCGTCCTGTGCAGTCGTCCTCTCGGCGTTTGCCGATATGGTGATGACCGCCGCGATGATGAACGTTGTTGGTATCCCCTTAACGCTCGGGACGACCGCGGCGCTCCTCATGCTCATCGGGTATTCCGTGGACAGCGATATTTTGCTCACGACACGGGTCTTAAAAAGGCAGGGGAAACTCAACGACAAGCTCTCCGGTGCATTCCACACCGGTATCATCATGACCTCGACAACGCTCGCGGCAGTCGTTGTCCTCCTTATCGTATCGTGGCTCGGGCAGGTGCAGGTCGTTGAAGAGATCTCCGCCGTGCTCCTCATCGGGCTTGTCTTCGATATCATGAACACCTGGCTCACAAACGTCGGCATACTGAAATGGTATGTCACGAAGGGAGGCGGAAAATGAAGCACGATAAGGTCAAGACGCTCGTCAAGGACTGGCGGGTCCTCACGCTTGCAATCCTCCTCATCTTGTCGGTCGTGGCAATCTATCCCCACTTCGACGATAACGGGAACCTGACCACCAACCTCCAGTACGGCCTCGACCTCCAGCAGGGAGCATGGCTCCAGCTCGAGTTCCAGTCGGAAGTCGTGGGATACTCGACCACGGAACCGACCGGTACGTTTATAACAAATCTCTCCAAGAGCCTTGATGCCGACGTGGAACAGGTCGATGCCAATCACTTGGAAATACGGAAATATTACACCCAGGCCCAGCTCGAACCGTATTTCGAAGCTAACGGAGGGAAACTCGTCTCTTACCAGCAGGGTGTCTCCAAGGACACTGCTGCCGATGTAAAGACAATCTTAGAGAACAAGATCAATTCGATGGGGACCAAGGATGCGAAAGTAAACGTCCTTACCGGTGTGAATAACGTCGCACGCTATGTCCGCGTGGAGATGGCCGGCGTAGACATGAACGAGGCCCAGCAGATTGTCGGGAAGCAGGGCAAGTTCGAGATCCGTATCCAGACAACGGGTAACCAGACCGAGCACGTGCTCTACGGCGATGCTATTACCAGCGTCCAGACCCCCACAAAGGATACTTCGGGCAACTGGGGCGTCAGTTTCACGCTGAGTTCTGATGGCGCCGAAACGTTCAGGCAGGCTGCCATCAAGTACGGCGCGACAACCGATCCAACCAACCACCAGCTGGCGATGATCCTCGATAACAAGACGGTCTATTCCGCACCGCTCTCCTCGGATCTCGCCTCGTCGCTCCAGGGAGCAGCCACCCACTCGATGACCGCATCGACCGGCACGGGCACCTACGGCATGCAGCAGGCGGACGAACTGGAGATCCACCTCCGGGCAGGAGCACTACCGGTCGATGTGAAGATCGCAGGTTCCGGTTCGACCTCGGCATCGCTCGGAGCCCACTACATGACCATGTGCATGATCGCGTTCATCCTCGCGCTCATTACGGTCGGCTTTGTGATCTACTACCGCTACCGCGAGCCAAGGATCGTCCTCCCGATGGTGCTCATCAACGCCTCGGAGATCGTAATCCTTCTCGGGTTCATCAGCGCGATCAAGTTCCAGATGGATCTGCCAACGATAGCGGGCCTGATAGCCGTGGTAGGTACGGGTATCGACCAGCTGGTCGTCATCACCGATGAGATCCTGCACGAGGGCATTGTCCCGTCGCCCAACATTTATCTAAAGAGGCTTGCACGGGCGCTCACGATCATCATGATCGCGGCAGCGACAGTGATTATCGCAATGCTGCCGCTCGCCCTCATGGACCTCTCGACCCTCAAGGGCTTTGCAATCATCACCATCATGGGCGTGATCGTGGGTGTCGTGGTGACCCGGCCGGCTTACGGCAAGATCATCATGGACATTCTCTCCGAGTAACAAATACCATAGATTTATCTTTTTTTTAACCGAGTACTCTACCGGGTATGATTTCATGACAAAACCGGTTCTGTACGACTTCTTTGCCACGTGGTGCGGCCCCTGCCGGATGCAGACGCCTATTATCGAAGCACTGGCAGCCAAACTGGGCGATGCCGTCGAGATCAAAAAGGTAGACGTAGACGAGAACATGGCCCTTGCGGAGAAATTCGGGATCCAGGTAGTTCCGACTCTTATCATAGAAAAAGACGGAAAGGTGGTCCAGAGAATGGAAGGCGTTACCGATGCGGCTACGCTTGAAAATCTGCTCCGCCCGCTGGTGGGATAAGTGAAGATCGGTATCGTCGGGGGAACCGGGGATATCGGAGAGGGCATGACCATGCGTCTCTCCCCGCTCTTTGATGTGGTGGTCGGCTCCCGCGAACAGGAGAAGGCCGAGGCCACCTGCACGATGGCACGGGACACCTTAAAAAGCCGGGGCCAGGAATGCTCGCTTACCGGTGTCACCAACCAGGACGCCGTAGACAAGGGAGACATCGTTATCCTCGCGATCCCCTTCAAACATGTGGTCCCGACCTTGTCCGGCCTCCACGGCTTTGAAGACAAGATCGTGATAAGCCCGGTCAACCCGATGGAAAAGCAGGACCATTTCGTCTTTGTCCCGCCGCCCGAGGGTTCGGCAGCGCTCATGATCCAGAAACTCCTTCCAAAAGAGGCCCGGCTCTGCTGTGCGTTCAACACGATCGCGGCGAACCGGTGGAAGGCGCTTGACGAGGAACTTGCGTACTCGGTGCCGGTCTGCAGCGATGACGACGATGCTAAACACCAGGTGATGGAGCTGGTAAACAAGATCTCCGAGCTCCAGGCATTCAATGCCGGGCCGCTCTCGGTCTCGACCATGATCGAACCGCTCACACCGCTGGTGCTCAACATCGCCCGGTACAACAAGATGCACGATGTCGGGATCCAGTTCCGCTGACGACAAAAGAAAGGCGGAACGGATCCTCTCTTTTCTTGAAGACAAATACGGGGGGATCTCCTGGTGGCCGGGAGATACCGGCGAGGTGATGATCGGCGCTATTCTCACCCAGCAGACCCGGTGGGAGAACGTGAAAAAGGCGCTTGCTCTTTTACAGGAGAAGGATCTCTGCTCGGTTCCGGCAATCCATACCGCCGCACCGGAGGATATCGAAAATGCCATCCGCTGCACCGGATTTTACCGGATGAAAGCGCGCCGGCTTCTCGGACTTGCGGCGTATGTGATGGATACCTGCGGCGGGATCGGGCGCATGGAATCGATGCCGACCGAAGAACTCCGTGCAGGCCTGCTCTCGGTAAACGGTGTTGGCGAAGAGACCGCGGACAGTATTCTCTGCTACGGCTTTTCGCGTCCGAGTTTTGTGATCGATGCCTACACGGTAAAAATAGCGGCATGCGCCGGGATCAAAACGCCGCGCCCGGGGTTAAAAGCCCTCTTCGAGAGCGTGCTCCCCAAGGATACTTCTGCCTATAGCCAGGCCCACGCCCGCATCGTTGAATACGCAAAAGAGCGATGTACAACAAAGAGGTGCGAAGAATGCAGGATCCTGGCTTTGAACGGATAGGAAAACGCCTGTTTGCCGAACATCTGGTCGGCGGGAACTTCGGCAACATGAGCGTGCGGGACGCTGATGGGTTTTATATCAAGAGGACCGGCGCTTACCTCGACGATCCGGGCGAACCGGTCTTTGTACCGTTTAAGAGACCGGTCCCCAAAGAGGCATCGAGCGAGTACCGCGTCCACCTCGCGGTCTATTCCTCGATGCCCTACAAGGCGATCGTACACGCCCACCCGCCGTACGCTATCGCGGCATCCCTCAGCGCCGACGAGATCGTGCCGCTGGACAGCGAGGGCGAGATGTTCTGCCAGACGATCCCGGTGGTTGCCGGTGCGCCGGGCACACAGGGGCTTGCCGATGCCGTTGCCCGTGCAATGACGGAACACAAGCTGGTTGTGGCACGGGGGCACGGGACGTTTGCCGCAGGTGCAACACTCGATGAGGCATTCCAGCTCACCTCCCTTGCCGAGCACGCCAGCCGGATCATAGCATATAAACGGATGTTCTACCCGGATCCCGTACAGGACCGGTTCTGATCTCTTTTAGAAGTCTTATGGATCCGGCAAACACCGGGTAAAAAAAAGTTATTTTTGCCGGGGCGGCTGGTTGAGCTGGATCTCGCGGATGATCTCGCGGTGGAAGACGAGGAGCATATCCGAGATCACCCCGAACATGAAGATCTCGATCCCGACCACGATCAAAAGCACGGTGAGGATCGTGAGCGGGATGTGGTCGATATGGTGGAGCCATTCCAACAGGACATAAAGCCCGGTGAGCAGGCCCAAAATGGAACAAAAGAGGCCCATGATCCCGAAATAGAACATCGGGTTGTTGACCCGGGCAAGACGGTAGATCGTGGTGACGATCCGGATCCCGTCATGGAACGGGGAGAGCTTCGTGGGCGTGCCCGGGCGGCGGGAGTACCGGATGGGGACGACCATGATCCGCTGGCCGTTCCTGACCGCCTCGACCGACATCTCGGTCTCGATCTCAAATCCGGTCTCTTTTAGGTTCATCTGCTGGATGGCGAGCTTCGTGAAAGACCGGTACCCGGAGAGGATATCGTGGAGATCGCGGCTGTGGGCGAGCTTGAAGAAAAGGTTGAGCATGTGGTTGCCAAAGAGGTTGACCCGGGAGAACGAGCCCTCTTCGGCATTGATCAGCCGGTCGCCGATTACCTGGTCGAATCCCAAAAAGAGCGGGGTGAGCATCTTCTCCGCGTCTTTGCCGGAGTACGTCCCGTCGCCATCGACCATCAGGATGTAGGGCTGCTCGATCACCTCGAATGCCTCGATAATGGCATTCCCCTTCCCCTTGCCGGTCTGGGTCCTGACCGTGGCACCAGCGTCGCGGGCGTTTTTCACGGTATTGTCCGTGCTCTTCCCGTCAACGACAAGGATATGGGTATACCCGAGATCCCGGAACTCCTTTACCACGGGCCCGATGGTAAGGCTCTCGTTTAGGGTCGGGATAAGGATGCAGACCTCATCTTTGTTGAATTTCATCGGTATAGTATTTTTAATCCGGTGTCATAAGTGCTTCTATGCACCTCCCGAAAAAGGGCCTCAGGGTGCTCGGGATCGCCGAGAGTTTCTCAGGGAGATCGCAGTCCACCCTCGCCGGGATCGTCATGCGCAAGGATCTCGTCATCGACGGGACAGTTTTTGCCCGGGTCACGGTCGGGGGCATGGATGCGACGGATGCAGTCCTTTCCATGGTCCGGTCGCTCAAACGCCGGGACATCGGGGCGGTCATGCTCTCGGGCTGCGTGATCGCGTTTTTCAATATCATCGATACGGAAAAAGTCTGCGCAGAGACCGGGCTCCCGGTGATCTGCGTAACCTATGAAAACTCCAAAGGGCTCGAAGGAGACATCCGTCACCATTTCCCGGACGAGGATGAGCGCCTTGCCGCGTACCTGCGGCTCGGGGAACGGACCTCCTTTGAGCTGCCCGGGGGAACGATCTATCTCCGGAGCTGGGGGATCGGGACGGAGGATGCCGGCCGGCTCGTTTCTGCCTTTACTTCAGAAGGGAAGGTCCCGGAACCGGTCCGGGTAGCACGGATCTGTGCCCGGGCGGCCCATGCGTGTTTTACCCGAAACGATGGTGTACTGCCCTGACAGGAGCATTCTTATTTTTTGGCGGCGATTGTGTAAACTGAACTATATTAACGAGGAAACCAGATGACACAACAGACGGTAAAACTCGCCCGCTGGGTATGTCTTGAATGCCACTATATCTACGATCCGGCAAAAGGGGACAAGACGCAGAATATCCCTCCCGGAGTAGCCTTTGAGGACCTGCCGGATACCTGGGTCTGCCCGATCTGCAAGATCTTCAAGACAAAAAAAGGCGTGTTCAAGCGCCTTGACGACTGAATATTTTCCATTTTTTAAAAACAGGCATTACGCAGTATAGGTGTCACGCGAGATTACCTGCTGCGTCACTGTATCGTAGACTTCGAAGGTGACAACATCACCGGGATGAAAAGTCCTGTCTTTGAAATCGATGGCAACCATCTCGTTTGGATCCCAGACCCGTTTTTGTGAGCCCGGGCCGCCAAACGTTTGTACGCCATAATGGTGCGTTGAAATAAAGGCATAACCGTTCATGGTGGAGATGGAACTCGGGAGCAGTTTGCCGTTCCGGTACGTCATGGCATAGAGGTTGCGGTTCAGGTATCCGGATGTACCGGTATTCATGACAACCATATAGCTGTCAAAATTCGGTTCATGCCTGATATTGATGATCTTAAAAATGGCCGGCACCGAGGGATCGTACTGGTACGGCATCGCCGGAATGAGCAGCAGGACAAGTAATGCGAGGAGAAACGTGACGGCAAGCATCAGCATAATGCCGATGGAATTGGAGGACGCGTTCCCCCTGTGATCAGGGACTGGCAAGGAAGATCTGTCTTTTATTTATCCCTCTTAAATACGGCGTATTTGCAGGTGATGGACTTCTCGTAACCTCAAGAGCCGGATAACAAGTGACGGAGTCTCCACTCACGGGGTAACGCGTGGGTTACAGAAACCATCAACTACCACGAGAGGCAAAATACTAGAGAACTTTCTAATGGAGTTGAAAAATCATGGGACTTTTTGACAGACTTGCCGGCAAGCCGGCTGAACTGACATCGAAATCGGCACTCGTACTCTCCGCGATCACGATCATCGCCGCCGACGGAGTCATCGAAGAATCCGAGATCAACGACCTTGCAAAGATCGTCCGCGGCGACAAGAAATCCATCGACGTTGCAATGCAGGTCTTAAAGGCAAACCAGTTCCCGGGCGTCATCGACCTCGTGGCCCAGAAACTCGACGAGAAGCAGAAGATCGCTACCCTCGCCATCCTCTGCGACCTTGCCATGGCAGACGGCGTCCTTGCCGGAGAAGAGAAGACCGTGCTCCAGATGTACATGGACAAGTTCAAGATCTCCGAAGAGACGATGAAGCCCATCATCGAGGCCATCGCCATCAAGAACGACTTCTCGGTCTTTAACTAAATTTTTTCTTCTTTTTTTTGGTTTTTTCCCGGCTTTCATGCACCGGCTTTTTTGTCCCTGACTATTGCAGAAAGGACAAGCGGGACAAACGAAAGGAAGAGTCCTGCCCAGACGGTGAGGTGGAAGCCATCCAGGAAAACGCTTGCGTCGAGGTCGGCAAAGGGTACGACACCACCCGCCGAGGTAAAGAGGGTGAGGAGGGTTGCATACAGCGCAGTCCCGACAACGCCGCCAAAGTAGATTGTGGTGATCATGAGGGAAGAGCCGGTGCCTTCCTCCCCCTCGGGTGCGTTCTCGATGATCCGGCTCGCTGCCGGGCCGGCTGCGATCCCGATGGCAAGGCCCATGAGGGCAAGGCCGAGGATGAGCGGGAGCATGCCGGCTTCCGGGACGAGGACGGCAAAGATCCCGTCAAAGACGATGAACACGATGCAGGAAGCGACCGCGAACCAGCGGCAGCCGTACCGGTCGGACCACTGGCCAAACGGGATGCTCACGATGCAGGTAACGACCGGCGGGATCAGGAGGAAAAGTCCGCTCACTGCGAGGCTGTAGTGCATCCCTGCCGAGAGGTAGAACGGCAGGAGATAGAGGACACCGGCGTAGACTACGTTGATGAGGAAGAATGCGGCAAGGACAGCAAAGAACTGCCACTTCCGGAAGAGGGAAAGCCGGATGAGGGGATGGGGAGTTCTGCGCTCCCTGACGATAAAGACCAGGGCGCAGAGCGCGCAGATCCCAAATGCTGCGGCAACTGCCGGGGCAATCCCGCCAAGAGCCGCAGTCTCTTCGAGCGCGAACGTTCCCGCAGCCATGGCCAGGAAGAGAAGCGCTGCGCCAACGAGATCGACCGGGGTCTTGTCACCGGTCCGGGCCGGTGAGTCGGCAGGGATGACCCGCGCCGCAAGGAGGATGCCGCAGATCCCGATCGGGATGTTGATCAAAAGATCCAGTGCCAGGAGAGGACATGGGTGATCATCCCGCCGAGCGCCGGGCCCGCCGCAAAGCCGATCGAGCTCGATGCACCGAGGGCGCCCATGGATGCGCCGAGCATGGTCGGCGGGAGGTAGCGGACGCAGAGGAGCGGGGCTACGGCAGCGATCATCGCGGCACCGATCCCCTGGACTACCCGTGACGCAAGGAGCACGGAAAGCGAAGGGGAGAGGCCGCACGCGGCAGAACCGATCGTAAAGAGCGCGAGGCCCAGGATGAAGATCTTCCGCATGATGCCGCGGTCGGCTACGCTTCCCATGACGAGAACAAGGCCGGCCATCATCAGGAGGTAGGTGATGATGACCCAGGCGATGGTGCCCGTATCGGTATCAAAGGCGGCGGCGATCGTGGGAAGAGCCACGTTCACGATCGAGCCGTCGAGGCCGTCCATCACGACACCGAGAGCTGCGGCTCCAAGGAGAAGCCGCTGGTGCCGGGGGTTGGCGATGATTTCGGGCATCTGTTCTTACCGGGTGCTTCACGATCGGTCATTAATATGATGGGAGCCGGTCATCGATCCGTCAGGGTTGGTTATAGAGAGCCGGTGAAACCCCTGCGACATCTGTCTTTTAGGAACGGCCGGGCCTCACATGCCGGTTATATTAAACAATGAAATCCGGGAGAAGGTATCCACTAAAGTGCATGACGACTTTGAACAATTTATCGCCGCATGGATAATTGGTTCACAGGAATAAAATAAAAACATTTAAGATAAAAATTGCCAAATGCAGAGTATGCGACGATATTTTTTTGTGCTTTTCTCCCTGCTGGCGATTGCGGTTATCTGCCTTTCCGGCTGTACCAGCAATTCGGGAACTGCCACGCAGGGAAATGCCGTTACCAGCGATCGCGACATCATTCTTCAGGGAATTGCAGCTGGAGAACAGTCCTGCATAAACCATCTGTCCGCGGGCGTTTCAACGGACAAGTGCCGGGTAACCTCGACCAACAAGGAGATTATCGTAAGCCAGATCCTTGCAGATGCAGACGCCCACGAACAGGAATGTCTTGCGGGCATCTCGCAATCAACCGATCCCGGGACCTGTACCGTTTCATCCGCAACAAAACAGGCGGCGGCAGAGCGCAGTGCCATCTGTATCGACAATGTGGGGAACAATAATGTGGCCGCGGTCAGGAACTGTGTGGATACCTCGTTTGCTGCGGTAACCTGAAACGTCATTTCCTCATCGGCCGGATCCGACGGGCACCAAAGAACCCTTATTACGGCAGGCATCCAAGCGGGATAGTACGGAGCCATACGATGATTCTCTCGATCATGGGGGATATGATCCGGTATTTCCACAACGATGTGCGGAGGATCAACCATGCCCTGAAAGTCTATGATTTTGCCTGCCTGATTGCCCACGGGAGCGAGGTGGACACGGAGACACGGCAGGTCATCGAAATTGCCGCACTGCTCCACGATATCGGGATAAAAGAGGCGGAACGGAAGTACAATTCATCGGCAAGCCGCTACCAGGAAGAGGAAGGCCCGGCGGTTGCACGAACGATCCTGGAACCGTACCACCTGGACGCAAAAACGCTGGATCGTATCTGCTATATCATCGGGAACCACCACACATATACCAAAATCGACGGCATCGATTTCCAGATCCTTGTGGAAGCGGATTTCATTGTCAACATCTACGAGGACGAAATGAAACCCGATGTTGTCCGGAGCATCAGAAAGAAGATATTCAAAACAGAGGCCGGGACCCGGCTGCTTGAGGGAATGTATCTCTGAGTGAACCTTTGGAGGGGGATCGGTTAGCGGAAAAATCCGCCGTGAGATCCTTTGTTCTTTTTTTAGGAAAACCCGGATATTCTCATTTTGGAGACAATCAGGCCATCACGTTTTTTCCGTGCCGCGAGGGACAGATGAGGTAGCCAAGGACAACGGCGATGGAAACCCCGAGTACGGTGTCGATAAGCCGGTACGCGATGAGCTCCGGGGACACGGGATTGCCGAACTCAAGCAGGATGAGAACGAGCGGAGTCATCGCCGCGGAATACAATGCATAGTTGCGCACTTTCAGGAGGGGGCGCAGTCCGGCAAGGACTGCAACGACCAGCACAAGGAGCCCTGCCGGGGGAGACCAGAGCAGGAGCAGGCTTCCCGCAACAACACCGGTAAACGTCCCGACTGCCCGTTTGAAGACCCGAGAGATGGTATCCCCGAAACGGCGGTGAACAACGATGGCGACGACGATGGCGATCCAGTACGCCTGTGCCTGGCCCCAGATGACGGCTATGATCTCGCACACGGTCATGCACAGGCCGATGCGCAGGGTGTACTGCCACCCGGCAAAATGATGCAGAGTTCCAACCCAGTGACGGAACAGGCGGGTCAGTGACGGCGGCACGGGGTGCCGGCCATCAGTTGTACCGGGAACGGATGCGGGTTCCCATCCCCGGAGCTGGCACAGGTACGATGCGGCGAGCGTTACGGCAATTGTCCAGAGAGCGCCGAGCAGGAAAACAAAAGTCACACCGAGCGGGCCGGCTGCACCCGGTCCGCCAAAGATCGAGCCGATGATGACGAAGATGATAAAGAGGCTGCTGTTCCGTGCAGCAGTCCGGCTTATGCCGCCAAAAAGAGCGGCAAGGATGTGATGGCAACGATAGCCACCCCGGTTATCTAGCCCTAGCCGCCGACTGCGGAACCGAGAAGGACCGCCATAGCACTGGCCAGCAGTGCATACCCAAACAGGACACTCTGCTGGCGGAGCGTTCCCCGGGCCGCTGTGCCGCTTAACGCCAATCCCCCGAGTGCGGCGAGCATCCCAAGAGGCACCTGGCCGGCTGCCGCGCCGACCGCCATCGGCACCGCCATGCCAAGGGCTGCGCCGACAATCCACGAGGGGTGCACCGGTTCGTCCCGCGACCACCGGGATGCGTCGGCAGCGTGCGAACGTACCGCATCCCAAGGGGTCTTCTTGTCGGCCATTATGTGATTTTTCGGCGGTGAGATTTTAATGATATCCCGCGGATGCCTTCACACCACAGGGAACATGCACAGAAAAAAGACAATAATATCTGATAAAGATTTTAATGGGAAATTGACATCGAACAGGCTTTTTCCTCATCGGGAAGTGACCGGAGATATGCAGCTACTTTTTTGGCAGATTTTTTTTGGGCACTGGTCGGTGCGGTGCTTCCCAGATTCTCGCCGCTTACCGCAGTGAACCGGTTTTTATCTTTCTGCATGGCTACACCTCCACTCCTTTGACTACGTTTATGTAATCCATGATGAAATATCTTCTGTTGCCAATATCTACGATATCAATACACTGCAGCACACTTCCACGGGGTAAAATAACCTCACACTCATTATGGCTGACTGCGCCGGACTGGCCGGACTTGACCGGTATCACATAAATCGGCCGGCGTTCAATGTCCTCATTGTCGTCATCAAATCTATACGGAACTGCAAACCGGGCTGCAACATCTTCTGCATAGGAGGCCGACATATATCCGGCATCGCGAATTTTCATTCCGATCACGCTACCGGATCCGAGCCTGTCCGTCACGCTGCCGTAATCGATTCCACGATACAAAACCAGACCTGCGGGGAGCTCAACTTTGTCAATTGCTTCATCCAGATGTCTGATGAATGTCCTGATCGGGAAAGTAACGATTTTCACTCGTAAATTGTCAAAATATTCTTGTTGCTGATTGATCGGCAGGCTTGCAACAGTTCGGAGGATCGGATTGACCGTCTCCGATGCACAGGAGCCGCTCTGGCCGGTATAGTGACAGACAGCCCGGATCTCATTGTAGGTAAGCCCTCCTCTTCCCCCTTTTCCGGCATTTTTTGTATCCGAACAATCAAAATACCGGGATACTATGTCTCTTGGATCCTCTTTTTGAGGGGGCATACCGTGAGGTTTGTAACGGGCGTATTAATCGATATCCATTTTCACCGGAAATTTACCCCTTTATCGGCATGTGCACGTCATGTATCGGAATTTTTTCCCTGCTCTGCTTGCGACAGGTTATCAGGATCGGCATTTCGACTTCCACTTTCATCCTGAAACTCCACACAATTTCATGATTCTAAAAAGGAACACAAGCGGTAGCTCCGACCCGTTTCAGGGATCGGTCGATCCAGACAAGTCTATTCTTTTGCCGAGCGGCACGCAGGGGTATACCCCCCGCCTCCGCATATGACCCCCACCCCTCCCCATTTGTGCCGGACCGGGGGGGGTGGGGGCCGGTACAACAAAATGTCCACATGGGGGGAGGAGGGTACCTAACATTTTGGCGATGAGGGGGGTACCCCCCATTCCTTCATGCGATCACCCCACCTCCCCTGATCGCAACCGGAGGGGTAGTCCCCCCATCCCCCGCTCGCCGGACAGTCCACGCGAAGCACACCTTTTGGGACTGGAAGCATGGGGGGGTGGTCCCCTTTTTTGCCCGGAGGGGGGAGGTGGGGGTCCGTTTGCGAAAATTGAAAACTGAGGGGAGGGGGGTAGCAAAAATTCCGGAGGGCACCCCTCCCCTTTTGGGAAAGTGGTGGGGGGTGGGGGGTCGGTTTCTAGAAAATCCGCAGTAACCGATCTGCGGTTTTTCCGGAATCCTTAGATCGTGACCTGAGGTTTTTTTAAAATCCGCAGCTGCTGATCCACGGATTTTCCGGAATCCTCAGCAACGAACCTGAGGTTTTTTTAAAATTCTCAGCAGCGGAGCCGGACTTTTTCCTGTACGGGCTCAGGGTTTCGCAGGGCTTTCGACAGAGATTGCGATGATTATTCGTGGGTTGGGGCGTTTGGGGGGAGAGGGTAGTGCCGATCTTTTTTTGAAATTCTCAGCAATCGATCCGCGGTTTTTCCGGAATCCTCAGCAACGGACCTGAGGTTTTTTTGTAATCTTCAGCAACCGATGCACTGTTTTTCCGGAATTGCCGGATCGCGAGCCAGACTTTTTTGGAAATCTTTAGCTGTTGGGTCTGGCATTTTTGGAAAAATTCGGATAATTTTAGAAAATCTAGATTTGGCAAGATACGATCCAAGCAGACTAGGGCGGGGGCTGTCGCCCCCACACCCCCACAAGCGATGAACGCCGCCGCCCCCGACGGGGCGCCCCCGCGGCGGGCTATTTTGTTAAGTGAGAGATCACTAAATTAAATAATAGAAATATCTTCACATGTTTCTGATAGAGAACGCGTCCTCTCAACCAATATGATAGAATTGCTCCAAGGTAACGATAAATAAACGGCTCAATCCTGATTTCGTGAATCCCAGCCACATTTTGAACACCTTTTTGAACCATCTTTTCGTGTATAGAGGGATTTGATGCCACACCGATAACACCGACCTTGTGATACTCGCTCCCAACCTAATCGTTCTTGTCGATTTTTCCGTGAGAACATAAAATGATTATACTCATCATGAAAATTGAATGCCCACCTGAATATCACAATTATTGCATAGCAACACATTACACCTAAACAGAACATCAAGATTACAAGAATTAACACACATACTGAAGAAATTGCGATATTTCCAATCGAAGATAAAAACTTCCCTGAATTTAGGGTAATATAATTAATAGAGGCTAATGCAGTAAAACTAGCAATAACCAATCCGAATCCAAAAATTAAATGACCCACATTTTTTTCTCTTCGTGCGAAATCGTTATAAATTGTTTTATCAATTTTTTCATATATATCGTTAAAAAAATTGTGTAAAAAGTTCATTCTTGATAATTTAAAAGAAAGACCAATAAATATTTTGAATTGTTTTTGAATTTATTGCAGAAACAGTACTTCGATCTCGTCAATCAATAGGTATAAGATACCAAAAATATTCGTCAAAAAATTTTTCCAAACATACCGGTCGCCACGCATTCACCATAATATCCTCGCTTTAGACCCCCCGTTAACAAAAAAAGCGTACAAGGTAATTTGCCCCGCCGTGCCCCGAGAGGGGCCCTGAGGCGGGGAACCCTCTTTCATCCCCATACAAGAGCCATGCCACCATTGGTTAAATTTTGTACCACATGGTTCATTTTTGAACCAATCCGGATTATGAGGGATAAGAGGTCTACAACGGAACTTTGTTCTAACAGATCACAAAATCAGATTTACAAAAAAAGAAGAGTACGTGAAAAACTTACTTCTTCTGAGCAAGCACTAAGTCAATTTCTCTCCGGAGAAGCTCACTCACAACCTTCCCGTCCACCGAGCCCCGGACCTCCTGCATTACAACGCCCATCAGGGGGCCGAGTGCGCCTTTCTGCTTCTGGGCCACAAACTCCGCACGCTCGGTCACGATCTTCTTTATCACTGCTGCGAGCTCGTCGCGGGAGACGGTCGGCGCGAGTTTTGCCATCGCATCCTTTACCGTGCTGCCCTTTGCAATCGCGGTGAGGACTTCGGGGATCGCCTCCTTTGCCGCTGCGCCTTTCTCGATTGCTTCGAGCACGGCGATGATCGCATTGTCGGGGATCTTGTCTGTTTCCACGCCGTCGCGCCGGAGCTCCTTGAGGGTTGCAAGGAGGGTGCGGGACGCGAGCGTGGGCTTAATGCCCTTTGCCACGGCCTGCTCGAATAAGGGGCGCTCCTCGGAGAACGCCATCTGCCGGGCTACCGCCGGGTCAAGGCCGAGGTCCTTTGCATACCGCTCGGCCGTGACCGTCAGAAGTTCGGGAATGACGACCGTGTTCCAGCGTGCCTCGTCGATTCTCACGGGGAGCACATCGGTCTCGGGGTACATCCGCTCTGCGCCGGGCAGGGGACGCATGTACGCGGTGCTTCCCTCTTCGAGCATCTTCCGGGTCTCTTCCGGCACCGGTTTTTCCGAGAGCGCCACTTTGGCACGGTCTGCCACCTGGTGCCAGGCGCAGTCCGCCTGCTTCGGGCTCGAACCCGAGACAAGGATCACGGCGTCCTGCTCTTTCGCATGGACGAACTCCCGGAGCCGGGCCACTTCTTCCGCGGTCACGCCATACGCAGGGAGCTCGTCGGTGTGGAAGATCCCGCCCACACCGCACTTCTTCGCGTAGTCCGACATCTCGCTCCCGAGACGGCGGCCGGGCTGGATCTCGCGGCCCACAAGCCCGGCAAAGCCGGGCAGGACAAGTGCGGAGATCTTCTTTGCCTTTTTGAGGATCGCCGACCCGGTCGATTTGAAGAGATCGGTCACATCGATCTGTCCGGTCCCGACGCTGGCGTTGCGCTTCACCAGTTCGTCGCGGATGAGAAGAAGGGTCTGCTGCCGCTGGACTTCCCGGCGGACGACTTCTGCGATGAGGTCGAGTTCCTGCACGCCCTTGATCTCCACCCGTGCCCCGTTTTTGATCGAGATATTGACATCCTGCCGGATGGTCCCGAGCCCGCGCTTGACTTTTCCCGTAGAGCGGAGCACCATCCCGATGTACTCGGCTACCTGCTGCACTTCTTCGGGGGTGTGCATGCAGGGCGAGGTTGTGATCTCAACAAGCGGGATCCCGAGCCGGTCGAGCGAGAAGATCTCGTCTTTTACCCTCTGCGCCGCCTCCTCCTCGATACAGATCGTCTCGATGCTCCCGCCGTTCGGGAGCGCCCCGTTGATGGCGACAAGCGCCGTGCGCTGGAACCCGCTCGTGTTCGAGCCGTCGATCACGAGTTTCCGCATCGTGTGGACCTGCGGGATCGGCGTCATGCCAAACGTTTTTGCCAAGGTCAGGCCGATGGAAAGCGCCTCTTCATTAAAAGGCGCCGGGGGCTCCTCATCGTTCTCGACCAGGCAGGTGGTCTTGTAGGTATAGTAGCGGAACTTCCTGATCCGCTTCATCTCTTCCTGTGCGGCCCGGTCGATCTCCCCCATCTCGCTCTCGGTTGCGCGGAGGTAGCGGGAGAACTCGCCCGTGTGCTCCGCATTGTCCATGAGCGTGGTCGGGCAGTGGCAGAAGAGCTTCTCTTTCGTGTCGAGCTGCTGGTGGATCTCGATCCCCGCCACGAGGCCAACATCTTCATAGTTAGCTTTCGGCAGGACGAGTTTTCCATCAATAATTGACAGGACCTTATGCCCAGATTCATTACAGTCCATGGCCGCTCCTCCGCATGTACTCGCCCTTGAGATCGGTTGCCATCATCGCTGCCGCCTTTTCGGGATCTTTCTCGTTTCCGAGCACCCACATCTGCTTGACAAGCGCCACCTCGGGGAGCATGTCGCCGCCCTCGATGACACCCGCGGCAAGGAGGTCGCGGCCCGTGTCGTACACCCGGTCGCAGACCCGGCCGTGCATGCACTGCGAGGTCATAACCACCTGTGTCTCGCCCGCGATCAGTTTCTTGATCCCGGGGATCAGCGCCGTGCTCACGTGGCCGAGGCCGGTGCCGGCAAGGACAAGGCCCTTGTAACCCTCATACGCCGAAAGAAGCTCCGGGGCCATCCCCGGGTAGAACTGGACAAGGGCGCAGTGCGGTTCGAGTTTGTCGTGCAGGGCGAGCTTGTGCGTGCCGCGCTTCACCGCCTCTTCAGAGAGCGTGACCGTGCGGGACGCATAATCGATCGTGCCAACCGGGGGAATGCCGATGCTCTGGAACGCGTCGCGCCGGGAGGTGTGCATCTTCCTGACCCGGGTTCCCCGGTGGATTGCACAGTAATCATCGTTTGTCGTCCCGTGCATCACGATAGCAACCTCGCCGAGACTGCTCTCTGCCGCAAGCGCCGCACAGACGCCGTTCATTGCGTTGTCGCTCGATGGCCGGTCGGCCGAGCGCTGCGATCCGACAAAGACCACCGGCACCGGGGTATCGAGCATGAAGCTCACCGCCGCCGCGCTGTAGGCCATCGTGTCCGTGCCGTGGGTAACGATAACGCCCGTGACGCCGTGCCTGATCTCGTCGTGGATGGCGCGGGCAAGCTCCTGCCAGATGGCAGGAGTCATGTTCTCGGAGAGGATCGTGTAGAGCACGTTCGTGCGGTACCGCCCGATCTCGGCGAGCGCCGGGATTGCGGTCAGGATATCGTCCGCGTCGAACTGGCTCGTGACCGCACCGGTCCGGTAATCGATCCGGCTTGCGATCGTCCCTCCTGTCGATATAATAGAAAGTTCGGGCAGCTTCGGATCCTGCCGGACCGGCGCCATGTGCGATGCCGGCGCAGGAGCCGGGGCCAGAAGCGAACAGCAGCCCTTCTCCACCCCAATATTGTAGCCGCTCGAAAGTTTTACGACCGCCATGCCGTCGCGGTCGGTGATATAGGTTCCGGAGAGGGTCTTTCCGCCATAGGTGCAGGTGACATGGTCGCCTGACGAGAACGCCTGCGTTATGCTACCAGCCTCCGGGCATCGGAGAGGAGATCTTCTTTTGCCTTGGCAATCTTTGCGAGACGTTCGTCGATGAACGCCGAATCGGTATCGAGCAGTTTCTTCCTATCGGCAATCGCGATCTTTGTCGCAAACGGCGCCGGACCTCCGGTCGCTTTGCGGACCTCGACCGAATGCACCACGTCAAGCGCTTTGTCGATCTGGTCCTGCGTGAGCCCCTTACTTTCAAGCGAGATCCCGAGTTCGAGCTCCTTTGCGGAGGCTTCGAGGGTCTCCAGGGAAAGGCTCCCCTTCGAGACTGCACGGCCCACGATGTTGTGGGCGGTGCGGAAGGGCAGGCCGTAGTCCCGGACAAGCGTATCGGCAAGCTCGGTTGCGGTAGAGTTTCCCTTCCTGCCTCCTCCTTCATCCGTTCGGTCTCGAATGTTGCGCTCGAAAGCATGTCGATGAGGAGCCGGAGGCTCTCCTTTGCATCCTGCATCCCGCGCCAGATATTGGGGGTGAGCTCCTGGAGGTCGCGGTTATAGCTCATGGGCAGGCCCTTTACCGTCATGAGCGCTCCCGTGTAGGCCCCGAAGACCGAGCCGGTCTTTGCCCGCATGATCTCCGCGGTATCCGGGTTCTTCTTCTGGGGCATGATAGACGAGGTCGAGCAGAACGCATCGTCGAGCGTAACGAACTTCACAAACGAGGTGCTCCAGATCACGAGCTCCTCGCAGAGCCGGCTTACGTTTGCCATTAATATCGAAAGGTCGGCAAGGGTCTCAAGGGCAAAATCGCGGGTCGCGACCGCGTCCATGGTGTTGGCCACAAGGCCGTCAAAGGCGAGGATCTTGGCGGTATATTCCCGGTCAATGGGATAACCGGTGGATGCGAATGCGGCAGCCCCGAGCGGGCAGAGGTTTACCCGGGCATAAGCATCGCGGAGCCGGTCGAAGTCGCGGGAGAACTGCTGCTCGTAGGCGAGGAGGTGGTGGGCGAGCGTTGTCGGCTGGGCGTGCTGCATGTGGGTAAAGCCGGGCATGACCGATTCCCGGTGCTGTTCGGCAATCGCGATGAGGACTTCGCGGACTTTTAAGAGCGCCGCCATCTGCTTGAGCAGGTCTTCGCGGAGCTTGAGCCGGATACAGGTCGCGACTTCATCGTTTCTCGACCGGCCCATGTGCATCCGGCCACCGACATCGGCCCCGACCGCTTCGATCAAGAGCGACTCGATCCCGGCAGTGGACAGTCCTCGAACCGGTCGTCGAATGCCTCTTCGGGGAATCCCTTCGACTGTTCAGCTCAAGAAGCGCCGGCAGGAGCTGCTTTGCAATCTCCGTACTGATGATCTTCTGGCGTTCCAGCATCAGCACATGGGCGATATCCACCAGCACGTCAGAATCCGCAATATACCGGTCGGAACGCATGGAGGAGAGGAACTTCATCATATCCCCCGTCCTCTCGCCCGACAGGCGTCCGAGTCGTACTACATCGGTCCTCATCCGATCTTCCTCACCAAAAGTTATACACTCATGTTTGTATGCGGATCGATTAAATCCACGCCTTCCGGGCGGCAAGTTCGATCGCCCGCTGGACCGACTCGCGGGGGACAATCGTTGCTACCGGCACGTGGACGAGCTGCTCGATGATGCTCGATACGATCGGGGCGCAGACGATCGCGATCGCCCCCTTCCCGCTCGGCCCGGACACCGGCGGCAATCGCATCCTCCATCGTATGGACCGGGTATTCCCGGACCCTCATCCGGTGCCCGTCCACTTCGGCAAGGCGTTCCTCGACGCTTTCGAGCACCGGGCGGGCGGCAATAAGGCCGATAAAGTTCTCCTCACCGATATGGTAGTACTTGCGCAGGGCTTTGACGATATCCCGCAGGGTCGAGAGGTTGGGGGAACGTTTCCCGTGCAGGATCTTGTAAAGGGAACTCTGGGAGATCCCGCTCTGCTCTGCGAGATCGCGGACACTGATGCGCAGGTCGTTTTTCATGAGATCGTTTAACGTCGCGACAAATTCCTCGTCCGAGGCAAGTGCCGCGCGCATGAGCCGGTCGATCGGGTCCACATGTGCCATGATACAGATACAATACGGCCGAAAATCCATAAATTTTTCTTATATTGTCCAATACCCCATACCTAGAGGGGAAAAAATGCCGGATTGTCCAGGGAAACAGCAGGAGAGCACACCGCCGGAAAACTGGACAGTACGAAACAGTTATTTCCTTTCTGTCCGTTTTTTACCCATATTTTAGGCCAAAACGAGAACAAATCTGCCTAAACAGGTCACTTTTTTATGTATGGTTTCATAACCGGTGCGTATGAAGTCATGGAAAATTACGGCAACCGCGCTTATTGCGTTTGCCCTGATATTTGTTGTATTTTCCGCAGGCTGCACGCAGTCATCGGACTCCTCGTCTGCTGCCAACGGGACTCCCTGTAACCACGCTCCGTATCGGGTACCAGCCCAGCACCCACCAGATGGCGGAGATCACCGCCATGAACAAAGGATGGTGGGAGCAGGATCTCGCACCGTACGGTGTGAAAAATGTCACGACAACGGTTTTCCCGACCGGAGCTCCCGAGATGCAGGCCATGCTTGCCGGGGACCTCGATGTTGCCTATGTCGGCGCTGCCCCGGTCCTTTCCGCGGTCAGTACCGGTCTTGACGCCAAGATCATCGCCGGTGTCAATACCCAGGGGATCGGACCTTGTCGTAAGAAACGATCTCGATTACAAAGGCCCGGAGAGTCTCAAGGGGTTAAAAATCGCAACAGTTCCAGGTCGGTACCATCCAGGATACGATCCTGCGCAACTGGCTGCAGGCACACAATGTCACACCGGACAAGGATGTCACGATCGTAGGGAATGGGGCCCCGGGGATGCAGTCACCTGCCATGGTAGCCGGAAAAGTTGACGGCGTATTCCTGCCTCACCCCTCACCGGCAGTCATCATCGACCAGGGAAAAGGCAAGACCGTTGTGCAGTCCGGGGAGATGTATCCCAACCACACCTGCTGTGTCCTTGTCGTAAGCGGGAAACTGATCCGGGAGCACCCCGAGATCGTAACGCAGATCCTCAGGACACATGAAAAAGCGGTTGCCTGGAACGAGGCCAACCTTGAAGAAGCAGCAGAGATCTATTCCAATTCCACCGGGACCAAACTTTCTGATGTCCAGGATTCGTTAAAAGAATGGGACGGGAAGTGGACAACCGATCCGAACGTTATTGTCGATTCCGTCGTGGACTATGCAAACATCCAGTATAAGCTGGGATACATCACAACACCGCTCACCAAAGACCAGCTCTTTGACCTCAGTTTCTATAACAAAACGGTAACCACATAAAAACCACCAACTATTTTTCCTTTTAAGGCGCCGTATGTAAAGGAATACCTGCTACGGCAATAAGGGAAACACACTCCCTCTCAATCCTGGCCGTAACGGATAAAAACCGTCACACGCGGCGACGGGCACAACCATGGATTACCGATACGCATGACGAATATTTTACCGAAGAACCATAAGAACCGGTGGCTGGGAGTTCTGGCAATTGTCCTGTGCCTTGTCCTCTGGGAGATCGTTGCGGTCGCCATTGTAAAATATTCCTTTATCCTGCCATCCCCGACCGATGTCTTTACGGCATTTGTTGAACTGGTGAAAAACGGGACCCTGCTCCTCGACTTCGAAGAGAGTATGATCCACTTTGCCGTCGGGATGGGCGCCTGCGCTCCTGGTGGGGATACCTGTCGGGATAATCATGGGCTGGAGCAGGAAATGCGATGCATTCCTCAACCCCATTGTGGAGCTCCTCCGCCCGATCCCGCCGCTTGCATGGATCCCGTTTGCCATTATCTGGTTTGGCCTGACGCTCTGGTCGGCAGGTTTTGTCATCTTTATCGGTGCCGTTTTCCCTATCGTTATCAATACCTACAGCGGGTTCCGGAACGTGCCCCGCATCTATGTGGAAGCGGGAAAGATGCTGGGGTGCACTAAAAGCCGGGATCTGATCCGGCATATCGCATTCCCGGCGGCCCTGCCCTCAGTTGCATCCGGGATCCGGATTGCAACCGGGGTGGCATGGATGTGCCTTGTGGCGGCCGAACTTTTCGGTGTCTCAAATTACGGCCTGGGGAAAAACCTCTGGCAGTATTATAACCTCCACCGGATGGACTGCGTGGTTGTGTACATGCTTATCCTCGGCCTGATTGGGCTGCTCGTGGACATGCTCCTTCGCTATTATATCGATCACCATTTCCTGAAATGGCAGACAAAAGAGGTGGCCTGATATGGGAAACCTTACGATCAACGGGTTGTGCCAGTCGTTTGACCGCGACGATGGCACCCGTCTCGATGTCCTCAACAACCTCCACCTCGAAGTCCACGACAAGGAATTTGTCTGTATTCTCGGTGCATCGGGATGCGGGAAGACCACGCTCCTGCGGCTTATCGCCGGCCTGGACGAGGCAAAAGCCGGCACGATTGACCTTGACGGGGAGGAGATCCGGGGCCCGAACCCGAAAGTCGGGTTTGTCTTCCAGGAATACTCCCTCTTCCCCTGGCGCAATGTGATCGACAACGTAGCGTTCGGCCTGGAAATGCGGGGTATTTCAAAAGAGGAGCGGTATGCAGCGGCAAAGAAATACCTCGGCCTTGTCAGCCTTGAGCAGTTCTCAACCAGTTTCCCGGCAGAGCTGTCCGGTGGGATGCGGCAGCGGGTCGGCTGTGGCCCGGGCGTTGGCGCTCGACCCGGTCCTTCTTTTAATGGACGAGCCGTTCGGTGCGCTCGATGCACAGACACGGAATATGCTCCAGAAAGAACTGCTGGGGAATCTGGAAAAAGACCCAGAAGACCATTATTTTCATTACCCACAGTGTCGATGAGGCGGTCTACCTTGCCGACAGGGCTATCGTGCTCTCACCCCATGCGGGCCGGATCTGCAGGGAGATCCCCATCACCCTGCCGCGGCCACGCGACCGTACAAGCGTGGAGTTTGCAGAGTTGAGGCGCGACATTCTCGATCTTATCAGCCGCACCTGATTTTAGTCCTGAAACCGGTGTGTCCAGTAAGGTTTAATACGCGCCATCCCTATTTTATAGAAGCAGTTTGTGAAGGTGCCGGCACGAGGGCCTTGCTAATATATGCCTGATCCGTGCCTGCGTTTACTATTCATACACTAGGAGTAGGACGCGATGGTAAGAAAACCGGGAAAGATGTACAGGAACCTTGCGAAGAAAGCCTATACGCGGCGCGAATATATGGGCGGGGTTCCCGGTAACAAGATCGTACAGTTCGAGATGGGAAACCTCTCGCAGGAGTTCCCGACCGAGGTCGATTTAATCGTCGAGGAGACCTGCCAGATCCGCCACAGTTCGCTCGAAGCGGCCCGTATCTCGGTCAACAGGAAGCTCTTAAAGGATGTCGGCAGGACCAACTTCCACTTCAAGGTCAGGGTCTTCCCGCATCACGTGCTCCGCGAGAACAAGCAGGCAACCGGCGCAGGTGCAGACCGTGTATCCGAGGGGATGCGCCTCGCGTTCGGCAAGGCTGTCGGAACAGCAGCCCGTGTCGAGTCCGGCCAGGTTATCTTCACCGTCTATTCCACGGCCCAGTACCTTGACAAGATCAAGGCAGCGATGAGAAACGGCGCACACAAGCTCCCGAGCCCGTCCCACTTAAAGGTCCACACCATCAAGGTCAGCGGCAGGATCATCGCGGCCCCGAAGATCGCCGGCGATAAGATCGCAGCACCGGTCAAGCCGGTAGAAGAGACCGAAGCAGCAGCGGCAGAACCGGCAGAGGATGCAAAGGGTGCCGACCACAAGGGTGGAAAAGGACCCGCAAAGGCAGAACCGGCAAAGGGTGCCGAGGACGCCAAGGGTGCCGACCACAAGGGCGGCGCACACAAGGGCGGCAAGAAGTAAATTTTTTTCCTATTTCCCCAGTCTTTTTTTAAAGCATTTTTGCAAGACAACCGAAGGTTCTCTGAAATCCGGTATCAGCAATCCCTGTCAGGTATGCTGCACACCTGGAGAGACCCGGTGTTCATGAAAAGAGTGCCCGTGGAAAAAGAGAGGGTGCCAGGACAGGGAACGCATTCCCCGCGAAACAGAACCCGGAATCCCCGGGAACTGCTTGGATGCTCGGCAATGTTACGCCAGCGCCGGCAGAGCACAGGTCTGGCATGTGTAATAACTGAGATCGTACTTTGCGTCGAGCTCTTTGTACAGGGATCTGTCAGCGGAGGTCAGGGTTTTTGCATGGATCGCCTGCCCCAGTCGTTCCCATTCCTGTGCGTCGCGGTAATCTTCCGCCACACTGTCAAATGCCCTGCCGGTTCCTTCGGGCACTACCTCCGGTGTTGATGTCAGCGTGCCCTTGAACTCGGGGAAATAGGTCTGGTCGTACGTGACGATCTTCGGTTCGGTGGTCTCGATGAACGCATATCCCGTCCCCTTGTAGTCGTACGGGGCGGCCGCTTTAATACCGGCGGTCATGTGCCCCTCGGTCTTGAAAAAGAACGTGCACGACCCGTACCCGAGGTCTTTTAACAGGAGCGCGAGAAGCATCGACTTCTCGCCGCAGATGCCGGTACCGTCATACATTACTTCATACGGGTACCGGTACGTGTCGCCATGGTGGAACGGGATGTGCTGGACGAGGCTGATGGCGATCCGGGCCTGCTCGTCCGGATCTGCGGACTTTTTCTTTATCGCATCCGCCAGCTCCGCAACGTACTTCTGCTGGGTAGGTTCGTTCATGAATGCCTGAAAGTACTCGGTATTGGTTTCGGCCTTTGGCTTACCTTTTGCCTGCAGGTCCTGGTACTCGGCGGTCGGCAGTGCGAGCCCGATCACGCCCTCCGTGCCATTTAGGGTGTAGACATAATATTTCGCAACCGACCCGACCGGAACATCGATCTTTGGCAGGTCTGCCGGCAGGGCCCTGAGCGGCTTTGCAACATCGGAAGATGCGGCTGGGGACACGGTCTCTGTTGTCCCGGCCAATGCAGTCTGCGCGGAATCTTTGCCGGTTGCCGGGGAGGACGAACATCCCGCAGCCAGCAGGAAACAGACTGCCAGACAAAGGACAAACGCAGCAGCAGTTGCACGTTTCATGAACATGTGATAAAACCGGTTGGTATTTAACAGGACGGGTTTTATCCGCCGGGCCCTCTCATTTATAACTCACGCCCCCCAGTATAATTGAATGCAAACTCCTGAACACTCCCCCTTTTACGACGCGCTTGCTTCGGCAACGCTTGAGGCGTACCGGAATGCGGTTATCCGCCTCCCGCCGGACGTGCTGGCAGTGATAAAAAGGGCTGCCTCTCTTGAGACAAACGAGGTGGCCAAAGGGGAGTTTGCCAATATCCTTGCAAATATCGAAACCGCTGAACGGCTCGGGGTGCCGATGTGCCAGGACACGGGAGTACCGGTCGTCTATCTCACAATCCCAAAAGATGTCCCGTTACGCAGGAGCTTTACGATGCGGTTGCCGAAGGTGTCCGCAGGGCAACGGAAGCAATCCCGCTCCGGCCAAACGTTGTCGACCCGCTCACCCGGCATAATTCCGGGAACAATACCGGCGCCGGGATGCCGGCTATACACGTGCGGTTCGGGGAGCGGTTCACCGTTACCGTGCTGCCCAAGGGTGCAGGCGCGGAGAATGTCTCGCGGATCGTGATGCTCCTCCCGTCCCAGAAGGAAAAAATCCCGGATGTTGTCACCGAGACCATGCTGATTGCCGGGGGCCGGCCCTGCCCGCCGGTCATTCTCGGTGTCGGGATCGGCGGGACGTTCGATCTGGCATGCGGCACTGGCAAAGGAGGCGCTGCTGGAGCCGGTCGATACCATGACCGCATTCGAGCAGCAGCTCTGCGATACGGTAAACACTCTCGGGATCGGCCCGATGGGACTGGGCGGGAAACACAACTGCCCTTGCCGTCAAGGTAAAGACCGCTGCCTGCCACACCGCCTCGCTTCCCGTAGCGGTCAATGTCCAGTGCTGGGCAAACCGGCACGCAACCGTGGAGGTGAAATGGTGACAAAAGAGGTCCGTGCAGCTGCACACACCCCTCGGGGACGAAGTCCTCGCCTCTCGGGCCGGAGACCATGTCGAGCTCTCCGGTGTTGTCTATACGGCGCGGGACGAGGCGCACCTGCGCATGCAAAAAGACGGTATCCCCTTCGACCCCAAAGGCGCCGTGATCTACCACTGCGGGCCGGTCATCAAAGACAAGACCATTGTCGCGGCCGGGCCGACAACATCGGCACGGATGAATGCCCTCTCGGGGTTCCTGTTCGAAAAGGGCGTGCGGGCGCTGATCGGGAAAGGCGGTATGGGCCCTGCAAGTCCGGGAGCAGCTCAACGGGAAAGGGAGTGTACTTTGCGTTCACCGGCGGGGTGTGCGGCTCTTGCCGCAGTCCCACATGAAACTTGTCGGGGAGTACTTCCCGGATCTCGGCATGGCAGAAGCGGTCTGGGCAATCGAACTCGACCGGCTGCCGCTTGTGGTCGGGATCGATTCCGCGGGAAACGATCTCTTTTCTGATGTCGAGAAACGGGCGCAGGGCATCCGCCGGTACAGGCCCGGCAGGAAAACTGCACGGACAAATAGGTTTTTTTCGCCTCAACAGGCTACATACATAGGACATAATTTCATGAAGCTTGCCATCGATGAGACCCGGTGCAAGGGCTGCAACCTCTGTACCCAGGTCTGTCCCTACCGGATCTTCAAGGAGGGCAAACACCCCAACCGGCGGGGGATCGTGGTGCCGGAACTCGACCGGCCCGAGCGCTGTACCAACTGCCGGCTCCGGCACCTCTACGGGAGGCAGCTCTGCGGCGTCTGCCAGCTCACCTGCCCGGACCAGGCGATCCACTGGGTCGAAGAGGAACCCTACGAACCTCACAAGGTGGCGATTGAATATTGACGCGGACGGAATTCTGGCAGGGTAATATCGCCTCGGCTGAAGGGGCACTCGCGGCAGGCTGCCGGTTCTTCGGCGGATACCCGATCACTCCGTCTACCGAGATCGCCGAGCACATGGCGGCCAAGCTCCCGAAAAAATGCGGGGTCTTTATCCAGATGGAGGACGAACTGGCGAGCATCGCCTCCGTGATTGGCGCTTCGTGGACCGGGGCCCGGGCAATGACTGCCACGAGCGGGCCGGGCTTTTCCCTGATGATGGAAAACATCGGATACGCTGCGATGACCGAGACCCCCTGCGTGATAGTAAACGTCCAGCGGGGCGGGCCTTCGACCGGGCAGCCCACGATGGCGGCACAGGGGGACATGATGCAGTGCCGGTTCGGGTCGCACGGCGATTATGCCGTAATAGCCCTCTCCCCGGCAAGCGTGCAGGAGATGTACGATCTCACGGCAAAAGCGTTCAACCTCGCTGACGAGTACCGGGTGCCGGTCTTTTTAATGGCCGACGAAGTGATCGGGCACATGCGGGAGCGCATCATCATCCCCGATTCCGTTGCACATACCGGAAGGCCGGCCTTTGTCCCGGGGACACCGCCGTTTAAACCGGACGAGAAGACTCTCATCCCCGGTTTCCCGGTGTTCGGGAACGGCTACGGTACCCACGTCACGGGCCTCACCCACGATGAGCGGGGATTCCCCTGCGCCACGAACCCCCAACTGCACGCAGCACTCGTGAAACGCCTCGTGGACAAGATCGAGTCGGCGTCAGAAAAGCTCGCTGATTTCGATGTGGTCAATCCCGATGCGGAACAGATATTTATCGCGTACGGTTCCCCGGTCCGCACCGTCCAGCAGGTGCTCCACGATCATCCCGAGGGATCGATCGGATTTTTGCGGATCCGGACGGTCTGGCCGTTCCCGGCCCATGCGCTTTCGATCTTCAAGAACGCACAACGGTTCATCGTCCCCGAACTCAACCTCGGCCAGATCGCGCGGGAGATCGAGAGGTACGCGAAGGTGCCGGTCGTCTCCGTCCCGAAACTGGGCGGGGAACTCCACACGCCAAAAGAGCTCTGGAAGATCCTGGAGGCAGGCGCATGAGTTTCAACGAATGGCTCCGGCAGGACCGGCTCCCCCACATCTACTGCGCCGGCTGCGGGAACGGCACGATCATCAACTGTACGCTCGCCGCTGTCGATTCCATGGGCTGGAAGAAGGAGGACACGGTATTTGTCTCGGGGATCGGGTGTTCGTCGAGGGCACCGGGCTACATTGTCACCGATTCGCTCCACACTACCCATGGGAGGGCGCTTGCCTTTGCTACCGGCGTCAAGATGGCGCGGCCGGACCTCCACGTGGTGGTCTTTACCGGTGATGGCGACCTTGCGGCAATCGGCGGGAACCACTTCATCCATGCATGCCGGAGAAATATCGATATCACGGTTGTCTGCATGAACAACCAGATCTACGGCATGACCGGGGGACAGGGGAGCCCGACCACACCGCGGGGCTGCATATCGACAACCACGCCCTATGGGTGTACCGAGCCCGCATTCGATCTCTCTGAACTTGCAATCGCCGCCGGGGCAAACTATGTGGCACGGTGGAGCTCGTACCACGTCAAGGAACTCGAACGGGCGGTAAAGACCGGCTTGGAGACTCCAGGGCTCTCGTTTATCGAGGCGCTCGTCCAGTGCCCGACAAACTTCGGGCGCAGGAACAAGTTCAGGAAAGTCGCCGACCAGATCGAGTACATCAAGGCGCATTCCCTCCTGAAAGCCAAACGGGACCGGATGCTCGAACTGGGAGAATCCATCCCTGAAGACATGTACGTGGTCGGGGAACTCATGAAGCGTAACCGTCCCGCAATGGGCATTCCCAAAAGGGAGGCGGCACCATGAGGCGCGAAGTCAGGTTCTCCGGGTTTGGCGGGCAGGGGATCATCCTCTCCGCGGTTATCCTCGGACGGGCGGCCGTGATGTACGACCACAAGTTTGCCGTCCAGACACAGGTGTACGGGCCCGAGGCCCGGGGCGGGGCATCGATGAGCGCGGTGATCATCGACGATGACGAGATCCTGTACCCCAAAGTGGCGGATCCCGATGTATATGTGATCATGTCGCAGGAAGGCTTCGAGAAGTACGGCGCCGCGGCCCGGAAAGATGCGGTGATGATCCTCGATTCCACGCTCGTCCACTCCCGGCCCGACTGCACGTACCACGAGGTCCCGGCAACTGCTGAGGCAAAGACTACGCTCGGGCGGGACATCGTGGCAAACATCGTGATGCTCGGGGCGCTTGTAGGGTATACGCACGTGGTGAGCGAAGACGCGCTCAAAAAAGCCATCCTCGATTCCGTTCCGAAAGGCACCGAGGCACTCAACACGAAAGCCATGGAGCTCGGGATCGCCCATGCAGGAGGAAAGAAGCAGGCATGAAACTACTGGAGTACGAGGCAAAGCAGCTTTTTGCTGAAGAGGGAATCCGGGTGCCAAAGGGCATCCTTGTGAGCAAGCACGAGGAGATCCTCCTCCACATGGACGAGATGCCGGCAAAGGTTGCGGTGAAAGCTCAGGTGGATGTTGGCGGCAGGGGAAAAGCCGGCGGCGTTCTCATGGCCGATCGCGACACGGTCATGGAGACGGCACGGAAACTCTTCAACACAACGATCAAGGGTGTCCCGGTCCAGAGGATCCTTGTCGAAGAGCGCCTCGATATCCAGCACGAGTATTTCGTGAGCATCACGATCGACCGGGCAAAAAAGCAGCCGGTCATCCTCTTTGCAGAGACCGGGGGAATGGACATCGAACAGACCGGCAAAGAGTTCGAAAAGTGCCATCCTGTCGGTCAGTTTCTGCCCGATCCTTCCCGATGTGCCGGGGTTCCTCCTGCGTGAGCTCTGCGGGAATGCACCAGCGGATATTCAGAAAGCAGTCAACCGTCTCTACCATGTCTTCTGCAAGAAAGATGCCATCCTTGCCGAGATCAACCCGCTCGTCACCACACCTGACGGGGTATACGCGGCAGACGCAAAACTGATCGTTGACGACAACAGCCTTGCCCGGCAGGGAATTGCGATCAACCGCGACCTCTCCGACCGCGAGCGGGAAGCCGAAAAGCACGGGTTCTCGTTCGTGGAGCTGGACGGCACCATCGGTGTTATCGGAAACGGTGCAGGCCTTACGATGTCCACCCTCGACCTCATCGAGTATTACGGAGGAAAGGCAGCGGACTTCCTCGATGTGGGTGGCGGGGCGGACAGCGAACGTGTCATGTACGCAGTTCGTCTTGTCGCAAGCGTGCCGACCGTAAAAGTGATCGTAGTGAACCTGCTCGGCGGGATCACCCGGTGCGACGAAGTTGCCAAGGGCATTATCTCTTCAGGTGTTTCCGTCCCGGTCATTGTACGGATTGCAGGGACAAATGCTGACGAGGGCCGTAAACTCCTCTCGGAAAAAGGCTACGAGATGCTCGACACCATGGACCTTGTTGTCAAGAAAGCTGTGGAGGTTGTGAAATGATCTATGGGGACAAGAAGACCGGCATCATCGTGACCGGCGCAACCGGCCGTCAGGGCGAGTATCATATCAACCTCATGAACGAGTACGCCCGAAAAGTCGGCGGGAAAGGCGTTGTCGCCGGAGTTACACCAAAGAAGGGCGGCCAGACCGTTCACGATGTTCCGGTGTACAACACGGTAAAAGAGGCACTGCGCGAGCACGATGCAACCGCAGGCGTAGTCTTTGTGCCGGGCGGTGCAGCGGCAGACTCCATTATGGAGGCGGCAGACGCCGGCCTCGAACTGGTGGTTGCCATCACCGAGCACGTGCCGGTGCACGACACGATGAAGGCCATTGCCTATGCAAAGATGCAGGGCTGTGCCGTGATCGGCCCCAACTGCCCGGGCCTTCTCTCGCCAGGGGAAGTAAAGATGGGAATCATGCCGGCAGGGCTCTTTTCCCGGGGCAACGTAGGGGTCATCTCCCGAAGCGGGACGCTCACGTACGAGGTCGTGGACGAGCTCACCCGGGCCGGTATCGGGCAGAGCACGGTGGTCGGGATCGGCGGCGACCCGGTGATCGGCCAGACCTTTGAGGATGTGCTGGCGCGGTTCGCGGAGGACCCGGAGACAAAGGCGGTAGTCCTTATCGGGGAAGTGGGCGGGAACCTGGAAGCGGAAGGTGCAAAGAGTACGGATGTCCCGCTCGTTGCCTATATCGCAGGGGTCTCGGCACCACCGGACAAAAGGATGGGCCATGCCGGGGCCATCGTGGAAGGCGGCGAGAGCGATGCAAAGTCCAAGATTGCCCGGCTCAAAAAGATGGATATCCCGGTTGCTTCAAGGCCCTCGGAGATCCCGGATATGGTCAGGGATCTCTTCCGGTGCCACTGTTAAAACCCCCCATTTACCCTTCTGTTTTATCATTCCCGTCCCGATTCTCCTTTTTCAGACATCAGATCGACGATCAGATCAATATCGCGGGATTTATGAACCTGTATCGATGAAATAATCAGAGAGAAATTTTCACCAGCAGCCCGGCCTCACGTTGGAACCAGCTGCAACACCAAAAGGTCGGCACATGATACTCCAGTTCTCACCCATTGTAGTGCTTCTGCTTTTCTGCGGGATCATATCCGCAGGTCTTACGGTCATCGGGTACTATAACCGTGCTCTCCCGATTGCCCGGCCGTTCGTCCTTTTTATGGCGGCCGAGTCAGTCTGGCTGTTTGGTTCGGCAGGAGAGATGATGAGCACCCAGCTCCAGACGGTTCTTTTGATCAACAATATCGAATACCCGGCAATGATGACCGTACCGGTCGCACTGCTCTTCATCGCCTTTGTCTATTCCGGCAGGGAGCATTATCTCACAAAAAAGATCGTCCCGCTTTTTTTCATAGTACCTGCGCTGGTCTGCCTGCTTGTCTATACAAACCCCTGGCATCTGCTCTACTACACGGGATTCCATCTGGAGACTGGAGGGGGTACCATGATCTGGATCTACGATCACGGGCCGTTGTTCTGGATCCTGATAGCATACAATTACCTCGTGGGCCTGGCGGCCCTTTTCCTGATGGCCGGGAGATATCTCTCGGGACATAAATCCTACCGCTGGGAGACCATCATTCTGGTAATTGCGGCAGGTATCCCGTTCCTCATCAACATTGCCTATGTCATCCACGCAGCACCCTTCCCGAACTATGACCTGACACCGGTCGCATTCTTCCTGACCGGGGTCATCATCTCGGCGGGACTGCTTCGGTACCAGCTCTTCTCTGCCATGCCGGTCGCCTACTCCCGCGTTTTCTCGACACTCCACGACGGCGTTTTTGTTCTGGACAGGGAATTCCGGGTTATTGACCTCAATCCGGCAGCAGAACGGCTCACCGGCATGCAGGCTGCGTCTGCGATGGGCAAAAACCTCTCATCCCTCGTTCCTGAAACAGCAGGGCTCTACAGCCGGTCAGGTCAGAAAACACAGGAACGTGAGATCCAGATCAATCATAATGACACGCCCCGGTATTACGATGTCCAGCTGATCCCCCTCGATCCTGAAGATAACGGTTCAAAAGGATACCTGTGCATCTTCAGGGAGGTGACCGGCCGTAAGCAGGCTGAGCTCTCCCTCCTTACCGCGAACAAGAAGATCAACCTTCTTACCCGGATCACCCGCCATGATCTGGAGAACAAACTGATGATCGTGCATGGCTATATTGCGCTCCTCCGTAAACCCCATACTCCCGAGGCCCTGTCGGAATACCTGGAAAAACAGGAAGCTGCGGTAAATGCGATGCACGAGCAGCTCGCCTTCACACGGGAGTACCAGCAGCTGGGCTCTCATGCCCCGATCTGGCAGAATGTCGATGCAACCATCAATCGGGCAAAGACCCAGGTATTCTTCGATCGGGTCAGGTTCTCCTGTACGGTCGAATCTGCCGAAGTCTATGCCGACCAGATGCTGGAGCGGGTCTTCTATAACCTGCTGGACAATGCCATACGGTATGGCGGCAATCGCCTGACCTGCCGTTACCGTGACATCACTATCTCGATGGCGCAGCACTGGTTATTGCTAGGTGGAGGACGACGGGGTCGGAATCCCTGACAGAAGATCAGGATCGGCTGTTCGAGCAGGGTTTTGGGAAACATACCGGCCTTGGCCTCTTCCTCTCCCGCGAGATCCTCATGCTTACGGATATCTTCGATCGACCAGACAAACCCTCCGGGCAAAGGGGCACGGTTTGAGATCCGCATTCCTCCAGGGAAAATTCCGACCCGCGCAGGGATCACAAGCCGTAAAATGAGCGACAGGCCTCACTTCCGGGTCTGCCGGACGACAACCGATGCGTCTGCATCGAAGGGATTCGTCCGCATCGCAAGGGAGAAGAGATACGGATAGTTCTTCTTTAAGTGCTTCATGTACGCAAGCCATTCAGGAACGAGCAGCCCGTATACCCGTGAGATGTCCCCGGAGAGATGCGCATAATCGGATGCCGGAAGATCGGCAAGGGTCTTCCTCGCGGACAGTTCCTCTGCAAGGTGGAAGACTGCCTGGAGAAGAGGAGTAAAACCCTCGTGTTCGATGATCTGCGGATTTTCAAAAAGGGAGAGCATGAAGATCTTGCGGGAGGAAAGGAATACTTCGAGTTTTCGGAGGTCAACGGATCTGCTGTCGATTGTCCCGGCATGAGCCTGCAGGACCGCTGCCGCCCGGGAAAAATCCTCTTCCGACCATGCATCCGAGATCACCAGGACTGCACGGATCCTGATCTGCAGCAGGATCGTGTGCCGAAAAGCACCGGAGGAGCCGGGTCCCGACTTCTGAAAAAAAGACACCGACTGATCATATTGAGGTTTCTCATCCGGATGCCCCGTTCCCGGTTTTCGATCATCAGGTCAAGCGCGGTGGCCGCAAGGCCGACAAAACATCCGACACCGACAAGGATAATCCCTATCGTAAGCAGTTTACCGATTGCAGTTTCCGGATAGATATCACCGAATCCCACAGTTGCAATGGTCACGACCACGAAATACAGGGCATCAAGCGGACTGCGGTGTTCAAACGCAATCATCCCCAGCATACCGACAAGGAAGACAACGATAAGGATGGCAAGGTAGATGCGCAATCGTAGCCTGACGGAATTTGTCACACCCGGTTTTATGGAGGGCAACAGTATAAAACAGATTCCACTATTTTAAAAAAATTTCCGGATACCCCCGACCAGATTCGAACTGGTGTCGCCGGATCCAAAGTCCTGCATGATTGACCGCTACACTACGGGGGTGTGTGGGAGTAATATTGGAAACGGATTGTATTAAAGCGATAGGCAGCAGGATGGTAAAAATCCAAACAGGGACTATTCTGGATCCAATTTGGATCTTCCAAAAGAGGGAGTTGTGGGAACGATAGGGAACAATTGTTCCCGAAATGTCCTTTTACAACGGAGGATAGTGCAGAAAATCTGGAAAATTCTGGAAATTTCGGAATAATTTTCTTGTTTTGATCTTGTCAGTTTCCAAAATTTTCCGAAATATCCAAATTGAGTTTAACCGTATTCCAGCACGATTCCCGTTTACTGCTGCCAGAAGAAGAACCAGGAAGAGAAACAGGATCTTACGGGGGTGAGAAAATACAAAAATACCGGTTTTTCGAGGCCCCATTAGTGTATAGCATTATATGGTTTATTCACAATGAGGACGGATCTATTTGCAAAAGAGAAAAAACTCATTTAAGGGGGCATTTTCGGAATTCAACCATAATTCCAGCAGATTTGCGATTCCTGAAAATTTCGGCAGGTAACCGGGAAAACAGGAGCAACAGGATTCCAGAAAACCACTTCACACCAGCACAAAGGGGTAAACCCGTTGCTGTATATTAAAAAAGACTTCTTTTAAAGAAACTGGACAGAACAGGAACTCAGTCATTATCGCTGGAAAGGGGGAAGAACTGCTGGTAGACCTGCCGGCGTTCAGTCAATATCCGTATGGAGATAGACCTCGGTGGTCTTTATCGAGGTAGTGGCCAAGGTTCTCCTGGACGACCCGGAGGTTCTTTGAGCGACGATAGAGTTCGCTTGCATAGCTGTGCCGGATCTTGTGGGGCGTAATACCCGGCGGGGCGTAGTTCCGGAAGATATGCTGGACTGCCCGTGGGGATATGTGCTTGCCCTGCTGCCCGATAAAAAGGGGACCCGGATATCTGGTTGCCGATAAATGCCCGGATTTCTGAGAGGGTTTCGTCATCGATAAAGACGATCCGGATTTTGTCACCTTTCCCCTTAATACGAATGGTGTGCTCTTCAAAATCGATATCTTCGACATTCATGTTACAAAGTTCGGAGACCCGGACCCCCGTTGAATAGATGGTCCGCACAATCAGCTTGTCCCGGGGATCCTGGATAGAATCAATTAAGGCGGAGGAACCTGGCTGTGTTTGAGGTATTTTATCTCCTGCTGTTTGATCCGGGGGCGTTCAACACCACTTAAGGGATTCGTCGCCACGACGCCCTGGACACAGAGAAACCTGTAGAACGAGCTGAGGGTCGAGATGATCCGGTGGAAGGTCTTGGGCTTGTAGGTCCGCATTGTCGAGACAAACGAGAGGAAATCCGTAATCATGGCAGGCGGGACATCAACGCTGGTGTCAAGCCGTGCATTCTCGAAATCCTTCCAGAAGAAAACAAGCTTGGTAACCTCAGTATGACGGCGGAGCCAGACATAGTAACCGAAATGCTGGATCACCTGCGCATAACTGTCAAGCGTCCGCTTGGAGTAGTTCCGCATCCGCAGGTAGTTCCGGTAGCTCTTGAGCCACTCAGAAAAATACCCGCTTTCCATGGTCTATTCTATTTTTGCGCCAATAAATAAAGGTTTGCGCAGAATACCTATTCTGCGCACTCTCTGATTGGGGAAATAACCGAGATTTTTAGAAATTTTTATCAGATCTACAGAAGGCCAAAACAGGGGTTCTTTTCATTTCAACAGGTAATTATAGGATCATCGACACAAAAGGCCATAGAAACGCCACTATGAGGGTTTCACGTCGATAGGATTAGATCGGGCATCTCATTTCTGGATTTGTCAGACAAAGAGCGGCTGACAGATTGTGATTTGCACAGTCTTGTATTGCAAAAAAAAGGTACTCCAATTCGGATTTTCCGAATTTTTCCAGATTGTTTCTGAATGAGAAACTCCAAAAAACGTCGGATTTTTCTGTACAGTGAAATCCGTTTTATTCTTCCCCTTCCTTTTTAGGAATATACTCCCGGAGAACGGACCGGACAAAGGGCAATAACCGAATATTCCGGCATTCAAAATTTCGCAGCCTCATATCAGGACGGAAGCATTACAACAAAAGTAAGATCCTGAAGCCGCAATAACGACGGTACCTCCCAGAGAAGCAAAAAAACGTTGGAATAATGCGCCATCTTTTACTCCCGACAGTGCCAAATATTTCAGGAGGATCCCTCGGAACATCAAAACTATTACCTCCGTTCACCACCCTTGCCAAGACACCAGACCGTATAAGGATCACCATAGTGAAGGCACCTCAATGGATTTTGACCGGTTCCGGATAATCGGACCTCAATTTTGACTCCAAAATCGACCGATTAAAAAATTCAAAATGTTTATCTGTTTTCGGTAAAGATAATTTATCAAAAGGCAAGACTTATGATAAAAATCGGATATGTCAGGGTTTCCCGGGAAGATCAGAATGCGGAAAACCAGATCCTGCTCCTTCTTGATGAAGGACTAACCCGGGACGCGATCTATGTCGATCATATCTCTGGGGTCTCGACAATAGAAGAACGGGAGGGTTTTTCCAAAATGATGCAGTTTATCCAGGATCATCACGGAGAGCCCATCACGTTATATGTTTTTGAGATCTCACGATTGGGACGATCATTTATCGAGACCCTGAACCTGGTTCGGACCCTTGAAGAGTCCGGGATCCGGGTCTGGTCGCTTTCTCCGGCGGAATCATGGAGCCGGATCGATGACAAAAAACTGAGGGACCTCATGCTCTCGATATTTTCCTGGGTTGCAGATCGGGAACGGGAAAACCTTATCGAACGGACAAAACTGGGAATAGCACGGGCCCGGGCCGAAGGAACTCCGCTTGGACGCCCGAAACGCTCAATTCCCTGGAAAAAAGTCCGTGAACTGGAAGAGAAAAAGATCTCCCTTGCCGCCATTTCGCGTATGCTGGACATTCCCTATACTACACTGTACCGTCATTACACCCAGAAAAAGGATGAAAATTCATCGGCCAACTAAAGGCGATTTATCCGGGATGATTGTTTTCCAGAAGACTATCCCCGTTATGCAAGAAATTTCCTGGCGCATATTTAACGGAAGAAACGGGCATTGCAGTGTTTTCGGATTTGCCAGGGTCGGCCAACTGGTCCCTGCCTGACTAAATAACCACATTTCATCGAGAGTTATTAAAACACCTGTCGAGGTGAAGAACAGCTAAAAAGTTTATTGAAATCTGAATCTGTTTCCGATTTTGCAGCAAATCAGAACGGTGTACCGTTTTAATTCATCGACAACGAGATGTGGAAAAACTATTCGGTACGAATACATTCCCCTGCACAAGAGGGTGTATGTGTGAGCTGCTGAATTTCGGAATTATATCCGAAAACAGTCGGTATTTTTCAGGCAATCCTTGTTTTCAACCAGATCTGATTAAGACAATTTCCCGTTCTCAATGTGGGAGAAGCATTTCAATATTCCTGCAGGTTGTTTTCAAGCGGGAATATCGGTGAATTCCCCATTATTTCTATGACACATATCTGTTACCCGGTGATGCATCGGAAGTTCTCCGACATAATTGCTTTTTTGGAAAATCCAAATATTTTCTCGTCGGGATGTCTGAATTTTTCCACTTTTTCCGGTCAGGAAGATCTCTCGCAGTTTCTTCAATAGGGTCTTCCAGAAATGATTTTCTGTAATAGTATCGAAAACGAATACTCCGACGAACAAGGTACCAGAATGAGGATTTCACATTCAAACAAGAAATGGGGTTTTTCGTTAACCGATATTATGCATTAAACATATTGGAAAAATTCGGAGAAAACGTGCATCTCCGAAGAGAGAAAATTCGGATTTTCCAAATTATTTGCTGAATTTCTGTCATAAACACACATCCTAAAATACCAACAAACCTAGTAGAGATATTTAAAAAACGATGTATACGGATACCCGTTGAAATTGAATACCCTCTCTTGGTAGCTTCAGGTATTTTATCAAATATAGTCTCAAAAGTACAATTGGAAAATTTGGAAATATTTCCACTCTCTGAAGAGAGTTAATTTGGATTTTACGAAATTTACCCTGTTATTTCATCCAGAATTTTTCTGATTACTGAGAACAATACAGGGGTCATAAGGGTTTAAAAATTTTCGAAGATTGGACTCTGTAGAAATCCTTAAAAAAATAAAACAACGCTCGTTTAGGTCTCCGACGAGCCTCCACCAGCGCCGCTAGGGGCATCCCCACTTAGCGATGATGATGTATTACCTGCATCCCTGAATTGTTCACATATGGTGAAGATATGAGGGGGCTTGAACATTCCCGCTTAATTTGGGTTTATTTCGACAGTTGTATGCCCGTAAAATAAGGGTTGTATTTACTTTTACAGGAATTTCCCCGTTAATCTTGTTTTTTTCCCAGTGGGAAGGAAAACACTCTTCTGCTCTGTAGAAATCTGGTTAAATGATATGCCGCCCCCTCTCTTGCGCCAATATGTCCCCCAAGGGGACGGGGCGTATATCGATGCACTCGGTATCACCTGTACATGAATCCGCTGGAGGAAATCCGCAGGATTATGGGATTGAATAGAATTGTTATTACTCCCATCCCCACGAAAAGATCTGATCTGGTCCCTGAACCGAATTTATAATACGTTCAGGGAGTCGGAGAAGATCCAAGTCCTGTGTTTTGAACTGCTTAATCAATCCAGTAATAGTCTTGTAAAAAATTGATTAAAGCGCCGATTTAGGCAAATCCCGTGTGATTAATGGATATTTTATAAGACGCTGTGCAATTGGTCTTGTCCAGAATAAACCATATGATGCTATACACTATTTTGGATTGTTTCACGAAGAATACGGGAAATCTGAAATGATGGTCGGGTCTGCAGAAGAAATGAACGGGGCAAAACAACAATCGTAAGAAAGAACGCAAAAGCAGCCAGGAAAATATGGATCGCCATAGAAGGGGCTTCATCAACTTGGGTATTTCCCGGGAATAATTCACTCACGTCCATGGAGATCCAATCCCGCAAGGAAAAAGCAGGTTAAAAGCGAACAACAGGGATCACCCGGGAAACTGGCGGGACCAAAGATCCAAACATCAATCCTCCAGATATCCAAAAAGACCGATGACCAATAAGGAAAAACAAATTCCCTGTACTTTATGTAATTAAAAGGAACCATTGGTAATGTAAGTATGGATACCGATCAGCAGTTTCTGACCCCAAAAGAAGTGGCCGGGATATTAGGAGTCCATCCAAAGACCGTACATCAGTGGCTCCGGACAGGGAAGGTTGCCCGGAACCAAAATATCCTACCGGGCATGGCGCATCCCACATTCCGCACTGGAACAATTCATTGCCCAAAGCAGCAACAGACCTTCCCAACAGGGTAAACCACTCCCCCCGGGAATACAGAACAATCCCATGGCAACCTCCTCAAACCCGCAGACATCGGTACAACCGGATCCCAAAGAGGCAGATCCCGCTGTAAAAATGAAACATTACATCCGCGATATCATGGGAGAAGATACACCGGAACACAGCAGGGGATAATGGGGAAAGTAGATATTTTTCCCGATCTTCAGCCCGTTTTCGATAATAATCGTCTTTACGATCCAAGACACGTAAGTATCTCATTTCCGTTAACAAAAACCTCGCGTAGTTCAGCTCTCACCAGAGGAGGACGGAAAGATCCAAGTTTTCTTATCCTCTCACGCAAGGCCCATATCTCCTGATGCGAAGATTCCGTATTTCCTTAAAAGACTTTGACAGAATACTAAATTTTCCCGGATCGGTAACATCTGGGATTTCTCTTTACAAGGGCATACCAATCACGCCAAGATACTCGTCATAGTACCAGATACCATAAAACAAATCCGTTTTCACGACGAAATAAACCGAATACTGCTATATATAAAAACGTCATAGTACTTCTCAGCCTGCAACAAACACGGACACACACAAAACCACTCCTAAAAGCAAATTACGGGGAATACCATGGATGAGTCAGTAGTCCAACAGGAAATCAACAAATACAAGAAATTCAAAAAGGTCGACGGGGCGACATACCGGAAAGTCAACCAGTTCCTGCGAAAACGGACATATATCACTGCGCGGGAATGGGCCCTTGCCCGGTTATGTACCGATTTCCGTACCTCTGGCGGGGCAGAGATGACCTTTATAGGGAAACACCTTCCCGAACTCGTCCCCTTCATGGAAGAGCCCTACAGCCCGCAGGCTGTCAATCAGGCACGGCATTCATTCAAGAAAAAAGTCCGGAAAGCAAGCGCGACTTTTTTTTATGGCGCCATGTGCGGGTTCTTCACAACCGATGAACTCGACGACCTGCTCTTCGAAGCAAGCGAGGTCTCCCGGTTTCTCCTCGAAGTCGAAGGAACAACGCTGGATATCGATGAAGAGATCGATATCGAAGACCGGATCACCCGGGTGATGAGGAGCGTTGGCGAAACCGCAAAAACGATCTTAAAATCGCGTTCGGACGAAGACAACACATCCGATCCTGCACCAGAACCAGCCGGTCCACAGGATATTACCCCGGAAAGTTTACCAGAAAATACTATGGAAAAACCGGAACGCATTCCCGACATATCAGATGAGGGTATACCCTCGGAATCTAACGATGAGCACCTTCCAAAAAACCCTGAAGCATCAGACACCACCGAAGGAACCCCACTATGAAGATCATTCAGGTATCCGGCCGGGCAAACACCGGAAAAACCACGTTTATCCGGAACCTTATCCCTGAACTGAAACGTCTTGGCCGTGTTGGTGTAATCAAACATCTTGGAGACCACGAATTTATCCTTGATACAAAGAAGGATACCACATTGTTCTTTGAAGGAGGGGCCGACATTTCTGTCGGGATTGATGCGCAAAAAACGGTCATCGCACTCCATTCGAATAATCTGGACACCCTCCTGTCCCACCTGAAAACCACCGGGATAGACTTCGCAGTAATTGAAGGTTTCAAAGCACGCAGCTTCCCGAAGATCATTATCGGGGATCTCCCCAGCGAGACCTGCGTATTGAGAAACCCTTCGGTAAACGATGTACTTGCCTCTCTCTCGTTATTCGAAGACTATTAAAGCGTTCAAACCGGAACGGATCTACACGAAGATGACAATAAAAAAGCTGTCAAAACAGTTGTTCGGGACTAACGGCGTTCGGGGGAATCGTCGGAAAAGAAATTACGCCCCAGCTGGCACTCCGCATTGGCGAAGCTCTCGGCACTATGCGGCCCGGATGTATTGCTGTGGGAATGGATACCAGGACATCCGGCCCGGCCCTTGCAAATGCAGTCAAGGCTGGACTCATGGCAACCGGCTGCGATGTTGTTGACTGCGGAATTCTCCCCACACCGGCTCTCCAGTATATTGTAAAAGAGCACTACGCGGGCGGCGCAATGATCACCGCCTCACATAATCCTCCTCAATATAACGGGATTAAGATTATCGAAGCAGACGGCACCGAGATGGGTGACGAGGAGACTATCAAACTCGAAGGGTTACTGGACAAATCCACCAATCTCAAAACGCAATCGTGGGATCGGGTAGGGTAAGGAGATGCCCGGAGCCCATCTTGTCGATACGTATGTCCGGTCAATTACTTCCCATTTCAAAGGGCTGCCGGGAAAAGGAATGACTGTTGTTGTGGACCCGGGATCGGGTGCAGCCTGCCGGACAACCCCTGCCATCCTGCAGGCATTGGGCTGCAGGGTACTCACGATCAACGGGATTATGGACGGGACATTTCCCGGACGCCTGCCGGAACCTTCCGCAGAGGGATTACAAGGACTGGCAGCGCTTGTCGTGGCAAGCAAAGCCGCATTCGGGATTGCCCACGACGGCGATGCCGACCGTGCTGTTTTCATCGATGAGACCGGAGCGTTTGTCGAAGAGAACCATGAATTTGCCCTGATCGCACAGCATATCTGTAAATCGGCAAAGGGATCGATTGTGACACCGGTCAGCACCTCGCAGATGGTGGAAATGGTGGCAGAAAAGGAGGGGTGCCGGGTCCAGTACACCCCTGTCGGGAGTATCTATGTGGCCCGCACCATGCGGGAACTGATCGATACCGGGCAGCCAGTCATCTTTGGCGGGGAAGGGAACGGTGGCCTTATCTTCCCGGCACAGCAGTTCTGCCGCGACGGGGGAATGACCTGCCTGCAACGATGGTCGCACTTCTGGCAGAAACGGGGAGCACCGTATCCGCGCTTATCCGAAAACTACCTGCGCGGCATATGATTAAAGAAAAGATTGCAACGCCAAAAGGGTCGTACCTCATCGATAAACTGGCTGAACAATACAAGCATGAATCTCTCGACAAGACAGATGGCCTGAAAATTAAAAGGAACAACGAATGGGCGTTGATCCGGGCCTCGGGAACCGAACCTCTCGTCAGGATCATGGTCGATTCTCCCGGATGCTGCAGCCGGCAGAGCATTTTATCAGGAGATTAAAAAGACAGTAGATCAACTCCTGGAAAACGTCTGCCTGAATCCGGTAAATCCGAACTCCCTTTTTTTTCAAACAATCCTTGTCCAGAACACCTCTAATCCATATTCCCACAGGATTCAAGGCGCAGTACTTCTCTTTTTAATACAACCGGCGGGAAAATTTTTGTTTTATCACTTCGGGCAACCGGTTTACAGCAGTTTTTTTATGACAAAAACCGAATGGATGGTTATGATACAGAAGATCGCGATACGGGGATTCATCTTCCTGGGAATTTTGCTCCTGTTGTGCATGCCGACAGTGGTCGGAGATCTCAGGACAATCTCTCAAGGCAATACCAGTGTTCCTTGGAGAAAGCAATCTGGATATCTCCTCTGCAATGGGAAGTGACACGCAGATTGGGTGGTGGGCATCCGGTGCAGCGATAGCAACAAGTTCACCCGATGTGAAATTCCCGGTTTCCACGCCTTCGAATTTCTATGTACTTCCTTCGCAGTTCGGTGCATATACGGGTTCATGGTACCGGTTGAATGCAGCGGGCAGTGCCGACGGTGTGGCGTTTTTGGTTGCAGATCCCTCTCTTGCCATACGGGTAGAGGATACCACGGTTAACTGTCGATGTGACTGATCAGCTGGGTGCCCCGCTGGTGATGAGGTGCGGTTCAGGATCGACTCGAATCCTGGATGTCATCAGTACCCAGAGAGGGACACCGGCACCGGTAACAATAAAAGTCCAGTCTCCGAATGGGGGAGTGTATACAGCCCTTATGAACACTGCAGGGACAACAACAACACTGGAAAATATCGGGATCACCTCATCAGCACAGTATTACAAGACAACTCCTATCTGGGATACCGGGAATCGCACTCTATCCTGCGGGGTCGTATACGATCTGGGTTGAATGCAACGTCAACAGCATGAACGACGAGTACGGTGCTACCGGAAAAACAATAAGCCAGAAAACGAGTTTGCTCAACCAGGACCAGAACCCGCTTATATCCGTAAATGTTCCTACCACAAGTACAACTACATCGGGTACCTCAGTTAGTACTACAACAAAACCGACAACAACAATAACTACGGCAACAGCAACACAGGCACCGAAGACTACGGTTACCACTGCCGCCACTACACTACCTGTCGTGACGACAACGGCACCTGTTTCACCGACATCACAGGAAACAACAGTTCCAGAAACCTCCCCTACATTTGCCCCGGGTTTCGATGTGGCCGTTTCCCTTATCTCGATTGCTGCCCTTCTGCTCTTTATGGTAAAACGGCAGAACTAATTCCATTTTTATCACAGGCATAATCTTTTTATCCGATATTTTTCCATATCCGTTGTATGAATGTTATAACAGCAGTAATCAAAGGCCGCCACAGCATACGGAAGTTCAAGCCGGCACCTGTTGACGAGGCATTCATTCACGATGCTATCGAATGCGCGGTTCATGCACCCACCGCTATGAACCTCCAGCCGTGGCTGATTGGGGTCGTACGGGATAAAGTGATGCTGGGGAAAGATTGCCGAACTAACAGATCATGGGAAATTTATTTCAGAAGCACCGCTCTGCTTTACGGTTTTTGGGGAACGAACGGCAAAATACTATCTTGAAGACTGCTGTGCAGGCAACCGAAAACCTGATCCTCGGCCTGCATTCAGTATGGCGTCGGTTCGTGCTGGGTTGCCGGTGACAAAAAAGAATATGCAGAGGATATCCGAAAACTTCTCGATGTCCCGGAGAAATATACCCTTGTCTCCCTTGTCCCGGCAGGGCTGCCGGACGATATCGCGCTGGCAACAAAAAAAGAGACAAAAAAACTGGTCTTTTTCGACAGGTTCAGGAAAGAATAACCGGGTGGATGTTGTACTGGATCAATCCCCCGCCATTTTTAACCGGGTATCATTTATGTACTTTTTAGAAATTCGTGAACATACGATCGGATCATTTTTGAAAATTGCCGACGCCCGCCACGGATTTTTTTGAAAAATCCCAAAACCACTTGAAATTTCACGACGAAGAAAAATTCTGCCTGTCAATTGTACACCCGGTATCCGGGAAATTACCCGGATACCGGTTACGTACTTCACACCTTGTTTTCACAAAAAAAAAGAAAATTGCCAGCTTGCGATCCGTTCTTTTTCATGCCGGGCAATAAAGCCGGTCTTTTCTGCACGGCCAGATCCCGGGGAGTTTAGCAAAGAATTCTCTTTGTCCATTTTTGTTCCGGTCCCTCTCGCAATCCTTATGCCCCCCCCGCAACCCATCATTGATCATGAGAAAGGTAACCCTCCAGGTGGCACTGGATCTCCTCGAACTTCACCGGGCCGTCCAGATCGCAAAAGAATCTGTTGAAGGAGGGGCCGACTGGATCGAAGCCGGAACACCGCTTATCAAGAGCGAGGGTATGCAGGCAGTCCGAACCTTGCGTGAAAAATTCCCCGATGTGGTTATCGTAGCGGATATGAAGATCGCGGATACCGGCACTATGGAAGTGGAGATGGCGGCAAAGGCCGGTGCAAATGTTGTTTGTATCCTTGCCGATGCTGATGATGCAGTGATCAAGGAGGCAGTTCGGGCGAGCCGGCTGTACGGGACCCGGCTGATGGCTGATCTCATCAATGTCAGGGATCCTGCAGAACGGGCCCGCACCCTTGAAGAACTCGGAGTGGATATCATTGTGGCCCATGTCGGTATCGACCAGCAGATGATCGGGAAAGACTCGCTGGATCTTTTAAAGAGCATTCAAGAGGGGATCCATATTCCGGTTGCCGTAGCGGGGGGACTCGATGCCGTAACTGCGGGGGAGGCTGTAAAACAGGGTGCCGATATCGTGATTGTCGGGGGATGGATCGCCCGGTCTGCCGAAGTTACTGCATCTGCCCGAAAGATCCGCCAGTCAATCGATTCACCTTCTGCCGCAGCCCCGGATAAGAAGAACCCCGATGAGGAGATCCATGAGATTTTCATGCAGGTTTCGACTCCCAACATCAGCGATGCGATGCACCGTAAGGGAGCACTCCCGGGGCTAGTGTCTGTCTGCGGGAACGTGAAGATGGCAGGAAAGGCAGTAACCGTGCAGACCTTTGCCGGGGACTGGGCAAAACCAGTTGAAGCTATCGAGAAAGCACCGGCAGGAGCGGTTCTTGTAATCAATAACGATAGCTGGCATCACTGTAGGCGCCATGGGGCGAACTGGCAACCTTAAGCTGCCAGAAGAAAAGGTCTTGCCGGAGTCGTGATCGATGGGGCCGTGAGGGATATCGACGATATCCGGGCCATGAAGTTCCCGGTCTTTGCAAAGGCCATTGTCCCCAACGCAGGAGAACCCAAAGGATGGGCGAGATCAACGCGGAAATCCTGTGCTGCGGCCAGTACATCCATCCCGGCGACTGGATTGTCGGCGACGAAAGCGGGGTAGTTGCGGTTCCCGCAGCACGGGCTTATGAAGTTGCACGCCGGGCGCTGGAAGTAAAAAAGACCGAGGCACGGATCCGCGAGGAAATCCGGCGGGGCAGCACGTTATCTGAAGTACCGAACTGATCAAATGGGAAAAAAAGTAAGAATCTGGCAGTTAATGGAACACCGTGTGCTCGAGAAGCGTGGCACCGGCTCCCTGGATTTTTTCTATGGCATCTTCAACCTGATCGACGCGAAGGATCAGCACTGCCGCCTTCTTCCCGGAATAAGCATAGGAATATTCGATATTAATCCCTGAATCCCCGAGCACCTTTGCAATGTCGTAAAGCCCGCCGGGCTGGTCTTTCATCTGGACTGCAATAACATCGGTAAACGCAACGTTGTATCCCAGGGATGACAACTTTTTGTAGGCTTTTTCCGGGTGATCGACGAGTGCCCGGATAACCCCAAAACCGTTTGCTTCTGCAATACTGAATGCAAGGATATTGATCTTCTCCTCTCCAAGCGCTTGGGCAACGGCAGCGAGCCTGCCCGGGCGGTTTTCCGAGAAGATCGAGATCTGCTTAATGACATACTTTTTTGTGTCCATACTTAAATCGCCCTCTTGTCGATTACTTTCTTGGATTTTCCCTCGAAGCGGGGCAATGATCCCGGCTCCACGAGTTCGACATCAACGGCAACGTTCAGTGCGTTCCGGAGCCGGTGTTCGACGTTCTGCCGGATCTTCATCAGATCGTTGATCTTGTCGCTGAAAGATTCTTTTGTCAGCTCCACCCGGACGAGCATATCGTCGAGTGCCCCGGTCCTTTCGACAACGATCTGGAAGTGCTCTCCCACCTCGGGAATGGTCATTAAGGTATACTCCACCTGCGAGGGGAAGACATTGATGCCCCGGATGATCAGCATATCGTCAACACGGCCCTGAATCCGATTGATCCGCGGGCTTGTCCGTCCGCACGGGCAGGTTTCCTCGTCAACCGATGAGATATCGCCAATCCTGTACCGGATCATCGGGAGTGCCTCTTTCTGGAGCATAGTCAGTGTCAGCTCACCTTTCTCACCGGGTTCGAGCGGTTCCCCGGTCTTGGGATCGATCACTTCCACAAAAGCGATATCCGACCAGATATGGAACCCGTTCTGCTCTGCACACTCGGTAAACATCGGGCCTGAGAGCTCGCTTGTCCCAGTAGATATCGTATGCTTTGATACCCAGCCAGTCTTCCATCCTCTTGCGCATATTCTCTGTCCATGGCTTCGGCCCCGAGGATCCCGGCTTTGAGGTGCGTGTCTTTTTTGATGTCAATGCCTATTTTTTCCGCAACTTCGCCGATATGGAGCAGGTAGGAGGGCGTGCAGGCAATTGCCGTTACTTCGAGATCCTGCATCAGTTCGACCTGGCGCTCGGTGTTTCCCACACTTGTCGGAAGCACGGTCGCACCGATCCGTTCGGCACCGTAATGCAGGCCAAGGCCGCCGGTAAAGAGACCGTACCCGTAACTGACCTGGATGACATCCCCTCTCCCCAGGCCAATCGCCGTAAGTCCCCGGGCAATGGACGTACTCCACATATCGATATCTTTCTGCGTGTACCCGACAACTGTGGGCTTACCGGTGGTTCCCGAAGAGACATGGTAACGGACCAGCTCCTCCCGGGTCGCCGTAAAGATACGGTTCGGGTAATTGTCCCGCAGGTTCTTCTTGAACATAAAGGGAAGTTTTCGTATATCCGATAACTCCCGGATATCGTCCGGGTGGACCTTCTGCGCTTTCATCCGGTCATGGTAAAATGGGGAGAAACTATAGAGCCTGCAGATAAGGCTCTTGAGCAGCTTATACTGCATCTTCTGGAGGTCTGCCTTGGGCATCTCCTCAATTCTCGGATCCCAGAACTGCATCACATATCACTCCGTCTGTCAATCACCCGTTTCGCCTTTCCTTCAAACCGGGGCAGTGAGCCCGGTTCGACAAGTTTTACGGTGGTCCTTAATTCAAGAGGTATCGTGAAGCTCTTTCACGACCTTTTTCTGGATCTTTGCAAGGTCGGCAAGTTCGCCGGAAAAATGGCTCCTGTTGATCTCGACTTCCACGGTCATCTCATCCAGATGATTGATTCTGTCAATATAAACCATAAACTGATTGCCTACCTCCGGAATCCTGAGGAGCACATGTTCTATCTGCGACGGGAAGACGTTGATACCGCGGATAATAAGCATATCGTCACTCCTGCCGGTCAGGCGGGCCAGTTTCTTTCCCCGACCGCAGATACATCCATCCTCCATAAGCATCGTGACGTCACCGGTTCGGTACCGGATAAGCGGCATTGCCTCTTTTACCAGCGGCGTTACAACCAGCTCTCCGCGTTCCCCATCGGACAACCGTTCCCCGGTCTTCGGGTTGATGATCTCCACGAGATAACTGTCGTGCCAGATATGGAGGCCGTTTCTTTCCGGGCATTCGAATGCCACTCCGGGCCCGAAGAGCTCGCTCATGCCATAGGAGTCATATGCGGTAACACCCAGCCGGTCTTCAAGAGTATGGCGCATAGTATCCGACCAGGGTTCCGCTCCAAAGATACCAGGTTTTTAACGTCGGGAGATCCTCGCGCATCTCTTCTGCGACCTCCGAGAGGTGCATCGCATAACTGGGGGTACAGTGGATCGTAGTGACGCCAAAATCGCGGATCATTTCGATCTGGCGTCGGGTATTCCCTGTCGCACTCGGGATCACCGTCATTCCGATCTTTTCCGCCCCGTAATGGAACCCCAGCCCACCGGTAAACATCCCGTAATTCACCATGTTCTGGAAGATATCGTCTTCAGTGATGCCGATCATCGGTCATGTTCCGGGCGATGAGGTTTGCCCACGTGTCAAGATCCTTGCGGGTATATCCGACAACGGTCGGCTTCCCGGTGGTACCTGATGTCGTATGGATACGTACGATCTGTTTTAAGGGAACTGCAAAAAAGCCAAACGGGTACCCGTCGCGGAGATCCTGTTTTCTGGTAAAAGGGAGTTTTTCTACATCGTCAAGGGTTTTAATATCGGCCGGGGAAATTTCCGCTTTGGCAAACTGGTCCCGGTAAAAACCAATATCCTGAACTGCATGAACCGTCGTTTTTAAGCGTTTGAGCTGAAGTGATTCAAGATCCTTGGACTTCAGCGTTTCCATTTTTTTATCCCAGAACATGAGATCCCTCTGGTATGCTATTGCATGACACTGTAATAGTATTACCTGTAGTAGCCTTTATAGGTCATTGTTTTGGGCCGGCCCGACCCGGATACTCTCTGCTTTACCACGCGCTTACCTCAGGTATTTCCCGATAATACCACACAAAACGATGCCTTAATCTGGAGGCACACGGCACTAATTAAATGAATTAAAATCGGGATTATGTGGGCCGGATATGACAAAAAAAATCCCCTGGCTGGCGGTGTACGGGTTTGGTGCCCACATTAAATCCACGCAGGATAAACTGATTATTTTACAGAAAGGGACGTTTGGAAGAATTCCCGCTCCAGGATATTAAACATCTGCTGATTGTGGGAGGGCATACACTGAAGTTCCACAACAGTGGCACACCTGGCAAAAAACGGTTCCTATATCTCTTTTTTCGATCCTGACGGTAGCCCTGTCGGGAGCATCCGGCCTCATGGTGATTGCACAGATCGTGATATCCAGCGGTTGCAGGAAGAACTTCCCCGTCAGAGATATGCCATAAAACTCGCACAGGCCACCCTGCGTTCCCGCCTTGTCGCAATCGGGAAATTCCAGACTCTTTGCGACAGCGATCTGTTATACGCGGGTGAACTCGATATCCTCCATAATGCACTCGATGAACTCGAGTATCTTGTGAAGATGGACGAGATCCGCCGTTTGTCAAACCTGACCACTAAAATGTATTATGAGATAATGGCCCGGATTATCCCGGACCGGTTTCAATTTTAAACAACGAACAATCCGGCCGCTGGGCGATCCGGTAAACGCGATGCTCTCGTTTGGCTACTCCATGCTCTATGGTAACTGCATGGTAGCGGTCATCGGATCCCATCTGGATCCGGATAGCGGTCTGTTGTATGACGGACAGGGAGCACTTGTCCAGGATCTTATCGATCCGTTAAAAACCGGGATGATCGATCTTGTTGTCTGTCAGATAGCACGTACGTGTCTGACCGTCAAGGATTATGAACTGACACCCACTCGGTGCATACTTTCAGATATGCTCGTAAAAGAGTTAATCGGGACGTTTAAGAGTACGATTGACAATAGTAAAATCGACAATCAGGTAAACAATTACGTAAACGCCTTACAAAAAACGGATAACTTCACAGTGCTGTACTGATTCGGCCATCATATTTGATGATCGAAAAATCATCGTAGTGTTTTACCGGGAGATCCCGGGTTTTTATCTCCCGGATTACCGCACGGGGACAACTAAAAAGCATCGAAATGAACTTTTCCAGCACCATGGGTTCAGCGGTAGCAAAGATCTGCACTTTACCGTCAGCAAGATTCATTACGGTACCGGTAACGTTCAGGTCCATTGCGATTTTCCGCGCACATGCCCGAAAACCTACTTTCTGGACTCTTCCAGGAGATAAGAATCTCAATGGTTTTCACTCGCGCATCCCCTGCATGATCTGGATAGCCAGTCCGAGTTCGTCGAATACCTCGTCCCGCAAAGAAGACTGCCGGATATTCGTGGCAGTATCGATTGCACTGTCAAGGAGTTCCTGGGCAGGATGTTCATACCCTGCTGCATACATCTTCATAGCGAGATTGCACCGTACAAATGCACGTTTCGAAAGGGGACGGATAATCCCGGATTCTTGTACTGCATTGGACAACATCCGTTTTGAAAGTTTCACATCCCCCTGTTCGCGGAACTGGATCGAAAGCCTGCAGAAGACGAGGGCCTGCCGGCTCCGGTCCGGGACGGTACGGACTGCACTTTCCAGTGCTGAAATCTGACCGGGCGGGCAGCCTTCTTTCATCGCCCGCTTCGCGGCTCCCATAATTTTTGAGAACGGCTCTCTCCTCTCCGGTGTATCTTCATACCCAATCTGGGACAACCGGATCTGGCGCAGTTCATCATCGTCAATCTGGAACAACTGCTGTGCAGCCTTTTCGAGATATGAGGGATTTTTTTGTTTTTTGGAAAGGACTGCCAGCAACCGGGCAACCTCCCCATGAAGGGTGTCTGAAATATAAGGGATATTGAGGGTTTTCGAACACAAATCCACTTTTTTTAAAAGATAAAGGGGCATATTTTCATCGCAGCTCTCAATCGCAAGGGGTACGACTTCCAGGAGGAGCAGGATCTGATCGTACGGCGATTCGATTTTATCGATGGCATCGGTAATGGTCCGGATAACAGGGATACATTTTTCCTTATCCTTTTGGACCAGCGGATATGCGAGAATCAGGGTTCTGACATACTCTGAGGGATTTGAAATATTTTTTGCGATATCCAGGACAAGAGACACGGATGTGTCACTGGGTAACACCTCGTTAAATCCTGCAATTGCCATAATAATCCTGCGGCGCGCAACTGCATCGTTCTCCGGTTCGACACCGGGCAATTTTGCAAGGCTGTCTTTGAGGCACTGTTGGGCTTTTACGGGGTCAACCTGCAGGTATCCTACCGTTAAACCGGCCAAGATCTGGATCTTCTGATGCTCGGCAGGCAGCCCCGCAACCGCAGAAAATGTTTCATCGAGAATCCGGCGCGCTTGTTCCGGCTCGTTTATCCGGAGTGCTGAATCGGCAAGAATACAAAATCCCCTGAGCCGGGTAAAAGGATTGTGTGCCAGTTCAAGGAGCCGCTTTATCAGACCGATTACACGAAGATCCGGCCGTTTGTTGTAGTGTTCCAGAAGAAGATAGGCCAGACTCTCATAGGGATCGGAAGAGTCGGGGCGATCTAATTCCTCCCCCAGCCCTGAAACGATCCGGGCCATCATGGCATCGCGTTCGCAGGAGTTTTCAATTTCGAGAGTATACTGGGCAAGAGGAAGCAGGTAATATCTTTTCAAATCCTTTTTTGATGAGAGCAGGATGATATCGATCATCCGGGAGATTTTTATGGAAACATGAGGATTTCGGATCTCGGTTTTAAGCAGAGCCAGCCCCTTCTCAAAGGGAAGCAACTGGTGATCCTGGTACAACGCAAGGGTCCCTGCTGCCACAGACTTTTCAATACGGTCACACCCAATTCTGACAAATGCCTCCGCGATGCGCTCACATATCTGGGTTTTTAAAGAGGGATCGTCGATATCCTGCGCAACCCGGTATGCTTCATCCAGGATCTGCGGATCGCTGGTGGCGATTGCATATTTCAGTACGCCATCGGTAATGGTCTGCATCGCATAACTAACAAGATCCCGGTCTAAGAGTAATCCGCTCCAGCTTCGCATTCGCAACAGGAGATCGAGGTCTCCCTGGGTTGCCGCAAAAAGGGCAGCTTTGTCAATAATCTGGCTCATCGTCGCGGACCGCGCCTGCTGATCATCGATAAGGCAGGTAATTCCTACGGCATGCTGGAGGAAATCGCGGTTTTGCGTCCGGACACCCATTTCAGCAAGGTTCACAACAATCCGTGAAATCGCCTGTTCGCGAAGAGACCGATCCTGGATGGATTTTGCGAAATCCACGAGAACCGAGGAATCCCAGGCTTCCAAAAAGCCCCGGTTGGCAAGGCAGGTCACCGTGTCTAGGAAAAGATGATCTGCATCAGGATGAGATGCTATTAGTTGCTTGAAAGACTCACGATGGTTAACGATCTCCGTGAACGGCAGAGTGTGGACGATCCGGGATACCGCTTGTGGTACAATGGCAGCGGATACGGCTGAATTTACTCGTTTAAAAACCGGAATGCCTACCGTGAAACTCTGATCATGGAGGACTCCTTCAATAGTCAGGTCCAGTAGAAACTGCGAGTACTGGTGAACATTATCTGTCGGACCGGATATTTTTTCAAATAACTGGACCGCATGCGGAAAATCGCCCAATAAAAGTACACTCTGCGAGAACTGGAGGTAGATCCCTGAATGATATTTCAGAGGATATTGCTCTTCGAGGCGCTGGAGCAGGTCCAACAGGATTGCAGAGGAATGAGCATTCCGGGCGACAGCCACACCAGCCCTTATTATTTCCCGAATCGGATAGGTCCCTGTTTCAGGCAAATTGCAGAGATACCGGACGGCCTCGGTAAGATACCATGATTCACCGGAATGTTCTGCTTTGGAGAGCAATTCCAGTATTACCACACTGATGGATGAGGGACGTTCGTTGCAGACAGATGCCAGCAGGAATGAAATTACAGAGGTGTCTGTTTCGAGAGCAAGGAATTGATCAATGAGGGCACCAAGCAGGTCATCCTGAACATCTTCGGGGAGATCTGAAAACCGGGAAAGAAACTCCTGAATCGACAACAGATCATTGCGGAATCCTGAGTTCATACCGGTACCGATACTGTACCGGATACTTTCCTTCCGTTTCAGATTCTGGGGGATTCCAGCTGCAATACGGATACTGTCCAGAAAAAGAGAAAACTCGTTTCTATGGACAGCAACCGTTGCATACGCCCGGGCAAGATCAGAATAACACTGGGCGCGTTTTGAAGCATCGGTTACTTCTTTAAGGAGATCCCGTACCTGCTGCAACAGGAAAGGATCGTCATGATCCGCAGCCCATTCAATAAGATGGGGAGCAGATCGGATAATGCAATCAGAACGGTATTTCTTAAATGAAATCCGGGTGAGGTAGGCAAGACCATCTGCAATATATATGGAGTCCGAGTGCGAAATACCGGAAGAAATTAAAAATTCTGCACACTTCGCGATGATCCGGGACTGCACGCTTTTCTTTGTCGGGCACCGGGATAAATGATCGAGTGCCGGGATCCACCGTTTATCTCCGGTGGCAACATACTGTTCCAGAATGTTTAAGACCAGAGAATCAACGCTTTGCTGAGGGATTTCCCTGAGGACGGTTACTACTTCCGGCTGGTTTTTTTGGATAGCACATGTTACAACAGTAGTATTTACCATGCATTGGGCGGATTCGCGGGAATGTTTTCCTTTAAGATGCGACACATCTGATAGTATCGATTGAACGGATGAGAGATCACCGGCTTCAAGGGCAGGAGTCAGGTTTTCAATAACCAAATGGGATATTGTCATTTTTATATCACAGTGCGGGGCGCCGGGTCAAATACTGTCAGATTGAATAAAATATTATATAAATGTTGCTTGAGTTGCCTGCAGCCAATTCACAAAAGTTTTCAATAAATTTACAAAAATCTCGAAAAATTGACATTTTTAAAAAGAATTTTAACAAAATTGATTTTTACACTACAAATCCCCAACGGTCAGAAAGATCCAGAACCAATAATCAAACCCTGAAAAACACTGTTGAAACTTAGTCTTTGTCCTGATCAGGAGATCCAATTAGGTACATAAAAAAGATTAAAAACACGATCTAATTAGTGTTTTCTGCACCACGAGATTACCTGATACATCTGAAAAAAGAAATCCCTGATTGTTCCACAATCTACCGAAGGAAATACTTTATTTTCCACAGATTGTATCAAAATTCAGGTACACCTGTTTGCCATCCTGCGTATGGCTGACTTCAGGATGCCACTGGAGACCATATATCTTTTTTTCCGGGAATGCCATTGCTTCAACACCGCAAATATCCGAACTGGCAAGAATGCAAAACCCTTCGGGAACCTTACAGACCTCATCCGCATGGGAAGCCCAGACAGAAATATTCCCGGGGTACCCTTTCAGGATATCATCGTGTTCGCGGATATGGACATTCCACAGAACCGTATCCCCCGTATTTTCCCGACCTGTACTTCTCCACCGAATTTTTTTGCAATAATATGAAGGCCAAGGCAAATACCAAGGACGGGAATCCCCAGATCCAGATATTCTGCACATATCCCGGCACGCCCGATATCCGGCCCTCCCCCAAGGACAATACCGCGGTATTTCGCAGCAATCTCTTTTGGAGGAGTTGTATTGGGGACAAGCACCACTTCGATATCGAGGTCCCGGAGGGCACGGTGGATCAGGTGATTGAACTGACCGTAATTATTGACAACGCAGATCGGACGCATTATTATTTACTTCATTTGCATTGTTGGACTATTAAGACTCTTCAACTGTATGCTTCGACCGTTGAAAGGATTTTTTCCTGAATCTGTTGCGGGGTATACCCCCTCAGGTATGCAAGGTACATTGCCCCCCCTGCCCCGGTTCCTTCTTTTACTTCGCCGTCGCAGTAACGGGACAGGCCGGGATGACCCAGTGTCCCGAAACAGGGATCGACATAACAGATACGGATCCCCATCATTGATGCCAGTTCTTCCACGTTCGCCGATTTGTCCTCTTTCACATACACGGTCGTCGCAACCGGGGGCACCGGCCTGTTCAGGGCTTTTATTACCCCGCAGACCGCGAGCATCTGTGTTCCCCCGGCAAATATGAGATGTCCTTTATACGATTCGGCAATACCTGCAGCAACCGGTATCATAGGATCGCCCATTCGCCGGACAATTTCAAGGGGATCGGTAACCGGATTGCCGGCATACTTGTTCAGGACATCCCGACAGAGTGCTTCTTTATTGCTCACAGGATTTTTCACAAAACTGCTGCTGACGGAAGCGGGATAGCCGAGAGCCCGCAGAACGCACAGCGCGGTTGTCGTTCCCCCAGGTACGCATTCCCCAAGAACAAGGAGATCGCATGCGCTGGAAAGGAACCTGCCGATCTCTTTCCCCCGGATATAGAGAGATTCTGCCTGCGGCACGGCATCTCCCGTACGCGGATCGTATCCAGACTCTCCCCAATGCATCTATGCAGGGAACGGTCATCCGGTTTTTCAACCCGGCGTTGATAAAAAGCGGAGGGAGCCCTGTTAATTCCATCATAGCGCGGGTAATGGTTGCAGGTGTCGGGCACCCGGTTGGCGTATTGGGTTTGAGCGGGACACTCGTGATCCGGCCGGTGGTAACCAGTTCTGCATCGAGATTTGGTGTCAGGAGAGTTTTTTCAGGCCCCGGTCCTGCCCCGGATAGTCCCGGTACCGTGGAAAGGAGTGTATTTCCAAGGATTACACAGAAAATCGGGTGCGTAGGGGTACAGGGGGGCACATCTCCGGTAATAAACGGCATATTTATCTGTTGAATTCTTTCACGCGGAGAGGTTTGAACATATCGTCACCCGGTATAATCGCGTTTAAGTAGAGTGGCAGACAAGTACCACGCACATATCTAAACGCGGACACCGGGTCTGCGGACACGGGATATTACCCTGAAAAAAACCACGTGATCCGAATCCGAAGTTTATGTCCGTTAGCTGGTGAGTCTTGCATGAACTCGATCCTTGCGCTCCTGCAATTCACGACAATCCTGCCCTTGGGAAAACCCCGTGATTTCGATGCTTTTGCACGTCATTCATGGATCTATCCCCTTGCCGGTTACGTGATTGCACTCCTCGTTGCGGTCCCGGTTTTTTTATCAGCGACAAGACACTTGCCGCTGCGGTGGCAGTGGCAGGAGTGATCGTCCTTTCCGGGGCACATCATTTCGACGGGTTGCTGGATACCGGTGACGGGCTGATGGCCCGTGGGGACTCAGAAAAACGGGTTCACGCACTTACCGACCGGTATGTGGGTGCAGGGGGAATTGCGGCAGGAATTGTCGTTACGCTTCTTTTCTTTTCCGGCCTTCAGGCAGTAACTGCAATTATACCGGTATTGATCATCGGGGAAGTCGGTGCAAAATTTTCTATGGCATTTTTAACAGTGTACGGGATCCCGTTCAAGGAGGGGATGCAAAGTTACCTTCACCGGTTTGTCCGCCCGTATTTTCCGGTGTTTTCGCTCCTGCTCTGTGTCCCGTTGATCCTCCTTCCCGTGACACCGGTTCAGCTCACAGCAGCATTTATCATGATGATCCTGTGTCCTGTAATCCTCCTGGGAATTGCCAAACATTGTTTTGGAGGGGTAAACGGGGATATTGTCGGTGCCTCAAACGAGATTACCCGCGCCCTAATCGTTGTGGCAATTGCAGTCCTTTAAGAAGAGAGTTACCCTATGGTTCATTCTCTCAATCCCCGGAAACTGTCACCACAACATAACAGGATGCACAAAGCCTAATGGAAAACGGGGATTATAAACAAATATTTCATAAGAAAAAAATCGGGATCGCTCTTGTTGGCCCTAAAAAAAGGTTTTAGTTGATTAACCGATAATCGGATAATTATCCGATTATCGGATGTACAACTTACTGACAATTTTCAGTTCCGACGAGAATATTTCGGCAGGCCCGGGAATTTAAAAAAAAAGGACGGATTGTCCGGACCGGATCCTTTTTTTAAACCGAAAAAAATTCTGATAATTTCAGTTTTTCTTCGTTGAGTGTATAATTACAAAACGGCCCTACGATTACAATGAAAAAATGAAAACCATTTAAAGGTAAAGGGGGCGCTTCCGTGATCTGGTGTTTAATATAATCTTAGATACCCCTCGTTTTTATCGTCGTCGCATTCTATCGCTGAACCATCCCGTACAAGGGAATTAAACATCATAGCTGCATCCATCAGAGCTTCATCTGCCGCGCCATGTTGCCGGAGATCCGTGAGAGCACGTGCCTGAGGGGACGCCGCAACCCGGTTTCCTACCCTGACGCCACGACAATGCCGGCAGTACGCGCAGGTACTGTAAACCGATACCTTACCCCCGGCACAATCGACATAGACCCGGTTTTTTGCGGGATCGCGCTGGAAGGGAATCGTCTTCATGTAAAAAGAGAATACCCCGACATCAGATAAGAGGATATCGATATGGATTTTCACCTGAAAAAGACCGTCTCGGAATCGAAATAATTTAAATAGATGCGTCTCATATATGTAATGCTCGCATAGACAGACGGTATGCGGATTATCCCTATAGGGGAGGAACATTACATGGCAGCTGATAAGCCCCACATGAATCTGGCGGTTATCGGACACATCGACCACGGAAAGTCAACTACCGTTGGCCGCATGATGTTCGAGACCGGTGCAGTACCTGCACACATTATTGAAGCCTACCGCAAGGAGGCTGAATCGAAGGGTAAGGCGACTTTTGAATTTGCATGGGTCATGGATAACCTCAAGGAAGAGCGTGAAAGAGGTATCACGATCGATATCGCCCACAAGAGGTTCGACACCCCGAAGTATTACTTCACAGTCGTAGACTGCCCCTGGTCACAGAGACTTCGTCAAGAACATGATTACCGGTGCATCGCAGGCCGATGCAGCAGTCCTCGTTGTTGCAGCTCCCGATGGTGTCATGGAACAGACCAAGGAGCATGTATTCCTTGCACGGACCCTCGGTATCTCCCAGATCATCATTGCGATTAACAAGATGGACGCAGTGAAGTATGATGAGAAGCGGTTCAACGAAGTCAAGAAGGATCTCTCTGAACTCATCAAGATGGTCGGATACAAGCCAGACGAGACTCTTTTCATTCCGAATCAGTTCGTTGCAGGGCATCAACATCAAGGCAAACAGCCCCGAGACTCCATGGTACAAGGGCCCGGCACTGATTCCGGCACTCGATACCTTCAAGGAACCGGCAAAACCGACTGACAAGCCGCTTCGTCTCCCGATTCAGGATGTTTACAGCATCAGCGGTATCGGAACCGTGCCGGTCGGCCGTGTTGAGACCGGTGTCATGAAGAAAGGTATGAAAGTCTCGTTCATGCCGGCCAACAAGGATGGAGAAATTAAATCCATCGAGATGCACCACGAAGAAATCCCACAGGCAGTCCCCGGTGACAACGTCGGGTTCAACGTCCGCGGAATTGCGAAGGGAGATATCCGCCGCGGAGATGTCTGCGGTCCTGCCGAGCAGCCACCGACCGTTGCTGATGAATTTACGGCACAGGTAGTCGTGCTCCAGCACCCCAGTGCAATCACTGTCGGGTATACCCCGGTGTTCCACTGCCATACCACCCAAACGGCATGCACATTCATTGAGCTCAAGAAGAAACTTGACCCGAGATCGGGCCAGACCAAGGAAGAGAACCCGACGTTCTTAAAGACCGGTGATGCGGCAATCGTCCAGATCAAACCGACAAAACCGATGGTCATTGAAAACGTCAAGGAACTCCCGCAACTGGGCAGGTTCGCCGTCCGTGATATGGGTTCAACCATTGCAGCCGGCATGTGTATCGCCATCCAAGCAAAACAGATGATTAAATAAATTTTTTTGGTGATCATCATGCAAAAAGCCAGAATTCGCCTGACAGGGACAGATTTCGACAAGGTAGAGACAGTCTGTGACAGGATCCGTGAGATTGCTGAACGTACAGGGGTGAATCTGGCTGGACCCATCCCGCTCCCCACTAAAAGACTGGTCGTACCTATCCGAAAAAGCCCCGATGGGGAAGGAACCGCGACATTTGATCGCTGGCAAATGCGTGTGCACAAACGTCTTATCGACATTGATGCCGATGAGCGGGCACTCAGACAGCTGATGCGGATTCAGGTGCCAAAAGATATCGGTATTGAGATTGTCTTAGAGAGTTAAGATATTGCGGTACTGTGGTAGAAAACACCGCCTTTCATAAGATAACAAATACATTTTTACTTTTAAACGGAATCCTTTTTCTTCATCGTTGTGGATTACTCCTACTATAATTCACTCAGCAGGATCTCAAATTATTCCTAACATGACGAATAGATGTATTCGTGATTATTATAGATTTCTCCAATAAATATCCGGGAATATGATCCCAGTGACAACCGCCCTTTCCTGGAGTATATACCCCCTAGAGACACGCCGTCTTTGACGCACCAAATTATGTAGCATGCATCCTTAAGGCACACACCTGGAACACTTACCTCATCCGGTTGATTCATTGATTTTACCAATTGGGATATTGTCCAAAAAGGCAGACCCGGCACCGCCGGCCTATGTCAAATTCATGAATAGACTCATGGATGCTATCTAATGAAATGATTCCATAAATTAATAATGGTTTTTCAACCGACAAAAAAAGGAGTGTTTAACAATAAAAATTCAAGAATTTATCCTAATTCATCCCAGCGGGAACGCTTCCGATAGATGATTATTCCGACAACTACAAGCACAACAACGATTACTCCCACAACAATCAGGATGATGCTTGAACCGATACCGGAGCCGATCGATCCGAGACCGGCAAGGGGGTTCCATGTGGCTTCCAAGACAGTTTTAAGATTAAGGGCTTCAGTATATGATTCGTTTCCTTTGGTAAATGCATCCTCTGCCTTTGACCGGGCCTGGGCAAAGTTACCATTCGTTAATGCATCGTTTGCTGCCGATATATAACTCACAGCAACTTCCCGCTTGGTGATAACTTCCGAAAGACGGGCATCAGTTGTGTTAGGCTGGAGATATGCAATTACGGCATCTACATTATTGATTGGTCCCTGTGCATCAGAGATCTCTTTTTCCGCCCAAGCTTTATCAAGAAGAGTCTCGCCATCGGAAATTGTGGATATTGCTGTATTGATATTATTCAATGCATCGGTATAGGATGTCGATGGAAGGGATTGAGCAGTGCTGATCTTGGACTGGGCATCATTGTATTTTGCCTCAGCAGCAGACGTATCAATATCCATTGCCGCTTTTTCATCGATGTGCGTCCTGAACTGGCTTAACTGGGTGTTTGCATTCGAGATAGCTGTTGTGACATCACCAGTATTGACCACAAGGGCTGTCTGAGAATACTGTGATGTTCCTACATTGCCATTGGAATCCACTTCGGTTATCTGAATAAGCGTCTGGTTCGCAGTCTGGGTTACTGACGGTGCAGTACCTTCCAGAGTCACAACTACTGCAACATCGTCACCAGATTTATATGTCAACAAAAAACTACTGATTGTCACCGTCTTTGATGATGCCTCAGTAAGTCCGTTCGATATATCATTTACATTGATAGCATAGGACCACTTTGGTTTCTCCAGTGCAGTATAAAGCCTGAGATCGTTTACGTTGGACGAGCCGCTCGGCATCTGTATTTTAAACGACAGATCCACTGTCGTTCCCGGTGTCAATGCCCCTGTCGGGGAGATCGACATCGAGTTCACCGTATATGCCAGAGATGCAGAGGGAATTAATAATAAAAACAGCACCGCAACCAGGATCAGCTTTTTCAGTTCCTTCATTTTCATCCTCACTCGAACAACGGTTCGATACCTTCCTCGAACATATTCGATTTCTTCTCCTTGGATTTAATAACCTCTTCTTTTGTTTCCTTTGCTATATCAAGAAGTTCCTTGATCCGCGGGGCATTCCCTACCGTTGCAAGCATGACTACCGCTGCGACATACTCGCTGTTTACCGGGTAATCGCCGCCACGCACTTCAACACCGGCAATATTCTCTTCTACCCAGCTCTTTGCCTTTTCAACACCTTTCCGGTCCATCTCGTCCGGGGGACCTGCAACAAGGACAAGGGCACGTTCCGCAGTGGAATAATCACACGGTAAGGTAAGTCGCCCCAGCATGGCACGGCGAACAAGTCCGACAATTTTTGCCGAACGATCTTCACCCATCAGGACTTCTTCGTTGGACTCTTTCTTGGTTCCAAGTTTATCCTCAATATTTTTCTTGAAGCCTCCGAAGATCCCACGCTGCTGCTTGGTCCGATTACTAAGTACTTCACTCACAGCGTACCCTACCGATGTGATACCCCCTCCACGGAGGGTATTAATAATTTCACTCGAATCGACGACCATCTCGCCAACGCCGGCCCGACCGACTTCCCCGGCACGGAAGAGGATCGCAAACCTCCGGACCACTTCGTTATTTAATCGCTGGAATGCGCTCTTGACACTTTCCCCTTCGTTTTTCCATGCACTGTTATCGAAAATGAAGGTATTATCCGCTTCGTTTACGAGCGTAGTAAGGCTGCGGGCAGCGTTATAGGAATAGAGACGGCCTTCTTCCGGAGCAGGGATAATCCCCAGCGCATAGACCGGTTCCCGGTAAATTCTTTTTAAGTGGCGGGCAAGCACAGGGGATCCTCCGGAGCCGGTTCCCCCTCCAAGGCCTGCAACAATAACAAACGCATCGATATCATGGGTGCCCCGGGTATCTACTGCATTGATGATACTGTCGATCTCATCGGCAGTAACACGGGCTCCGGTTACGTTATCCGTTCCCACCCCATGACCCTTGACAAGGGTCTGGCCGATGAGGATACGATCCTTCATCTCGATATTTTTTAAGCCCATCAGATCGGTCCGTGCGGTATTGACGGCAATTCCGCGAAAGCTGTTGGTGCCAAGCTTCCGGTCCTGTTCGATGAACATGTCGACAATTTTCCCCCCCGCCTGGCCAAATCCAATGAAAAATACCCGCATCTAATGTACACCCTCCAAAGGGCTGACGATAAGTATTTTCTTTTAATTCTTTTAAGTCCTTTGTTTTTATGAACTTTCAATTCTACACTACAAAAACTTTCTTACACCGATCTAACCTGCCCCATGTCGTTTGGGCATATGATACGGAGCCTTTTTCATGAACTCCCGGACAAATAATTAGGGTACCACACTATGAAAATCGGAATACTCGGCGGTGGTTTAAGCGGGCTGGTTGCCGGCCACGTTCTTGCCAAAGATCACGAGGTCGTCCTCTTTGAAAAAATGCCGTTTTTGGGAGGCTGCCTGTCCTCATACCATATCGACAATTACTGGATCGAACGTTTCTATCACCACTGTTTCTCCGGGGATAAACAGCTTTTTTCCCTGCTTCGCGATCTCGGGTTATGGGACCGACTTCTGTGGCATAAAGGGAGTACAGGATATTATTCGAATAATTCCCTTTACCCGCTCACAACCCCTATGGAAATCCTGCGATGGCCTGAACTTTCCCTCCTGGAAAAAGCAAGACTTGCCCTGCTCACACTGAGTGCAAGGAAAATCGACCTTGCACCACTTGACGATATTTCCGCCGAAACCTATATTGTCGAACATCTCGGGCCACGGATCTACTCCGCTTTTTTTGAGCCCCTCCTCAAAAGCAAGTTCGGGAAAAACCGTTCCCATGTCTCTGCAGCCTGGCTCATCAGCCGGATCGCCATCCGTTCCGACAGAGGTGTTGCCGGGGAACACCTGGGATACCTGAACGGGGGTTTCCACCAGATCATCGATTCCCTGGAGAGATCTATCCTCGAAAAAGGAGGTAAGATACAGCTTCAGACTCCCGTTACCACACTTACGAAAAAAAACGGGAGATTGGTAATTAACGATGAAGCGGTAGACAAAGTGATCTCGACAATGCCGCTTTCTGAACTGGGAATGACTGACCGGATTGCCTTTCCCCGAAATTCCGTACCAGGGTGCCGCATGCATGACTCTTGGGATCGAACGTGATGTGACAAACGGGATTTACTGGACGAACATGAAGGACGAAAGCCCGTACGGGGCGGTAGGTCTCCCATACCAATTTCATACCAGTAGAGAAATATGGTGAGAATATCGTATACCTTGCGTCCTATTTCAGCGGGAACTGTTCCCGCACGGCTCGATCAGAGGATGCAGGACGATTTCTGTTCCCGGTTCGGACTGAATGCATCCGAAATTCACTGGAGCAGAATGGCAGTCGACCCGTGGGCCGGGCCCGTTTATGTTACCGGTTACCAGTCCCTGATTCCCGGCATATGAAAAACACGGGATCTACCTGGCAGGAATGTTTTCCCGGGAAAACTATCCCGAACGCAGCATGGAGGGATCGGTCAGGGCCGGCAATCATGTTGCAGAGTGTATCTTAAAGGAGAAAGTGCAGTAATGAGTGCACCTTCCGTTACAGCAATTATACCGGTCTTCAATGACCGACCGGCACTGGAATGTGCCTTACCGATCTCTCTTGATACGCTCGCCAAAATAACGGACGATTTTGAGATCATTGTTGCCGAAGACGGGAGTACTGACGGCAGCGCTGAATATGTACGTGAATTCGGGAAGAAGACTCCGAAAATCCGGTTGTTCCACAGCGACACCCGTCTTGGAAGAGGTACTGCCCTGAACCGGGCGATCCGCGAGGCAACGGGCGCAATTGTCTGTTATTATGATGTGGATCTTGCTACCGATATGCAGCACCTCCCCGAACTGATCGGCGCTATTGATAACGGTGCAGATATTGCAACCGGTTCGCGCCTCCTCCCTGAAAGCGATATCAAAAGAACCGAAGGCCGCGAGATTGCAAGCAGGTCATACAATTTCCTTGTTCGAACCATTCTCGGGAGCAGGCTGTTCGACCACCAGTGCGGGTTTAAGGCTTTCAACAAGGCAAAGATCCTACCAATCCTCCCGACAATCCGGTCGAACCACTGGTTCTGGGATACCGAACTTCTGGTGCGGGCACAACGGGCAGGATTCACTGTAACCGAGTTTCCCGTCCGCTGGCGCGCCGGGAAGGGAACAACCGTCCGGGTAAAAGATGTCTTTGGGATGGGTTCATCCATCCTGCGGCTCTGGTGGCAGATCCATGTATCGAAAGATTAGCGCGATCCTGATCCCTACCCTGATTGCCGTCGGGATCCTTGCCTATATGTTGTATATGGTCTGGGACAACCTCCTTGTCTCGCTCCAGCATATCGTTCCCTCGTACCTGGCACTTGCAATCCTTATCTGCCTTGCCGCGTGGTGGCTGCGCGGATGGCGGTACCACCGGATCCTGCTCGGCCTCAATTACCGGGTCAAGGTGGCAGTGACAACAGCATGCGTTTTTGTGAGCCAGACGGTCAACCTGATTGTCCCTGCACGGCTGGGAGATTTTGTCAGGATCTTCATCCTCAAGCATGAATACAAGACGACATACTCCGAAGGTATTTCCTCGATTGTTGTAGAACGGGTCTTCGATATTATCACGGTTGCCCTGCTCGGTGCAATCGCATTCTTCTTTATCCCCAATGTCCCCGACTGGATCGATCTCTATATCATCATACCGCTCGTTATCGGAGGTGTATTCTTCCTTTTTTTGATCTTTGTCGGGAAACTGACCACCACCAACAAATATGTCGGCTATCTCCTGACCATGCTTGAAGAGATCCGACGGGCCTCGCTCACGGTCACTTCGGTTGTCATCTTAAGTTTCTCATCGATCCTCATCTGGATACTGGATATCCTGGTCTGTTTCTGTGTTGTCCTCATGTTCGGACAGCAGATCTCCTTTGCCGTTGTCGTCCTTGCCATTGTAATCGGAAACCTGGTCAAAGCAATACCGATCACCCCGGGCGGGATCGGTACCTATGAGTTTGCCGTGGCCGCGACATTAGGCATCGCTGGAGTTCCCTATGCGACGGCGGTCTCCATCGCAATCATCGACCACGAGCTCATCAAGAACCTGATCACCGCCATCGGAGGGATTGTCTCGATTAAGTACCTGGGGAGCGACTGGGTGATAGACACCATCAAATCTGCCTTAAACGAGAAACTCGGCGGGGGAAAAGCACCTGACTCCTGAAACCGGCATCCTTTCGGTCCTCTGCTGGCTCCTCGTGGTGAGTTTTCTCCAGATTTCCATATACCCGGCGCTTAAGAAATGCTTAAAGGAGTATGCATTTCCCGCTTCGTTTGCCGCGTCCTTCCTGATCTTCACTATCCTTACCTGGTACTGCGGCCTTGCACGGATTCCGATCCAGCTTGCCCTGGTACCGTTCTTCCTGCTCCTTGGTTATCACATATATAGGAGGGAATACTCATTTAACAGCTTAAAAAAAGAGTGGCGCTGGGAACTGGTCTTCCTTGTCTTCTTCTTTTTGATGCTCGCAGTCAGGTATGTTAACCCGACCATCTCCTATGCAGAAAAGTTCATGGACCACGGGTTCCTCGCGTCCGTGATGAGGGATCCGGTTGTTCCTCCGCTCGATCCCTGGTTTGCCGGGGGTACACTCGACGTATATTACTACCTTGGGTACTGGATGTTCGGCTGCCTTGGCATCGTAAGCGGGGTACCCTCGAACATTGCGTTCAACCTCGCTCTGCCGACCGTTCTTGGCATTGCTGCCGTGACGGTCTATGCGATTGGAACGCTCCTCCTCGACCGGTTCCGGTGGCTGCCCCTTATCATCTTCTTTATCCCCAACCCCTCGTTCTTTTACCAGATCGCGCTTGGCAAGGGCTTAAGTACCGTCCTCTGGGACAGCACCCGTACCATCACCAATACGATCAACGAGTACCCCCTCTTTTCATTTACGTGGGGGGACCTCCACGCGCATGTCATCTCGGTCTTTAACCAGGTATTCCTGATCTTTATCCTCCTGTACCTCTACAAAAACTGGGAGGCCCTGTCCTCGCGGGACAAGGGATTGTTATGCGGGCTTGCTGCGCTCAGCCTTGGTTCCATGCCACTCATCAATACCTGGGACGTCCTGATCTATGCGCCCGTCACCGTCATCTTTGCCGCGTTGATCATCCTGCGCTGCCGTAAAGCGGGGAAGGGCATTGTTTCATGGGGATACCTGCTTGCGGTTCCCCCCCTTGCTATCCTCGTGTACCTGCCGTTTTACGTGATGCTCACGACGAGCACGGGCGGGATCGCGATCGTAAAAACCCCCTCGGATCCCTTCCAGTTCCTGCTCGTGAACGGCTGGTTCATTGCGATCTTCCTGCTCCTGCTCATCAAAGATATCCGCGAGCGCCCCTACCTGCTGCTTGTCGCGCTCCCGTTTGTCCTGACCGGCTATATTGCAGCGGCAATTGCTGCCATTCCCCTCATCTATTTCCTTGCAAAAAAAGACCACACGCTGCCGGATCTCCTTGCTATCCTGGGACTCCTGCTGCTTAATCGTTGTCGAACTGTTTTATCTCAAAGACAACATGGGGGACACCTACTTCCGGATGAACACCGTTTTTAAATGCTACCTGCCGGCATGGATTATCCTTGGTATCAGCGCATTTTCCATGGCGGGCATATGGCTCGCCCGGTCCGGGAAAATACCGGTGCTCCCCGCGCGGAAATGTGCCGCCCTGACCATCGTGGTTATTGCGGCCCTGTTTATCCTCCCCTTTGCCATCCCCCTCGACCTCAACTACGGCAGTCGGTCGCTTGACGGGCTCGAGTACCTGACGGTATCGCATCCGGGCGATGCCAGGGGTGTGGCATATTTAAGGAACCTGACCGGTGATGAGATCCTTGTCGAAGCGGAAGGCGGCGATTACACAGTATTATTCGAGGATCTCCTCGTTTACCGGCATACCTGCCATTATCGGGGAGCCGTTCCACGAGTACATGTGGAGGGGGGATACCACCGGCTGGTACAGCTCGCGGCTGGCCGACATAAAAACCCTGTACGAGGAGCCGGATCAGACCGTCGTCCTCATGAAAAAATACAATGCAACCCTCCTGTATGTGGGGGACTCCGAACGGGAAAAATACACGGTAAACCTTCCCGCAGAGGGTCTGGTGAAGGTGTATTCCGACGGGGACTACAGAGATTTACCGGCCGACCTGAAATAATGCCAAAACAACCCTGCCGTTTACAAACCTTTATTTCTCCTCCTGATGAAATGATATGGCTGCATCACTGCTACTGATGAGTAATGAAGGGGCAAAAAGGCCCCTGAATGAGGTGAGTTATGGCAAAAGGCTACGTTAAAACCGAGGCTCCCGAGGAGCTCCAGAACAAGGCGCTTGAAGCCCTTGAAGTTGCAAGAGACACCGGAAAGATCAAGAAGGGCTCAAACGAGGCAACAAAAGCCATTGAGCGCAGTGCCGCACTGCTCGTTTTAATCGGCGCTGACGTCGAACCCGCAGAGATCGTTATGCACCTCGCACCGCTGTGCGATGAAAAGAAGATCCCGTATATCTTCATCAACAAACAGAACGACATCGGATGCCGCAAGCGGTCCTTGACGTCGGTTCTGCCGCTGCAGCGATCGTCAAGCCCGGCAAGGCAAAAGAAACGATCGAGGATCTCGCCAAACAGCTGGTTGCCTTAACGGCATAAGGTGCGATCATGGCAGACGACGCAACGCCCGCTGAAGTCATCGAGGTCGTCGGTTCCACCGGCATGCACGGGGAAGCGATGCAGGTTAAATGCCGCATTCTCGATGGCAACAACAAGGGGCGCATTATTACCCGCAACACGGTCGGGCCCATCCGGGAAGGAGACGTTATCATGCTCCTTGAGACCGAGCGTGAGGCAAAGAAACTGTCAAGAAGGTGAAGATCATGGTCGAACAGCACATCTGCAGTTTCTGCGGTGCACAGCTTGAGCCGGGCACCGGTAAGATGTTTATCAAGAAAGACGGCACGATCTTCTATTTCTGCAGCACCAAGTGCCAGAACAACCACAAGCTGGGCAGGGTGCCCCGCCGGGTTGAATGGACGGCGGCAGGACAGAAAGGCGCAAATAAGGAGTGATTCATTTTTATGGATCGCACCTTTGTGATGGTTAAGCCCGACGGGGTCCAGCGCGGCCTTGTCGGCGAGATCGTCACCCGGCTTGAGGCCAAAGGCCTTCAAGCTCGTGGCAGCCAGGTTCGAAAAGCTGCCCGAGGCACGGGTTAACGAGCATTACAAGGAACATCTTTCCAAGCCGTTTTTCCCTGCCATGAAATCCTATATCATGGGAGGTCCGTGCTTTCCTGATGGTATGGGAGGGCAAAAATGTCGTCTCGATTGTAAGAAAGATGATCGGTGCCACCAACCCGCAGGAAGCGGCACCCGGCACCGTCCGCGGCGATTTCGGGATCGATATCGGCAGGAACGTCATCCACGCCTCCGATTCCCCCGAGAGTGCTGCACGCGAGATCGGCATTCATTTCAAATCTGAAGAAGTATTCACCTACACGCGGATCGATGAATCCGTGCTGTACGAATACTGATCTTTTTTCACCATAACCTCTATTAGCCAGTAACACCGTCTTTTCTTCATGGACGGCGATTTTTTAAGTTTCTCGCTGTTGTGCCTCTCATCCATTCTCATCATCGTTAATCCCCTCGGGGCAACGCTGACGTACATCTCGCTGACCGGTAACCTCGAGACTCCCGTCAAGATGCAGATCGTCCGTGATGCCTGCATTATTGCCCTGATAATTCTCGTCCTCGTCAGCATTGCCGGCACGGTAATCCTCAACGTGTTTGGGATCTCCCTTGAGGCGTTCAGGATCGCCGGCGGGATCCTGCTCTTTGGGATCGGTATGGAGATGGTCTATGCAAAGACATCGCGGACCAAACTGACCGCCACGGAAAAATACGAGTCGCAGGACAACGAGGATGTCGCCGTGATGCCTCTTGCAATCCCCATGATCGCCGGGCCCGGGGCCATAACGACAGTAATTGTCCTTTCCAATGAAGCCACAGGCATATTCTCAATTTCATGGCTGGTGATCCTCGTCTCAGTCCTGATCGCAGTGGGGATTACCTATTTGATGATGCGAAACGCAGACTATATTATCAAGAAAATTGGCCAGCGGCAGTACCGGGTGATTAACCGGCTCCTCGGTATGCTGCTTATTGCCATTGCGGTGCAGTTCGTGATCACGGGGATCAAGACGGCATTTCCATTGATGGGAGGATCCTGATGGCCGAATGGGATATAACAACAATCAGTCTGGTGCTGGTGGGGTGCAGCATCATTGCTGCGGGAATTATTATTGCAATAGTGCTCCTCGGGTACCTGCATACCTTCGCGCCGTTCCTGCTGCTGACCGCAATCATCCTCGTCGTGATGGGGGCTGTCGCGATCCTGTTTGTCGATCAAAAATCCAGAAAGACGGCCTGATGAGAACCTGAAGGCAGACTCCCAGAGCGATGCGATGCTGCAGCGCCCAGACCGCCGGTGTCTGGGAATCCCCGGAAAAAAACCTCGTATCTTCGGAACGGCTTATTCTGGATGCTGCCCGGGCAGGGGCCGATCTTGTTGCATTCCCCGAACAGTATTTTACCGGCTGGGACCCGGAATCCTCACAGAACTGCGAGGAGATCACCGGCCCCGTGGTAACAGGCCTCCGGCGTCTGGCAAGAGAACATTCGATCGCTATTGTCGGCTCGTTCCGCGAAGTCTCCGCTCCAAAACCGAAAAATACGGTTGTCGCCATGGGGAGTGACGGGGAGATCCTCGCAAAGTACTCCAAGATCCATCTCTTTACCCCAGGCCACGAGGACCGGGCATTCTCTCCGGGCACCGGGCTTGCAACCTTCACGTTAGTGCGGTGTCCGGTTCGGTTTGGCGATCTGCTACGATCTCCGTTTCCCCGAGCTCTTCCGGCTGTACAGGAGCGCAGGCGTACACGCAGGTGATCGTGCCCGCTGCATGGCCGGAGAACCGGATACGGTACTGGGAACTCTTCATCCAGTCACGGGCCGCAGAAAACCAGATGTACGTTGCCGGGGTCAATACCACGGGTACCACACCGGTAGACCGGTACAGCGGTTCCTCCATGACCGCCGATCCGCACGGGACAATCATCGCCCGCGCCGGAGAGGGAGAGGAACTCCTGTACTATGACCTAGACCCTGCCCTCGCAGAAACCGTACGACGGGATTTCCCCGTGAACGATGACCGCAGGGATGCACTGTACGTCTCACTTATGAACGGGCAGCGTGGGCATCCCTCCCGGTAACGTGCCTATATGTAGCCGGAAAGCCAATACGTGACCATGTACCATCTCGTATGCGTCCACTGCGGCACGACCTATCCCGCAGACGAGATCATCTATAACTGCAAAAAATGCGGCCACCTGCTGGCCGTGAAATATCCCCTCGATGAGATCAACGTAAAGCGTTCCACCTGGAACGCCCGCCCGCTCTCGGTCTGGCGGTACAGGGAACTGCTGCCGGTCCACATCGAACCGGTCTCCCTCCAGGAAGGCGGGACGCCACTGTATCACCTAAAGCGCCTCGGGGACGAGATGGGCCTCAAGAATCTCTACGCCAAACACGAAGGAATGAACCCCTCCGGTTCGTTCAAGGACCGGGGAATGACGGTCGGCGTCTCGATGGCCCTCCAGCTCAAGAAGAAGAGCGTTGCCTGCGCGAGCACGGGAAACACCTCCGCCAGCCTCGCGGTCTACGCAGCAAAGGCCGGAATACCGGCCGTTGTCCTCCTCCCGGCAGGCCACGTAGCTGTCGGAAAGATCGCACAGGCCCTGATGCATGGAGCTAAAGTCATCTCCATCCGGGGCAACTTCGACCGGGCGCTTGAGATGGTCCACGAACTCTGCCTGACGCACGGCCTCTATCTCCTGAACTCAATCAACCCCTACCGGCTCGAAGGCCAGAAGACAATCGGTTTTGAGGCTGTCGACCAGCTGGGCTGCGTGCCCGACCGGTTCGTGCTCCCGGTGGGAAACGCCGGCAACATCTCCGCAGTCTATAAAGGACTGCTCGAACTCGAAGCCCTCGGGTTTATCGACACGCTGCCGAAGATGACCGGCATCCAGGCCGCAGGTTCAAGCCCGGTTGTCCGTGCCATCAAGGGAGACCTGCCGGAGGTCGTACCCGACCAGAACCCCGAGACGCTCGCATCCGCAATCCGCATCGGTGCGCCGGTAAATGCAGAGAAAGCACTCGTCGCTATCCGAAAGACCGGCGGGACTGCAGAATCGGTGACCGACGAGGAGATCCTCGCCATGCAGCGGGACCTTGCCCGAAAAGAGGGTATCGGTGTCGAACCTGCATCGGCTGCATCGGTGGCGGGCATCAGGAAGCTCGCCGAGATGGGCGTGCTCGACCGCGACGAGAAGATCGTCTGCGTGGTAACCGGCCACCTCTTAAAAGACCCGGACACGGTGATCAAACAATGCGAACCCCCGACCGAGATCGACGCAGATCTGCCCTCGCTGCTCTCTGCATTGCACTTGTAGCTGCCCTGCTCGTCCCGACTGCCGGGGCGCTCAATGCAACATACGATGTGCTGCCCAACGGTACCTCTTATGCCGCATCGGTTGATATCGTGGGCGTTTCACGCTACATGTTTGCCGACACGGGCCTGATGGGGGAGAACATCCCCATCGAGGTTACCAACGTTACCCTGGTAGCGGAGAACAGGACACCGGTGGACTTCAACTGGACAAAGGTCTGGAGCGCCCCTTCGGTGATTACCTTCCCGAACGGGAACTATACGGTCAACTATACCGCCCCGCTCAAGGACTTCCACCTGCAGGAGAGTTTATCCCTCGCAGTACCATGTTGCGGTGAGCCTGCCGGAAAACCTTTCGGTCGAGAACCCCCTTCTTGCCGGCATGAGCCAGGGAGCGAATGTGACCAGGTTTGCAGATAATACCACGCTTGTGACCTGGAACAAGACGCTCTCGTTCGATCTCCGGTTCTATGACAATAACCGCGAGGCACTGCTGTATATGTTCGGGAACTTCTGGATCATCTTTGCCGTCATCCTGCTGGTTCCGTTCCTGCTGATGAGGCGGAGCAACAAGCCGTAACAGAACATAATTCAGCCCCTCCTCTATTTTAACCGGGATAGGAAAACCGTCGTCCGGTATCTCCGCTCTTCAGTTTTTTTACTACCGACCGGATGGGAAATAAAAACCGCGATATTTAAAATACAACGCTTCCCAGTTTCATACGAATGATGAGGGTTACCGCAGTGGCAACCGGAAAAGTTCAGGGAGTAGGTTACCGGCATTTTGTGGAGGTATGCGCCCGCAGTCTCGGGCTGCACGGTACGGTACAGAATATGCCGGACGGAACAGTCCATATGGTCGCCGAAGGCTCGCAGGCAGCCCTCGATGAATTCACCAGTCTTGTACGAGCGCACGGGCATCCTTTGATCCGGGTAGACGACCTCAGGATCATCTCCGGGAACGGCACCGGGGAATTCCCGGGCTTCCATGTACAGTGGTGACGGACGCCGCAGTTAAACATCCGTAAAAACGTTTTTTTTGTTCATGGAGAAATTCCCCTTCGGGAAAAATTTTCGGTTGCAATACAGATAATGCCAAAAAAGGTCAAGCGATCGCCCCGACCTTGTAAAAAAACAGTCGCCCCCCTCCCCCGATTTGCTCCTTTGCAAAAAGACCGGTCGGACCGATCGATCTCAACGATCGGTCGGGGCGGTCTCATTTTTTCCAGTGCCGATACCTCTGCTTCCACTGAAACTTCAGGCAAAACAGAATAGTCGGTCCGATCGTACTCCATGATCGGTCGGACCGACCGATCCCGATCATTGGTGGGGATCACCCCCTCCCCCTCTGGGATCGCAGGTCGCCCCCTGGCCCCATCTGCCACTCCACAAAAAAACCGGCCAGACCGATCGATCGCAGAGATCGATCGGGGCGACCACTTGCAGGTGGATGTCTCCAGAGGGTGCGTCTCTTTTGCGGTGTTCCCCGAAGCCGGTCTTAAGATTCGTCCAGATCGATCACCTCATCGACAAATGTCGTCAGGTGGACGAGCAGGTCGGGGTCGAGTCCTTTCTCCACGGCAAGGAAGATCCCGGAAAAATTCATCAGCCGCAGCTTGTTGGTGACAAAATGAATAAACCGGGTGATGTTCTGGGACGAGATATAGATCAGCATCGCGTTCACCGAATCGAACAACAGGGAAATTTTTTTCTCCTTGTTTTCGCCTAAAATCCCGGTAACTGCAATACCAAGATCCGTCAAATCCGCCGGATTGTTGAGGAACCGGCAGTTAGGGCACATGATCGTGGTCTTTTCCCAATGCGTATTTTGTGACCGTATCGACAAAAAAGATCCTGTCAAGGGGAATTCCCTGCTTTTTCGTAATTCTTTTTGAGGATATCGTAGGGCTGGTTGGCGGTAACGACAAGGACATAATAGTCCTTTGACAGCAGCAGCCGGATCAGGTCCATATTCTCCTCCTTTAACCGGGCCGCGGCGGCCATGATCAGGTACAGGGATTCGTCTTTTAGTTCAAACGGGGGTATCACCGGGCACCAGTCCTCCTCACTCTGTCAGGAACTTCTTCGATGCTTCGGAAAATCCTTCCGAGTGCCCGACAATCGCCTTGTTGAGTTCGATGATATTCTCCCGGATCTGCGCGAGGTTTTTTACCTGTATCTTCAGCTGGAGGAGCGTATCCCCGCAGACCGTTTCGCCTCTGTCGATATCGCCGATAACCGAGACAAGGTTTGTTTCCACGACCTCAAGGGGATTTTTCAGCCGCATTGCCGCTTCCTTGATAAAGGAAAGGAACCGCGCATTACTCTCGATAAGGGCAAGTTCGGCCTTCCTGCGCTTGGTAATATCCTGGTTTACGCCATTCGACCGGACAATATGACCCTCTTCGTTCCGGAACAGGTGTACCCGCGCATTGATGTACTGCACTTCCCCGTCCCTGCGGAGGATCCGGTGTTCCTGTTCGGATATGGTTTCAGGATCCCGCGAAGAGGTTGCTTTTTCCATGACGGACCGTATATATTCCTGATCGTCGGGGTGAACAAAATTCCTGTATATACCCGTCGATGGATATCTTGTAACCTCCCCTCGCGTTCTGCCGATGTCCCATAGCAGGTTATAAAACCGGTCGTTGAAGACGAACTGCCCGGATACCGGGTCAAAATCCCAGTACGCCATCTTTGCCAGTTCCAGTGAATCTTCCAGGAGTATCCGGCTTTTCTGGAGCTCCTTTTCGAACTGTTTGCGTTCTGTAAGATCGACAAACGATTCCACTGCTCCGATAATCGTACCCTGTTTGTCCCGGACGGGAACCGCGGTAAAAAAGAACCATGCGCCATGTTTCCCTGCTTTCGGGAAGAAATCAAGGGATTCGTACGCCCCTTCGAGAGTTTCGGATTTAATAATCTCACTCTCGTACCGCTCCGGCAGGGTTGCAAGGTCTTCATCGATGAGGATGTCTGCCAGAGTAGGACCGCTTTTCCGGATAGAACGCCCGCCAGGGGTCCCGGCTGCCGATCATTTCCGCTGCCGTAATTCCACTAAGGAGTTCGAGGCTCCGGTTCCAGGAAACAACGCGGTGATCGGCATCGATGATAAATTGCGGCACGGGAGAACCCTCAAGAAGGGTATCCAGCCGGGCTTCTGCCTCCCTGAGCGATTTGAGGGGAAAATATGCAATGATGACCTGCACCAGCACTTGCAATAATCACGGTGAGGAACGGTATTTCCCCAATCCATTCATGGGGAAGAAAGACATACCGTGCCACTTCAAACGCACCGGTGATTGCAAACATGCCCAGGAAGACCAGGACAAGGGACACACTGATATCGGGCAGGATTTTTCCGGGGACTTTGCGTTTATCCATACGAGCTCAGTTCCTACCGTTCCGGATACTACAGGAGACCAACCGCCATTACGGATAGAAAGGTTCCCGTACCGGAATACAGTACGATTGTATTTGGACAAAACCGTATTATAAAAATTCTGTATAAATACCGGATTATTCAGGTAACCGGTTATCCGCGACCAAAGAGAAGCTTCCGTTGCTGGTATCACCCGAATCGGGCGGACGATGAAAATTCCTGCCGGACAAAAACGGCGACATTGCCACTATACCCCGATCGTCGCGCGTCAGCACGGGGCGGGGCCGGCCGGGCCGCCCTGAATCCCGATCCGGCGCCGTTACGCCTCTTTTAAGTAAAATGACAGCCCGGATCGACAGTCTGAACCCTCCGGAACGATCGCCTGCACAAGGAAAACCGTGCGGACAAAACCCGGATTCCAGAACGGTAAGGAGACTTATGTGTCCTCACTGCGGAGATATGTACCATATATTGTGCTGCACTGGATGTGAAAAACCATGAAACAGATATCTGTCAGATTCGCGATCCTTGCGGTGTTGGGGATCCTCTGTATTCCCGGTCTTGCAGCGGCTGCCGGAAACCTGACGCCGGCTGCCCTGCAGGCAGGCACGGTACTGGCGCCTTCCACGGATACGATCGGTCCGGAAAGCCCGCTCTACGGATTTAAGATCGCAATGGAAAACTTCGACGAATCGTTCACGCCAAACCAGACCGAGAAACTCGAAAAGGAGATCAACCGGACGGAACTCCGGCTTGCAGAACTGCAGGGCGCCCTTGCTGCAAACCAGACCGATGCCGCAAACCGGACCCTTGAGCAGTACTGGCAGAAAGTCAACCAGTCTGAAGAAACCATAACAAAAATAGCGTACGGGGAGCCGGATACACCTGTCGGTAACGGAAGTACCTGGCAGCCGCAGAACAACGGGACAGGGCTGATGCTTGCCCTGGAGAACCTGAACCGGCACCAGGAGACGTTCAGGTACCTCATGCAGGAGTACCCCAATAACACGGGTCTCGTGCGGGCATACAACAACAGCCTCGAACGGCAGCTGCGGTTTGAAGAGAAGATCCGGGAGCGTACTATCGGAGGGAATACCTCTGGTTATCCCGGTGCAAACACAACAGGAACCGGGTTGCTTGTCCCGCCGGGACGTCAGGATCGCAATCAGCAGGAACTGAAGGGGAACGGAACTGCGAATGTTACTGCATTTCCCGACAACAGCAGGTCCCCGGGGCAGCCCGGGGCAGGAAACCAGAGCGCACAGTCCGCTGACCGGCCCGGCCAGGTCTCCCCGGGAAATCACAACGGGAACACGAACGACCAGAGCCCGTCCGGCAATGCGGGAGGAAACGACAGCGGCAAGCCGGATACGGCGGTAACCCAGAGCGGGAGTAATCCGGGCAATGGACAGGGAAACGGGAAGACGCAGGTGAACCCGGAGACCACGGATAATGGAAACGGGCGTTCGCATGGCAGGTGACCTCCCCTTTTCCGCACAGGATCTGATCACCGATAAAAAGCGTATTTATCAGAGGGATACAATGATTACCAGAAGGCGTGCCCCATGAAAACCACCGGCCGGAGATGTTGTTTCGTCCTCATCGTTCTCGCGGTATGCCTGGCGGTTCCGGCAGTGTGCGCCGCGGGGATCCAGGACTATTCCACCACCTATACGATAAAACTCCAGGACAGCGGTACCGCGCTCTGGAACGTGGAGTACCGGACACCCCTTTCTTCGGATAGTGATACTTCAGCATTCGAGCAGTATGCCGCAACACTCGATTCCGTATACCTCCCCCAGATCGAAAACCTCATGCAGAGTTCGGCAGAGCAGGCAGCTTCCGCCACCTCCCGACAGATGTCCGTCGGGAACTTCTCCGGTAACGCAGTTGTCCAGACAACACCGACCGGAAAGTTCGGCGTAATCGCCATCTCGTTTTCCTGGACGAATTTTTCTGTATCTTCGGGTACCTCACTAACCACGGGAGACGCATTTGCCGGTGGCCTGTACCTCTCGAAAGACACCGCCCTTGTCATACGGTACCCCGAAGGATATACTCTCGTCTCCGCTGAACCGTCACCGGATCAGGAGGACAGTGCCTCGCTTGCATGGTACGGGCTGCGATCCTTTGACACCGGGAAACCGTTAGTTTTCCTTGAAAAAAGCGGGATTCCCCTCCTCCCCATTGCCATTGCAGGGATCATAATTATCGCTGCGGCAGCGGGGCTCGTGTTCTACCGGAGAAAAAAGCAGGAGCTCGGACCCGGCAGCAGTGACGGCAGAGCCCCCGGAAGAACCGGATGATCTCCCGACATCCATATCGGATGCAGACAGGATCGGCCTTGAAGAAAAAATTCCTCCGGCAGCTTAAGGCGAGCGGCGGGGAGCAGTTCCAGTCAGAACTGGGAAGGGCACTTGGCATCCCCAAGTCCACTTTAAGTTCGGCGTTAAACGATCTCCACCAGAGGGGAATTATCGTGAAGGTAAAAAAGGGCCGGGAGAACCTTATCCGGCTCGATGAAAAGTACCGGTAATTCCTCCTTTTTTAGTACACCACAAAAAACCATTGTACCGCCGATTGTACCCCGGGGATACCTAATTCACCGTACTGACTGTACGGACGAAAAATACTGTGCCTGGATTGGCGGTAATAATGAAAAAATAGATTTACTGGAGCCCGAAGGACTTCAGCGTTACATCGTTGTTGACTGCACCAACGTGGTACACGCTGCCATCGGAGAGCTCGTTGATGATGACCTCTGCGGGCGAGAAGAGCGAGGTATCGATCTTGTAGAAGTCGTACCCGGCTTCCTTGAAGATCTCGTTGAACGGCTTGCCGTACCCCTGGGACTTGCAGCTCGGGATCTTTTCGAGGTAGTCCTTGATCTCCGGTGCATTCATCGTGAGCTGGATCTGGCCGTGGTAGATGGTTGCATCGTTTGTCACGCCCATCGCACGCTTGGCTCCCCGTACCGGCGGGATCGGTGCAGTGCCGATTGCGGCCGTAATCTTCCGGGTGTCAAAACCGAGCTCGTTTAACTTGTAGATCGATGTCTCCACGCAGCGCCCCTGAAACCTGAATCGATCCAACAATCGAGGAGGTCG
>Ga0268359_11864_pt1 | contig 118729 bp, 149 predicted proteins | sample BioMet11_FD_194416 | JGI IMG/M metagenome (GOLD analysis project Ga0268359, IMG submission 194416) | Sewage microbial communities from Oakland, California, United States - Biofuel 11 (PacBio Assembly) | ecosystem: Engineered > Wastewater > Sewage > Unclassified | place: USA: California...
TATGAGCTATGCCTACTAACCAGGTACAGATAAATTGCAGGGCTAATAAAATAGTAAAACCAGACAACAGATTATTGGAATTCATAAAATTATCCTTTCAAACGGCTGAAAGTCAAGGACAGAGCTAAAAGTCAAAAAAACTTAAAAAGTATTTGACTTTTTGACCTTTAACTTCTATAATAAGAAAAGGGAAAAGACCGAAGTCATTTCCCTTAAAGGTTTAACGCAGTAGATTGATAAGAGTACAATGACGATTGCGCCTAGGACAGGCTATGGTATAACCTAAAGTAGCAAAACGGTGGTAGAGTTACTTCCTCGTTCAGCAGGGTATAGCAACGTTGAATGACATTCAGCTTGTTACTAATGTTTTCCCGCCAATCTGATGCTCTTAAGAGAAACATGTAACGAGCATAGATTCTGGCATAGAAAACGTCTTCAGTAAGCTGAAGGGCGTTATCAATATTACTAGTAGTACGCTCATATCTGCCATTTGTTCCATCAGCTTATTGCGTACCGCTCTGTAGGTCGGTACCTTTCTGGTTTCCTGGCTTTTGTTTAGAACATCGATTTCATCATAAAATGATCGATGGTACCATCTTAAGGCATTGTCATAATACCTTAATTCCAGGAACTGAGCATTGGCAAATTCCAGTAAATCAGGTAAGTCCATACTGCCTGCTTTATCGAAAATTACTGCTGAATCCCAGGTTAAATAAGCTATATCGTTGGGACTGTAGGAAAAACGATTGGCAAGAGTTTTCTTCGTGCGTTTCAGGGCTAACAGGATTTAGGATCCTTTAGCAAGATGGGAACATAGTCCCCAATCTGGTAAATAATCTTGGAAGTAGTAAACTGTGAAATCCTCGTCATATTCGGAAATACGCATATTGCTGCAGGCTGGTTTAATAGTTTCTAAAGCAGCATCAACATATTCACGAATGATATCTTCCGGCAAATTGCCGATGGCGATTGATAAGTCCTCATATTCTTCATAGCTCATGCCATCAGGCAATTCCAGACGCATGATTAAGGATACGACACCAATGTCAAAGATGCGGGCTCTAATATCTGCAAGATATTCATGGCCTGCAAAAGTCATTTCATGTGAACCAAGTTCTACGAGGACAGGAGGGTCCTTAAAGGTAATGGAACGGGGTGAGATTTTTTGAAGTCTGAGACGAGAAGCAATTTTGTTTCTGCTTGTCCACAAAGCTTCCACCAGTTCCAGATTAATTTCATCAAGCAACATCATAAAGACGATAAACAATAATGGAAGAATTCATAAAAGCCTCCTTCAAACATTTATTGGGTTTTTATCTATTCTCCATTTTAGCAGATTATCCCTGTTTTGTGTGTAAAATATATTTTAGAAAGCGCTAGTTTAGCGGAGGTGGTTATTATGGAAGAAGAACGTTTTAATGAAGAAGTTAAGGATTTAATGAGAGATGCACAACAGCAAGCGGTTATGAATTATAACCAAGAGCTGTCCACTATGCATTTTTTAGCTGCTATGTGCGACCAAAAGGATGGCTTTTTTCCTTATTTGCTCAAAAATTTAAATATTGATGCTAATGCTTTTACTAACGAAGCCAAGGATTTGATTAAGGCTCTGCCTTCTGTTAAGGGCACAGATCGCCTTAGCATGAGCATGGGACTGGCCAGAGTTTTTGGCTTAGCTGAAAAAGCTGCCGGACAAGGCGAGATTAACATTAGCCATTTTTTAAGTGCCATGGTGGAAGATGGTGGACACAGAAGTAGTTAATCTGTGCAAGAAGTATGGCATAACAAAGAGAGAAATAGAGTCTTTCTATGCCAAGTACCAAGGCGGTCAGGATAGCGACGAAAACAAGAAAACCTAGAGAAGTACGGTCAGGATTTAACTCAAAAGGCTAGAAAGGGTGCTTTGGATCCTGTTATCGGCCGTGATGATGAAATTCGTAGAACTATTGAAATTTTGTCCAGACGTAAGAAAAATAATCCTGTTTTAATTGGTGAGCCTGGTGTTGGTAAGACTGCCATCGTGGAGGGCTTAGCTCGGCGTATTGTGGCAGGCGATGTGCCGGAAATGCTAAAAAATAAGACTGTTTATGCCTTAGACTTAGCTTCCTTGGTTGCCGGTGCAAAATTTAGAGGCGAATTTGAGGAGAGATTAAAGAAAGTCCTGAAAATTGTTTCTGATTCTGCCGGTCAAATCATCATGTTTATTGATGAATTACATACTGTAGTAGGAGCAGGTGCTTCTGAGGGTTCCATGGATGCCGGCAATATTTTGAAACCTATGCTGGCTAGAGGCGAGCTCCGTTGCATTGGTGCAACAACTCTTAACGAATATCGTAAGTACATCGAGAAGGATAGTGCTTTGGAGCGTAGATTCCAGCCTGTACTGGTTAAAGAACCTGGCGTGGAAGATACTATTTCCATTCTCCGTGGTTTAAGAGAACGTTACGAAGTTCACCACGGTGTAAGAATTAAGGATGCTGCTTTGGTGGCAGCCGCTGTCTTGTCTAATCGTTATATCAACGACAGATTTTTACCTGATAAGGCCATTGACCTAGTTGATGAAGCAGGTGCCAGATTACGTACGGAAATTGACTCTATGCCTACTGAACTGGACGAGAGCAAGAGACGTATGCTCCAACTGCAAATTGAAGAACAGGCTTTGTCTAAGGAAACGGATAGCCAATCCAAGGCTCGTATGGAAAAAATTAAGGAAGAATTGGCTAAACTAAAGAAAGATAATGAAGCCTTGACCAAAAAGTGGGACGAAGAAAAGAACAATATTGCTAAGGTTCGTACCATTAAAAAAGAAATTGACCAAGTTAAGAAGGAAATGGAAGAAGCCGAGAGAGCTTATGATTTGAATAAGCTGGCCGAACTGAAATATGGTCGTCTGCCTGAACTGGAAAAGCAATTGAGCTCCATGGAAAAGAAGGAAAAGGATGCTCATAGCCTATTGAAAGAAGAAGTAGATGAGGATGATATTGCTAAGGTAGTAAGTACTTGGACAGGCATTCCTGTTACCAGGCTGGTAGAGGGCGAAAAAACCAAACTGATGCATTTGGACGAAATCCTTCACAAGAGGGTCATTGGCCAGGATGAGGCAGTAAAAGCTGTTAGCGAGGCTGTGGTCAGAGCTCGTGCCGGCATTAAGGATCCTAACAGGCCTATTGGTTCCTTTATTTTCTTAGGACCTACCGGTGTTGGTAAAACTGAACTGGCTAAGGCTTTGGCCGAAGTCTTGTTTAATGATGAAAGAAACATCATTCGTATCGATATGAGCGAGTACATGGAAAAGCATACCGTTTCTCGTTTAATTGGTGCACCTCCGGGCTATGTAGGCTATGAAGAGGGCGGCCAATTAACTGAAGCAGTACGTCGTCGTCCTTACTCCGTAGTGCTTTTTGATGAAATTGAAAAGGCTCATGCCGACGTATTTAATGTACTCTTACAGGTTTTGGATGATGGTCGCTTAACTGATGGTCAGGGTAGAAATGTAGATTTTAAGAATACCCTTATTATCATGACCAGTAACTTAGGTTCTCAGGAAATCATGGCTCACAAGGGTGAGATTTCCAGAGAAGAAATTCAAAGCATGCTGATGAAGTTCTTCCGTCCGGAGTTCTTAAACCGTGTAGATGATATTGTAGTCTTCAAGGCATTACAAAAAGATCAAATTAAGGATATTGTTAAGTTAATTCTTCATGAACTGGGAGCAAGATTACACAGCCAAATGGAATTAACCTTAACCTATACTGACCAGGCTGTCGAGTACTTGGCAGCTAGTGGCTTTGATCCGGCATTTGGTGCCCGTCCTTTGAAGAGACTGATTGTTCACACCGTAGAAACTGTGGTAAGTCAAAAGATTGTGGCAGGCGAAATTAAGACCGGCGACAAGATTCAAATCGTATATGAAAACAATAAGATAGACGTCAAAGTAGTAAAGTAATTTTTAGGCAGTCAACCTTGGTTGACTGCCTATTTTTTACGTAATTTTGCAATAAAAGCTACCTTTTATCACGATAACAATTATGTTATAATATTATTATTAAGTTGACGAGGAGAGGATTCTTATGCCGAATTGCAGATTTGCACTGTGATACATTGACAGAATTAGAGAAGCAATGTAAAGAATTACGTCAAAATGATTTAAACTTGGATTTGACAAGGATGCGCCAGTTAGGTGTCGTACTTCAAGATTTTGCCATTTTCGTTAGAATGACCGAATACGGCAGCATTGATGATGCTTGGAGTTATACTAAGAAACTGTGCACTTTCTTTAATTCTCAAATGCTTGCCAATCAGGATCTTGTCTTGCCGGTGAAGTCTTATGCAGATGTGGAAAGGGCGTTAAAGGAAAATAAAACTGCAGCCATGCTTTCTTTGGAAGAAGGCGGTGTTTTAGATGAAGATGTTGAGCGGGTTAAAGAACTATATGACAGGGGAGTGCGTTTGATTACCATTTCCTGGAATTTTGAAAATACCTTAGGCTATCCCCATTCTCTTACAGAAGATACTACCGGCCTACATTTAAAACCTTTTGGCCGCAAAGTTGTAGAAGCTATGAATGACCTGCATATGATTGTAGATGTATCTCATTCCGGAGATGGGGATTTCTGGGATGTGGCTGAAATGGTCAAGGGACCTTTTGTTGCTTCTCATTCTGATGCTAGAGCTATTGAACCACATTCTCGCAATTTAACAGATGAGATGATTAGAGAGGTGGCTAAACACGGCGGTGTGGTTGGCATAAATTTCTTCAGTAAGTTCTTAGGCCATGATGGCACCGGCAGCATGGAGCAGATTATTACTCATTTTAAACATATTAAGCAAGTTGGCGGCATTGATGTTTTGGCTCTGGGCAGCGATTTTGATGGCTTTGGCGGTCATAGCGGGGTAAGAACCTGTGAAGATTATCCTAAGCTTATCTCTGCTTTAACTAAAGCAGGCTTTACAGATGATGAAATTGACAAGCTTTCTCATAAGAATGTTTTGCGAGTAATAAAAGACGTTATTGGTTAAGCTTAATTGCGTAATTGTCAATAAGCTGTGAAATATTGTCAACAGGCTGTGAAATATCAGGAATTCCTATTTAATTTAAATAAAGAAAGTGTTATAACGAAAGAGTAAGGAAGAATTTATCGTTCTTTCTTGCTCTTCTTTTATTCCTATACACAGCAAAGGACTTGATAAAATGATAACAAATGGCTTTAGCTACATTGCAGCACTGCTTTTGTTTGCCGGCTTTTTAGTAATTTTGGAAAAGCAAACAAATTGGAAGGTCTTTAAGTATGTACCACCGGTAGTTATCTTGTATTTGGGAACCATGCTTTTATGTACAGCAGGGGCATGGAATCTTCAGGACACAAAACCTGTTTACTCTGCTATGAAGAATAACTTGTTATATGCCATGGTATTTCTCATGCTTTAAGATGCGACCTTCGTAAGGTCCTTAAGCTGGGACCTAAAATGATAGGTGGTTTTTTTGCCGCAAGCATTTCCATAGGCATAGGCTTTATAGGGGCTCACGCCTTAATGCATAACTTATTGGGACCAAATTCCTGGAAATCCTTGGGTGCTTTATGCGGTAGCTGGATGGGTGGTAGTGGCAATATGATTGCCATTCAGGCGGCTCTTAACATTAGTACTCCGGATATGGCGTATGCTTTGCTTATTGACTCTGTTGATTATTCCTTCTGGGTTATGTTTTTACTGTGGGCTATCAATTTTGCTCCTAAATTTAATGCTTGGACCCATGCTAATACGGCGGCTTTGGATGAGGTTTGCGCCAGACTGGAAGAAGAAGAAAAAGAAGAGGATCAGAAAATTTCTTTTGCTTCTATCTTGTTTTTGTTAGGACTGGGCTTAGCCGCTTCTGCAGTAAGTCAGGATTTAGGTATTATGGTAAGTAAGACGTTGCCTTTCTTGGATGAGGCTACTTGGACAGTAATACTTGTTACCATCTTTGGCCTGATTATAGCTGTTACTCCCTTGGCTAAAATACCTGGCAGTACAGAAATGTCCAGTGTGCTGCTTTATTCTGTCATCGCACTTTTGGCATCAAGAGCCAGTTTTGCAGATTTAAAGAGCGCACCTATCTGGATTTGACGGGCTTTATTATCTTGGGTATTCATGCCATTTCCCTTTTGGCCTTGGCCAAGATTTTCAAACTGGATATGTTTACCTGCGGAGTAGCTTCCTTAGCTAATATTGGTGGCACAGCATCAGCGCCAATCCTTGCCGGTTCTTATTCTCCGGCTTTGGTACCGGTTGGTATCTTAATGGCTCTAATGGGCTATGTTATTGGTACAGGTGGAGGGTTAATTGTAGCTCATATCATGTCCATGATTTAAATAACCTTATCAAGTAAGTAATGTTATAATATGAGTAGGAAGAAACGTTAAACTGTTCTTCCTACCCATTTTATTTTGCGAGGATGTGTTGAGGATGAAGAGTAAGCTGTTATTACGTATAACCTTAGTAGCGGTGTTAGCTTCAGGATGCTTTTCAGGCACTGGTATGATAGCCCAAGGTGCCCAAAGCCATAGAAGGTCCTGCTGATTTGCATGGCGCCTATAATGTGGCCCATTCTCCCTATTACGTGAAACATGATTATTTCAATATGAAATCTCATGGCTCTCTAGTGATTCTTTCTCGTTTTTCCCACTATACAACAAACGACTGAATATAGCTGCGGACCGGCAGCTGCCGTGATGGTGTAAAGTATTTTAATCCTCAAAGCAAGACCAAGGACAGAGAGCTTTGCCCTCTTATGAGTACAAGTAATGTGAAGGGAACTACTACCAAAGGAATGCTGCAATATTTTACGCCTGATAAATGGCAGGTAGAGTCCTGCTTCACCAATAAGACACCTACTACAGATGTGGAATTTAAACCTTTGTGTTAAGCCATTTAAAAAATAATATGCCATCATGGTAGAAAATATAGACTGGGGTGGTCATTGGCGGGTCATCATAGGCTATGATGATATGAAGACAAGCGATACTACTGATGATGTGCTTATTCTGGCTGATCCTTATGATACTACCGATCATCAGCAGGATGGCTATGGTATAGAGTCTGCCCAAAGATTTTATTATATGTGGTTTGATGCCAAATTGTTTCCTAAAGAAGAACAGGATAGACAGTGGCTCAGCGTAAAACCAAGATAAAAAGATAACCAGGGAAATTATTCCCTGGTTATCTTTTTGTTTATATGTCCACGCTGGTTCCCATTTTCTGCTTTAGGGCAGCAAGATAAATATTGCTGAGCAGTTACTAAATCAAAGGACAGCACTGCCGGTAGTTTCAAAAAAAGTTATTTCTTCCTCGCTTCCCTGCCTTTAACCGTACCGGCTAAGACTAGGCCAAGTTCCCCTTGCACTTGCTGAGATGAGAAAAGATTTTTCTGTATAGGTTTAAGTAGATCACCGGATTCTTTCAAGGCGCCGTCTAAAGTATCCACATAAACTTTACTGTGAGTTACGATGTATTCGTCTATTTCTGACATCGTAGGTGTGTAGGAACCAACACCGTTAATGTGAGCACCTTCTTTTACCAGCTTGCCGTCAAAAACTGCCTGAGAAGCAGTTGTGACGGTAGTGATAATGTCAGCGTCCATGATGGCATGCTCAGGAGAGTGGACAGCAAAAATTTTTAGATTATTTTTATGCGCAAAATGTTGTCCTGCTTTTTGTGCGAATTGAGTAGCTCTATCGATATCTACGTCATAAACTTTTACCAGCTCTATGGGACGAACTGTTAAAACAGCTTCTAATTGGGATAAGGCTTGACCACCAGTTCCAAACAGAGCAAAGGTTTTACTGTCCTTTTCTTGCCAAAACATCTGTAGCGGCACCGGCTAAGGCACCTGTTCTGATTCTGGTGAGAAGTGTGCCGTCTAAAATACAACACACTTCTCCTGTTTTGGCATTTAAAAGTAACATGGTAGCAGGAACGCTGTTTAAGCCTTTTGTTATGTTGTCAGGATAGACCGAAACAATTTTAACACCCAAAGCCTTTTCTTCAGGAACATATCCATACATATATAGACTTTGACCATTATATTCCGGTACGGCTAAATTGGCACGTAAAGGAATGAAAGCTTTGCCGGTGGAATATAATAAAGCAGCTGTTTTGGATGCTGCTATAGCTTCCTGCATGGCAAGAGCCTTTTGCATTTGTTCTGCGTTTAAAACTGTTATTTTCATAATTTCATCCTCCCTAATTATTCTTCGCCGGAGTCGTTTTTAGTAGAGCTGTATAACATAGTGAGGGCACTATAGAGAATTACTATTAGCACAATCCACTGCAGCATGGCAATATTCAAGCTTTTTACTACAAGAGCTGCAATAAGTACGCCAATTACACCGAAAGTGGAGGTGAAAAATGTTATCTTACGACTATAGCCATCTAGCTTAATGAATTGCATAGCTCCTACCGGTACAGAAAAAGTACAGGCACCCATCATAATAGGGAAGGCCGCCACAGGACTTAATCCCATGGCATAAACTGTGGCCATGGTAAGAGGATAAGAGCCTATTCCAATGTTATTTAGGGCACCGTAGATAAAACATAAGAAAGAGAAGAGTAGTAATTTATTGCCGGATAAACCGGTGGCAATACCACCGGATGGGAAAATACCGAATTTACCTGCCAGGATTAGAGCGGCTGCAACGAAAAGTCCGAGGGCCACAAACCTTTTGATAATATTAGCAGGCAGTCTTACCACAAAACGGGGGCTAAGGTAGGCTCCGGTAACCTGACAACCAATAGCGGCTAGTAGTGTTGTTATATCCACAGAGATGGCGGAAATATAGCATAGGGCCATAACAGCTACGGGAATAACGCATTCTGTGTTAAGTGTACCGGGCAATTTCTTGGCAGTTACCCCATTTTAATTTGGGGTATAGGGAAGAACAAATGGCAAAAATCTGAAATACCGAAGGTGGATAGCAGAAAGATGACAAAAGAAGAAAGAGCCAAAGCTATGGGATGGCCAGGCTCTTTCATGAAGGTGCTCCTGTGAGCAAGTAAATCTTGGAAAAAACGTAGGGCAAAAAAACAATTTACCAGTACTATGAGAGCGAGAACTACAGCTAAAGTCATAATACACTCCTTTCTATCCTCGCTGGGGGCATTATTTTGCTCTGTTAAAGTCATACTAACATGTGCTTGGGCAGCGAGCAATTAATATAAGTATTTATGAAAATATGGCAGTATTCTTTACGATGTTTCTCTTTTCTGACAATAAATTTTTATGGTGCTATGATTTAGCCATAATTTAATAAACCATAAAAACCGACGAAGTGGAGATAACGTCAGAAGATGTGCTTACAGAGAGTCCGGGATGCTGAGAACCGGATAGTGGCAGTCAGGCAATGGACCACCGAGGGTGTAGCGAAATCAGGCAACTGAAAGTATCCTACAACGTAACACCTGCGTTAAGGGCGAGGAATGTGTTAGCATTCTGCTTAGCACGCGAAGAGTTTTCGCGTAACAAGGTGGTACCGCAGATATTATTACATCTGTCCTTGCAAAGGACAGATGTTTTTTTTATTAATATACGGTTATCTATAGTTCAGCACATGCTAACCATAGGTAACCGTATATTTTTTAGGAGGCTAAGAAATGCTGAGGGTAAACGAGGGATTTTTTCGATGGCAAGAGTAGGAGACGTAGCAAAAACTAAACAAAAATTCAAACAAAATTTCAGGAGGAAAAGACAATGATTAGACAAGCCATTGAAAAAATAGTTGGTAAAGAGGATTTAAGCTATAAGGAAGCATATACAGTAATGAATGAGATTATGAGTGGAGAAACTACTCCTACGCAAAATGCAGCGTTTTTGGCAGCACTATCCACCAAGAGCACCAAGGCAGAAACTATTGTAGAAATTGCCGGTTGTGCTGCTGCCATGAGAGAGCATGCTACTAAAGTAGTTACCGATTTTCCTGTATTTGAAATCGTAGGTACCGGTGGAGATGGAGCTCATAGCTTTAATATTTCCACAACATCCGCTTTAATTTGTGCAGCAGGTGGCATGAAGGTAGCCAAGCATGGTAACAGAGCTGCTTCTTCCCAATGTGGCACAGCAGATTGCCTGGAAGCACTAGGTGTTAACCTACAACAAAGTCCTAAGAAGTGTGTAGAGTTGTTAGATAAGGTAGGCATGTGTTTCCTGTTTGCTCAAAAGTATCATACTTCCATGAAGTATGTAGGTGCTATTCGCAGAGAGCTTGGCTTTAGAACTGTGTTTAATATTTTAGGACCCTTAACCAATCCTTCTTCCCCAAAAACTATGTTGTTAGGTGTTTATGACGAATATCTGGTGGCACCCTTGGCTCAGGTACTGATGAGCTTAGGTGTTACAAGAGGCATGGTAGTATATGGTCAGGATAAGTTGGATGAAATATCTGCCAGTGCTCCTACTACCATCTGCGAGTTTAAGGATGGCTGGAGCAAAACCTATACAGTTAAACCGGAAGATTTTGGTTTAACTCGTTGTACTAAAGAAGAATTAAAAGGCGGCGAGCCTAAAGAGAACGCCGAGATTTTACGTAAGGTATTAAAAGGCGAGCAGGGACCTAAGAGAACAGCAACCCTTATGAATGCAGGTGCTGCATTATTCCTGGGCGGTAAGGCTGCTGGCATGAAGGATGGCATTGCTTTGGCAGCACAATTAATTGATACCGGCAAAGCCACAGCAGTTTTAGAGAAATTCATCGAGGTAAGTAATAGCCCGGAGGTTTAAGATGACTATTTTGGATGAGCTGGCCGCTTATGCCAAGCTGAGAGTACAAACTAAAAAACAGTCCAGGTCGCTTAGAGACTTGCAAGAAGCAGCTGAGCAGGAGCCTCGGGGAGATTTTGCTTTTACGAAAGCCTTGGACAAAGACGGACTTTCCTTTATTTGCGAATGCAAGAAAGCCTCACCTTCCAAAGGACTTATTGCTCCTGATTTCCCTTATGTGAAAATTGCTAAAGAATATGAGGCGGCAGGGGCGGATTGTATTTCCGTGCTGACAGAACCAAAATGGTTTTTAGGACAAGATCAATATTTAGCAGAGATTACCAAAACAGTGAAAATTCCTTGCTTGCGGAAAGACTTTACCATAGATGAGTACATGCTTTATGAAGCCAAGCTTTTAGGTGCAGGTGCAGTTTTGCTTATCTGTGCTCTTTCTACGGATAAGCAGCTGCAGTACTATTTGCAAGTTTGTGATAAGTTAGGCCTTTCCGCTTTGGTAGAAGCTCATGATGAAGAAGAAGTGAAAAGAGCTATAGCAGTTGGCGCCAAAATCATTGGCGTAAATAATCGCAATCTTAAAGATTTTTCAGTAGATACCAAAAACAGTGCCAAGCTAAGAGCTCTTATTCCGTCTTCGGTGTTATATGTTTCGGAAAGTGGCATTAAAACTAAGGCAGATGTAGAGGCTGTCAAAAACATGGGCGCAGATGGAGTCTTAATTGGTGAGGCTTTAATGCGTAGTGGTAATATTGCTCAAACCCTGGCGGAGCTGAGAGGCTAAGATGACGAAAATAAAGATTTGTGGTCTGAAAAGAAAAGAAGATATCGAGTATGCTAATGCTTTGCTACCGGACTACATTGGTTTTGTTTTTGCTAAAAGCTCTAGGCAAGTAACCAGAGCTCAGGCTCAAAAATTAAAAAGCTTGCTTAATCCTCAAATCAAGGCAGTGGGAGTTTTTGTTAAAGAAGAAGTTACTCAGATAGCAAAGGTTGCCAATGATGGTATCATTGATGCCATTCAGTTGCACAGTGATGAGTCACCTGAGTTTTGCCAAATGCTGCAACGCTTGACTAAGGTACCGGTAATAAAAGTAATCAGAGTAAAGAATGCCGCTGATTTAAAAGATCTGGCGCGTTTTACTTGCGATTATTTCTTGCTGGATACTTATAGTGCTACCAAGTATGGCGGCAGTGGTAAAATTTTTGACTATACTATCTTGCAGCAAGCGGTCATACCTAAGCCCTACTTTATAGCAGGTGGCTTAACCGCTGATAATGTTCGTGAAGTAATTGCTGCTACCAATCCCTATGGTGTAGATGTTAGTGGCGGCGTAGAAATAGAGGGGTTCAAGGACTTAGCTAAAATGCAGAAATTTATTTTAGCAGTCAGAGGAGGAAAAGATAATGACTAAGGGCAGATATGGTGTACACGGTGGACAATATGTACCGGAAACCTTGATGAATGCAGTGCTGGAATTGGAGAAAGCTTACGAGTACTATAAGGACGATCCGGAATTTAATAAGGAATTACAAACCTTGTATCATGATTACGCTAACCGTCCGTCTATGCTGTATTATGCAGAACGGATGACGAAAGATTTAGGCGGCGCCAAAATTTATTTAAAGCGGGAAGACTTAAATCATACCGGTGCACATAAAATCAATAATGTACTGGGACAATGTCTCTTGGCCAAAAAAATGGGCAAGAAGAGAGTCATTGCAGAAACCGGCGCCGGACAGCATGGTGTTGCTACTGCTACGGTGGCAGCCCTCATGGATATGGAATGTACCGTTTATATGGGCAAGGAGGATACCATTCGCCAAGCCTTAAACGTTTATAGAATGGAATTGTTGGGAGCTAAGGTAGTAGCAGTAACCAGTGGCACCATGACCTTAAAGGATGCAGTTAATGAAGCCATGAGAGAGTGGACTGCCAGAGTTAATGACACCTTTTATGTCTTAGGTTCTGTGATGGGACCCCATCCTTATCCTGCCATGGTTCGTGATTTCCAGAAGGTCATTGGCAAGGAGGTTAAACAACAGTTAATGGCCAAGGAAGGCAGATTGCCTGACGTGGTTATGGCTTGTGTAGGCGGAGGCAGTAATGCTATGGGTCTCTTTATGATTTCATTCCGGATAAAAGCGTACAGCTGATTGGCGTAGAAGCAGCAGGACGCGGTGTTAATACAGAACGTACTGCAGCAACCATTGCCAGGGGAAGCTCAGGAATTTTCCATGGCATGGAATCTTACTTTTTGCAGGATAAAGATGGACAAATAGCTCCTGTTTATTCTATTTCTGCAGGGTTGGATTATCCGGGCATTGGACCGGAGCATGCTTATCTTTATGATACGAAACGGGCTCAATATGTGCCCATTACGGATGACGAATCTGTAGCATGCGTTTGAATATCTCTCTAGGAAAGAGGGTATATCCGGCCTATTGAAAGTGCTCACGCCGTGGCTTATGCCATGAAGTTGGCACCTACTATGTCTAAAGGACAAAATCATCGTAGTTAATTTGTCAGGCGTGGCGATAAAGATGTAGCGGCTATTGCCAGATACAAGGGGGTTGATCTTCATGAATAAAATAGAAGAAGTATTTGCTGCTAAGAAAAAAGTTTTTATTCCCTTTGTTACAGCAGGCGATCCTAGCCTGGCTATTACAGAAGAGTTAATTTATGCCATGGAAAAAGCAGGGGCAGGCATTATTGAAATTGGGATTCCCTTTTCTGATCCGGTAGCAGAAGGACCTGTTATTCAAGAGGCTGATAATAGAGCTTTAAGTAAAGGCTGCAAAATTGATGACGTGTTTGCTATGCTGCGCAAAGTGAGAGCTAAAACACAAATACCCTTAGTCTTTCTTACTTACATTAACCCCATTGTAGTGTATGGCATGGACAAGTTCTTAAAGCAAGCTCAGGAAGTTAAGATTGCCGGCATTATTGTTCCTGATGTACCCTATGAAGAGAAGGGTATGCTGGTGGAGCCCTTTGCTAAATATGGCATAGCTTTAATTTCCATGATTGCACCCACTTCCCAGGATAGGATTCAAATGATAGCCAAAGAGGCTAAAGGCTATGTTTATTTAGTGTCCTCCCTGGGCGTAACAGGTGTCCGCAGTAACATTACAACGGACATTGGAGCCATGGTAGCGCAGGTTAGAGCGGTTACCAAGACTCCTGTAGCAGTTGGTTTTGGCATCGCTACTCCTGAGCAGGCTCAGAAAATGGCTGCCTTAAGTGATGGTGCAATTGTAGGCAGTGCTATCGTAAAAATCATTGCTAAATACGGAGAAGCAGCTGTAGAGCCGGTTAGCAAGTATGTAGCAGAAATGGTGAAGGCAGTAGAAGCAGCAAAATAGCTAAAAAAACAAAAAAAGTATATTGTATACACGAGGACATAAGAAAAGTACAATTCAACCATAACATTTACATAAAATTGTAAAATTGCATAAAAAACTCTTGCAAATGTTGCAATACTTAGTTATAATGACAAAGTATTCTGCTTTTCAAGACACTGTTTCCAAAGAGGGAAACAGGTAGTCAGACCTGCTGTCACATAGATAGATACTGGGTCTGACTATTTATATGGGGGGATTGGAAAGATGTATAAAGCTTTGAGAGATTTGCCTGCACCACAGGGACTATATGATCCCAGTTATGAACATGACTCATGCGGTATTGGTTTTGTGGTAAATGTGAAGGGTAAGAAATCCTACGATATTATAGATAGCGCTCTTCGCATCTTAGAGAATTTAAAACACAGGGGTGCAGAGGGAGCGGATGCGCTCTCCGGTGATGGAGCCGGTATTTTGGTACAAATCCCTCATCACTTTTTCGTACGTGAGTGTAACGTGCTTGGTTTTCTCTTGCCTAAAGAAGGGGACTATGGCGTTGGCGTAATTTTTGCTCACATGTATGAAGATTTTCGCATGAAACAAATGAAAGAGTTTGAAGAGATTGTAGAAAGCGAAGGACAGAAGGTTTTAGGCTGGCGTGAAGTTCCTATTGATGAGAGTATCATTGGTAAGGTTGCCAAGCTAGTCGTCCTCGTATTATGCAGGTCTTCATTAAAAAGAATAAAAAGCTCAAAACCCCTATGGATTTTGAGAGAAAATTATATGTAATTCGTAGATTAGCTGAAAAGAAAATTACACCGGAAAGTCAGGCTATGGGCAGTGACTTCTATATTGCCAGCCTATCTTCTCGTACAGTTGTTTATAAGGGCATGCTGACCAGCGTGCAGTTAAGACATTTCTATCTGGATCTATCTGACCTGGACTTTGTTACAGCCATGGCCATGGTTCACTCCAGGTTCAGCACCAATACTTTTCCTAGCTGGGCAAGGGCCCATCCTAACCGTTATATGATTCATAATGGCGAAATTAATACCATTCAAGGTAATATTAACTGGCTTAATGCCAGAGAGAGCAAATCTAAATCCAATAATTTTCCTGACTTAGAGAAGGTGTTCCCTGTAGTTGATCCCAGCGGCAGTGACTCGGCCATGTTTGATAACTGCTTGGAATATTTGTATATGACCGGACATTCCTTGCCTCATGCCATGATGATGATGATTCCGGAAGCTTGGGAAAAAGACACCATGATGAGCAAGGAAAAGAAAGATTTCTATCGCTATCATAATTTCATGATGGAACCTTGGGATGGCCCGGCTGCCATTGCCTTCTGCGATGGTGAAATCATTGGCGGAACCTTGGATAGAAATGGCTTGCGTCCTACTCGTTATTATGTAACTAAGGACGACAGGGTAATTGTTAGCTCTGAAGTAGGTGTTGCTGACGTTAATCCTAAAGATATTCTTTACAAGGGTCGTTTGGAACCTGGCAAGATGCTTTTGGTTGATACCAAACAAAAGCGTATTGTAGGAGATGAAGAAATCAAACATCAGGTTGCTACTGAACATCCTTATGGTCAATGGTACGGCGAACATATTGTTGAGCTGACTAATTTGATGAAGGGCCATGTAAGCACCGTCGGACATAAGGTTATTCCTTATGATCTTAAAGAGCAACAAAAGGTATTTGGTTATACTTTGGAGGATTTAAATAGGATTATTCTCACTATGGCTAGAGATGGCAAGCAAGCCATGTATGCTATGGGCATGGATATTCCTTTGGCTGTACTTAGCGACCACACTCAATTGCTGTATGATTATTTCCAGCAAAACTTTGCCCAGGTAACCAATCCTCCTATGGATGGTGTAAGGGAAAGCATTGTAACCTCTGCTTCTACTATTGTTGGTAACGTTGCCAACATCATGGATCCTAATGAGGCCGGAACTACAGCTCTTTTCTTGGAGCGTCCTATTATTAGCAATGATGAGATGGAAGTCATCAAGAACCTGAGTACGGATAAATTAAGATCTGCTACTATTTCCATGCTTTATCCCGTTAATGGCGGCGCTGATGCTTTGGAAACAGCTTTGGAATCTATTTGTATTGATGCCATGAAGGCTATTAAGAATGGTGCCAATATCTTGATTTTGTCTGATAGAGGTATTAACTCCAGAATGACTGCCGTACCGGCACTCTTAGCCAGTGCTGCTTTGCACAATCACCTAATCAAGAAGACAGTTCGTCCTGATGTAGGTATTATTCTGGAATCCGGCGAACCAAGAGAAATCCATCATTTCTGTACATTAATTGGTTATGGCGTAACTGCAGTTAATCCCTATTTGGCTTTGGAGAGCCTGAAGGAATTAATTGCTCAAAAGAAGTTGGCAGTTGATTATGAAATAGCCGAAGCTAATTATATTAAAGCAGCAGTAGCAGGTATTCTCTCTGTTATGTCCAAGATGGGTATTTCTACTGTGCATAGTTATCAAGGTGCGCAAATCTTTGAAGCAGTAGGTATTGGTAAGAGATTAATCGATAAGTATTTTGTAAATACTCCTTCTCACATTGGTGGTATTGGTCTCAAAGAAATTGCCAAGGATAACGAAGAACGTCATCTGGCTGCTTATGCTGACGAGGAAGATATTCCTCAGGGCGATACCTATATTTGGCACAAAGATGGCGCAACTCCTCATATCTTGAATCCTGAGACAGTTAAGCTGCTCCGCAAGGCTTGTCAGGAAAATGATTATGAAACCTATAAAGAGTTTAGAAATAAAGTGGATAATGGTGCTACCTTCCGCTTAAGGGATTTGTTAGATTTTGTTTATATGCCGGGTGGTAGTATTCCTATTGAGGAAGTAGAACCGGTAGAAGAAATTATTAAACGTTTTAGAACCAGTGCCATGAGTTACGGGGCCTTAAGTAAAGAAGCTCATGAGTGTATTGCCATTGCCATGAACCGCATTGGCAGCATGAGTAACTGCGGCGAAGGTGGCGAGGATTCTGAGCGTTATACCATTCGTCCTAATGGTGACGATCCCAGTGATAAGGTTAAACAAGTTTCTACAGCAAGATTTGGTGTAACCAGTAATTATTTGGTTCATGCCAAGGCTTTGGAAATTAAGTTTGCTCAAGGTGCAAAACCCGGCGAAGGTGGACATTTGCCTGGCAACAAAATATTCCCTAATGTTGCCAAGACTCGTCACTCTACAACGGGCGTTGCCTTGATTTCTCCTCCTCCTCATCATGATATTTATTCCATTGAGGACTTGGCTGAATTAGCTTATGATTTGAAGAATGTTAACCGCAGTGCTGCTATTGGTGTAAAACTATGCTCCGGAGCAGGGGTAGGAACTATTGCTGCCGGCGTAGTTAAAACCAAGGCAGAAATGCTTACTGTTTGCGGTTATGATGGTGGTACCGGTGCAGCTGCTTGCACTAGTCTTCGTCATGCCGGTATTCCCTGGGAAATCGGTTTATCTGAAGTACAACAAACCTTGCTCTTAAATAAGTTAAGAGATAGAGTGGAGCTACAAGTAGATAGCAAGCTGCTCACCGGTAGAGATGTGGCCATTGCCGCTCTCTTTGGTGCAGATGTGTTTGGCTTTGGTACAGCTCCCTTGATTTCTTTAGGTTGTGTTATGGATAGAGCCTGCAACTTAAATACTTGTCCAGTAGGCATTTGTACTCAAAATCCTGCTTTGCGTAAGAAATTTACCGGCAAGCCGGAGTACATTATTAACTATATGAGCCTGGTTGCTCAAGACCTGAGAGAAATCATGGCACGTTTAGGCTTCCATACTATCGAAGAGATGGTAGGCCGTTGTGATCGTCTAAGACAAAGAAGAGATGTGGGCGACCATAAGGCGGCTACTGTTAATCTGAAAGATTTGCTGTATATTCCTTTTACAGATGTTACCGTAGGACATCATTTCATCAAAGCTCAGGGCAACAATTTGGAAAACACTATGGATATGTCCAAGCTTTTGAGAATGTGTCGTCCTGCCTTAATTGACCAGAAGCAAATCAGGGCAAGGCTGCGTCTTCACAATACGGACAGAGCAACAGGCACTATGCTTGGTAGCGAAATTTCCCGCCGTTATGGTGAGAAAGGGCTGCCGGAAGATACCATTAAGTTGTCCTTTGTAGGCAGCGCAGGTCAAAGCTTTGGTGCTTTTATTCCTAAGGGACTTACCTTGGAGTTGGAAGGAGATGCCAACGATTCTGTGGGCAAGGGCCTTTCCGGTGGTAAGATAGCTGTATATCCGCCTAAGGAGTGTCCTTTTGCGGCCAGCAAGAACATCATCATTGGTAATGTTGGCTTCTTTGGGGCTACCAGTGGCGAAGGCTATATTTCCGGTATTGCCGGCGAACGTTTCTGTGTACGTAATAGTGGTGCCAGCGTAGTAGTAGAAGGCGTAGGCAATCATGGTTGCGAATATATGACTGGGGGCAGAGTACTGGTGCTAGGTAAGATTGGCCGTAACTTTGCGGCAGGCATGTCCGGTGGTACAGCTTATGTACTTGATTTGGATAGAGAGTATTGCAATACAGAATTGGTTAAACTGGAAGGCATCTTAAAGAAGGATGAACAAAATATTGTAAAGTCCATGCTGGAAAAACATGTAGAAAATACAGGTAGCCAGTTGGGCAAAGCTCTCTGAAGAATTGGACAGATACCTTAAAGCGCTTAACCAAGATTATTCCTAGGGACTACGAGGAAATGCTGGGCTTTATTGCCGAAGCAGAAGCTGCAGGCCATACGGAAGAAGAAGCAAGAGTTATTGCTTTCAACAGAAAATATAGCAAGTAAGTAACGCTTATTGGATAAGACATATTACAAAGTAAACCTTCTATGCATTATTTGCATAGAAGGTTTACTTTTCTTTGTTGCTTTATTTTTAGCTAACTTGTAAAATTAAAATAGAATATTAGGTGTATGCGGAGAGAAACTATGAACAAAGAGACGAGTAAGGATAATTTATCTTCACTGGGCTCTCAACAATCTGAGCTGCTAGAAATAATTCTTAACACAACTCAAACAAAAATCTTTTGGAAGGATGCCCAGCGCCGCTTCGTAGGCGCTAATAAGCATTCTTAGATTATTATGGTTTCCCGACCCTGGCGACTATTTTAGGTAAGACGGACGAGGACATGGGGTGGCATGATGATCCCAACCCTTTTAAGAATGATGAAATAAAAGTTTTGCAAAAGGGTATTTCTATTTCGCGCGTCCATGGTAAATGCACTGTTAATGGCGAAGAAAGAGATATTCTTGCCAGTAAGAGTCCTGTATATCGGGATGGTCAGATAATAGGCTTGGTAGGTAGTTTTGATGATGTTACGGAAGAGTATAGGCAACGGGATGAAATAAGTAGATTAAACCAAACTTTAAACAGCATTCCGGCCGGCATTGCTGTTTTAAACCATGGCGTGATAATTATCTTTGTATTAGTGCTAATGATTATTTTGCCGAATTGGTAGGAGCAACCAAGGAAAAATTTGTTGGTAAAAGTGTCAGGGAATTATTGACATATATGCATCCTGAGGATGGAATCAGATGTGTTAAGGATGCACAGGTTTTTGCTAATGGTTCTAACATCATGATAGGAACCTATCGCTACATTAACCATACTACCGGTGAGTATCTGTGGCTTTTTACAGAAGGACACCTGGTTACGCTGGCTGATGGTGAAAAGCGAATTTATTTTAATTACACTAATGTTAGCAGTCTAAAACAGGCCCAAGAGGCAGAAGAAAGCATGCGTCGTCAGTATGAGAGCTCTATTGAAGCGGCTAAGTTATTCCTCTGGGTATATGACATTAGGCAGCATACCATTTATATGGAACATAATCCGTATACTGTGCAATGTTGCCAAAATATGGGACTGCCTATGGTTGTTACAGATGTGCCTGAGGCGCTGTTGGTTTATGCTGATGAAGACAGCAGGGGAAAGAATGAGGCAGCTGTATAAGGACATCGAAACAGGTGTTCCTTTTGGCGGATGTGACGTTGCTTATCATTTGCCGGGCAGAGTCATGCCTAAATATATCCACATTACCCTCACTAATGTATTTGATGAGGACGGGCATCCTGTTAAAGCCTATGGCGTCAGCAGGGATGTTACCGGAAGAAAAAGAAGCACAGCAGCAATATGAGCATGAAATTGCCTATATTCATGCTGATGACAATAAAAATTTTATAGCCAAAGCACATAATGATTTAACGGCCAATCAAATGCTGGAATATATTCGTATTTCTGAGAATGCGGCTAGGTTAGATAGTCAGATTTCTTATGATGATGGCTGTAAGATTTTTGAACAATTACCTGCTTTGCCTGAGGATAGAGAAAGCTATGCGCAGCTATTTAATAGGCAGGCTTTACTAAAGGCTTATCGGGAAGGAAAACATAATTTTAGCTTTGAATGTCGTCGCAATCAGGATATTCATGCTGTGACCTGGGTTAATACAGACGTTCGTTTGTGCCTAAATCCAGCTAGCCAGCATATAGAAAGCTTTATGTATTCTTATGATGTGACAGATAAGCATTTGCGTCAGCAGCTTATGACCAATTTGCGCGATTTAGGTTATAAACATTTGGGTATGATTAATATTGCTTCCAATAGTGCTACTTACTATGGCATGGATCCTAATTTTGATCGCTGGCAGGTCTGGATGGAAACCGATGATTATTCAACCAGTACTGTGCAGATAATTAGGAATACAGTACCACAGGACGAACAAGAAGCTGTTATTGAAGAAACAAAGCTTAGTACTATTGTGGAGAACTTGCAAGCTACATGGGAATATTCTTGCTCTTATAACAGGATGAAAGGTAATCAACTGCGGCGTATTTTGGTGCAATATAGATATTTGGATAAGACTAAAAAGACATTTTTTTATGCGTAACTGATAATACGGAAGGCTATCAGCAGGAACAAAAACAAATTGCTAAATTAAGACAGGCTATGCTAGATGTTGGCAAGGCTAATGATGCCAAGAGTACATTTCTTAGCCAGCATTAGCCATGATATGCGTACGCCCTTGAATGGCATTTTGGGCTTTACTGATTTAGCCCTAAACACTGAGGATCAGCTAAAGAGAAAAGAGTATTTGACAAAGATAGCTGCTTCCGGTCAGCTGATGCTGAATTTGGTTAATGATGTGCTGGATCTTTCCAAGATTGAGAGTGGCAAGCTGGAATTAAACAAGGAAGTTTTTGCGGTAAAGGATTTCCTTGATAGCCTTATGGCTTCTGTACAGCAAAGCGCTATAGACAAAGATATTACCCTTACCAGCGATATACAAACAGGTAATTTTGTTTACATCAGGGAAGATAAGACACGCTTGCAACAAATTATGCTTAATATAATTTCTAATGCAGTGAAGTATACTTTGCGTGGCGGGCATGTTCATATTGTGGTAAAAAACCATCCCACTGATCAGCAAGGCCACAATACTCTTTTTACCGTAACAGATGACGGCATTGGTATGAGCAGGGAGTTCTTAGCTCATGTTTTCGAACCCTTTTCCCAAGAGCATGCTAAAGAAGCTGAAGGTGTGGAGGGTACCGGTCTTGGTATGTCAATTGTTAAGCGTATTATTAATTTGATGGGTGGCGGGATTGAAGTACAAAGTAGCAAGGGTAAAGGTACAACCTTCACTGTTAGCTTGGCTGTAGAAAATGTAGAAGGCGGGGCAGCTGATAGGAGTACCACGGAAGAACTGGATTACGCTGCTTTGCAAGGTAAACGAATTCTGGTTTGTGAAGACAATAAGATGAACGTAGAAATTCTCCAAGTCTTATTGAAAAGCCAAGGTATGCTGGTGGAAACGGCTGACAATGGTCAGCTGGCAGTAGAGAAATTTGCCCAAAGTCAGACTGGCTATTATGATGCTATCATCATGGATATCAGAATGCCGGTAATGGATGGCCTAGAAGCAACTAAGGCTATTCGTGCTCTGGATAAGGTTGATGCCCAAGCAGTTCCTATTATTGCTAACTCTGCTGATGTGTTTAAGGAAGAGGTGGAGAGATTTTTGGCAGCAGGTATGAATAATTATGTACCCAAACCAATAGACAAGAAGAGACTTTATGAAACCTTGTGTGAAGAATTAGAAAAACGGCAAAAGTGATTAACTAGTGAGACAAATTTAAAGGAGCTTATAGGTTGTAAAGCCTATAAGCTCCTTTAGTATTTTTGTGCTATTTTAAATTGTGGTCCTTAATAACCTTGTCTATAGTGGCAGTAACAAACTCCGTACTGATGAACCTGGTACATTCAAATTCCCGGTCGGTATTACCATGCTTGGGACAATAGCCAAAATCATTATATTTGTGCGTTAGGCTCATGTCATTGCAGCAGCTGTTGCAAGTATGAAAATGCTGAACACGATAAGGTGTATAGAATTCTGTGCCGGGAGCAGTGTAACCAACTACCATGATAACAGGAATGCCAACGCCCCAGGCTAGCCAAGATAATCCACTGGTCAGACCTATGAAGAAATCAGCATGAGCTAAGAGGTCAACTCTTTCTTGCAAGGGCTTGTTTCCGGTAAAATCTTCAGCACCATAGGGAATGGTGTTGCCGTGAATACCGGCGATGGTAATTTTATCCCGGTCGATGCACAATACTCTATAACCAAGTTTCTTTAAATATTCTACAACACCTAGCCAGCCGTACGCATTGTTCCAGTATTTACATTGAGCAGTAGCTTGGGTAGCAATACATACGTATTTTTCTTTAATCTGACGAGGTTTCTTAGAAGGTTTTAAAATAACTCTTTGTTCTGTAGGTTCTACACCTAACAGGTAGGCTGCATGTTTTTGTAAGCCTACAACACGCCAGTCCAAAGGTTGTAAATCATGATTATCCCAAGGCCAGAATAAACCAATATAGTAGGAGGCATATAAATTATCAGGATGAGCTTCTGTTTCTAGGAAAGTAATGTTGGGGTAGCCGGCTTTTAGGATAGAAGAAAACTTAGGATTCATGGCACAGAATAATTTGCACTGATGCTTTTTACGGAATTCTTCTGCATAAGGGAACCAAGCTAAGACATCGCCCATGGCAGAATCAGGAAACTTCATGAGTACATTCTTGTCTTTGGCATTGTAATCATGCTTAAAAATTGATTCCCACTCATCTTTTTCTTTTTTATCTTCTTTGTTTTTCTTAGGTTTCTTTTTTAGTACTTCAATACTGAAATCAACAAAGTAGCGTTTGGTACTGGTAACAATAGTACCGTTAGCAGCTGCATCATATAAAGCAACTTTGGCAGTATTGTCAAAAGACGTACCCTATAGTCTCCTTTGGGTACCTGGACTCTGGCACCAAAGTTGAAATCATATTTAATATCATCTACACCGGCAGCCATAGCAATAGGAGGTGGGTTAAAGGTCATATAAGGCTTGGCTACAGGCTGTAGCTGGTCACCTTTGGCGGCAGACTGGGTTTGAATTTTACGTTGTTCTTGATCAGGCATGAGTGGTTCCTCCTTTAGCAGTTTGTAGTTGCTTACGTCGTTTGGGCGGGGTAGCTTTGGGATCCAAATTATAATCCGCCATTAGGCGATTAATGTTTTGGATGACTTGTCCAGCACTGATAAAGCGGCTGCACTCAAATTCACGCTCTGTATTAGCGTGACGAGGGCACCAGGCAAAATCACTGTGGACAAATTCCTCACTGCTGTCTGTCCAGCAACCATTACATACGTGGTAATTAATTATGCGGTAAGGAGTATAAAATTCATTGACCGGCAAAGAAAAACCGCTGATCATGATGACGGGAATGCCTGCACCCCAAGCCAGCCAGGACAAGCCACTGGATAGACCAATGAAAAAGTCTGCATGGGATAACATGTTGACTCGGTCCTGCAAGGGCCTATTTCCGGTGAAATCTTCCGCTCCGTAAGGAATGGTGTTCCAATGACGGCCAACACCGTGACATTTTTCCTTATCGATACACAGCACACGATAGCCAAGGCTTTTTAGATAAGCCACTGTTTCAAGCCAGCCGGCCGGGTTGTTCCAGTATTTGGCCTGACTGGTAGCTTGTGCAGCAATACAGACATAGGGCTCTTTTACCTCAGGCTTCTCCTTAGAAGGAGTAAGGATGGGGCGATGCTCAACTGCATCTAAGCCTAACATATAAGGAATATTTTTGTGTAGTCCAACTATACGGAAATCCACCGGTTGGTGGTTACGGTCATTAGCAGGGAAAAAGATGCCCATATAGTAGGTGGCATAACAGTCATCCGGAGTAGTGTCTGGCTTGATGAATTTTAATTCCGGATAGGCCGGCTTAAATAAAGCCTCCAACTCCTCGCTCATGGAGCAGTATACCTGACAACCGTGCTTTTTTTGAAATTCTCGGGCGTAGGGGAACCAAGCCATGATATCGCCTAAGGTACCTATCGGATATTTCATATGAACATTACGGCCCTTTAAATTGAGATCATGGGCGTAAATTAGTACACCGTCTTTGTATAGTTCTACTCGAAAATTTATATAATATTTTTTTGTGCTAGTAGGCAATGGCTTTAGAAATAGGGGCATCATACAAGATGGTATTGGTGTCTTTATCAATAAAGCGGACATGATAATTGCCTTCAGGAACTTGAATGCGTACTCCGTAGTTAAAATCCAATAATACGCCTGGTATATCTGTGGTTAGCTTTAATGGACCTGGGTCAAAATTGGCATAATACAGTTTTTTTACCGGTTGTGGTGTGTTTGAACCGATACCAACTAAGCTGGTTTCAGGTGTTCGTTCGTTTGCTTTTGCTAAATCTGAGGGTTCCTCTGCCATTTGTATATGCTCCTTTGGAAAATATAAAGTTATTATAACATATAAATAGGTAAACCGTAATTTTTCAGACAGTTATGGCTAGAAGGGAATACAAAGAAACAAGAAAAAGCATTCATTACTAAAAGAGCAAAACCAGACGGCGTCTTGTTTGATAGACTTTGTTAACCTGTGAAAGAAAATCTCTTGCATATTGTATACAAATGTGCTATAATTACACCTGTGAAAAGAAGTATTGAATTTGCCCCTCATTTGGCCCTTTTAATTAAGGGCTTTTTTTTTTGCCTTTTTTATCCAGGGTATTGTACAATGTTAATAGAAATATCAATTTTACAGAAAGGAGCGACCCATGGAAAGAGTAGCGGATAAGAACATTTTAGGCTTTTGGCCCATACCGGAACTGTTAAAGATGTTTGCTTGGCCTGCCATTATTTCTATGTTGGCCAGCTCGCTTTATAATATTATTGACCAAATTTTTATCGGTCATGCCGTAGGCTATCTAGGTATAGCAGCGACAACCTATTGCTTTTCCCTTGGTGACCATTGTTATGTCTATGGGCAGTCTGGTAGGAGTAGGCGGTAGTGCTTTTGCGGCCATTAAGCTGGGAGAAGGCAAGTTTAAGGAAGCTCAGCAGATTCTAAATACTGTAGCGGTGATTTCTTTTGTTGTCAGTATGATATTGGTGGTATTAGGAAATATTTTTCTGGAACCAATGTTAACTGTTTTTGGAGCGACGGAAGCTACCATGCCATATAGTAAACAGTTCGGTGGGGTTATGGTCTGCATCATTCCTTTGACCACTCATCTGATTGCCATGTCCAATATGGCTAGGACAGATGGCAGTCCTCGCTTGGCCATGCGTGCTTTGGTAGGCGGTGTTTTGATTAATGCAGTATTAGCACCAATTTTCATTTTCAGTTTTCATTGGCAGGTGCTGGGTGCTGCCTTAGCCACTGCTTGTGCCCAGATTTTTTCCTGTGCCGTATTTGTGTGGTATTTTACGCAGCGTAGTAAAATGCGTCTCAATAAAGAAGATCTGCTGCATCCCAATTTTGCCTTACTGAAAAGAGCGATAGCTATTGGCGCTTCCAGCTGTTTGGTCCAATTAAGTGCCACTGTTTTGCAAGTGGTCATGAATAATTCTCTGCTTTATTACGGCAATCTTAGTTCTGTAGGTGGCGATGCTGCCATTGGTGCCATGGGTATTGTGATGAAGGTTAACATGGTCTTCATTTCCATTTGTATCGGCATAGGTATTGGTGCCCAGCCCATTATAGGCTTTAATAGAGGAGCTCAACAGTACGATAGAGTGCTGGCGACATACAAGCTGGCAGTAAAATGTGCCATTGCCATTACCTGCTTTGGCTGGTTTTGTTGCATGGCATTCCCCAGGCCTTATCCTGCAGCTCTTCGGCAGTGGTAGCGCTCCTGGTTTTTTAGGCTTTGCTACTGACTGCATGCGCTGGTTTTTGGGCGGCGTATTTACAGCCGGCTTTCAGATTATTTCTACCAGCTATTTTCAGGCTACCGGGCAACCTTTGAAAGCATCTATCTTATCTTTGATGAGGCAATTTGTTTTGCTCATACCTTTAATGTTACTTCTGCCACTGCATTTTGGCCTTTACGGAATTATTTATGCCGGACTGGTAGCTGATTTGGTGGCAGCTACGGTGGTTTTCTTCTTTATTCGCAAAGAAATGACTAGATTGCATGCTTTGATTGCATAAAAAAACCTTACTACTCATGAGTAGTAAGGCTTTTGCTTTTCTACACGCTATTTTTTCTTTTCTTCAACTTTGGTTCTCTTTAAGCTTAAGCCAATTCTGTTTCTTTGTTCATCAATGCTGATGATGATAGGTTCAATAATATCGCCTACTGAGACAACGTCTAAGGGATGCTTAAAGTATTTGGTACTTAGCTCAGATTTGTGAATTAAACCGCTGACCTTTAGGCCAATATCCACGAATACACCAAAATCAACTACATTTTGGACCCTGCCTTTTACCTTGGAACCAATAACCAGATCAGATAGCTTGGTTACATGCTTGCGGCTCAGTGGTGCAGGGGAGTCTTCTCTGGGGTCACGTCCTGGTTTTGTCAAAGCTTGTAAAATATCGGTGACGGTAGGTACACCGGCATTTAATTTTTTAGCAATATCTTCAGCATTAGCTTTACCGGCTGCCAATTGTACGACGGCAGGGTTTTGGCTTAATTCTGCTAAAGAGAAACCTAGTTCCTTCAAAACATTTTCAGCCAAAGGATAACTTTCCGGATGGACAGGGGTATTGTCTAGAGGGTTAGGACTGTCTTTAATTCTCAAAAAGCCTGCACACTGAGTGAAAGCGCTGGGACCTAAACGAGCTACCTTTAATAATTCCTTGCGGCTATGGAACCGGCCATTTTCACCACGATAGGTGATAATATTTTTAGCTACCGGTTTGCTGATGCCTGCTACATAAGTTAAGAGAGAAGCGGAAGCAGTGTTCAGTTCTACGCCAACATGGTTAACGCAGGACTCTACTACAGTGCCTAAGGTACCGGTTAATTCCTTTTGGTTAACATCATGTTGATATTGACCAACACCAATAGCCTTCGGTTCAATCTTTACTAGTTCAGCCAAAGGATCCTGCACACGGCGGGCAATGGAAACAGCACCACGCAGGGTTAAATCCAAGTCAGGCATTTCTTCTTTAGCAAGCGGAGAAGCCGAGTATACGGAAGCTCCGGCTTCACTGGTAATGATATAGGACATGTTCAGCTTATATTTCTCAATCATCTTAGCGGCAAATTCTTCTGTTTCATAGGAAGCAGTACCATTGCCGATGGAAGCTAAGGTTACACCATGCTTTCTAACTAATTCAACAAATTCTTTTTCTGCTAGTTCATATTGTTTTTCACTGGTAGTGAAATTCAAAACAGCGGTAGCTAGAATTTTGCCTTCCGGATTAACAATGGCACATTTGCAGCCGGTACGGTAACCGGGATCCATGCCCAGTACGGTATGACCACCCAGGGGCTGTTGCAATAACAGCTGTCGTAAGTTGGTAGCAAAAACGGAAATAGCTTGTTTTTCAGCTTTTTCAGTGAGTTCGTTATGAACCTCTCTATCCAGTGCCGGGAAAATCAAGCGCTTGTAAGCGTCTTCCATGGCAGCAGTATACATAGGGGTGAAAGTACCCTGTTCTTTAATCTTTAGTCTTCTGCTCATAATACCCAAAATGGCATCGCTGGGCAGGCTTAATTTTACTTTCAGCATTTCCTTAGCTTCGCCACGGTTTAAAGCTAAAATACGGTGAGGAGGGATTTGTCTGATAGGTTCTTTGTATTCTTTGTACATTAAGAAATCTTGGGCAGTAGTTTCGTCAGCAGACAGTTCAGAACTAAGTTCTGCATTGCGCCAAAGTTCTTTGCGTACCAGATCTCTGATGTCGGCACGGTCAGAAATATTTTCTGCTACGATATCCATGGCACCCTGCCAAGCTTCTTCTGTGGTAGTAATGCCTTTTTCTTCATCCAAATGTACAGAAGCCAGTTGCTCCAAGCTAACAGCAGGTTCTTCCTGTGCTTCAATCAAGCTGGCCAAAGGCTCTAAGCCCTTTTCCCTGGCAATCATGGCACGAGTCCGTTTCTTTTGTTTATAAGGAAGATAGAGATCTTCCAGTTCCTGCAATTTAGTTGTAGCGTTAATAGCGGTTTCCAATTCAGGGGTAAGTTTCCCTTGAGAAGAAATAGAAGAAAGAATTTCTTCTCTCCTTTGTGCTAAGCTGCGTAAGTATTGAGCGCGTTCACTAATATTACGAATCTGTTCTTCGTCCAAAGACCCGGTAACTTCTTTACGGTATCTGGCTACAAAAGGAATAGTATTGCCTTCATCTAATAGGTTTAGAGTGGCTTCAATCTTGCTACCATCCAATTTTAGTTCTTTGGCAATAAGAGGTGCTATAATCTTAACATCTTCCATTAATATACTTACCTGCTTTCTTTCTTGATGGTTAAATTACTTGGCTATTATACTCCCCTAAATAGATTTAAGGCAAGCGAAAATCTTGAGTTATAAATGAGTAATTGACAGAAAGTTTTAAGTAATATATAATAGCATAGAATCAATAACGATTATTAATTAATAAGCTACAAGATGATTCCGGAGGAGGTGCCGGCATGCTATCAGCAATTGAATTGGCAACAAAGCTAAGAGAAAATGGTTGTAAAGTTACACCGCAAAGATTGGCGATTTATGATATGTTATCAAAGACCACGGAGCATCCGACTGCAGAAACAATTTACAATAAATTGAAACCATTGTATCCAGCCATGAGCTTGGCTACAGTTTATAAATCTGTGGAGGTACTGGAAAAAATTGATGCTATCCAAGTACTTAATACAGGAGAAGATAGTTTCCGCTATGATGCTAATGTAGCCCAGCATTTTCATATTAAATGCATGCATTGTGGTAGGGTGATGGATGTGCCTTGTCAAGATTTAAAACCCTTGGTAGAAAATCTGGAGAAGAAAACCCAATTTACTATTACAGGTCAACAAGTATATTTTTATGGTATTTGTCCTGACTGCCAAAAACAGCATTAAGGTGTTACAATTAAAAAGTAAGCAAGAACCAATCTAGTCTTAGATTGGTTCTTTTTGTATAAAGAAAACCACGCGATAGTCGCGTGGTTCAATAGAGCTTTAGCGGTGAACAAGATGTAAAAACTCCTAATGTGTTAATATAAATGCGTGACCTGCCAGTTACGCAAAAATAACACATTAGGAGGACATCAAAATGACCGATCAAAATAATGTCACTAGTAGTTTAGCACATACAAAATGGAATTGTAAATATCACATAGTTTTTGCACCAAAGTACCGGAGAAAGATATTTTATGCAGAAAAACGAGATGCGGTAAGGACAATTCTTCGACAATTATGCCAATGGAAAGGCGTAGAAATTATAGAGGGAGAGGTTTGTCCTGATCACATTCATATGTTGGTTAGCATACCACCCAAACTGAGCATATCGGGATTTATGGGATATCTGAAAGGAAAGAGCAGTCTGATGATATTCCAAAAGTTTGGCAATATGAAATTTGCATATAGAAACAGAGAATTCTGGTGCAAGGGGTATTATGTAGATACAGCAGGGAAAAATACTGCTGCAATAAAGAAGTATATCGAAATCAATTGAAAGAAGATAAAGAAGGCGACCAGCTAAGCATATTTGACCCACGAGACCCGTTTACGGGTAGCAAGTAACGATATGCGTGGCTGGCAGGCCAATAAAATGCACACTTGTGTGCTGCCTATAATATTAGGGCTATGCCCGAAAAGGAAAAACCACCCGCTATGCGGGTGGATATTTATTTTGCCAAAGAAAATGACACAAATTTGTCGAGATTATGCCTTTTATTTTACCTTTTATTTGATATAATTAAATCGTAATTTTAAGGAGGATAAACCCATGAAGGAGCGTATTGAACATACACTTTTAAAACCCCAAGCAACACCTGCGGATATTGTGTGGCTTTGTAAGAAGCAGTAGAAACAGGTTTATTTGGCGTGTGCGTGAATCCTTGTTTTGTAAAGCAGGCTAAGACCTTTGCTGCAAAGCTCCCCAGTTAAGGTAGTTACAGTTATAGGCTTTCCCTTGGGAGCCAATACTACAGATATAAAAACCTTAGAAACAAAACAGGCTGTGATGAACGGTGCTGATGAAATAGATATGGTGATGAACATAGGAGCTTTAAAGGCAGGAGAAGAGGAAAGAGTTACCTCTGATATTGCCCATGTAGTATCAGCTGCCGGTGGTAAACCGGTGAAAGTCATTATTGAAACCTGTCTTTTAACCAAGGAAGAAAAAATTTTGGCAGTGAAGCTTATTGCTCAGGCCAAAGCTCAGTATGTAAAAACCAGCACAGGTTTTAATGTAGCAGGTGCTACAGTAGAAGATGTAGAACTTTTGCGGCAGGAAGCAGATAAATATGGACTGAAAGTCAAAGCTGCAGGTGGCATTAGAGATAGAAAAACAGCAGAAGCCATGGTGGCAGCAGGTGCTGATAGAATTGGTACCAGTGCCGGGACCCAAGGTAGTTGGGGGCGGACATGACAAATAATTTTGAGGTTGATATTTTAGCCAGTGGCAGTAAGGGAAACTCTACTTTAATCAAAGCCGGTAATACGGCAGGTGCTTATTGATGCAGGCATATCTACCAAGAGAATTGTGGAAGGCTTGCACAATTGCGGTGTGGAGCCGGAAGATTTAAGTGGTATTTTAATTACTCATGAGCATAGAGATCATGTGGCTGGGTTAGATGTGTGGGGCAAGAGATACCCCATGGTTCCCATTTTTGCTAACGAAAGAACCTGGTGCCAATTACCCTGTAGACGTAATTTTACCAGCGAGCAGGTAAGAGTATTTCCCAGAGGCTGTGTTTTAGGAAATATTCGTATCGAGTCCTTTAAGATATCTCATGACGCGGTAGATCCTGTAGGCTATAAGCTTTATTATAAAGATGATAAATGTACCTATCTAACCGATTGTGGTTATGTACCAAAGAGTGTAAGGAAGCAGCAGAAGGAAGCCAGACTCTGATCTTGGAAGCCAATCATGATGAGGATATGCTGAGACATGGTCCTTATCCCATAATGATACAGGAAAGAATTTTAGGTGAGTATGGTCATTTATCCAATACTACAGCAGGCAATCTACTAGTAAGCCTTAAGCATAAGCCTGATGAAGTGATGCTGGCACATTTAAGTGAGCAAACAATACTGTAGAGGTTGCTTATAACACGGTACATAACATTTTGGAACAGCAAAAAGAAACAATAAAGCTTGCTTTATATGTAGCAAGACAAAATATGCTAGTGACCAACAAATAAGGAGAGCGATTGTAATGAAGAAAAAATTTTTACGAAGACTTTGACCGTTTTTTTCCATATTATCTTTAATGCTGACTTTCTTAGCCAGCGGTTGTTCTGTAGCCAGCAAGAAGGATAAGGCGGCACCGGCTGCTCCTGCCGTCACTCAACAGCAAGAAACCAGAGAGCAAAGGCTGCTCAAACCGAAGCTAAGATGAGCGGTGGTCGTAATACTGCCATCGTTCAAGCTGCCTAAAAAAGTTGGTCCTGCCGTGGTTGGTATTACCAACAAGGCTTTGGTTACTGACTTCTTCAATCGTACCAAGCTGATGGAACGAGGCACAGGTTCCGGTGTCATCTATGACAAGTCCGGACTTATTGCTACCAATAACCACGTAGTAGAAGGTGCTAAGGAAATCGTAGTTAGCTTGCCTGATGGTAAAACCTACAAGGGCAAAGTTTTAGGCGCTGATGCTACTACTGATTTAGCTGTAGTTAAAATTAATGCTGAAGAACCCTTGGTTGTTGCAGACTTGGTAACTCTGACGATTTGATGGTTGGCGAACCGGCTATTGCTATTGGTAACCCACTGGGCTTAGAGTTCCGTGGTACTGTTACTGCCGGTGTTATTAGTGCTTTAAACCGTTCCATCGATTTAGGCGAAAGAAAATTCAAATTAATTCAAACTGATGCTGCCATTAATCCCGGTAATTCCGGTGGTGCTTTGGTTAACGCTGATGGCCAGGTAATCGGTATCAACAGTGCTAAGGTCGCCGTATCCGGCGTAGAAGGTATTGGCTTTGCCATTCCTATTAATGAAGCCAAACCTATTTTGGCTGAATTGGCTAACAAGGGAAGAGTTGCTCGTCCCTTCATTGGTGCCAGCTTGATTGATAAAGATGTAGCACAAAGATACGGTATTGATGTAGACCTTAAAGGTGGCTTGTTCGTAGCTAAATTGTACCAGGGTGGTCCTGCTTGGCAGGCCGGTATCAGAACTAATGATGTTATTTTGAAATTCAATGGCAATTCAATTAAATCTGTTTCTGATTTGAGAGACATGATTAATAAAGCTGGTATTGGTGCCCAAGTCAACATTACCATTGTCCGTGGCGATGAACAAATAGACAAGACGGTTACATTGGCTGAAATGCCTAAGGAATAATGCAAATTACCATCGCCTCAGTAGGCAAGCTTAAGGAAAAATATTGGAATGATGCGTTGGCAGAGTTTCAAAAAGACTATCAGCATATACTAAGCTTAATTTTGTAACTATCCTGGAAGAGAAGATGCCGGAAAACCCTTCCGATGCAACCAGGGAGAAAATCTTAGTCAAGGAAACTGAACGCCTCATCCAAATTATTCCCAAAAATTCCTATATTATTTTATTGGATCTGCAGGGGAAGGAAATTTCTTCCCCTGCTTTGGCTGTTAAATTCAACAGCTGACGGTAGAGGGACATAGCCATTTAACCTTTGTCATTGGTGGTCCCTTCGGCTATACTGATGATTTGAGAAAACTGGCAGATTTTCGTTGGTCTTTTTCACCGCTGACCTTTACCCATCAAATGATTAAGGTAATGCTGGTTGAGCAGATTTACCGAGCTTTCAAAATTATGCGTAACGAAAAATATCATCACTAAGGAGCAATATGATTCCTTCCAGAGTAGATTTACATTTACATACAATAGCTTCTGATGGCACCTGGACTGCTAAAGAGGTCGTTGAACATGCTCAAAAGGTTGGTCTGGGTGTAATGGCCATTACGGACCACGACAGTGTGGCCAGTGTGGCTGAAGGCAAGAGTCTGGCCGAGTCAGCTGGCATTAAATTTCATACAGGCACAGAGATTTGCAGTACTTTTCAAGGACATTGTTTTCATGTTCTTGGCTACGATATTGATATTAACAATAAACAATTGCTGGAACATTAGCTTACAATACCAAACTTTTGGAAGATACGGATGAAAAAGTATTGCACTCTGGCTGCTAAGGGGTGGCCGGTTACCGTTGAGGATGTACCGGGCTTATAAGTATGACCCGGAAAAAGGGGTGGCTTTAAATCTCTTTTGTACTTAATTGATAGGGCTTGTGCAAGGATATCAGGATTTTTTCTCCAGAATATTTACTAAGAAAAATTCCTATGGATTTTCCCACCTTCCAACAATTGAGACTACTATTGTCCATTATTCATACTGCCGGCGGAAAGCTCTTTTTAGCGCACAGTGCCAGTCAGTTTCATGGCCCGGCCTGGATGCAACATTGCAAAAGCTGGGAGATAAGCATTTTGATGGTTTTGAATGTTATCATACCGGGCACAATAGGGAAGACACTGCTACCTTGGTAAGATATTTCACGAGACATAATCTTTTTATTAGTGGCGGTAGCGATTGCCATGGCGTTTTGTAGACGGTAGGATTATTGGTAAACCGGTTATTTACGAAGATGAAATACGCTTGAAATAATAAAAGAATATTCTGATAATTAATTGCCTAATAAGGACTTATATGGTATAATAAAGACGGAAACAAATAGACACAAAGGCGCTGGAGAGAATCGCAGGTAGAGGTTATGTTCATTGAACAGTTATGGATCGGAAATAGCCGAAAGTTGGGATTAGCCTTTGTGAGCTATTTGGATGAGGGAGTCGGTACGTAATGCCGGCTCCCCAAATTTTTATAAGAAATTCATAAAGAAAAAGCTCGCAAGGCAAAACCTTGCGAGCTTTCTGTATTTTAGAAAATTAAAGGGGTGGAACCAAACTTGGCGCATAGTGAATAATGTCTTGGATGGCAGGAGGAATATACTTGCTATCAGGATAAACCAGCGCAATAGGATAAGTCAGGGTAGCATCCTTTACTTTAAAGGCAGCAATATCATTAGCACCAACAGCATCAAAGGCATCAAAAGCAAATTTTAGCATTGCTTCCGGTAGGATGGTAACGCCATAGCCATGAGAGATTGTTGACAGCAGGGCCATGAAGCTATCCATCTCCAAGCCGACTCGGGGGGCTAAACCGTATTTTTTACAAAGCTGGAAGAAGGCGGAACGCAAAAAGTGGTTATCGGTGATAAGCAAAAAGTCCTCATCCTTTAATTCCGTGAAATTTATTATTGGATAATCACCATTTATTTTTTTATAATTCTTGGCTAAGGGATTGCTTTTAGCCATCATGACCAAGGCTTTGTAGTCAAAAATAGGCTTATTTTTGATACCGTCTTGCACCAGGGGAGGCATAAAAGCTACATCAAATTTACCGTTGGCCATCATGGTGGCAAGGTTAGGTGGTGTTTCCACAACAATATTGATTTTCATGTCCGGATACTTTTTCTTAGCATGGGAATGGTGGTAGGCAGATAATAAAACTGCAGAAATCTGGTAATGCCTATAGTAATTTTACTCCTTTGGTAATTACTAATGTCACTTATCTGATTTTTGATTTCCATATTAATGTTCAAAATTTGCCTGGCTTTTTCAATATATATTTCGCCGGGTACAGTGACAGTTAAGGGGATACGGCTTCTGTCGAACAAGGGAGCTCCCACTTCTGCTTCTATGCGATTTAGGGCATGACTTAAGGTGGATTGAGCAATAAACAATTCTTCGGCAGCTCGGGACAAGTTATGAGTTTCGGCTATTTTTAAAACATATTCGAAATCTTTCAATTGCATGATCTTCACGCTCCGCTTAATGAAAACAATTTTTTTGTAATTATCATTATTTTTCATTATATCACAATATCTTATTCAAATAAACAATGCTTCAGTGGTAATATTACCGCAAAAATGCTACAATGATTTTAATTTTTTATGAGAGGTGAAGCAAAATGGCAGAGTTTGCAAGACGTTGGCAAAACGGCACTATTGAAGATTTAAATAAATGTATGTTGGCTTTATTAGGCACCATGATTACTCCCGGCTTGATTAATTTAGGTGGAGGGACGCCTGCCAAGGAAGCTTTGCCCTTAAAAGAAATAAGGGATATTGCCGATGATGTTTTTACTATAGACAAGAGAGGCGTAGAAGCTTCTCTTATGGTTCAGCTACAGGGTCTCAAGATTTTAAGGAAGCTATTGTCAAATATCTTTTGGCGCCTAAGGGCCTCAAGGACACAACAGAAAATATCATTGTAGTTGCAGGTAGTACGGAAGTAATGAACCTTGTAAGCCAAACTTTTCTTAATCCTGGAGATGTTGTGCTGGTAGAGGATCCTACCTATTTGCAAAGTACCATCATTTTCCAATTGTTTGGTGCCAAGGTGGTAGGCATTGCCATGGACGAAAATGGTATGAAGATGGATGAGGCTGAGCAAAAGATTAAACAGTATAAGCCTAAACTGGTTTACACTATTCCTACCTTCCAAAATCCTACCGGTGTTACCATGTCCGTGAAAAGAAGAAAACGCTTGGCCCAGCTTGCGGGTGAATATGATTTTATGGTTTTGGAGGATGATCCTTATCGAGATATTCGCTATAGTGGGGAGGCTTTGCCACCCATTAAGGCTTTTGATACTACTAACCACGTTATCTTAGCAGGCAGTTTCTCTAAAATATTTTCACCGGGCAGTCGTTTGGGCTACGCTGTGGCTACTAAGGAAATTATTGCCAAAATGGCAGATGGTCAGATGTGTACCAATGTGCACAGTCCTATGGAATCTCAGGTACTGGCTGCAGAATTTTTTAACAGAGGGTATTTTCCTGAGCACTTAAAGCGTGTTTGCGCTTTGTACAAAGAACGTCGTGATGCCATGCTGCATGCCATCGACGCATATTTTCCTAAAGGCTGTACTCACACTAATCCGGATGGAGGTATGTTTGTGTGGATTAATTTGCCGAAAAATATTGATGCCCAGGCTTTGCTTAAAGAGGCAGTGGCACAAACCCATGTGGCTTATGCGGCAGGCAATATGTTTTTCGTAGATCCCCGGCAAGGTAAGAATACCATGCGACTTTGTTTTACCAGTTTAACACCGGACAAAATTACGCTGGCTGTAAAAAAGCTTGGCGAATTCTTGTGCTATAATATATAGATAGATTAACAAAGGAGATCTTTGTATGGTTGATATGTTGGATTTTTTACGCAGTGAAAATATTAATGAAAGCATTATTAAAGGGGTAGAAGAATTTAGAGCTAAACATGCTGTGCATGAGGAAGATAAAAAACGTATAGTAGAGCCTCGTTATCATTACTTCGGTAAGAAGTCATGGAAGAAGCTATTTCTGCTTTATTGTGTGGCGAAAACTTGCTCTTGGTTGGTGCTAAGGCTACCGGCAAAAACGTACTGCCGAGAACCTGGCAGCCGTCTTCGGCCGCCCTCACTGGAATGTTTCCCTACACATTAACATGGATGCATCCTTTATGTTGGGTTCAGATACTTTTACCAATGGTAATGTAGTTTTCCGTCCCGGTCCTGTTTATAAATGTGCTACCCATGGTGGATTTGGAATTTTGGACGAAATTAATATGGCTAGAAACGAAGCTTTGGCAGTACTGCATTCCATGCTGGACTATCGGCGTATTATTGATGTGCCGGGCTATGACATCATTAAAATTAATGAGGCTACCCGGTTTATTGCTACCATGAACTATGGTTATGCCGGTACCAAGGAATTGAACGAGGCTTTGACCTCAAGATTTGCAGTTATTAAAATGCCCTTAGTGGATAAAGCTAACTTGACGAAGCTGCTTACCGGTGAATTTCCCACCATGCGTCCGGAAATGGTGGAGCAATTTATTGATATCTTCATGGATTTGGAAAAGAAATGTGAGGTTGCCGAAATTTCCAGCAAGGCATTGGATTTAAGAGGACTTCTGGATGCCATCAGCTTGATGCATAAAGGTCTGAATCCTCACCTGGCCTTAGCCATGGGTATTGTCAACAAGTCCTTTGATGAGTATGAGCCTGGTCTCATTCAAGACGTTATTGCTCTGCATTTGCCTAAGGATTTAAACAGAGAACAAATATTTACAGATTGAAGGAAGACATAAATTATGGCAGTTGATAAGTATGATATGAAAAGAAGGAGAGCTTCCAATATAGTATGGACTGCCGCCGGCAGCTATAGATATAATCCAGACTTTTTGGCTTTTACAGAAAAAGGTAAACCGGATTTATATTTAAATGCTGTAATTGGCCTGACAGCCAAGTACTATGATATGGTAAAGTTAAACGCCTTTTTTGACCTGCTTAACGAAAATGCCATGCGTGATATTTTTATGGATCTAATGTGGCTTGGTTTGGAAAATGCCGTTTTTCAAAAGGAAAAACCTGTGCGACCTGTATTAGTCCAATTAAGACAAGAGCATGCCAAAGAATATTTCCAAAATAGTCTTATGGGCAGAACAGGAGTAGCTCAGCAAATGCAAGGTGCCAGATGGCACGAAGTATTAGGTGAGCCGATAGGGTTAATAGATCCGTGGGGTAAAAAATTATATGCTAATTTAAGCTTTGGGCCGGAGCTTACCACTGATGAAGTTATCGCGAAGTTTAAAGATATTATGAGTGGCTTTTTCCTTTCCAGACATTTGGTCAGGGAGAGCTTGGAAAGGTAATTATTTCTGACCGTTTAGCTAATCTTATCAGTCTTATTGTTCCTGAATTTAGCAAACGGCAGGAAAGTATCTTCAGTGTTAAGTATGCCAATAAAAAAGCCCAGGAAGAGTTAGAAGGTAAAAAAGCCTGGAATACTCCTATGGAAATCATTACGGGCAATACTGCTGCAAAAATTATGCGTATATTGCCAATGTTTTGGCAAGCCTATGTATAATCCCATGAAAATGCTGGAAATTAATAAGACGTTGTGCACAGGAGCGCACAAGCTTTGTCATTTGTATTTTACCAGAGGTGGCAGCCAGACTGCTGTAATTAGCGCAGAAGCACCTTCGTATTTAGCTCTGGCAGCTAAACAACAGCGAGTTAAAAATTTAGCTTTTTATAAAGAACACAATGAAATTTATCGTAAAAGTATTGCTAAGCTTAAGACCAAGATTGCCAATAGTATGGAGATAAGCAGTCAAAGACTGGAGGTTCCGGCCAAGACAGGCACCTTTAATCCGGGCTCGGTGTGGAAAGCATTATATCTCCATGACCCCAGAGTATTTTATGGTAAAGAAGAAACCTTAAGTCCCTGATTTTACTGTAGATTTAATGCTGGATGCATCAGCCTCCCGAGGAGGATCGCAAAGAGTTATTGCGGCTCAGGCCTATACCATTGCAGAGAGTTTAAGACTATGCGGTATTCCTTTTCAGGTATTTTCTTTCTGCAGCTTGAGGGCTACACTGTGCTGAATTTATTCAAAAGTTATGGTGAGAACAAAAGTGCGGCCAATGTATTCAATTATTGTGCTACAGGCTGGAATAGAGATGGGTTAGCTTTAAGAGGGGCACGGGAATTAATGGGGGAAGACAAAGGCGTAAAACGAATCCTCATTATGTTTACAGATGCCCAACCTAATGATGATAGAAGCTTGACCAGTGATAGTAATAATGTTGTTCGCCATGATTATTCTGAATCAAGAGCCATAGCTGATACTGCCAATGAAGTTGGTGCCTTAAACAAGAAGGCATTAAGGTCATAGGTCTTATTAATGATGAGACCAATGGCAGCTTAACCTCTGCCAAGAAAATCTTTGGCAAGGATTATGTGCGCATTAAGCACCTGGATAGAATGGCAGATAGCATTGGCGATTTGTTGTGTGGACAAATCAAAGCTTTGAAAGACGGATAACATAAACATAAGAAGAGAACTTGCATAGCCAAGTGGGGTGTGTTACAATAAATGCAAATTTTCATAAAAATAAAGCAGTGAAGAGAAGTAGTATTTTCGGTAGTTCCACAGAGAGGGTGCGGTTGGTGTAAGCACCTGAATGATCCGAGAAGAAGTCGTCTCTGAGCCGGTAAGGTGAACCACAGTAGTCTTACCCGTTTGGCGCGTTAAGTCTTGAGGTGCTCAAGAAATTGAGAATTTAGGTGGTACCGCGTTTAATCGTCCTATGTCTAATAGGGCGATTTTTATTTTAGGTATGGCCTGACAAAATTTAGGAGGTTTGATTATGGCTGAAGAAAACAATATTCCCAAGGTATATAACCCTGCGGAAGTAGAAAAGAAATGGTATGCGTACTGGGAGAAGAATGGTTATTTCCACGCAAAAGTGGATAAGAGCAAGAAACCTTTCTGTATTGTTATTCCGCCTCCTAATATTACAGGTCAACTGCATATGGGACATGCTTTGGATAATACTCTGCAAGATATCTGATTCGCTGGCATAGAATGCTGGGAGATGATACCTTGTGGATGCCTGGCTATGACCATGCAGGTCTGGCTACCCAAATCAAGGTAGAAGAAGAAATCAAAAAACAGAGGGCAAGACTCGTTACGACTTAGGTCGTGAAGAATTCTTAAAGAGAGTTTGGGCCTGGAAGGAACAATACGGAGACCGCATCATCAACCAGTTAAAATGCCTGGGTGTTTCCTGTGATTGGGAGCGTAAGCGTTTTACCTTGGATGAAGGTTGCAGTAAAGCCGTAAGAGAAGTATTCGTTACTCTCTATGAAAAGGACTTATTTATAAAGGTACCAGAATTATTAACTGGTGCGTAAATTGTAATACTGCTCTAAGTGATGTTGAAGTAGAGCACGAAGATGACATGGGACATTTGTGGTATATTAATTATCCTTTGGTTGGCGAAAAGGATAAGTATTTGCAAATTGCTACCACTCGTCCTGAAACCATTCCCGGTGATACTGCTGTAGCAGTTAACCCCAAGGATGAGCGCTATGGCGCTTTGGTAGGCAAGAAGGTTTTGCTTCCTACCACTAACAGAGAGATTCCTATTATTGCCGATGATTATGTTGACCTGGTATTTGGTACCGGTGCTGTAAAGATTACTCCGGCTCATGATCCTAACGACTATGAAATGGGTATTCGTCAACACTTGGAAAACATTACTGTTATCGGCTTAGATGGCAAGATGACTAAAGAGGCCGGCAAGTACGCAGGCCAGGATAGATATGAAGTGCCGCAAGAATATTGTGGAAGACTTGGATAAGATGGGTCTCTTGGTTAAAATTGAAGAGTGTCCCTCATGCTGTTGGTCATTGTCAACGTTGCGGCAGTGCTATTGAACCGTTAGTTTCCACGCAATGGTTTGTGAAGATGGAGCCTTTGGTTAAGGCTGCTGTAGATTGCGTTGAAGATGGTCGTACTCAATTCGTTCCGCCTCGTTTTACCAAAACCTATACCAACTGGATGTCCAATCTTCATGACTGGTGTATTTCCAGACAAATTTGGTGGGGTCATAGAATTCCTGTGTGGTATTGTGATGACTGCGGAGAAACGATTGCGTCTCGCACTGATATTGATAAATGTCCTAAGTGCGGTGGTCATGTTCATCAGGACGAGGATGCGCTGGATACTTGGTTCTCCAGTGCATTGTGGCCTTTCTCCACAATGGGCTGGCCGGAAAAAGACTGATCTGTTAGAACAATTCTATCCTACCAGCGTTCTGGTTACCGGCTACGATATTATTTTCTTCTGGATTGCCAGAATGCTGATTATGGGTATGGAATTTCATGAAGGAAGTACCGTTTGATAAGGTCTTTATTCATGGCTTGGTTCGTGATGAACAAGGCCGCAAGATGAGTAAGTCCCTGGGCAATGGCATTGATCCTTTGGAAGTAGTAGAAAAGTACGGCGCTGATACCTTGCGCTTTATGTTAATTACCGGTAATACACCCGGTAACGATATGCGTTTCTATTGGAATAGATTGGAAGCAACTCGTAACTTTGCCAATAAGATTTGGAATGCTTCCCGTTTTGCTTTGATGAATTTGGATGGCTATGATGCCAAGGCTCCAGAGCACCTTACACTCTGGCAGATAAATGGATTTTATCCAGACTGCAAAACACCACCCAAAAGGTTACGGAATTCCTGAGCGTTTTGAATAGGCGAAGCAGGCCGTCTCATTTATGATTTCATCTGGGGCGAAGTGTGCGACTGGTATATCGAGCTGATCAAACCGCGCCTATACGACAAGGAAAAACCGGAAGAAAGAGCTACTGCTCAATATGTATTGTTCACCGTTTTGGGAGAAGCGATGAAGCTACTCCATCCTTATATGCCTTTTATTACCGAAGAAATTTGGCAGCATTTGCCTCACGAAGGTTCCAGCATCATGATTGCTCCTTGGCCAAAGGCAGACAAAGCTTTGGTTAATGAAGAGGTAGAAACAGCTATGACTGCAGTTATGGAAACCATTAAGGCTATTCGTAACATGAGAGCAGAAGTTAATGCTGCACCAGGTAAAAAAGCACCTGCAATTTTATTGGCAGATGACAAACAAAAACCGATTTTGGAAGAAAACGGTGAATACATTAAACGTTTAGGTACAGTAGACACCTTAACTGTAGAGTCTTTGACGGCAGCTAAACCGGAAAATGCCATGACCAGCGTAGTAAATGGTATTGAAGTATATCTGCCCTTAAAAGGACTTATTGATGTAGAAAAAGAAACTGCCCGCTTGGAAAAAGAGCTGGTTTCTTTGGATAAAGAGTTAAAGAGAATTGATGGTAAATTGAGCAATCAAGGCTTCTTGGCTAAGGCTCCTGCGGCAGTGGTGGCAGAGCAAAAGGCTAAGGGTGAAGAGTTCAAGACTAAGATTGCAGCGATCAAAGAAAGAATGACCTATTTAGCTAAGCTATAATATGCTTATCTATTTATCGCTTGCAGTTTATTGCCACGGCGTCTGGTGCCATGCGGCCGGCTTTACGGACAGAACTTATTCTTGGCCGGTCCTCGGCAAGGCCGCCTTAGGCAAGTAAACCTGCTCGCTCTTTAGGAGAAAATATGAATTACGAAGAAACATTACAATACCTTTCTGAACTAGGTAAGTTTGGCTCTCACCTGGGCTTAGAAAGAATACAAGGACTTCTGGTAGAGCTTGATCACCCGGAGCGCCGCTTTAAAACTATTCATATCACAGGTACTAATGGGAAAGGCAGCGTTGCTGAGTTTCTCAGTAATATCCTTTTGGCTTCCGGGCTAAAAGTAGGAACCTATACATCTCCTCATTTTGTCAAATACAATGAAAGAATTACTATTAATGGCCAGGATGTTTCTAACGAAACCTTTGCTGAGCTGGCTACTAAGGTGGCTGCGGCTGAAGAAAAGTTTAAACAAAAAGGCGGCACTCAGCCAACCCAGTTTGAAGTGCTGACGGCTATGTGCTTTTTGCATTTTGCCCAGGAAAACATTGACTATGGCGTGATAGAAGTTGGCATGGGCGGCTTGTGGGATTCCACTAACGTGATTTTGCCGGAGCTTTCCATCATTACCAATGTATCTTTAGAGCATACTAATGTGCTGGGCAAAACCGTTGCTGCTATCAGTGAGCAAAAGGCAGGTATCATCAAACCTCTTGTGCCTGTGGTAACGGGAACTACGGCAGAAGCGTTGGAAGTAATAGAAGGCAAGGCTGCTCAAACCCGCTCTCAGGTCTATGTTTACGGCCGGGATTTTAACAGCAAGGCTGTGAGCTTTAATGGTAAGGAACAAGAATTTAGCTTTACTACGGCGGGGCTTCAGGATAAGTTTGCTATCACCTTGTTAGGTGATTATCAAATTAGTAATGCTTCTATGGCCATTATGGCTGCGGAAATTTTGCGGTCCAGGAATCAAGCTATTTCCGTAGAAAATATTAAGCAGGGCCTTTATGTTACCAAATGGCCGGGCCGGTTGGAAAAAATTGCTGATAAACCTGCCGTTATTTTGGACGGAGCTCATAATCCTTCCGGAGTTACTGTCCTAAGAAATGCCTTGGATAAATATTATCCCAAAGGCAACCGCTTCTTTGTATTTGGTATGATGAAAGATAAGGATATTTCTAAAGTCGTGAGTATTTTGTTTAGACCAAGCGATAAAGTATTTACCGTACTGGCAGATGATAGTCCCAGAGCAGCTACTGCGGAACTTTTAGCTCAGACCATCGGTAAACAAGCTGTGGTGAAAAAAGATATACAAACTGCTTACCATGATGCTTTAGCTTTAGCTAAAGAGAAAGATATAGTAGTTGTTTGCGGCTCCTTGTATTTACTGGGCAGCTTTAAAACTTTGCAGCAGAAAGGTAAGCTATGAAACGAGAGATTTTGCTTAATTCCGAACATGTTACCTTAGAACAAGTAGTCTATTTTCTTTTAGCACTACTTCTATTCATACTGCCTTTATCTGCTCCTCTGGCAGGTATTGTTTTTTATGTTTGCTTTGCTTTGGCCATGGTGGATGGTTTTAAACGTAAAAACTTTGGCATTGGATTTCAATTGCCTAAGAACGTAAAGTATCCGCTTTTGGCTCTTTTTGTTTAAGTGCACTTAGTGTTTTATGGTCTGCAAATGTTGAGGCCAGTGCTTTTAATTGGTTTTGGGTGGTAGGACAGGAAGCCGGCCTATTCTATTTAATGCTCCGTTATGGAGTTAAAGGGCATCGTTCCTTATTTTTAATGAAAGTTTTTATGGTGGGAGCCGCTATTGTAGCAGCTTATGGTATTTGGCAGTATTTCTTGAGCAATGCCTTGCAGGATGTGGACTGGATAGATCATGCCGCCTTCCCGGAATTGACCAAAAGGGCTTACGGCACCTTGGAAAATCCCAATGTTTTGGCTAGCTTTTTAGTTCTGGCCGGTTCTTATTGCGTAGGTATTTTTGCTCCTTTACGAGGTGGAAAAACCCGTATTTCTTTGATTATTATTTTTATTCTTACGGCAATTTGCCTGCTTTTAACTTTTTCCAGGGGAAATTGGGTAGCCTTTTTCTGGGTATTATTTATCTTTTGTGCATTTTTCTATCACAAAGCCTTTCTACCTTTTATTGGCGGCGGTTTAATGGTATTATATATGGGGTGGGGGCTCCTTGCTAATCGGCTCATGTCGATTTTCCAATTGCAGGATACTTCTGCAGAATTAAGGGTTTCATATGTGGAAAGCGCTGTAGCAATGATTAAGGAACATCCCTTTGGAGTGGGCTGGTATGGCTATCAGTTTGCTTTCCTGATTATGATTTTTATCTACACGATCCTAGTGTTATAATGTACCATGCTCATAATTTGTTTTTAAATATTACAGCTGAGCTAGGGCTTTTTAGGACTGATTTTATTTATTTGTTTAATGTGGCAATTATTTAAAATTGCCCGCCAAATTCGGTATAAACAAGTGAAACCTTGGGTTAGGGGAATTGCTTGTGGATATATAGCCTCATTAGTTGGGCTAGGAATAGTGGCCTAAGCGACTATACTTTGTTCAATATTCAAATGGGTATGTTGTTCTGGGCAGGAAACGCGCTTATACTAATTTTACATAACCGTTGTGATAATATTGATTATAAGAATTAGCTTATAACTGGTTTGGTGAATTATCTCAAAACTAAGAGAGTTCCCATAGATTCGCCAAGAACCGCATCCCAAGCGGAAAAAGCGGAAAAAAGAGCTAGTCAACTAAGAAATATATGTTAGAATTGGTTAAGTTTAGTTAACGTATTCTATAAGCTTATTCTTTTAAAAGAAAGCGAGGTATGAATACTTGTCTACTCAAGAAAAACTCCAACAAATGTTGGAAAAGAACAAAGTAATTAAAGCTGCAGGGTGTGAAAACGTGTTGCCAAGCAAACCATGATCAGGTAAACTCACTGCAGGAAAGGATTAATCCTCCTTTTAGACTCAGATAGTTTTGTAGAATGGATCGCTTTGTGGAACACCGTTGTGTTACTTGGTCAAGAGAAAAAATACTTGCCCGGTGATGGTGTTGTTCAGGCTATGGTACCATTAAATGGTCGTTGGTTTTTGTTTTCGCTCAGGACTTTCACCGTAGAAGGCGGTTCGTTGGGCGAATGCATTCTAACAAAATAGTTAAGAAGTGCAACAATGGCCTTGAAGATGGGAGCACCGATTATCGGCATGAACGATTCCGGTGGCGCTGTATTCAGGAAGCTACTGATGCTTTGGCCGGCTTTGGTAGGAATGTTCATGCAGAATACCAAATCCTCAGGCGTATTCCTCAGATTTCAGCACTTATGGGGCCTTCTGCAGGTGGCTGCTGTGTACAGCCCGGCATTAACCGATTTTATTACATGGTAAAAAACACTTCTAAGATGTTTATTACCGGACCGGAAGTTGTTAAATCAGTGACCGGTGAAGAAGTTACTCAAGAAGCGTTGGGCGGCTAGTAATCATAACACTAAGTCCGGTGTAGCAGATTTCGCTACAGAGAAATGATCGGATTGTTTACAACAAATCCGTTATTACTTAGGCTTCTTGCTAACAATAGTGGAAGAAGAGCCTCCGTTTATGCTTCTACAGATCCTGTAGAACTTATTGGATGCAAGCTTGAATACTATTGTTCCTGATGATTCCAATCGTCCTTATGATATGTACGAGGTAATTAAGAGCATTGTAGATAATGGTGAGTATTACGAACCACATAAAACCTATGCTACTAACATAATTACCTGTTTTGCCAGAATGGAAGGCAAGACCATCGGTATCATTGCTAATCAGCCTCGCATTATGGCAGGTTGCTTTAGATATCAATGCTTCTGATAAAGCAGCACGATTCATTAGATTCTGTGATGCTTTCAACATTCCTTTATTAAATATTGTTGATGTTCCGGGCTTTTTGCCGGGAACCAACCAAGAATATGGTGGCATTATCCGCCACGGTGCCAAGATGCTTTTCGCTTATTGCGAAGCAACGGTACCAAAGATTACCTTAGTAACTAGAAAAGCTTATGGTGGTGCTTATCTGGCTATGTGTTCCCAGGATTTAGGCGCAGGACCAAGTCATTGCCTGGCCGACCGCAGAAATTGCTGTAATGGGACCTGCCGGTGCAGCAAAGATCATTTTCCGTAAGGAGCCTGATGTAGAGGCAAAGACACAAGAATATATTGATAACTTTGCGACACCTTATTATGCAGCTAAACATGGCATGGTGGAAATGATTATTGAACCGAAGACTACACGTCCTACCATTATCAAGGCTTTAAGAATGTTAAAAGACAAGAAGGAAAGTCGTCCCAATAAGAAACACGGGAATATTCCTCTCTAGTTTATTAATAATTAAATAACATTATATGTAGAAAGGAAGAGAGGTGAAGTTGATGGGCGCTACAAGTACGAATCCGTTACTGATTTCTTTGATTAATATGACCATTGTATTTGGTGTGCTGGCTGTCCTGTGGTTTGTAATGAAGATTATTTATTTGGTCGATCCAACCAAAAATAAGGTTGCCGTGCAAAAAAAAAATAAAAATCTAGCTCCTGCTGCTGTGACAACAGCGGCTTCGGCAGCAGCTTTAGCAGCTTCGGCAGCACAGAAAAAGGTTGAAGAAGAAAAGCTCGTTGCAGCTATTGCTGCATCTATTGCTGCCAGTGAAGCGGATGATGAAATAATGGCAGCCCTGGCTGCAGTTATTATCCACAAGCAACAAATGGAACCTATGCAATTGCCGCATCATTTCTTTGAGAATTAATACAAGGGCTACGGCGGAAAGATTTATTCAATTTACTAAGAATATTAATTTTAATAACACTTAAGGAGGATTTACCCATGAAAAAATTTAATGTTACTGTAAACGGCACCACATATCAAGTTGATGTTGAGGAAGTAGGCGGCGCAGTTAGCGTTGCTCCGGCACCTGTAGCTGCTCCCGTGGCAGCTCCTGCTCCTGTATTTGCACCTGCTCCTGCAGCAGCTCCTGCTCCTAAAGCAGCTCCTGCACCTGCAGCAGCTCCTAAGAAGGCTGCTCCTCCTGCCGGCGCAACCGTAGTTGAAGCTCCTATGCCTGGCAAGATTTTGTCCGTTGATGTTAAAGCAGGCGATGCTGTTAAAGCAGGCGATGTACTGATGATTTTGGAAGCTATGAAGATGCAAAATGAAATTATGGCTCCTCAAGATGGTACTGTTTCCGAAGTACGTATTAATGCTGGTGACACAGTTGCTACCGGAGATGTGTTGGTAGTTCTTTAATCCAAGCACAATACTTACTTAAGACGAGGAGGAACATTTATGGATGCATTCGTTGCCGCCATAACTGCCATTCTAACAGATAGTGGTTATGTGGCTTTTACTATGGGAAACGGCATCATGATTTTGGTTGGGTGTGTTTTGCTATACCTGGCAATTGTAAAGGGCTTTGAACCATTGCTACTTACACCGATTGCTTTCGGTTGCCTGTTGGCTAATATACCAAAAACCGGCTTTGAAACCGACCCAGGTGTTATGCAATTGATTTTAGCTGGTATTAAATACGAAGTATTCCCACCGCTAATTTTCTTGGGCGTTGGTGCAATGACGGACTTCGGTCCCTTGATTGCCAATCCTAAAACCTTGCTTTTAGGTGCTGCTGCTCAGATTGGCGTATTCATGGCTCTGCTAGGAGCTATGTTCTTGGGCTTTAATCTTCGTGAAGCAGCTGCTATTGGTATTATCGGTGGTGCTGATGGTCCTACCGCTATTTACCTGGCAGCTAAGATGGCGCCTCATCTATTAGGTGCTATTGCCGTGGCAGCTTACTCCTATATGTCTTTGGTTCCGTTGATTCAGCCTCCTATTATGAAGCTGTTCACCACTAAAGCAGATAGAGTAATCAAAATGGATCAATTACGTACTGTAAGCCATTTTGAAAAAGTAGTATTCCCGATTGTTTGTACTATTTTCATTTCTCTGTTATTACCTTCTGTTTGTTCTTTGGTTGGTATGCTGATGTTAGGTAACCTCTTTACTGAAGCTGGCTGCTTGGGACGTTTGTCCGATACAGCACAAAATGCTTTGATGAACTCTGTTACTATTTTCCTGGCTACCGGTACCGGACTTACTATGAAGGCTGAGAGTTTCTTGACTCCCCAAACCTTGATGATTATAGCTTTAGGTTTGTTAGCATTTGCCGGTGGTACTGCCGGTGGTGTTATTTTCGGTAAGCTTATGAGTATTCTTGATGGTGGAAAGACCAATCCTCTGATTGGTAGTGCTGGTGTGTCGGCAGTGCCTATGGCAGCCCGCGTGTCTCAGATTGTGGGACAAAAAGCTAACCCTGCCAACTTCCTTTTGATGCATGCTATGGGACCTAACGTAGCAGGCGTAATTGGTACTGCTGTTGCAGCCGGTGCTATGCTTGGCTATGATTGGTGCGGCAAAGTAAATATTATCATAAAGAAGTAAAATGTCGGGGTGTATGCACCCCGACATTTTTTTTGCATACGTTAGTAGGAATATGTACAAAATTTTGGTATAATGTAAGTTAGCACATTAGGCGAATTTGTGTAATTTTTGCCTCGTGGGGAGGAATATTTTGGAGCTTTATAGGGAGCAATCCGAAACAGACAAAGAACATGTTTTTTTAAAATATTTAGCGTTAGCACTTATTGTCATCTCCTTTGCTTATGAGGGATACCATACTTTCTTTAAGCATAGTTTCAGCCTTTTAGGGTGGGGCTACAGTATTTTATTTGTTTTTTTATGGCTATGGCGATGTGGCTTTACTTATACTTATGTTCTAACGGATACCCAGCTACAGATTCAGATGGAAGGGTTTGGCATAAAAAGGCCTTTTAAGATGGATTTGGCTACTACAGAAAGTTTTACCAATCGCTATCAAAAAAGTTTTTTTCGTAAAACCAAGATAAGCCAATATTATCATCGCTATTCTTCTGTGGATCCCAGGCCACAGCGCTTATTGGTTTATAAAGAAAACAACACCTTAAAGGCGGTAATCTTCAAGTGTAGCAATGAGTTTTTGAGTAAAATACAGGAAAAGATGCCTGATAAATTCATAGATTTTACTATGTAAAAGAGAGTAGGAGTGAAAAAGTTGGCAGAGTTTGTTGGTTATGTACTGGAGCGTAAAGGTCAAAGAGCTAAAGTAAGAATAGACAAGAGTGAGGCTTTGGGCAGTGGTATTCCTAAGTTCTTAGATTGCTGGAATGCTTGCGAAGCCAAAGTAGGCATGGAAGTAGAAGTAGGCAAGCATGCCATGAATTCACGCACGGAAAAAGCTATTCTTTATGGCATTCCTTTGCTGAGCGCCATTGCAGGAGGAGCTTTTGGCAATAGTCTGGCTCTGTTTTTTCAGTGGCCACGGCTGCCGGTTATCATAGTAGGTGTTTTTCTTTGGCTGGCTATAGGCTGGAGCTATATAGGAGCTTTCCGTAGGGATGTAGCTTACCGCGGTGAGCAGTGGACTATCATAGGCGTTTATCAAGGTAAGCCTATCGACAAGAAACAGGAGGAAAAATAATGTTTGGTTCAAAAGGTTGGTTTGTAATGTTTTTAGTATTAGCAACAGGTGCCATTGTAGGAGGCCTTTTGGGAGATGTGCTTTTGACTTCTCAAGCCTTAGGCGCAGGAACTTCTTTTCTGGTACAAAAATATCAGGTGCTCAATATTCCACCGGCAGTTATTGATTTTTATGTAATGAAAATCACTTTAGGATTTAGTTTTACTCCTAATCTGGTTTCTATAGTTGGTATGATTATTGCATTATTTTTATTTAATAGATTTTAGAGGCAAAGGTTATGAAATTTATTTTAGCGTCAGCTTCTCCCAGACGATTGGAGCTTTTGCAACAAATTGGGGTGAAGCCTAATGTCATAGTTAGCGATTTTGACGAGGTAAAAACAGCTGACCAACCGAAAGTATTGGTGCAAGCTAATGCGTTGGGCAAGGGTAGGTCAGTGGTTAGCAAAAGTCCCCGGGAAGCAGTGGTAGTTGCTGCAGATACTATCGTGGTTCTTCATGGTAAGGTACTAGGCAAACCCCGTGATGCAGAAGATGCAGTGAGGATGCTGACCTATCTTAGTGGTCACACTCATCAGGTACTGACGGCGGTGGCAGTTTTTTACCAAGGCAAGGAAGCCGTCAAAGTAGAAAAAACAGATGTAGAATTTTATCCTTTAACCAAAGAGCAAATATTATCTTATCTTCACACCGGTGAGCCCATGGATAAGGCAGGGGCTTATGGCATTCAAGGTAGAGGAGCACTTTTGGTAAAAGGTATCAATGGTTCCTATAGTAACGTGGTAGGACTTCCCTTAGGCACCCTTATAAGAATGTTGATGGAAATGGGCGTGATAAATAATGACCAATTATTTAATCAAGGACTTAGCCCCCGAGGATAGACCTAGAGAAAGACTGGCAGCCAATGGACCTCAAGCACTTTCTACTACAGAGCTGATGGCAATTTTAATTGGTTCTGGTAATAAAAAGCGGTCTGCATTGGACATTGCCAGAGACCTTACAGTTAGCAAGAAGAAGTTAAAAGAGCTGGCTCAGGCTAGCAGTGTAACTCAACTTACCAACATACCTGGTTTAGGGCCTGCCAAGGCAACACTTATTTTGGCAGCTTTAGAGCTAGGCAAACGTCTCGTAGAAGCAGAGGGAGTAGAACAATTAAAGCTTTCTTCTTCTAGTGATGTGGCAAGATTTTTTATGCCAAGACTTAGATATGCAAGTAACGAGCATTTTTTACTAGTGCTGTTAAATAGCAAGAATAAAGTGATTGCAGTAAAACAAATATCCGAAGGGTCAGTTAGTTCTTCAATTGTGCATCCCAGAGAAGTATTTTCTCCTGCTGTGGAATTTCATGCAGCAGCAATCATTGTAGGGCACAATCACCCTTCCGGGGATCCTTCTCCCAGTAGTGATGATGAAATACTTACGGAAGCTTTGGCACAGGCAGGACAAGTGCTGGGCATTCCGCTTTTGGATCATTTGATTATTGGAGACGGAAACTATTATAGCTTCAAATCCCATGGTTTGTTATAAAGGGAAGGATGTATAAAATGTTTAATTTGTTCAGTTCTTTTTCGAAGACATGGGCATAGATTTAGGAACAGCTAATACGCTGGTACATATGATTGGCAAAGGTATTATCATACGGGAACCATCTGTAGTAGCTGTAAATATAAACACTAAAACAGTTTTGGCTGTAGGTGCAGATGCAAAACGTATGATTGGCAGAACACCTGGGAATATCATGGCCATCAGGCCTTTGAAGGATGGTGTCATTGCCGATTTTGATATTACTCAGACCATGCTTAAATATTTTATTAGAAAAGCTTTGCATGACAAATCTTTTGCGCGTCCCAGAGTAGTTATCGGTGTTCCTAGCGGCGTAACGGCAGTAGAAAAAAGAGCAGTGGTAGATGCTGCGTTGCAAGCCGGAGCAAGGGAAGCTTATCTTATTGAAGAACCTATGGCAGCTGCCATGGGCTCAGGGTTACCGGTACAGGATGCTACCGGCAGCATGGTTGTAGATATTGGCGGTGGTACTACAGAGGTAGCTATCATTTGTTCCGGAGGCGTGGTTGTTTCCCAATCCATTCGTATTGCCGGGGATGAAATGGATGAAGCTATCGTGCAATATATTAAACACAGGTTTAATCTGCTGATTGGCGAAAGAACTGCTGAAGAAGTCAAGATTGAAATTGGAACAGCTACAGATGTAACTAATCCTGCCAGCAAAGTAGTGAGCGGCCGAGATTTGGTGTCGGGGCTTCCCAAATCTTTAACCATTAATCAGAACCAGATCAGGGAAGCATTGATGGAACCTATACAGGCCATTGTAGATGTAGTAAAAACAACCCTGGAAAAAACACCGCCTGAACTGGCGGCAGATATTATGGATAAGGGCATCATGATGACAGGAGGTTCTTCCTTGCTCCGCAATTTCGATAAGCTGATGGAAAGAGCTACAGGAATGCCGGTAGTGGTATCAGAAGATGCCTTATCTTGCGTAGCATTGGGAACCGGTATGATGCTGGAACACTTGGATCAGTACAAAAAAGGCCTGCTGTCAAAGGGTCGTAAATAGAGGCTAAAGCATGAAAAGTAAGCATATAGGAGTTGTGGCTTTAATAGTTATATTGGTGATTTGCGGGGCACTGCTTAAAGACGGCAGTGCTAAGTTTCCCGTACTTAATAGCATTGTTCTCAATGTTATGAGACCTTTTAAGTTGTTACTAATTCTGTGGCGGGTGGAGTTAATAGTACCACGAATTTTTTCTCTTCTAAGTCAGATCTGCAGGAAGAAAATGCTGCCTTGAAAAGGAAAATGAAACCCTGCGTAAGGATAATACAGATTTAATTAGCGCTAAGGCAGAAAATGCCAGATTAACTCAGCTTCTTAATTTTAAAAATGCTCATCCCGGATTAAAACTCTTGGCAGCTAAAGTGGTGAGTCGTGATTTGGGCGATTTTAAAGATACCATTCTTATTGATAAAGGGTCTGAGGATGGCTTAAAACTAAATATGTCTGTCATTACCGGTTCCGGTTTAGTGGGAATCGTTGATGGCGTGTATGGACATCTTGCTAAGGTGATGCTTATCAATAGTCCTAAAACCAGAATTGGCGGCATGAATTTGCGCGGTGATTCCAGAGTGGCAGGTATCGTTAATGGTATAGCAGGTAGCGATCTTTCCTTGGAAATGAGAAATATGGCCAGGAACGCTGACCTTCTTCCCGGCGATACTATCGTAACAAGTGGCTACAGTGGTTATCATCCGGCAGGTCTTATTATCGGTAATATTGAAGAAGTGCTAATGGACCCGGGCGGCTTAACAAAAGTAGCCACCATTGCTCCTGCGGTTAATTTTTCCCATTTGGAAGAAGTCATGGTAGTTACCAACTACGAAGGCTTCGCTAAAACCTTGGAAGATGAGGAGAAAAAACAAGCTGAAGGTGGAACCGTTAAAGGAGGAAAATCCAAATGAAAGTATTAATTTGGCCAATCCTCACCGTGCTTTTGTATACCTTGCAAACCAGCTGGTTTCTTTTCTTTAATACCAGCCAGGCGCCTGATTTTTTGCTAGTATTAGTTTGCTGGTGGCCTTAGAAACAGGAACTGCAGGTGGAGCTTTTGCAGGTTTTGCAGTTGGCATCTTGCAGGATATCGTAACATTTACCTTTTTGGCTATCACTTAGTTACGCGGCTGGCCATTGGTATTGTAGTAGGTATGTTAAGAGGCAATATTTTTAAAGACAGCCTTCCAACTTTCTTGGTGTTGGTAACACTTACCAGTACATTGCTTAAGGGAATTAACGTGGCTTTTTTAATGCTTTATCAAAAAGAAATTTTTAACCTATGGCCTATTTTTATAACACTTTAAAATATATAGGCTGGAATGTTTTGATTGCTGTTCCCATGTGGATAGCAACTAAAGTAGTGGTAGAAGTTCTTAGAAGACGGGAACACCGTTATTACGAATTCTAAGAGAAAGGATATAAGCCGGTGCTTAATAAGGATTACGCTTATCGCTTGGAAGTAATGATGTTTGCGGCCATTGCCATAATTTTTATTCTTGTGGGCAGAATGGCTTATTTGCAAATCTACAAGGGCGATTATTATAGTAAGAGAGCAGAAGGAAATCGTACCCGTTACACAAGAATAATTGCGCCACGTGGTATTATTTACGACTGCAATGGTGAAGAACTGGTTAATAACAAACCTGGTTTTATTATTGCTCTGACCAGAAGTAATGGGAAATATAAACCAGAGTTATTAAATCGTCTGTCTACCCTTTTGAAAATGCCTCAGGCTAAGATTGAGGAAATAATTGAAAAGAGCAAAGACGGCAACGAACCTATACGCTTGGTACGTGATGCTTCTCCGGAACTGGTAACCAAGATAGAAGAAAACATCATGTATTTACCGGGCGTGCTGATAGAAGTACAGCCGGTACGTTCTTATTTGAATAATGAACTGGCTGTCCATGCTTTAGGTTATGTAGGAGAGGTCAGCGAATATGAAATTGAGGAAAAGGTTTATCCTGATTTAAAGGCCGGAGATATCGTAGGTAAGTTCGGCTTGGAAAATTATTATGACTCTTATCTAGAGGTACTGATGGTAGCTTTAGAGAAGAAATAGATGTTAGTGGCCGTGCAGTCCAAATCATGGATAAGGTTGATCCCAAACCGGGACAAGGCTTGGTCTTGACTATTGATGCCAAGCTGCAAAGAGTTGCAGAGAATGCTGCAGATAAGCAACTGGCAGCTTAGGCTGCAGTGCTTGTTCCGTAGTGGTGATGGATCCTTATTCGGGAGAAATAAAGGCCATGGTTTCCAGACCATCCTTTAATCCCAATTGGTTTGTTAATGGTATTTCTGAAAAAAATTGGAATAGAATTAACAACAATTCTTCTTATCCTATGACAGATAAGGTTATTGCCGGTGAATATCCACCGGGCTCTACTTTTAAGATTGTTACAGGTTCTGCAGCTTTACAGGAAAACAAAGTAAAACCTAATGAATTGATTTATGACTCAGGACGTCACTGGTTGGTAGATATGCGTAATGCCGGTGGTGAAGCTTTAGGCTATATTAACTTTAAGACAGCCTTGTCTGCGTCTGATAACGTTTATTTCTATGAAATGGGTAACAGACTAGGTATTGATTTGCTGGATAAGTATGCCAAGGATTTTGGTTTTGGTAAAAAGACAGGCATTGATTTACATGGTGAGGCCAACGGCCTGATTGCCAGCCCGGCTTATAAACAAAAGTATTTGAAGAAGAATGGTTTCTTGGTGATACCTTCAACGCTGCCATTGGTCAGGGTTTACTCTAGTAACACCTATTCAATTGCACAGATGCTTAGCGCTGTTGCTACAGACGGCAAAAGATTAAACCACATCCTGGTTACCAAAATCATTAACGATGATGGTAGTGTAGTCAAACCTTTGATCCTGAATTGGAAGGACCTTTGCCGGTGTCCAAGGAAACCTTGGACTTGGTGCAAGAAGGCCTAAAGGCCGTTACCAAGAAGGCGGTACGGCTTCTTCCCTGGATAGCTTGCCGGTTTCTGTAGCAGGTAAGACCGGTACGGCAGAAAACCCACATGGCAGAGACCATGGCTGGTTATTGCTTACGCTCCTTCGGAAAAGCCTAAGTATGTAGTAGTGTGTATTGTGGAGCAGGGTAGTTTCGGTTCTGTTTCTGCAGCGCCCATTGTAAAAATATTTTGGAATATCTTTTTGCCAATGAAAATAAAAAAGGTTAGAAAGTGAAATAGATATGCGTTTAAAAAGAATCATCAACAATTTGGATTATATGCTGCTCTTTAGTGTTTTTGCCTTAATCCTTATTGGTATAACTTTAATAGGCAGTGCTACACACGCCAATATACCGTCTCCTACCAGATTTAATTTTGTCATTAGGCAGACGCTTTTTGCTGCGGTTAATGTTGTGCTGGGACTATACCTGTTAAGATTTGATTACAGGGTGCTCAAGCCTTTAGCCAAACCCTTATATATTATTAATATAGTGGCTTTACTTGGCGTTATGTTCTTTGGCCGTACAGCTTTAGGAGCACAGCGCTGGTTACAAATTGGACCTATCAGTATTCAGCCTAGTGAGTTTGCTAAAGCCATCATGATTGTTTCCTTGGCGGCTTTTGCAGACAAGAAGCTTAATACCTTGGATGATTTCAAAAGCTGGTTACCAATTTTTGGTTTTGTGCTTGTGCCCTTTATTTTAGTTATGCGTCAGCCGGATTAGGAACATCTCTGGTCTTTGTGGCTATACTTTTTGGTACTATGTTGATTTGCGGTTTTAGAAAAAATATTTTCTTATGATGGCCGGCATCGGGTTAGCTTCTGCACCGTTAGTGTGGGGCTTCTTACATGAATATCAACGTAATAGAATCAGAGTATTCTTAAACCCCGGCCTTGAACCCTATGGCAGTGGTTATCACGTTATTCAATCTATGATTGCCATTGGCTCAGGTTTGTTTACCGGTAAAGGACTTTTTGCCGGTACCCAAAGTCAGTTGAATTTCTTGCCGGAAAACCATACGGATTTTATCTTTGCCGTTGCCGGTGAAGAATTTGGTTTTATTGGTGTAACGATTATTTTGCTTTTATATTTAATCATTATTTATCGTGGCATAACTATTGCCATGAACGCCACAGATAATTTTGGCACGCTTTTGGCAGTAGGCATTGTATCTATGTTTACCTTCCATGTGCTGGTAAACGTAGGGAATGACCAGTGGTATCATGCCGGTAACAGGTGTGCCGTTGCCTTTTCTCAGCTATGGTGTAAGCTCGCTTACCACCAATATGCTGATGGTGGCGTTACTATTAGACATTGATTTGCATGGACAGCAGTTGCGCTTTAATTAAATATTGAAAACAGCAATAATGAATTAGATACTAGAAAGAACGAGCAGGTTTATTTGCCTAAGGGCACCATTACTAGACTACAGGTGCCCGTGGCAATAAACTGTGAGTTCTAGAAGATTGACGTTTGTTAAGTTAATAAGAAGGGAGGCAGCCATGAGTATCATTTACGTTAGCATAAGGCCCGAAGAAACACGCATGGGCGTCACAACCAGCGAACGGTTAGTAGATTACGTGGTGGAACGCAACAGCGAAACACACTTAGTCAGTAGTGTGTTCCAAGGTCGTGTTGCTAATGTATTGCCCGGTATTCAAGCTGCTTTTATTGATATAGGCAAGGAACAAAATGCCTTTCTTTATATTGAACCTGAGGAAAAACTAACACAGGGTCAAAATGTTTTGGTGCAGGTTATCAAAGATGCCAGAAGTACAAAAGGACCTGCTGTCACACGGGATATTTCTTTACCAGGGCAGGTTTGTGGTGTTGCAACCCTTTAATCCTCGTATTGCTTTATCTAAGAAATTATCTCCTAAATCCTTAAGACAAAAAATCAGACAAGTAGCCGAAGAACATCAGCCACCAGGTATGGGCTTTATCATACGAACGGCAGCAGAAACGGCTACGGAAGAAGAACTGATTGCCGATATGGAAGGCCTGGCCTGCAGACTTGGAAAGTAATCCTTGGTCGTAGCAAAAGAGGGCAAGGCTCCTCAATTGCTGTATAGAGAATTAGATCTTTCTGTACGCATTGTCCGCGACTACATCACACAGGAGGTCCATAAGATTGTTATTGATGATGTAGCAGTAGGAGAAAGAATAGAAGCTCTGCTCAAAGACATGGATCGGGAAAATGTAGGCGTAGGTGTACTACAAAGGCAAGGAAGACCTTTTTAGTTACTTATGGCTTAGGAAGAAGATATTGCCACTATTTCCGATCGGAAGGTCTGGCTTCAGTGCGGTGGGTATCCTGGTCTTTGATTATACAGAGGCCTTAACAGTGGTGGATGTGAACAGTGGCAGATATAAGGGCCGTGCTAAAATGGCGGACACCATCATGGATATTAATAAGGAAGCTGCCTGTAGAAATAGCCAGACAATTACGGCTAAGAGATATTGGTGGTATCGTGGTAGTTGATTTTATTGATATGGCTACACCGGAGCAGCAACAAGAACTATTGCAAATACTTAAAAATAGTTTAGCCGGCGATAAGATGAAACCTAAGGTACAAGATATCACAGCTCTCAATTTGGTAGAGATAACACGCCGTAAGGAAAGACAGAATCTTTCTACAGTACTTTACAGCACGTGCCCGGTTTGTCAGGGCAGTGGACGTGTGCAGTCTCCTGAAACTGTCTGTGTGGAGATTCGCAGGAAGCTGCGCCTTAGCCTGAAGGTGGGACACCTAAGCAGGGATTTGCTTATCACGGTGCATCCTACGGTAGCAAAGTGGTGTGTGGAAAATTGTGTTAAGGATATGGAAAAGGAATTCCATTGTCATATTCATATTGCAAGTGACGCAGCTTTAGAGCCGGAAGCTTTCACTGTTTTATCCGGCGGAGAAGACGAGGGGAGGTAAGCTTATGGATTTTACATTTCCGACTTACATTAAACAGGTGATGACAGCATTACAAGATGCCGGCTTTGAGGCCTATGTGGTGGGTGGTGCTGTCAGGGATGCTCTTTTGGGCAGGAAACCTGATGATTATGATATTGTTACCAATGCTCGCCCTGATGAAATTAAGCTCTTAGCTAAACAACATAATTTGTCTTTGGTAGACAAGGTAGGCCAAAACTTTGGCGTGGTTATGATGTCATGGGTAAGAAGGTAGTAGAGGTCGCTTCCTATCGTAACGAAACCTACGGCCGTGATGCTCATCGTCCTGAAGAAGGTAGTGGTATTGTGATACCCTTGAGGAGATTTAGGCCGTCGTGATTTTACCATTAATGCCATGGCAGTAGATTTAGACGGCAATATTACAGATCTTTATGAAGGTCAGGAAGATTTACGCCAAGGTATTGTTCGTACTGTAGGAATGCAGACAAACGTTTTGATGAAGACGCTCTGCGTATGTTTAGGGCTTGCCGTTTCGTAGCCCAACTGGATTTTACCTACGATAAGAAAATTTTAAAGGCTATAGGAAAACAATTTGGAAAGAGTTAGAGGGCTTGTCCCTGGAAAGAAGTCAGAGTAGAACTGGAGAAGCTTTTGGTAAGCGAGGCAGCAGGCAAGGGCTTGGACCTGATGGTGAAAAAGTGGACTGGCTGCTCAGAGCTGCCATTACAAAGAACAAGGTCAGGAATTTAAAATACCTATTTTGCCGGAAGCTGGAACATATGGTAGGTATGTCTCAAAATCCCCAATTTCATCCCTTTGATGTGTGGGAGCATACTCTGGTGGCGTTGCGCAATGGTGATAGAAGCATGGAAACCAGCTGGGGAATCTTGCTCCACGATATAGCCAAAGGGCTGGAAGGTATTAGGGGAACCAATGAAAAAGGAGAACCTACTGACCATGGTCATGAGGAAAAAGGCGCTGCCATGGCCTTTAATATTTTAAGCCGTTTACGTTTTCCTAAAGAACTGGCAGAAAGAGTTAGCTGGCTGGTTGGTAATCATATGAGGTTTGGAGCTAACATTGACGCCAATGATGATGTAACCTGGCGGTGGCTGCGTAAGTGTGCCAGAAGTGGTGAGTTTAGAGAAAACAAGCTTATGGCAGAAGCATTTAAACAGCTTACCAACGTATGTATTGCTGATATGGTAGCCACTACAGCCAGCAAGCAGGAACTTATTTCTGCTCAAATGTATGGAACCAAGCTGGTAACCATGGCTTATTTGGTTCCCATTCATACCACAGATCTCAATGTTACAGGTAAGGATTTGTTACCCCAGGGCTTTACTAAAAAAGAACTGGAAGAGGTTATGCCGGTACTTTTAAGACGTGTTCAGGATGGGGAACTGAAAAATGATTATGATGTGCTGGAAAAGGCAGCTAAAACCTGGAAAACACGTCAAGAGAAGAAAGGGCAAAATTAAGGCCTAACTTATAATCATATGATTATTGGTTTTAGCATTTTGATTAATCGTTCGTTTATGTAAACTTTTAGCAAAAAATGCTCAAAAACCCATAAAAAATGTACATTCTTAACAAACTAAAGTTGTAAATAAGGGCGAAAAAATAATTTTCTGAAAATACTCATTTTCAAGGTTAAATTCTACTTATGTTTATGGTATAATTAGAAATGTAAGAAACGAACGGTATACAATATTCAAAGTTTTAAGGGGTTAACAAGGGTGTTATTTCTTTTAACTGCGCATATTTTACCGTAAAAAATATTATCCATATAAGGAGGTCTTTGTTTTGACTAAGGTATGCACATTGCAAGAGGCTGTATCAAAGTATGTAAAGAGTGGTGACCATATCGTATTTGGTGGATTCACTACTAACAGAAAACCTTATGCAGCAGTTTATGAAATTCTGCGTCAAGGGTTGACTGATTTTGTAGGTGAAGGCGGCCCTGCCGGTGGTGATTGGGATATGCTAATTGGCGAAAACCGTATTAAAGCATACACCAATTGCTATACTGCTAACTCTGGTTATACCAACGTATCCAGAAGATTTAGAGCTGCTTTTGAAAAAGGCACTTTAAACATGGAAGACTATTCTCAGGATGCTGTTATGTTAATGTTACACGCAGCTTCTTTGGGACTACCCTTTTTGCCTGTACGTTTAATGATGGGCACAGACTTAACTGATAAATGGGGCATTAGCAAGGAAGTTCGTAAGACTATTCCTAAACTGCCTGAGGATAAGTTCGTTTATGTAGATAATCCTTTCAAGAAAGGCGAGAAAGTTGTAGCATTGCCTGTTCCTGAAATTGATGTAGCAGTTATTCACGTTCAAAGAGCATCCTTCGATGGCACCTGTGTTATCCTAGGCGATGAATTCCATGATGTAGACATTGCTGTAGCAGCTAAACGTACTATCGTTACCTGCGAAGAATTGGTAAGCGATGAAGAAATCAGAATAGATCCTACCTTGAATTCTATTCCCGGCTTCTGCGTTGATGCAGTTGTTCATTGTCCTTATGGAGGCTCATCCTAGCCAATGCTATGACTTCTATGATTACGATGCTGACTTCTTCAAGATGTATGATAAAGTTAGTAAGACTGACGAAGACTTTGCTGCCTTCATGAAAGAATGGGTATATGATGTACCTGATCATGATGCTTATCTTAACAAATGGGAGCTACCCGTTTGATTAAGTTACATGCTGTTCCAGGTTTAGGCTATGCTAAAGATATGACCAAGGAGGCACAAAAGAATGGCTGATTATACAAATTATACAAATAAGGAAATGCAGGCAGTTACTATTGCCAAGCAATTCAAAATGACCAAGTTGTCATTGTAGGCACCGGACTTCCCTTGATTGGTGCTTCTGTTGCAAAGAGAGTATTTGCACCTAAGTGCAATATTATCGTTGAGAGCGGCTTGATGGACTGCAGTCCTATCGAAGTTCCTCGTAGCGTAGGCGATATTCGTTTCATGGCTCACTGCGGTGTGCAATGGCCTAATATTCGTTTCATTGGCTTCGAAGCTAATGAATGGTTACATGATACTTCCCGTCTGATTGCTTTCATCGGCGGAGCTCAAATTGACCCATACGGCAACGTAAACTCTACTTCCATTGGTGATTACAATCATCCTAAAACAAGATTTACCGGTAGCGGCGGTGCTAATGGTATCGCTACTTATTCCAACACCATTATCATGATGCAACATGAAAAACGTAGATTCATGCAAAAGATTGACTACGTTACCAGTGCAGGTTGGATTGATGGACCTGGCGGCCGTGAGAAAAAAGGCTTGCCCGGCAACCGTGGACCTGTCATGGTTGTTACCTGATAGAGGTATCTTGAAATTTGATGATAAAGACCAAACGTATGTATTTGGCTGGATACTATCCTACTTCTTCTCCTAAAGATGTTGAAGAAAATACCGGCTTTGAAATAGATGTTTCCAAGGCTGTTGAATTGGAAGCTCCAGATCCTTCTGTTATTAAATTAATCAGAGAAGAAATTGACCCTGGTCAAGCTTTCATTAAAGTTCCCGTTCCGGGCGAAGCTGCTAAATAATTAGTGAAAATATGAAGGAGGAACATGTAATGGGTGAATATTCAATGCCAAGATATTTTCAGCAATTGCCTCAAGTTGGCAAGCCTCTAAACAAAGAGAATGCTGAGAATGTTCAAGAAATTAAAGCTGTGGAAGATCAAATCCACAAACTGATAAAAGCTGCTGAAGCAGCAGGCCGTTCTGACGAGTCTTTAAATGCAGCCGGTCAGCTTACTGCTTTGCAACGTATTGAAAAGTTAGTTGATAAGGGTACCTTTAGACCTCTCAACAGTCTTTTCAATCCACAAGGTAATTCCAATGGTTCCACCGGTATCATTAAAGGCTTAGGCCGTATCGATGGCAAATGGGCTGTTATTATTGCTTCTGATAACAAGAAATTAGCCGGTGCTTGGGTTCCAGGCCAGGCTGAAAATCTGCTCAGAGGCTCTGACACTGCTAAGTTATTGCATATTCCTCTGGTTTATGTTTTAAATTGCAGCGGTGTTAAGTTTGATGATCAAGATAAGGTATATCCTAACCGTCGTGGTGGTGGTACTCCTTTCTTTAGAAACGCTGAACTGAACCAATTAGGTGTTCCTGTTATCGTTGGTATTTATGGTACCAACCCTGCAGGTGGCGGCTATCATAGCATCAGTCCTACTGTTTTGGTTGCTCATAAAGATGCTAACATGGCTGTAGGTGGTGCAGGTATCTTGGGTGGTATGAATCCTAAAGGCTATATCGACGATGAAGGCGCACAACAAATCGCTGACATGGTAGATAAATCCAAGAAGGTTGAACCTCCCGGAGCTGTAGATATCCATTACACTGAAACCGGTTTCTTCAGAGAAGTTTATGAAACTGAAGAAGGCGTTCTGAACGGTATTAAGAAATACATTAAAATGCTTCCCAGCTATGATATCAACTTCTTTAGAGTAGACGAGCCCAGACTTCCTGCTTTGTCTGACCAAGATTTGTATAGCATAGTTCCCATGAATCAAAAGAGAGCTTATGATATTTACAGTGTTATTGGACGTTTGTTCGATAACAGTGAATTCAAAGAATACAAACAAGGCTACGGACCTGAAATGGTTACCGGTATTGCTAAGTTAAACGGCCTCTTGGTAGGCGTAGTTGCTAACGTACAAGGTATCTTCGCTAACTATCCTGAATACAAACAAGGTAGTGTAGGCGTAGGCGGCAAGCTCTATCGTCAAGGCTTAATGAAGATGAACGAGTTTGTTACTCTGTGCGGACGTGACCGTATTCCTATGGTTTGGATTCAAGATACTACAGGTATTGATGTAGGTAATGATGCAGAAAAAGCAGAGTTGTTGGGCTTAGGTCAGTCCTTGATTTATTCCATTCAACAATCCCATGTTCCTCAATTTGAAATCACTTTGAGAAAAGGTACTGCTGCTGCTCACTATGTATTAGGTGGACCTCAAGGCAACGATGAGAACGTTTTCTCCATCGGTACTGCTACCACTGAAATCTACGTTATGAACGGTGAAACTGCAGCTACTGCTATGTATTCCAGAAGACTTGCCAAGGATAGAAAAGCAGGCAACGATCTGAAACCTACTATCGACAAGATGAATAAATTGATCAAGACTTTACGGATAAATCTCGTCCTAACCATTGCGCTGCCAGCGGTATGGTTGATGAAATTGTTGACATGACTGCATTGCGTGGTTATTTGGAAGCCTTTGCTGAAGCAGCTTACCAAAACCCCACATCCATTTGTCCTTTCCATCAAATGCTGCTCCCCAGAGCAATCAGAGAGTTTGATACTTTCGTAAAGAAATAAGTTAAAATATCCGGAGGAATGTTATGAGTATTTACACACTAGGCGTTGATGTCGGTTCTACCGCATCCAAATGCATAATTTTAAAAGATGGCAAGGAGATCGTCAGCAAGGCTTTGGCTGATGTAGGTGCAGGAACTTCCGGACCGGAAAGAGTAATCGCTGAAGTATTAGAAAAGCAAACTTAACTAAAGAAGATATGGCTTTCACTCTGGCTACAGGCTATGGACGTAATTCCCTGATGATGGGCTTTGCTGATAAGCAAATGAGTGAACTATCCTGCCATGCCAGAGGAGCCTATTTTCTGTTTCCTAATGTACATACTGTTATTGATATTGGTGGTCAGGATGTAAAAGTCCTCCACATTGAAAATGGCAACATGGTTAATTTCCAAATGAATGATAAGTGTGCTGCCGGTACAGGAAGATTTCTGGATGTTATGGCTAAGGTCTTGGAAGTAAAGGTTGAGGACTTGGGAAGACTGGGTGCTCAATCTAAGAAGAGACTTTCCATCAGCTCTACCTGTACAGTATTTGCGGAAAGCGAAGTCATTAGCCAGTTAGCTATGGGTTCCGACAAGTGCGATATCATTGATGGTATTCATCGTTCTGTAGCTGCCAGAGTAGTTGGTCTGGCTCATCGTGTTGGCGTTGTCCAAGAGGTAGTCATGACCGGTGGCGTAGCACAGAATACAGGTGTGGTAAAGGCTTTAAGCGACGAACTTGGTTGTGAAATAAAAACATCACCTTTGACTCAGTATGTAGGAGCCCTAGGCGCTGCTTTATTTGCTTACAAGAACGCTACTAAATAAAATTTTTATATAAAAGGAAGGATTACTATGGCAGAAGTTAAAGCACCGGCAAAACCAAAGAAAAAGGTAAGCCCTGGCGTACAAGCTTTGCGTGATGTTGTAGAAGAAGTTTATGCAGAAGCTCGTGAAGCTAAATTAAGAGGCGAGCCTGTAGGCTGGTCTTCTTCTAAATTCCCTTGCGAATTGGCAGAAGCATTTGGTCTACATGTAGTTTATCCTGAAAACCAAGCAGCAGGTGTGGCAGCAAACCGTGATGGTGAAATTATGTGCCAAGCAGCTGAAGACTTGGGCTATGATAATGATATTTGCGGTTACGCACGTATCAGTTTAGCTTATGCAGCAGGTAAGAGAGCTGCTAAGAAGATGGATCCTAAAACCGGAGAATACGTTATTGATCCTAACAGTGGCAAGCCCTTAAAGGATGAAAACGGCAAAGTCGTTATTGATCCTGCTACCGGCAAACCTAAGAAGGATCCCAAAACTATGAAACCTTACACAGTTTTGGAAGACTTAAACGAAATTGCGGCCTTGCCTGATGGTCCTGAAAAAGAACGCAGAGCAGCATCCGTAAAGAGCTATCGTCAAATGATTATGCCTCAACCGGATTTCGTATTATGCTGCAACAACATTTGTAACTGCATGACCAAATGGTATGAGAATATTGCTCGTATGCATAACATTCCTTTGGTAATGATTGATATCCCTTACAATGATACAGTAGATGTTCATGAGAGCAATGTTAAATACATTCGCGCTCAATTCGATAAAGCTATTAAACAACTGGAAAAAATTTCCGGTCGTAAATTTGATGAGAAGAAATTCGAAGAAGCTTGCAAGAACGCTAACCGTACTGCTCAAGCATGGCTGAAGGTTTGCGACTTCTTGCAATACAAACCGGCTCCTATGAGTGGCTTTGATCTGTTCAACCATATGGCCGATGTTGTAACTGCTCGTGGCAGAGTAAAAGCTGCTGAAGCATTCGAATTATTGGCTAAGGAATTGGAAGAGAATGTTAAGACTGGTAATAGCACCCTTCCGTTCCCTGAGAAATATCGTGTTATGTTCGAAGGTATTCCTTGCTGGCCTAAGCTTCCCGCTTTGTTCAAACCTTTGAAAGAAAACGGTGTTAACGTAACTGCTGTTGTATATGCTCCTGCTTTCGGTTTCGTTTATAACGGACTGGATGAAATGGTGCGTGCATATTGCAAGGCTCCTAACTCCGTATGTATTGAGCAAGGTGTTGATTGGCGTGAAGGCATTTGCAAAGCTAACAAAGTTGATGGCGTTCTGGTTCACTACAACAGAAGCTGCAAACCTTGGAGCGGTTATATGGCTGAAATGCAACGTCGTTTCACCAAGATTTAGGTGTGCCTTGTGCCGGCTTTGATGGAGATCAGGCTGATCCCAGAAACTTCAATGCGGCTCAATATGAAACTCGTGTTCAAGGCTTGGTCGAGGCTATGGAAGTAAACACTAAGTCAAAGGGGAAATAAAAAATGACGATGAATGCGCTTATAGAAGAATTTAAAAAGGTAGCAGCAAATCCTAAGGCTCAACTCGCTGCTTATAAGGGTCAAGGTAAGAAAGCCATTGGTGTTCTTCCTTACTATGCACCTGAAGAATTAGTTTACGCAGCTGGCATGGTTCCCTTTGGAATTTGGGGAACCAACGATAAAAATATTAGTTTAGCTAAAGAGTATTGTGCAACCTTCTATTGCACCATTGCTCAATTGTCCTTGGAAATGCTTTTGGGTGGTACCTTTGATCACCTGGATGGTATTATTACCCCGGTTATCTGCGATACCCTGCGTCCTATGAGTCAAAACTTCAGAGTAGCGGCTAAAGAAAGAAATAAATGTCCTATCATTTTCTTAGCTCATCCTCAAAATCGTTTTGATGAAGCAGGCTTGCAATTCTGCGTTGATGAATACAACAAAGTAAAAGCATCTCTGGCTAAGATTGCCGGTCATGAAATTACTGATGAAGATGTTTCTAAGGCTATTAAAGTTTACAACGCCAGCCGTAAGGCTCGTCGTGAATTTGTTAAATTAGCCAGCGAGCATTGCGATGTAATTACCCCAACCATTCGTTCTGCAGTTCTTAAGGCTGCTTGGTTTATGCTGAAAGATGAATACACCAAGAAGCTGGAAGAATTAAATGCTGAAATCAAAAAGCTTCCTGCTGCTAACTGGAAGGGTGTAAAGGTAGTGATCTCAGGCATCATTTATGATAGCCCTGCATTACTAACTGCATTAGAAGAAAACAATGTTGCCATTGCTGCTGATGACGTAGCTCATGAAAGCCGTGCTTTCCGTATTGATGCTCCGGAGACAGGCGATCCTATGATGGCATTGGCTAAACAATTTGCTAACATTGATTGCGATGTTCTACTTTATGATCCTGATTCTGCTGCTAACCACAGAGGCGAGTTTATCGCTAAAATGGTTAAGGATAGTGGTGCTCAAGGCCTCATCCTCTTCATGCAACAATTCTGCGATCCTGAAGAAATGGAATATCCTGATTTGAAGAAAGCTCTTGATGCTGCTAAGATTCCTCATATTAAGATTGGTGTTGACCAACAAATGAGAGATTTTGGACAAGCAAAGACTGCTATTCAAGCATTTGCTGAAAGCTTATAAGCAATAATTATTGGGGTAAGCGGAGATATTCTCTGGCTTACCCCAATTTTCTGAAATTGCAGACTTAAGTAATTGAAATTGCCTTTTGCCAATGCTATAATTATTTAGTAGGCGAGAAGTTAGATAAAAGGAGTGGTTATAGTGAAGTTTGTAGAGAAAGCAAGAGAATTAGCTAAGAAAAATGTGAAGAGAATAGCACTGCCGGAAGGTTCTGAAGAGAGAACTTTAAAGGCTGTTGCCATTATAGTGAAGGAAAAGGTTGCAGATGTTACCTTAATCGGTAATGAAGCCGAGATTAGAGCTAACGCTGCTAAAGTAGGTACTGATCTGAGTGGTGTTAAAATTATCGAGCCGGCTAAATCACCTAAATTTAAAGAATACGCTAACGCTTTTTATGAGTTGCGTAAGGCAAAAGGCGTAACTCCTGAAAAAGCAGAAGCTACTGTTAGTGATCCTGTTTACTTTGGCACCATGATGGTTAAAGCAGGTGATGTTGATGGTATGGTTTCCGGCGCTATTCATAGCACCGGTGATTTGCTCCGCCCCGGTCTGCAAGTTATCAAAACTGCTCCCGGCATTAAGAGCGTTTCCAGCTTCTTCGTAATGGAAGTTCCTAATTGCAAGTATGGCGATAATGGTATGTTCTTGTTTGCAGATTGCGCTGTAACACCACTACCTACTGCTGAAGATTTGGCTAATATCGCTGTAGCTACTGCTAAGAACGCTAAGAACCTTTGCGGTATGGATCCTAAGGTTGCTATGCTTTCCTTCTCCACCAAGGGTAGCGCTAAGCATGACAATGTAACCAAGGTTGTAGAAGCTACTAAATTAGCTCATGAGATGGATCCTAACCTGGCACTTGATGGCGAGTTGCAATTGGATGCTGCTTTGGTAGAAACCGTTGCTAATCTGAAAGCTCCCGGTAGCAAGGTAGCAGGTCATGCTAATGTTTGATATTCCCTGATCTGCAAGCTGCTAATATCGGCTACAAGCTAGTACAAAGACTTGCTGGTGCTGACGCTACAGGTCCTATTTGCCAAGGCTTTGCTAGACCTATTAACGATTTGTCCAGAGGCTGCAACGTAGAAGATATTGTTAACGTAGTAGCAATCACTGCAGTACAAGCTCAAAACATCTAAGCTTATACATTAGAAACTGCTTCACCATTTTGGTGAAGCAGTTTTTTTGTATGCTTTACTATATCATAATATAATGATAAAATAATGATAGTATAAAGTACGAAAGGAGAGAACAAATCATGATTAGAATTAGGCCTGTTTCTGATTTGCGTAATAAGTTTACAGAAATAGAACAAGAAGTTCATGAAAATGGGCCAGTATATTTAACCAAGAATGGCTATGGTAACATGGTAGTTCTTAGTATTGAAGATTATGCCAATTTAACAGATGATACAGAACAAAAACTCCTGGAAGCGGATAAAGAAGCAATAACTACAGCTAAACGATATACTCACGATGAAATATTTAATAAAGCAAGGAGAAGGATTAAAGCAAATGCAAAAAAAATACAGGATTAATTACTTGCCTATATTTGAAGTAGATTTGCACAAAACGCTAGACTATATTTCTCTTCAATTACGTAATCCTTTGGCTGCTGAGGAATTCTTAAGTGAAATAGAAAGAGCTATTTTAGTAAGGGCAAAGGCACCTCTTGCTTTTGAAAAATATGCAGCTAGAAATTATCATAAAAATCCATATTATCGTATATATATTAAAAATTACATAATTTATTACATTGTTAAGGAAGATGTTATGGAAGTACGTAGATTGCTATATGCAAAGCGAATGACCGATAAACATTTATAACAATATTAAAGTGACGTATCGTCTTTTATAGATGATGCGGCACTTTATTTTTTACCCAAAAATATTAAATAATTGGTTAACAGCTTAAGAACTCATTAAATGTAGGCAATAGAATTTGACTATGTTAAGATTAAATTGCAAGTTTATTTGCAAGGCGGATGAAGCATTAAATCCGGGGAAGCGATACGCGATAGCGTTATGATTTTTTGTTAACGCCTAAATATTACTTTTCTGGAGGTTTGAATAAATGCGACATAAACTACATAAAATATTACCGTTAATTCTTTGCTTGGGCTTGGGCAGTAACATTGCCTTGGCACAGCAACAACAGAGCTGGGAGTGTAATCCTTGCGTCAATGAGAAAAATATTAAAAATATTATAGAGCATGTTAACCAGATTGGTTCTGTTATAAATGAACATTCTGACTCGTTAACTGAGCATGAAAAGAATTTCAGACCATTGTTACTTCTATCAATGAACATGCTGACAGTTTAAATGAGCATGAGAAAGAATTTCAGACCATTGCTACTTTTATCAATAAATATGCTGACAGTTTAAATGAGCATGAGAAAGAATTTCAGACCATTGCTACTTTTATCAATGAACATGCTGACAGTTTAAATGATCAGGTTAATATTTTAGATGAACATAAGTATAGATTGGACGAGCAGGACAGTGCTCTGCGCAGCCACTCTGCTCAACTTGATAGTCATGAGCTTAGGATAAATGGTAACAATGAAAAAATAAATAAACAAGATGCCCGGTTGGATAAACACGCTGATAGGCTAGATGATCATGATGAGCAGTTAGACGACCATGATGAGCAGTTAGAGGATCATAATGAAATACTGGCTTGGCAGGAAGGTCGGCTAGATAGTCATGACACAAAACTTGATATTCATGATGCCATATTTGATGACCATGCTACTCAATTATATAACCACGACACTGAGCTGGATATTCATGGTACCAGACTGGATGATCATGCTGTTCAATTGCAAGGCCACAATGATAGATTAGATACCCATCAGATAAGAATGAATAGTATGACAGCAGAGTATAAGCAGCAATTTGCTATCCATAAAGATATTTTAGATACTCATACTAATGATATTAGCAACCTTAATAGCAGGGTGGATAGTCTTTCTACGGATTTGGGCAGAGTAGGTGCCGGAGCAGCGGCATTGGCAGCCTTGCACCCTCTGGACTTTGATCCTGATGCCAAATGGGATGTAGCAGCTGCCCTGGGTCGCTACAATAGTCATAGTGCAGTAGCACTTGGTACCTTCTACAGGCCAACGGAAAATATGCAGTTTAATTTAGGCTGTACCATTGGCAATGGTAAAAATATGATAAATCTTGGCGCCAGCTTTAAATTGGACGGCAAGAACCGTGGTACTCGTACGAAAACTGCCATGGCTAGGGAAATTATTGATTTGCGTACCCAATTAGAAATGCTAACTGCCAAGGTTGATGGTTTAAGTGCAAGTAAGTAATTATTTTTTTGTCAGGTGTTTTATTTTTCCCTTTTGAACGGTGCAACTTGAGGAGGTACTTGTTACCTCCTCTTCTTTTTTTGCCAAGGCAATATCCAGACCTTGCACGGCGGCAAAGGGAAGAAATTGTTTGGCTCTTTGGATGGCAGGCATTTTATTTTTAGGTTTAGACGCCACTTTTATGACCTCCGATTTGTTTATTGCGCTCTCTGGTGGTGGCAGCTGCTTCCAAATCCAAAGCTTTGAGCATGGAATTTTTGCCAAAGCGTCTTTTGATTTTAAGTACAGCAGTTTGTAGGTCTTTGTTACGTTTTAAGCTGTCATCCAGTTCAGGTGCAAAAAGATCAGTTTCTAACAGGCCTTCGTCTTTCTGCACATTACAGCAGCATAGTTCTACTCTGCGAATAGGAATGCGATGCGCAACTATCCGCTCATAGACGGCTAAAACAGCCGGAATGATTAAATCTGTGTTGCTGGTGGCAAAGGGCAAGTGGGCCGAGCCTTTGGCTCCTGGCAAGGGATAAAGATGGCTATAGCCTACATATAAGGTGATGGTTTTGGTAACGACTTGTTTTTCTACTAAAGCAAGACACAGCAAATCTAACATTTCTTTGATGATTACCCGGCCTTCGGTAAAGCCATAGTCACGCATGAGTACTTGTCCTTGGGAAATACTTTGGCTCTGAGGCCTATAAGCTTTAATATCTGCCAGGGTAGTAGATTCCCGTCCCCAGGCATGATCAATTAACAGCTCTGCATCAATGCCAAAGAGGCGATAGAGCAAATCTTCCGGTGCCTTGGCAATTTGTTCCATGGTGTAAATGCCGTAAGCAGCCAAACGATTAGCTATGCCATTTCCAATACGCCAAAAGTCTGTTAAGGGCATATGCTGCCACAGTGTTTTTTTATAACTTTCTTCATTTAAAGAAGCGATGAAGTTAGGGGCGTGTTTGGCCTGAATATCCAAAGCTACTTTGGCTAAATATAAATTGGTGCCAATGCCACAGGTAGAACGTACGCCCAATTCTTCTGTTATTTTAGCCATGAGAAAGAGGGCCATATTCCAAGGTGTAGTTTTATACAAAGGCAAGTAGGGTGTAACAGCAAGAAAAGCCTCATCAACGGAATAGACATGAATATCTTCTTTGGCTAAATAACGGAGATAAATGCCATAAATAGCGGCAGCATAGTCTATATATTTTTGCATACGCGGGGTGGCCATAATATATTTAAGATTTTTAGGAATTTCAAAAACACGGCATCTGTTTCTTACTCCAAGTTTTTTTAAAGAAGGAGATACTGCCAGACAAATGGTTTTGTCGGAGCGTTCCGGATCTGCGACTACTAAATTGGTGGTCATAGGATCCAGACCGCGTTCCACACATTCTACGGAAGCATAAAAAGATTTTAAATCAATGCAGAGATAAGCTTGTTCTTTCATGATGATTCACCTTTAAATCGTAGCAATAAGTCCAAACCTTTTTTGGACATAGAGTAATTTGTACTCATAGTTTAAATCATTTTGTAAGAAAAAGCAAACAAATGTTCGTTAAAAAGGACAGACAAAAAAATAGCCTCTCTAAAAACTAGAGAGGCTAAAATTATAAGTATTTGATTATTGTTGTTGCTGTTGTTGCTGGTGTTCTGCAGCAGTTTCTTCTGTCCAGCAAGTGCAAAGCTTAGAAATTTCAGGATCTAAAACGTTAGCAGCGATGAATCTTGCACCATTAGTTTCTCTGTAATTGTTAGTTGCTTTCAGTACATATTTGAAACCAATGTACAACAACGGGATATTGGCATACACAATCAGGATGTTGGCCAAATCGGAGAAGGCCCACAGGTTACCTAAATCGTAACCGGCAATGTTTACGGTAATACCGAAAGCGGCAACGGCAAGGCATAACCAACGAATGAAGTTAATAAAGGATTTGCTCTTGCTAATACGGTTAGCTGCGATTTCCGGGAAGGTAATCATGCCGATTAAGCAGGTATAAGCAAAGAGGCAGAAGCACAAGGTCAATAAGAAGGTAACTACATCGTTAAGGCAGTACCGGGAGTTAAGGTGGTAACGCTCATTAGATACTTAGGAAGTTTACCTGCCTTAGCCCAAGCGGTAGGATCAGCAGTCCAGGCGTGAGCCATAATTACGATGAAACCGGTCATAGTGCAAATAATATGAGTATCCAGGAAAACGCCGGCAGCAGCCAAAAGGCCCTGTTCACAAGGATGATCATCTTCAGCAGCGGCAGCAGACATGGTAATGGTACCTTGGCCTGCTTCGTTGGACATTAAACCACGTTTTTACGCCTTGTACCTAAGGCTGTACCGAAGAAGCCACCGAAAATAGCTTCCGGCTTTGAAAGCACCGGCAAAGACAGCGGAGAAGAAATAAGGAATAGAATTGGCATTGATGACAATAAGAACAATGATGGTTGCTACATAAACTACAGCCATGAAAGGAACCATGGCATTGGTTACGGCAGCTACCTTCTTAACACCACCGAAGGCTACTACGCCGGTGAAAATCATTAAAGCAACGGAGAAAAAGTAGGTTACGCCGGATTGGGTAGCTACTTTAGCACCGGTAGCAATGCTGTACATTTCTGTTAAGGAAGAAACTACGTTGAAGCCTTGAGCAGGTAAGCAACCTAAAGCATAAAGGATATACATGGCAGAAAGGAAAACACCAACAGCAGCGCTGTTACCAATCAGGCTGCGTCCGTAGAAGGGGAGACCACCAACGAATTCGCCACCCTTTTTTTCTTTAAAGAGCTGAGCCAGAGTACTTTCTACATAGGCTGTAGCCATACCGAAGAAAGCGGAAATCCACATCCAAAAAATAGCACCGGGACCGCCTACGGAAATAGCACCGGTTACGCCTAAGATGTTACCGGGGCCTACACGCATTGGCAGAGCTGAGCATGAAAGGCATGCAAAAGGGTGAAATACCGGTGGTAATATGTTTGCGTTCAGCTAAGAAGCTTAATAGCCTTCTTTCATATGAGTAACTTGAATAAAACCTAAACGAAGCACTGAAATAAAACCGGAACCAACCAAAAACTATGATGCTAGAGAAAAAACTACCTAATAAAGGAATTGCTTTGTACGCGGCGATATTAGTCGGTACATCCCAAAAGAAATCTGATAACGGTCCAACAAACTTTAAAATGTTGTTAATCCATGCAAAAAGCTGTTCCACTAAAATTCCCCCTCAATATATTGTGTAAAATAAACTTATACGTTACATTTTAACACAATCTGAAGATAAATAAAGGAAAAATTACACTTTTTTTCTTATTCTGGGAAAATGGTATAATGAAACAGTTAAAAGTGTTACTTTTTGGAGGCGTGTAGGAATATGAAATTTAATGAATTGCAAGAACTCATAGCAGTTGCAGCTAAGCAGAAAAAAGCTGATTTGGTTATTAAAAATTGTCAGTGGGTAGATGTGTATAATCAACAAATAAATACCGGTGATATTGCTATCTACAAAGATAAAATTGCCGGCATAGGCAAAGGGTATTCCGGAGTAGAGGAATATGATGCGGAAGGGATGTATGCTACACCCAGCTTTATTGAAGGGCATGTGCATATCGAGTCTTCCTATTTAAGTCCGGAAGAATTTGCCAGGATGGTAGTGCCGTTAGGTACGGGAACTATCATGGCTGATCCTCATGAGATAACCAATGTATGCGGTCTTACCGGTATTAAATACATGATGGACGCTGCCAAAAATACTGCTTTGGATGTCCGTTTTATGATTCCTTCCTGTGTGCCCTCTACGCCTTTTGAACATAGTGGTGCTACTATTACTTCCGAGGATATTGCCAAGCTGCTTCCTAAAAAAGAAGTGCAGGGTTTAGCAGAAGTAATGAATTATCCGGCTGTGGTACAGGGCGATTTAGACACCTTGAAAAAAATTCAAGCTACTCGTAAAGAAAAATTGATCATAGATGGGCATTCTCCTTGCTTAACCGGTGCCGGTTTAGCAGCCTATAAGGTGGCAGGCATTAGCACTGACCATGAATGCAGCAGTTTGGAAGAAATGCATGAACGTATTGCCATGGGCTTTTATGTTCTGTTGCGCAATGGTTCGGCAGGACGTAATTTACGGACCTTGGTGAAGGGCGTTACCAATAATAATTTTAGAAGATGCTTGCTTTGCTCTGATGATATTCATCCTCAGGATGTTTTTGCCAGAGGATATATTAACGGTGATGTGAGACTGTGTATTGAAGAAGGTCTTGCGCCGATGCAGGCCATCACTTTGGCTACCTTAAATCCGGCAGAATGCTATAGGCTTAGTGACAGAGGTGCGCTTGCTCCCGGTAAACGAGCAGATATTTGTTTGTGGCCTGATTTAAAATCTTTTGATGTACCTAATTGTGTTTGGTTTAAGGGACAACTGGTAGCGAAGAACGGCAAGTACTTGCCTTATTTAGCTAAGACGCCTATCGATCCTGTACGCAACACCATGAAGGTAGGAAACTTCAGCATAGACAAATTAAAATTCCATTTAAAAGCCAATAAGGTTATTACTATTGATGTCATTCCGGGCGAAATTGTTACGGAAAAAGGTGAAGCTACCATAAAGCTAGATGCTAAAGGCGATTTTGTTTTTGATCCGACTCAAGATTTAGCTAAGCTGGCAGTTATTGAAAGACATCATGGCATAGGAACAGTGGGCTTGGCTCTTTTAAAAAACTTTGGCTTAAAACGAGGTGCCATAGCAGTTTCTGTTGCTCATGATTCTCACAACATCATTGTTTTGGGTACTAATAATAAGGATATGAGCAAAGCGGTGCGGGAACTTATAAAGATTGAAGGCGGCTTGGCCATTGCTTTAGATGGTAAAATTCAAATTTCCTTACCACTACCCATTGCAGGCTTAATGAGCGAAAAAGAGCAGACCAGGTACAAAAAGAACTGGAGAAGGTTCATCACTTAGCTCATAGCGTGTTGGGCGTTGGTCAGCAGATAGATCCTATCATGACCTTAAGCTTTATGTCTTTGCCGGTTATTCCGCATGTAAAATTGACAGATGAAGGCTTGTTTGATGTAGATAAGTTTAATTTTATTAACATGGAAAATACGCTGTAGAGAGAAGTGTATTGAAGTAGTCGATTTTCCATAGGTATGCTATAATCTAAATACATTTATAACTGGGGGAGTGTGTAAGTATGGAATTCAAAGATGTTTTAGAAGAAGCAAGAAAATGTATGGGAAAGTGCAAGGCTTGTCCTGTTTGTAATGGTATGGCTTGTAAAAATATGATACCCGGTCCCGGTGCTAAAGGTGTTGGCGATACGGCTATCCGTAATTATGAAAAATGGCAGGAAATTCGTGTGGTCATGGATACTCTTTGCCAGAAAAAACCTGTTGATACTTCCTTGGAGTTATTTGGCAAAAAGTTTAAGTATCCGTTCTTTGCCGGTCCTGTAGGTGCTGTTACCAATCATTATAGTGACAAATATAATGATTTGACTTATAATGCTGTGTTGGTGCCGGGCTGTGCAGAAGCAGGGATTGCTGCTTTCACCGGTGATGGTGTGGATCCCACTGTTATGCAGGATGCTACCAAGGCTGTTGCAGAAAATGGTGGCTTGGGAGTTCCTACTGTTAAGCCATGGAACAAAGCTCAAATTGAAGAAAAGATGGCTTTGGTCAAAGCTTCCAATGCTTTTGCCGTAGCTATGGATATTGATGCAGCAGGACTACCCTTCTTAAAGAAGATTGTTCCTCCGGCTGGTAGTAAATCTGTAGAAGAAATGAAAGAAATTATTCAATTGGCAGGCAGACCTTTTATCATCAAAGGCATTATGAGCGTTAAAGGTGCTTTGAAAGCTAAAGAAGCCGGTGCCAGTGCTATCGTGGTTTCCAACCATGGCGGTCGTGTTCTGGACCAAAGTCCTGCTACTGCAGAGGTGTTGGAAGAAATTGTTGCCGCAGTTAAAGGCAGCATGAAGATATTCGTAGACGGTGGCATTCGCAGTGGTATAGATGTTTTCAAGGCTTTGGCTTTGGGTGCTGATGCTGTGCTTATTGCCAGACCTTATGTAATTGCAACCTATGGCGGTGGCAAGGAAGGCATTGCTCTTTATACCGCTAAAATAGGTGCTGAATTAGCAGATGCTATGGAAATGTGTGGCGCTGCCACCTTAAAAGATATTACTAGAGATATGGTTCGCAAATAAAAAGAAAGCAAGAAAGGGATTACCCGCGGTAAGGAGATTGTATGCTATGGAAAGTTTTTTGCAGAAATATAGAGGTGTTTCTCCCTATCAGGCCATTTCTTTAACTTTCGTGGCCTTGATAGCTTTTGGTACACTTTTGCTGATGCTGCCCATAGCCAGTCAAAATGGGTCATCCCTTTCTTTTTTGGATGCCCTTTTTACGGCTACATCAGCTTCCTGTGTTACCGGCCTTGTAGTGGTAGACACAGGAACTTATTTTACCACCTTTGGACAAATGGTCATTATCATGCTGATTCAATTTGGTGGCTTGGGTTTAATGACTATAGCGACTTTGTTTAGCATAGCCATCGGCAAGAAAATAGATTTGCAGGAACGTTTGAGAATTCAAGAGTCTCTTAATGAATCTGAGGTTACCGGCGTAGTGAAAAAATGCTTGAAAATCATGCGCCTGACTATTTGTATAGAATTTATTTTTGGTACGATTTTAGCTGTACATTTTTATGGGATCTTGGGCCTTAAGGGAATTTATTTCGGCTATTGGCACGCCATCTCTGCTTTTTGTAATGCGGGATTTGACCTTTTTGGCAATTTTGATTCTCTCGTCAATTTTGTGCAGGATGGTACAGTAAATATTGTCATTACCTCTCTTATTATTTTAGGTTCCATGGGCTTCCCGGTAATAGAGGAGCTTGTGCATACTCCTAAGCTTTCTAAGCTTAGCCTTAATGCCAAAATTTCTCTGCTGGCTACGGCCGGTTTAATTATTGTGGGTACAGGAGTTTTCTATTTTCTGGAAAATGGCAATACTTTGGCTAATCTGGATAGTGGGTCAAAACTTTTGGCCAGTTACTTTCAAGCCGTTACGCCTAGAACGGCAGGCTTTAACACCCTGCCTCTGGATAAGCTAAGACCCGTAAGCATGCTCTTTGTTATCGTGCTGATGTTCATCGGTGCTTCGCCTGCTTCTACCGGCGGTGGTATCAAGACAACTACCTTTGCGGTCACGGTGTTGACTGTGAGAAGTCTCTTGCAGGACAAGCGGGAAATCGTAGTGTTTAACAGGCAATTGGATAATAGTTATGTTAGCAGATCATTTGTTATTGTTTCTCTGGCCGTAGCGTGGGTGATAGCTGCTACTTTGCTCGTAGCTGCTTTTGAACCGGATGAATTGGCAGTAATTTTATTTGAAGTTGTTTCTGCTTTTGCTACGGTAGGTTTATCTACAGGTCTTAGTCAGCATCTATGTGCAGCTAGCAAGGTGGTACTGATTATTACCATGTATGCCGGCAGGGTTGGTATTTTAACCTTTGCCATGGCTTTGACAAAAAAATATGCAGTAAATAGCATAAGGTATCCTAAAGAAAAAATAATGATAGGCTAGGTGGATGTTATGTCTAACAAAAAACAATTTGTAGTGTGGGGATTGGGCAGGTTTGGTAGCAGTATTGCTCTGACTTTGACCGATTTGGGACATGAGGTCCTAGGCATTGATAATGTAGAAGAGGTAGTACAAAGCCTTAGCAAACAGCTGACACATGTGGTGCTCTGTGATACCATGGACGAAGCCACTGTAGCATCTTTGGGCATACGGAATTTTGATGTGGGCATCGTGGGTATGGCAGATCTGGAATCAAGTCTGTTGTGCACCATGCTCTTTAAGGAAGCAGGACTTAAGACTATTGTGGCCAAGGCTTCTACACCGCTTCATGGCAAGATGCTGGAAAAAATTGGTGCAAGCATGGTTATTTATCCGGAAAGAGATATGGGCAGAAGAGTTGCGCATAATCTGGCTTCTCATAATATTCTGGACTATATTGAACTTTCTGGTGACATTAGTCTTATGGAACTACATGTTCTGCCCCAGATGGTGGGCAAGAGCATGATAGAATTAAATTTACGTAAGAATTATGGCGTGAATGTAGTGGCTATAAGACATACAGATGGTACAACCACAATCAACACAAGCCCTGAGGAGCTATTTAAAGAAGGGGATGTGTTGGTGGTCATTGGGTCGAAAGATTCAGTATTAACATTGGAGTCGGGGTTAAAATGAGAGAAATAACATCTGTCCAGAATGCTCTGGTGAAAAAGATTGCAGAATTAAAACTTAAAAAGTTCCGTCAGGAAACAGGTACATTTTTCCTGGAAGGTAAAAGAGCGGTAGAAGAAGCTGTTCATGCCGACTGGGAAATAGAAAAAGTATTTTTTACTGTTCCTTATAAAAAAGTATGGACACAATTAGGTGGCGATGGTTTGGACTCCTATCAGGTTACTGAAGCAGTTATGGCCAAAATGTCTTCTACGGAAAATCCTCAAGGTATTGGTGCTGTAGTAAAAATCAAACAGCAGCCGGCTTTGACTGATTTTAGCTGGAAGCAAGGCTTGGTGCTGGTACTGGACGGAGTAAGGGATCCTGGTAATGTAGGTACGATTATTCGTACTGCTGATGCAGCAGGAGCAAAAGCAGTTATTTTGCTTAGTGAAACTGCCGAGCTTTTTAATCCTAAAGTAGTAAGATCTACCATGGGCAGCTTATTTCATCTACCTGTTTTTACGGACGTTACGAAGGATGAACTTCTTAATTGGTGTAAGGCTAAACAATTGCCTTTGTGGGTAACCTGCCTGGAAGGCTCAGAAAACTTATTTAAGGTAAGTTGGCCGGAGCGTACTGTTTTGGTCATGGGCAGTGAGGCACAGGGTGCTAATCCTGAACTTATTGCGAAGGCAGATAAAAAAGTAAGGCTGCCTATGGAAGGTAAGGCGGAGTCTTTAAACGTAGCAGTAGCAGCAGGTATTTGCCTCTTTGCAGGGCCAAGCTTCCGTTAAGTGGGCCTGTTTTGACAGTACTAAAATAAATGTGTTATAATACGATTTGTTACATATTAATATATGCAAAGAACAAGAGAGTATGTTCTAGGTAAGGCACAGAGATTGTGGCAGAGCTGAGAGCCATGACTTTAGTTAGGACAGAAGTTCACTTGGGAGCATTTCGGTTGAAGTAGTAGTAAACCGGACGTTAGCTGCGTTAAAGTAGATGAGTATAATGTAGGGTGGTACCGCGAAACCTTCGCCCCTTAATAGGGGGAGAAGGTTTTATTTTTTTAGGAGGCGTAAAGATGGATGACAAGTTGCAAGAACTGAGAGAGAAAGTCCACAAAGACTTTGAAAACGTAAAAAGTTTGGACGATTTAAAAGACCTCAAGGTTAAATATTTGGGGAAGAAAGGTGCTTTGACGGAAGTGCTTAGAAGCTTAGGCTCTGTAGCTGCCGAAGAAAGACCAAAGCTAGGCAAGCTGGTTAATGAAATCAGAGTTAATCTGGAAGATAAAATCAATGACCGCTTAGCTTCCTTGGAAAAAGACCAATTACAAGAAAAACTGGCTAACGAAAAAGTAGATATTACTTTACCGGGCAGAAAAAAAGAATGTGGACATCTGCATCCTGTTACCTTAACCCTGCGGGAAATGAAGAAAATTTTCATGCGCATGGGTTTTGAAGTTTTGGAAGGACCGGAAATTGAAAATGATTATTTCAATTTCGAAGCCTTGAACTTGCCTAAGGACCATCCAGCCAGAGATATGCAGGATACTTTCTATATTACTGAAGAATATTTACTGAGAACACAGACCTCCGGTGTGCAGGCCCGCGCTATGCAAGCTAGAGATCCTAACACTCCTATTAGAATGATTTGTCCCGGTACTGTTTATCGTAACGATTATGATGCCACTCATTCACCTATGTTCCATCAGGTAGAAGGCTTGGTTATTGATAAAAACATTGGCTTGGCTGATTTGAAAGGTACTTTGGAGCTGTTCTGCAAGGAAATGTTCGGCTCCGATGTTAAAATCAGACTTCGCCCCAGTTTCTTCCCCTTCACGGAACCTTCTGCAGAAGTAGATATCAGCTGTGTAATCTGTGGCGGCAAGGGCTGCAGAGTTTGCAAGAATTCCGGCTGGCTGGAAATTCTGGGCAGTGGCATGGTTCATCCTAATGTATTGAAGATGAGCGGTTACGATCCTGATAAAATGAGCGGCTTTGCTTTTGGCATGGGCGTGGAACGTATTGCCATGCTGAAATATGGTATTGATGATTTGCGTTTATTCTTTGAAAATGACCTGAGATTCGTACGTCAATTTAAATAAGGAGGAGATAAAATGTTAGCATCTATTAACTGGTTAAAAGAATATGTTGATATTAATGTTACTCCTCGCGAATTGGCTGATAAATTTACAGGAGTAGGCTTGGAAGTAGAAAGAGTCATTAATTTAGGGGAAGGCATTGAAGGGGTTATTACCGGTAAGGTAGAAACCATTGAGCGCCATCCTAATTCTGATCATCTGTGGATTTGCATGATGAATCTGGGACAACCGGAGCTGGTACAGATTTTGACCGGTGCTCAGAATGTGCATCAATATGATATGGTGCCTGTGGCAGTAGTAGGCTCCAGATTACCTAACGGCATGAAATTAAAACAAGCCAAAATGCGTGGTTTAGATTCCTTTGGTATGCTGTGCAGTGCTGAAGAATTAGGTATTGATGCCAAACTTTTATTGCCTGAACAACGTAACGGTATTTTCATTTTGCCTCCCAATACACCTATTGGTGTGGACATTAAACCGGTGTTGGGCTTAGATGATGTTGTTCTGGATATTGATTTGACTTCTAACCGTGGCGATTGTTTTAATATGTTGGGTCTAGCTCGTGAAGCTGCAGCCCTCTTGGGACAAAAGCTGAAAATGCCAGAGCTCAGTGTAGCAGAAAAAGCCGGTGGTAATCTCAAAGAAATGGCGACCATTAAAGTGGAAGCCAAAGATTTGTGCAGCCGCTTTGCCATGAGACTTTTGAAAAATATTAAAATTGCTCCTTCCCCGGATTGGATGCAAAATCATCTGCGGGCAGCAGGCATGCGTCCTATCAACAATGTAGTTGATGTTACCAACTATGTTATGTTAGAGCTTGGCCAGCCTATGCACGCTTATGATTATGATAAGGTTACTGACCATACCTGGATTGTCAGACGTGCGCAAGAAGGCGAAAAGCTTACTACCCTGGATGAACAGGTGCGTACTTTAAATCCTGATATGATTGTGATTGCCGATCCTAAAGAAGCTATTGGCTTAGGCGGTGTAATGGGCGGCTTGGCTACAGAAGTAACTAACCAAACTGTCAATGTCATGCTGGAAAGTGCTACCTTTAATGGTCCCAGCATTCGTCACACTTCTAAAGATTTAGGCTTGCGTTCTGAAGCTTCCCAACGCTTTGAAAGAGGCGTTGATACTGTTTTGAACCACAATGCTTTGGACAGATGCGCTAATTTGCTGGAGAACATGAATGCTTGCGAGACTGTAGCAGGCATTGTAGAAGATTACCCTGTAGAAGTTAAACCCCAGGTGATTAAGGTTACTGCAGCTGCTCTTAGCACTCGCATTGGTACTCCTATTGCCAAGAGTGAAATGCTGGATATTCTGCAAAAACTGGAGTTTGACGTTAAAGATGAAGACGGCGATAGCTTTAGTGTTACCGTTCCCTCCTGGCGTCCTGATGTTACCTGTGATGCTGATATCAGCGAAGAGGTTGCCAGATACCACGGCTTTGATAAGATTGCTTCTTCTCTGCCCAGACTGGGCTTGGAACAAGGTGGTCAAAAGGTTAGCGAAGATGTTAAGGATAGAATCCAAAATTACATGGTGGGAGCAGGCTCTAATGAAGTCATGACTTATAGCTTTATCCATGCTGATAATTTTGATAAATTAAAATTGGCTCCGGATGATTATCGCCGTAAAGCTGTAACCATCATGAATCCTTTAAGTGATGAATTTAAGACTATGCGTACCACTATGCTGCCCAGTATTTTAAAGACAGCTGCTTATAATCTGGCACGTCAAAATACGCAATTGTCTATTTTTGAAGTGGCCAGAGTATTCTTGCCCAAGGCTTTGCCTCTTACCGATTTCCCTGAAGAGAAAACCATGATGTGCGTGGCTTTAAGTGGCAGACGTAACAATCTGCAATGGAGCATGAGCAAGGATAACGTAGACTTCTATGATATGAAGGGTATCTTGGAAGGCCTTATGGAGGAGCTGCAAATTACTGATTATAAATTAGTACCTACCACTGAACCGTTCTTACATCCCGGTACCAGCTGCAATATTGAGCTGGAGGGCAAAGTCATCGGTTTCTTTGGCGGCTTGCATCCTGATGTGCAAAAGGCTTTTGCCCTGGATTCAGAAACTTATGTTTTGGAAATGGCAGTAGAGCCCTTGGAAGCCAAGGCTACCGTAGTACCTCACTATAAGCCTGTTCCGCAGTTCCCCAGCACTTCCCGTGATATTGCTGTAGTTGTTCCCAGAGAAGTTTCCTGCGAAGAACTGGAAGCTGTTATTCGCAAGTATGCCGGCAGGCACTTAACCGATATTAAACTATTTGATGTTTATACCGGCAAACAAGTGGCAGCAGGCAATAAATCCATGGCTTTTAACCTTACTTTCCAAGATAAGGAAAAGACTTTAAAGGATGAAGACATCGATGCTGTTATCAAGAAAGTAGTGGAACAGGTAGGAGATAGTTTTAAGGCAACATTGCGTGAATAAAAAACATCTTGCCATATAAATTGTTTTATGATAATATTAATTCGCTGTCGGGTAATCCCGATGGAGTCGGCCCAGTAGTTCAGTTGGTTTAGAATGCCGCCCTGTCACGGCGGAGATCGTCGGTTCGAGTCCGTCCTGGGTCGCCAAATTGCGGAAGTAGCTCAGTGGTAGAGCACAACCTTGCCAAGGTTGGGGGTCGCGAGTTCGAGCCTCGTTTTCCGCTCCACAGGAGTATAGTTCAATGGTAGAGCAACGGTCTCCAAAACCGTGGATCTGGGTTCAAATCCTAGTACTCCTGCCAATAAAAATTAAAGCCCACACCTTTCTAGGTGTGGGCTTTTTTTCTGTAAGAACGCTCATTTATTGGCGGATACTGCGTCATAACGGCGAAAGAGAGTTGTGGACATACGTAGGTTGTATAGTCCCCAACTCTCTTTCTTGTTATTCCTTGTCTCCACCAATTCTGAGCGTTCTTTGGTTTTTGTGTTTCGCTTTTGTTATTCCTAGTCTACACTCCTTCTGCGCGGTCTTTTGTTAGTAATTGTCTCCGCCAATTCTGAGCGTTCTTTGTGTTATGCATATTAAATAAAATTTTTCTTGACAATTCATACAATAGTAGTATAGTATTAATTAACAATTAAAAAATAAAATTAAATGCGATGATCAAACAAGTACATTGTACGAAGGCGCAAACAGAGACATGAGTCACCGGCTGAAAGCTCATGGACAAACCTGACACGATGGAATGCCTTTGAGAGCAGATTGGTTGAAACAAAAGTAGACCAACTCCGGATAGCTACCGTTAATAATTTGAGCTACAGTATATATTTGCGCTGTGAACAGAGTGGGACCACGGACCACCGTCTCTGTATGAGATGGTGGTCTATTTTTTATGAAAACGAGGGTTTAGGTAATGATTAAATTTGTGGATATCAGCAAAACTTTTACCGTAAAAAAACAAAAAGTTCAAGCCTTAAGTCATATTTCCCTAGAAATCAACAAAGGAGATATTTTTGGGGTGATAGGTTTTAGCGGAGCAGGAAAATCTACTTTGCTACGTATGGTAAATGCTTTGGAAAAACCTTCTACTGGGCAAGTCCTTGTTAATGGCGAAGACATTAACACCTTGAATATTACTAGATTAAGACAAGTGCGCAAACAAATTGGCATGATTTTTCAGCAGTTTAATTTATTGAATTCCAAAACTGTTTATGACAATGTGGCTATACCTTTGGTGCTTAACAAAATGGCTCCTGAAGAAATTCACAAAAGGGTATTGGAGCTTTTACAATTCGTAGAGCTTTCCGATAAGACAGCAGCTTTTCTCAACCAGCTCTCAGGTGGTCAGAAACAGAGAGTAGGCATTGCCCGGGCTCTTGCTACCAATCCTTCCATTCTTTTGTGCGATGAGGCCACCAGTGCCTTGGATCCTGAAACTACAGAAGCTATTTTAAAGTTGCTAGAGAAAATAAATAAAGAACTGAAGATTACTATTCTGGTTGTAACGCATGAAATACATGTTATTCAAAGATTGTGTAATAAAGTGGCAGTTATGGAAAAAGGAAAATTAGTGGAAACCGGTTCTGTCTTGGATGTATTTGGTAATCCACAGCAGGATATGACCAAACGCTTTGTCAGAACAGTAATTCCTGATACCATTCCACCCAGCATTGTAGCGGCACTGCATAAGGAAAAGAAGCCATTCAAGCTTTAAAAATACATTTTCTGGGAGAGAAAGCTAAGGATAATGTTCTTTATCATATCAATAGGTTTTTAGAAGTAGAAACTAGTGTCATGTTTGCTTCCGTGACAGAGTTGCAAAAAACCGTGCTAGGTATTTTTGTGATTCAAGTAATGGGAAAAGCAGAGGATTTTACCAAGGTAACCAATTATCTTGATGAACAACAATTACCTTGGGAGGAGGTGAGCATATGATTGATTTGGGGATCCCCATGAGCCAAGTAGTTTTGGCAGCGGAACAGACTATTTATATGGTAGCTATTTCTTTGGCAGCAGGTTCTGTTATAGCATTTATTTTTTCTGTAATTTTAGTGTTGACCAGACCTCATGGTATTTTGGAAAATCGATGTACGTATGCTGTATTTAATACCATTATCAATATCGTCCGCAGCATACCATTTATTATTCTCCTGGTTTTCATCCTGCCGGTGACTAAAGCCATAGTTGGCACCAGGATAGGCACAACTGCAGCCTTTGGTACCCTTGATTGTGTTTATTGCACCCTATTTGACCAGACTTTTTGAAAATTCCATTTTGGAAGTGGATAAAGGCATTGTGGAAGCTGCTCAAGCCATGGGTGCTTCTTACTGGGAAATTGTCCGATATTTTCTTTTGCCGGAAGCTAAGGGCTCTTTAATTCTTTCTGTTACTACCGGAACTATTGGACTTATTGGGGCAACAGCCATGGCAGGAGCAATAGGCGCAGGAGGCGTAGGAGATTTGGCTCTGACCTATGGTTATGAAAGACTGAATTTTCCCTTGATGTTGTTTACGGTTATTGTTTTGATTGTTTTTGTACAAGCCATCCAATCGATTGGCAATCATTATTCCGCTAAATTGCGGAATCATTAAAAGGAAGAGGGTTATGATTATGAAAAAATTGGCAAAAATTAGGAAGTTTGCTTTTAACACTAGTATTAGGAGCTGCTTTGTTCACTGGGTGTGGTAATACTCAAACTCAAAAAGCATCGGCAAAAAGCACAGCAGAACAAGGTACAGATAAAAAGAACTTAACATACAGCAAGTCTCAGGGGCCTTATTCTGACCTGTTTGAAAAAGGTGTTAAGCCAATCTTGGAGAAACAAGGCTATAAAATTACCGGTAAGGATATGTCAGATTTGCTGCAAGCTGAAATTGCCTTAAATGAAGGTGAAGTTGATTTTAACGTAGAACAACATACTGCGTACATGAAGAGTTTTAATGAAAAGCAAAAAGGTCACTTAGCAGCTATTACACCTATACCTACTGTACCGGCAGGTATTTTCCCAGGCTCTAAGAGTAAGCTTGACCAAATTCATGATGGTGCAACTATTGCAGTGCCTAATGATGCTGCTAACACAGCTAGAGCCTATGCCCTTTTGCAAAAAGCAGGCTGGATTAAATTAAATCCTAAGAAAGATTTATCCACTGTAACGCAACAGGATATTATAGAAAATCCTCATCATCTTAAATTTACGGAAATGAAATCTTTAAACATTCCTGCAGTTCGGTCTGATTTTGATTTTATAGTTATTACCGGTGCAATTATCTGGAATGCTAAGATTGATCCTGCTACGGCTTTGCTTAAGGAAGATATTTTGCCTCATTTACTTTTACAAGTAGTGGTACAAGATAAAAATAAAGATACCAAATGGGCTAAGGATATTGTGGCAGCATATCATTCCAAGGAGTTTGCTGATTACATGAAGGAGAATAATAAGGGGTTGTGGTTTGTTCCAACCAAATAAAGAAAGACCGCGCATTTAGGAGCGTATACGTTGTCATAACTGCAAGCGGGAGCTGCGGACATACGATTTTTGTATAGTCCTCAACTCCCGCTTTTGTTTGTAGATTTTGCTTAAGCGATGGATTTCGGGAACGAAGTGGACGAAATCAATAAACCACCGGCTATGCCGGTGAGATTGAACAGCTTATAGCGAAAAAAACCTCCCATGTTAAAATGATGATGGTCCGTCAAAACCACATCGAATAACAAGGGAGGCATCCAATTGGATAGTCAAAGTTTATCACACACATATTGGAACTGCAAATACCATATTGTTTTTACACCTAAGTACAGGAGGCGGGAGATATATGGAAGCCTGAGGGTAGATATCGGCAAAATACTGCGTATGTTATGCCAACGGAAAGAAGTAGAGATAATAGAAGCAGAATGCTGTATTGACCACGTACATATGCTAGTCAAGATTCCACCCAAGTACAGCGTATCACAAATAATGGGATTTCTGAAAGGCAAAAGCTCACTTATAATCTTCGACCGACATGCCAATTTAAAATATAAATATGGCAACAGGCACTTCTGGTGCAGGGGATACTATGTAGATACAGTTGGCAAAAACAGCAAACGGATTGAAGAGTATGTCAGGAATCAGTTGCAAGAAGATATCACAGAAGACAGTATAAATTCTAAAGAATATGTTGATCCGTTTGCCAAAGGATTAGAAACCAAGAAATAAAAAAGGCCCGTGAGGGCCTAGTTGAAAAAGTGGTGCAAATGACGGATTTTAATTCGGCACGGCTTAAGCCGTGGCCGGTAAGAGCCCCTTCTAGGGGCGGCCCAAACCGCCGGTTCTACCGGCGGTTATGATTATTCCTAGTCTACACTCCTTCTGCGCGGTCTTTTACTTAGTAATTGTCTCCACCAATTCTGAGCGTTCTTTGGGTTGTGTGAAAGAGAGGAAAAAGCAGTTTGTTTGCCTAAGGGTGCCTTGCCGAGGACCGGCCAGAAATAAGTTCTGTCCGTAAAGCCGGCCGCATGGCACCAGCACCCGTGGCAACAAACTGCTTTAGTGCCGTTAAGGGACTTGCCAAAAGTCAAAAAGTCAAATATAATAGTAAGTGACGTTAGGAGGGACCATTTATGCAGAACGTTGCAGATGTTATAGAGAAATTTATTATTGGCGAATTATTTGAAGATGAAAGGATTCCGTGGATGTACAGAGAAGGGAATTAGCTCAACAGCTTTCTTGTGCGCCGTCCCAGATTACCTATACGCTGACCACTCGTTTTACGCCGGAAAGAGGCTACGAAGTAGTTTCTAAACGTGGCAATGGCGGCTTTATCAGGATTATCAGGCTGCATACCATACCTGTGGAGCAGGAAGCTTTGCCGGAAGGCATGAGCGCAGAAGAGATGGTGGAAGCCTTGTTGGCTCATAAAATGATTACTGCCAGAGAAGCCAGACTAATGAATTACAACTTGGAGATTTTGGGAGATCATGTGACACCAAAAGATAAGTGTGCCATAGTCCGTAAGGCCTATGAACATATAAGTGAGGGTGAATAAGGTGGCAAAAACTAAAACGCAGTTCGTTTGTCAAAATTGCGGTTACACCTCTGCCAAATGGTTGGGCAAGTGTCCGGAATGTGGCACCTGGGACTCCCTGGTAGAAGAAACTATAGCTACAGAAAAAAACCGTTCTTTTTTACAGACAGATACTAAGGTACAGCCGACCACCATCAGTAAGGTGGCCAAGGCGCCGGTAAAGCGTCTGCCCACCGGCATCGGTGAATTTGATAGAGTACTGGGCGGTGGCATTGTGCCAGGTTCTTTGATTTTATTAGGCGGCGAGCCAGGTATTGGTAAATCTACCATTGCCTTGGATGTGGGCATGAAAATAGCCGGCGGTGGTTCTAAGGTACTTTATGTCTCCGGCGAAGAATCAGAAGCACAGACAGCCATGCGGGCAGAACGCTTAGGCAAGGCTTCAGATAATTTATTGATCATGACGGCTACGGACTTGGCGGCTATTCTGGTGCAAGCTGAAAATGTCAAACCACAGCTTTTGGTCATAGATTCCATTCAGACCATGTACAATGCTGAGCTGGAAACAGCAGCAGGCAGTGTGGGCCAGGTAAGAGAATGTACCGCTAAGCTCCTAAGATTTGCCAAGGAAACAGGTATTTCTGTTATTATCATTGGTCACGTTACCAAGGAAGGTAATATTGCCGGGCCAAGATTACTGGAGCACATGGTGGATGTGGTGCTGCAGTTTGAAGGAGAAAGATACTATGCTTTTCGGGTGCTGAGAGCCCTTAAGAATCGTTTTGGCTCTACTAATGAAAGCGGTATTTTCTCTATGGAAGAAGATGGCTTAAAAGAAATTCTCAATCCTTCCGGATTATTTCTGGAAGAAAAGGATGATATTGTTTCCGGGTCAGTTATTACTGCTGCCATGGAAGGTAACAGGCCTATTCTGGCAGAAATCCAAGGCCTGGTAGCCAGAACACCTTATGGCATGCCCAGAAGGACAGCTGTAGGTATAGATTTTAATAGGGTAAATATGCTACTGGCTGTTATGGAAAAGCGCTTAAAGCTGGATTTTGGAGCTTTGGATGCCTATGTTTGTGCTGTAGGAGGCATGAAACTAAAAGAACCGGCTGTAGATCTGGCCATTATTGCTGCTTTGTATTCAAGCTTAAGGGATAAACCTATTTCCAGAGGTGTCATGGTGCTGGGAGAAGTGGGCCTTACCGGCGAACTGCGGCGGGTAGCTTCTGCCCAAAGAGCTATTAAAGAGGCGGAAAAATTAGGCTTTAAGAAATTCATTGTGCCTTGGGGGAGCTGCAATAGTACCAGAGGACTTCCTGCTGGAGTTGAGCAGGTTAAAAACGGTGGGAGAAGCCCTAAATTTGTTGTTTAAATAAAAAATAAAATTTTGTATTGACAGCATATAGTGATAATGTTACAATAAATGTTTTTGACACGCCCGCTTTTTTATGCTAAAATGTTAGCAGGTGATTTTTCGGCTAATAAGATATCAGTCTTTAGCATAAGATGTAACGGAGGAAATGGGCATGTTTGCAGTTGGCGACAAAGTAGTGTATCCCATGCATGGAGCTGCGATAATTAAAGATGTGGAAAAGCGTAAGCTGGATGGGGCAGATACCAACTACTTTATCCTAGAAATGCTTTCCAGCGATATGAAAGTCATGATCCCTGCCAATAATCTGGAACGGGTGGGAGTCAGACATATTGTAGCTAAAAGTATGCTCACTAAGGTAGAGAAGGTACTGAAAGACCGTCCTGTTAATCACATGAAGGAAATTACCTGGAACAGACGGTTTAATATTTATGTGGATAAGCTAAAAACCGGGGATATTTTGGAAGTGGCTGATGTGGTAAGAACATTGGCTGTGCAGGAAGAGGACAAAAAGTTGTCCACCGGAGAGCGCCGACTCCTCAATACCGCCAAGCAGATTCTTCTCAGTGAAGTAATGCTGGTGAAAAAAGGTACTATGGAGAAAGTTGAGGATTGGCTTACAAAATTCTTTAAAATTCAGGGAAAATAGGGAAAAATGAGATACAATTAGGAAAGTATTTCATTTTTCCCTATATTTATGCCTCAAATTATAGTAAAATAATATAATAGGGTAAAAAGGAGGTGAAAACATGTTAAGAAAAGTAATGAAGTCACTTACGGTGTTTGTTTTTGCCATTGTGGGATTTTATTGGCAGAAGGCGTTGCTGTACCGCTTATTGATTATGCCAACGCCAAAGGTATAGTAGGAGGATTTATCAGCTCAACTGTATTAAATGTGCTTATTGATATAGGAGGCGCGCTATTCTTCGGCTTTATAGGAATATTGCTAGGACCTATCCTGGTAGATTTTATCATGAAGGCCATAGAAATGATTTCCGCAAAATTAACCAAGCTGCCTACTGTAGATATTTTTATCATGGCCTTGGGAGTAATTATTGGCTTGATAGTAGCAACTCTTTTGGGCACAGCCTTTTCCAAGCTTCCCATCGTGGGACCATACATAACCTTGATCTTAAGCGTTATTGGCGCTGTTGTAGGTGCTAATGTAGCTGTAAATAAGAGCGATGAAATTATTTCGTTATTTTCCAGACTGAAAGTTGTTAGACCTTCTTCCGAAGGTACTAAAAAAGCTGTCAGTCGCGTCGATTCCAGCAATTATAAGATGCTTGATACTAGCGTTCTTATTGATGGCCGCATCGTTGATGTTATTAAGACAGGGTTCATGGAAGGAACAATCGTCATTCCCCACTTTGTTCTGGAAGAGTTGCAGAAGATTGCAGATTCTGCTGATACTCTGAAAAGGAACAGAGGTAGGAGAGGATTGGACATTGTGAAAGCTATCCAAGCCAACAAGCTGGTGAAGGTAGAAATAAGCGATGTAGACTATGACGATATCACAGAAGTAGATACTAAGCTCCTGCGCTTGGCCAAAGAACGAGGCGGGGTAGTAGCTACCAATGATTTCAATTTGAGCAAGGTGGCTGATATTCAAGGCGTTCGCATCTTGAACATCAATGATTTAGCCAATGCTTTGAAACAGGCAGTGCTGCCTGGTGAAGAAATGCAAATTTTCCTGGCCAAGGAAGGCAAGGAACCCGGGCAGGCCATTGGTTATTTGGACGATGGCACTATGATTGTTGTAGAAAGCGGTAAGCGATCTGTGAATTTCACGGTACCGGTTATCGTTACTTCCGTGTTGCAAACTTCAGCAGGAAGAATGATTTTCGCAAAGCTAAAATAAGCAGGGTGAATATATGGACAAGCTTATAGTAATCGTAGCGGCGGCAGGACAAGGTAAACGAATGGGCCTTGGCAAGAACAAGGTTTTTGTTTCTTTGGGTGCCACGCCCCTTATTATAAAAAATTTAACAAATCTAGCTGCCGTAGAGAACCTAAGCAAGGTTCTTGTTGTAGTAGGTAGCGGTGAAGAAGAAACCATGGCGGGGCTGCTTAAACAATACAGTCCCCGCTATTTCCCTGACCTTGACTGGCAGGTTGTAACCGGTGGCAAAGAAAGGCAAGATTCCGTACAAAATGCTTTGGCACAAATTACAGAACAGACCGGCTGGGTAGCAGTTCATGATGGGGCAAGGCCCTTTGCTGATGCTGCCATGTTTGCCAGAGTCTGGGGAGCTGCTAAGGCTACGGGAGCTGCTATTGCAGCTGTGCCTTGTAAGGATACCATTAAGATTGTAAATAGTGAGGAGCAGGTAACAGCCACTCCGGTTCGCTCAGAACTAAGAGCTGTGCAAACTCCACAGATCTTTCGCTTAGATATTTTGCGTAAGGCCTATGAGGAATTGACTAAACATCCTGAGCCGGTAACAGATGATGCTACCCTGGTAGAGAAACTAGGCGTTAAGGTACAGATAGCCATGGGTTCTTACAGTAATATTAAAATTACCACTCCCGAGGATCTGATGAAAGTTAAGGAGACTAAAATGCAAATAGGCAGTGGCTTTGACGTACATTGTTTAGTACCTGGCAGAAAAGCTTATTCTTTGTGGTGTGACCATTCCTTACGAAAAAGGCTTGGAGGGACATTCCGATGCTGATGTAGCTGTCCATGCCTTGATGGATGCCATGCTGGGCGCAGCAGGACTGGGGGATATTGGCAAATTCTTTCCTGATAACGATCCTGCGTATCTTAACGCTGATAGCATGAAGTTGCTGGCTGAAGTAATCAGGGTGTTAAAGGAAAAAGGCTGGCAGGTAAATAACGTAGATGTTACTGTAATTGCCCAGGCGCCTAAGCTGGCACCTTACAGAGTAACCATGAAAGATAATTTGATGAAGGCATTGAACTTGCCTGAAGATGCGGTGAATGTGAAAGCTACCACCACGGAAAAGCTTGGCTTTACCGGACGGGGCGAGGGCATTGCAGCAGAAGCAGTCGCAAGTTTAAATAAAGTGAATTAAAAATTCTTGGAGGCGTGACCATGGAAAAGGAAATAAGAGTAAGATTTGCACCAAGTCCCACCGGACCCTTTCACATCGGAGGAGCTCGTAGTGCGTTGTTCAATTGGCTGTTAGCTCGTAAATTAAACGGCAAGTTAGTTCTGCGCATTGAGGATACAGATAGAGACAGATCTAAACCTGAATTTGAAGAAAACATCAAGGCTGCTTTGCGGTGGCTTGGTATTATGTGGGATGAGGGTGTTGATGTTAACGGACCCTTTGGCCCTTATAGACAAATGGAAAGATTGGATATTTATAAAAAATATACCGATCAGTTATTAGCAGAAGGCAAAGCCTATTATTGCTATTGCACTCCTGAGGAGCTGGAAGCAGAAAGAGAAGCTTTAACTGCCAAAGGCATGATGCCTCGTTACATGGGCAAATGCAGAAACTTAACTCCTGAACAAAAGGCTAAGTACGAAGCAGAGGGCAGAAAGCCTACAATTCGTTTCCGTGTACCGGAAGGCGTAGATTTAACCTTTAAGGATTTGGTACGTGGAGAAGTACATTTTGATTCTGATGGCATCGGCGACTTCGTTATTGTTCAAAGCTGACGGATGGTATTCCTACCTACAACTATGCTGTAGTAATTGATGATTCCCTGATGCATATTACTCATGTAATTCGCTGCTGAGGAGCATTTGTCCAATACTCCTAGACAATTATTAGTGTATGATGCTCTAGGCTTTTGAACGTCCTGAGTTTGGTCATATTTCTTTAATCCTGGGTAAGGATAAAAAGAAAATGAGTAAGCGCCATGGTGCTACTTCTGTAGATCAATACAGACAGCTTGGTTATTTGCCACATGCTTTGGTTAATTTCCTGGCTCTCTTAGGCTGGGCTCCTACTGATGAAAAAGAACTGTTCACTACGGAAGAATTGATTAAAGCCTTTAACATGGATCACGTAGCTAAGAATCCTGCTGTATTTGATATTGAAAAACTAAACTGGATCAATGCTCAGTATATGAGACAGTTAAGCGATGATGATTATATTGCCATGGCTATTCCGCATATGAAAGAAGTCGGCTATATGACCGGAGCAGAAACCGGAGAGAAGCTGGAGTGGCTCAAGAAAGTCATCCTTACTGCTAAGACACAGGCTGAGTATGGTGCTCAAATTCCTACTCATACAGCATTTTATTTTAGCGATGATTTTGACTTTGAAACAGAAGAAGCTAAGGCTGTTCTTGCCGAAGAAACAGTACCTTTGGTCATGAACGAATTCTTAACACAGCTAGCTGCTGCCGATATTGTGGATGGACCTAGTGTAAAGGCTATCTTCAAGGGTATTCAAAAGGGCAACAAGCTTAAAGGCCAACAGGTTTATATGCCTGTACGTGTAGCATTGACAGGTAATCAACACGGACCTGAGCTGGTAGAAATGATTCCTCTGCTGGGCAAGGAACGTACTAAAAAGAGAATTATGGCTAGTCTCACCAAGGCTGGTATAAATTTGGAGGGAAAATAAGATGACTATCAAGGTATACAATACCTTAACTAAGAAAAAAGAAGACTTTGTTCCTATTCAGGAAGGCAAAGTAGGCATCTATGTCTGCGGTGTTACTCCTTATAATCACCCTCACATTGGTAATGCCAGACCTTTCGTGGTATGGGATGTTATCAAAAGATTTTTGGAACATGAAGGCTACGATGTGACTCATGTCCAAAACTTTACCGATGTGGATGATAAAATCATCAACAAAGCTAACGAAGAAAAAGTTACCTGGGATGTTATTTGCAATCGTTACATTGACGCTTATTTTGAAGTAATGGATAAGCTTAATGTTAAACGTGCCCACATTTATCCTCGAGTTTCTGAACATATCCCTGATATCATTCAAACCGTACAAACCTTAATCGACAATGGTTATGGCTATGTAGTAGATGGTGATGTTTATTACAGGGTAGAGAAGTTTAAACATTACGGTGAATTATCAGGCCGTAATCTTGAAGACATGCAAGCCGGTGCCAGAGTTGATGTAGATGAGCGCAAAGAAAATCCTATGGATTTTGCTTTGTGGAAGGCTGCTAAACCTGGTGAACCTTCCTGGGATAGTCCCTGGGGCAAAGGTCGTCCGGGCTGGCATATTGAATGCTCTACCATGAGCATGAAGTATTTGGGCAAGACCTTTGATTTTCATGGCGGCGGCAGTGATTTAATATTCCCGCACCATGAAAATGAAATAGCACAATCCGAAGGCTGCAGTGGTTGCCATCCTTTCGTGCACTATTGGGTGCACAACGGTTTCATTACCGTTAACGAAGAGAAGATGAGCAAGTCTCTAGGCAATTTCTTTACTGTGCTAGATATTCTGAAACAATTTGAACCGGAAGTAGTGCGTTTCTTTATTTTAAATACTCACTACAGAAGCCCCTTGGATTTTAGTGATGATAGATTAAAAGAAGCTAAGAAAAACCTGGAGCGTCTAACTACTGCTAAAGCTAACTTAAGCGAGTTAAGCAAGATTATTTCTGTTGGACCTACCAAGGAAAGTCTGGAGAAGCGTGCAGCTGTAGCGAAGATTCGCGAAGACTTCATGGATGCTATGCGTGATGACTTCAATACTGCTTTGGCAATTAGCTATATCTTCGCTCTGGCTAAAGAAATTAATATTTACCAACAAGCAGTTGCTGCCGGTACTACTAAACCGGATGGCAAGTTGGTAGACCAAATGAACAAGGTATTTACAGAACTGACCGGCATTATCGGTATCTTAGAAGACAAGGGTGCAGCTGCTCCTGCTACTGCAGAAGAAGTTGACGAAACCAAAGCTATTGAGGCTAAGATTGCTGAGCGTCAGGAAGCTAGAAAAAATAAAGATTATGCTAAGGCTGATGCTATCCGTAAGGAATTGGCAGACAAGGGCATTATTTTGGAGGACACCCCGCAAGGAATACGGTGGAAAAAACAGTGAAATTTGAGCAATATCAAGCTATCAAAGCACATGCCTTAGAGCTGTGCGGACAAGGCAAGGAATTAGAAGATCCTAAAACTTTAAATCCTATTCTTCTGGCTTATATAGGAGACGTGGTTTTCTCTCTCTATGTGAGAATGAGGCTATTGCCTACCAGTGGCCAGGTTAGGGTAATTCATGACCTGGATGCCAAAATAGTTTCAGCTAAAATGCAGTCCATTGCCATGGATGCCTTGGAGGAAAAGCTTACTCCTGAAGAACTGGCAGTAGCTAGGCGAGGTCGCAACACCAAGTCTCAGGTGCCTAAAAGCGCTACTGTCCGGGAATACAGACAAGGTACTGCTTTTGAAGCTTTAGTTGGTTATTTGTTTTTAATGGAACAAACTAAACGGGTGGAGGAGATTATGGATTTTTCCTTTGACCTGATAACGGCTAATATGAAAAGAGGTAAAAACAAATGATGAACGTAAAATTATTAAGGTATACACCGGAACCTGATAAAACCGTAGCTATGAGTGCCAGACTTTGCTATTCTCCTATTGGTGCAGCTGAGCTGGAAGATAAGCTAAGCGATGAGCAGATTGCTAAGCTAGTAAAGCAACTGGCTAGGATGGGACATGTTTCTACTTTTGAGCATGTTACCTTTACCTTCGCTGTTGAAGGCATATCCCGGGTTTGCACTCACCAATTAGTACGTCATCGTATTGCATCTTACTCTCAACAATCGCAACGTTATGTTAAGGAGCATGATTTTGAGACTATTACGCCTCCCAGCATTGCCGCTAATCCTGCTGCCAAAGCAAAGTTTGATGCTTTGTGCAAGGAGATTCAGGATGCTTACAATGAGTGGACAGATGCAGGAATCTTGGCAGAGGATGCTCGTTATATTTTGCCTAATGCTGCTGAAACTAAAATTGTAGTTACCATGAATGCCAGAAGCCTATTGCACTTCTTTGAACTTAGATGCTGTAACAGAGCACAATGGGAAATTAGGGAAATGGCTAACAAGATGAGAGAGGAAGTCAAGAAAGTAGCTCCTATCATATTCATGAATGCCGGACCTACCTGCGAAACTTCCAGAACCTGTCACGAAGGCAAGATGAGTTGTGGCAAGCTGGCTGCGCTTTTAAAAGCTGATGCAGAAAAGAATAAATAAGAAGAAACAACACAATTTCAAATAAAAATAAGTTGACACTATGTAAATACATCTATTATTATGATACTAAGATGATGATAATTTCTATCCGTTGCCGACTCTGGTTTATGCTTGAGGGAGTCCTGGTACGCTAGAAGGCTTAGTGGCTTTATGCGATTTAAATTTAGGCTCTCTTTGGCTTAGATACCTTGCTGTTTGTAAGGTGTCTAATCAGAGAGAGCTTTTTTGTTGTAATTGCTTGTATAACGTTGTTACTTGTTTTGAAATAGTAGTTGAAAATCTTAGCTTTAAGAAAGGCAATTCTTATGATTACAAATACATATATACAAACGCACATTGAAGAAACTAAAGAATTGTTAAAAAGGAGAAAAATAAATATAGATGTAAATGAATTCGTTAGCATTTGCCAAAAATATGGTACAAAGTTAAAATGTTAGATGATTTACGGCATAGGCAAAAGGGTATACAAGATATTGCTAAAGCAAAACTAAATAAGGAAGAGATAAGGGAAATTAAAGTAGAAGTTAATGAGTTGTTCGAAAAAAAGAAAAAATATTTCAATGTTTACCCAATAATCTAGCTGAAGATACACCGGAAGGAAACAGCGATAAGGAAAATCAAGAATTACGCAAAGTTGGGTTATTGCCAGAATTCTCTTTTACACCAAAAACACATGACAACATAGGATCATTATTAGGAATTCTAGACTTAAAAAGGGGTGCGAAGACTTCGGGTAATGGATTCTATTATTGGCTAGGTGATGGGGCAATATTAGTAAATGCCTTGTATAGATTTGCACAGGATATGTTGATAACAAAACATTTTGAGTTGGTTCTACCACCAGTTTTTGCGAAAGAGAAGACATTTTATGGTACAGGGTATTTTCCGTTTGCTGTAAAAGAAAATTATAAAATAGAAGGCAAGGATTTATATCCAATAGGAACATCAGAACAAACTCTTGTTGCATTACATGATAATGAAATATTGCAATCAGAAGACTTGCCACGTTGTTATACAGCTTATACGCCATGCTTTAGGATAGAGTCTGGCTCAGCAGGGAAAAAAACACGAGGTGCTTTTCGCGTACATCAATTCCATAAAATTGAACAAATCATTTTTTGTGAGCCAAAAGATTCTGAGAGATGGCATCAAAAGTGCTTGGAAAACTGCGAAGAATTGATGGCAAAGCTTTGTATACCATATAGAGTTGTTCGGGTATGCGTGGGGGATATGGGAGCACCTGGATATAAGAAATATGATGTGGAGGCTTGGTTCCCAGGGTATGGTGAATACAGAGAAACACATTCTGATACTAATTTGACAGATTTTCAAGCATATAGGTTTAATATTAAATACCAAAATAACGATGGTAAAAAGGCATATCTGCATACAATTTCCTCAACCATGGCCACAGACAGAATAGTATTGGCTATATTAGAGAACTTTCAACAAGAAGATGGAAGTGTACTAATCCCAGAAGTATTGTGGCCATATACATATGGTAAAAAAGTAGTGAAAAAAGAACAATGAAAAGTTAAGACAGGAATCAACATATTAGCTAACTATCTTTCAACATAAAAAAACAGTCGGGAAAAATTCCCGACTGTTTTTATTGCCAAGCTGCTGTGCAAACAGCTCGTAAGGCTTTAGGTAGTTCTTCTGTTAAGCTTTTGATGTTGACACGTTCTGTTTTTTGATGTAAGTCCTTGCCCCAGGGTCCTAGCAAGAGAAATGGTATCTGCAATTTTCCCAAAGCATCCTGTGCAAAGCTATAGGTATCGCCCCACAAGGGAGTATTGACACTGTAGCTATGATGATCAGCTTTAATGGTGTTACCCAAATAACTGCAATCTGAAACGCCTAAGAAAAATTCTTCGTAGGTCACCGGCTGGCAAGCAGATAAAGCTGCTAAAATATTTTTGTAATATTTTTTCCCCATCAGCTTGCTGTTAGTTGGCGGATAGTAGGGAGGCGCAAAAGCCAGCAGAGCCAAAGGCTCTGTTTCACCGCTAAAATCTAGGGCAGCAGTTAAGTAACGTAAGGTGGCTTCCGGATAGCTGAGGCTTTCTTGGACAAGGGCGGTAGTTAGTTGCTGATTAATGTTCTTTTGCCAAGCGGCAAAGCCAGCTTTCTTTTGCAGCTTTTCCACAAAATCACTATAAGTATATATGGGCAGATTGGTAGCAGCCGGCTGCCTCTTGCTGTAGGATTTAACAGCAGCGGAAAGCTTCTTTTTGAATAGACTTAAAACATCGTCAGGACTGTTTTGAAAAGTCTGCACAGAACAATAACCTGCACTTCTTAGTGGCAGGGAAAAATCATAGTTGTCTTTTCTGTCTCGTACCCGTAACCAAGCAAAGGGAGTGGTGTGTTCTCCTTTGTATTTTTCACGAAGAGTATTCTTACCTTCGGTAGCAGCTACTAAGTAAGACAAAAGACCGATAGGATTTACGCCGGTACGATAGCTGCCCAGGTGTACGCTTTTACCTTGTACAACTATGGTAGTTAAAAGTTTTCCTACGCTGCCTATGGGCACAATCTGCTTGTCATTTTTGCGGTCATTAGGTTCGCTATTAATAGCTAAACGGTAGTCTAAATTTTTCTGTTGGCGGAACTTTTCTAAAAAGCCAAGAGCTTCTCTCATTCCTGCTGAGAAGGATTCTTCATCAGCTACGGACAAAAATAGCAAACTACCTTTGGCTGGATTTTTGGCATATTCTGCTAAAAGAACTAGTTGAGCAGCCATGCCGCCCTTCATGTCACAGCTGCCGCGACCGCCTACCCATTGCCCACTTTGCATATCCCTGCCGCACGGCGAGTCTTCTTTGCTGAGCAGTGCAGTTATCTTGGTCATGTCATAAGCATAAGGCTGCAAGGGATCGTAACAGTTTACATCAACCACATCGTGGTGATTCATCAGGATGACAGTCTTATGTGTAATGCCTTCCACAAGGCCGTAAACAACGCTACGCTGGCAAGAATCGCTTTTGATAGGTATTTGTCCATAGTTAGCAGGATGGGCCTTAAAATAAGGAATTTTAGCTAAATAGTCCAACAAAAAGGCCTCTACCTTTTGTTCCTGTTTGGAACCGGTGGTAGAGGGGATGGCAATCAATCTTTTTAGTAGGGCTAAAGTTTTATCTTCCATAGTGTTGGCACCTGTTTCTTAAATCTCATGGCTGGCAGTGGCAATTTTCTCTAAGGTATTGTTTAGATTTTTTTCCAGCTTTTCCTGTAGCTGAGTTAAATTGGTAGCGTCATATTGCTTAGTAGCGTGAAATACACCGGCAATTCTGGCTTCACCATAAAAGTCATTGCGTAATCTATTGTAATAAATTACAAACTGATCATTTTTAGCAAAATCTGTATAGTCTACGAGAATAATGGAGCCGTTTAAGTGCTCAATGGCATGACTAGGTTTAATGTAGAGCTGAAAACTGCCTATTTTAGGCGGCAAGCTGTTGCCATATTGCCAGGTCAAAATGTGTTGGTCGGCTACCATTTCTCCAAGATTAACATCTTCGGGATGCTCCATTTGATGGAGAATTTGGGGCAAATTGGCTGTAACCTTAGCAGCAAAAAGGTCCTTTTCCCTAAAAATATAGCTGATGTCCCGATAGGTGTTTAGGCCCATGGTACGAATCAAAATGTAATCGGAGGTTTCAAAGGTATAAATAATATCTACTTTGGCGTTTATGGTAGGGGCACTATAGGTACAAATTGTTAAGATGTTTCCAGCGATAGTGCCGTCCAGTTTCTTCGAAAAAAGCGTCAATTTTATCCGGCAAAGCCTTGATAAAATCCCAGTGTTTCGTTTTTTCCAGCATTTCTTTCTTTATTTCTTCCAGGGATGGTTTACCCATATTTTCACCTCATAAAATGCATTATACCCTACCATTATAAACGATTTGGCAGTTTTTTAAAACACGTCCTCAAAAACATGTTTCCAGAGTCAGGCAGGGCCTAGAATTTATAACTAAAGATTTTAGCTTGACACGACACACAATTTACCATATAATAATGAAAGTCGGCACTTAAGTGTGTTGGCACGGCCCAGTAGTTCAGTTGGTTAGAATGCCGCCCTGTCACGGCGGAGATCGTCGGTTCGAGTCCGTCCTGGGTCGCCAAATGCCTCGGTAGCTCAGTTGGTAGAGCAAGGGACTGAAAATCCCTGTGTCAGCAGTTCGATTCTGCTCTGAGGCACCATTTTTATGCGGAAATAGCTCAGTGGTAGAGCACAACCTTGCCAAGGTTGGGGTCGCGAGTTCGAGTCTCGTTTTCCGCTCCATTTGTTTATAGCCGGCTGTCAGGGCTGTAAAGGGAATGGCGACATAGCCAAGTGGTAAGGCACGGGTCTGCAAAACCCTTATCCTCGGTTCGACTCCGAGTGTCGCCTCCAATTATGCCGAGGTGGCGGAATTGGCAGACGCAAGGGACTTAAAATCCCTCGGGGAGAAATCTCCGTACCGGTTCAAGTCCGGTCCCCGGCACCATCTCAGACACAACCGATACCCGAAGAGATAATGCTATTTCTTTAGGATAAACGGTCATTTGTCTAACTGTAGTTTCAAGGAAGGCTCTCATTGACTGAGGGTCTTTTTTGATTTTACAGTATTTATAAAATTATTTATTCTTTCAAGTACAGCTTCTTCCGTAATGGGAGAAGCTTTTTCTTTTTGCTCCTCCTCCAAAATTCGTTTCTGAACGCTTAAAATTTTGTCCTTAACAGTTCGTATATGTTCCATGTCAAACTCGTCCATCTGCCCATTTTCTAAAGCTACGTACAGGTTATTTAATCTTCCTTTAAGTAATTTTTCTTCCCTTTTGGCAGTCTTTATAATTTCAGAGTTTGCTTTTGGAACATGCTCTTGTAAAAACATAAATCGTTTTATAAGGCCCGAATTAGTTCCGGTTGTAAATATATCATGTGATAAATAATCAAAGACAGCTTTTTCTAGCTTTTTTTTAGGCAAATAGTGTGATGAGCACTTATGTCCACGTTCTTTTCCAGAACAGGAGTAATATTGATATTTCTTGCCTTTTTTGGTTAAGGTGTGCCCTGTAATAGCACATCCACAAATACCACAGCGCAAATAACCACTAAGAATATAATCGCTATCATTTTCTATTCTGCTAACTTTAACTCTCTTGCTTAGTTTATCCTGCGCTTTCATAAATTCCATTTCTGATATTATAGCCGGGATAGCATTTTTTATTTCTATGTAATCTTCAGGCTTTTCTTTTATATGAGAATTTCTCTTTTTATTTATGTTCTTAGGAACAGAGTTAAAGGTATACGTTCCCATGTATTTAGGGTTGGTAATAATTTCATATAGAGAGTTCTTTCCGAACTCTTTACCTCTACGAGTTAGGAACTTCCTATCGTTAAGAGCTGAAATAATAGTTCCGTAGCTGTGGTTAGAATTGAACATTGAAAATATAAGCCTAATAGCAGGAGCTTCCATTTCGTTTATTATATAGTGCTTATCTTGAGTTATTGAATAGCCAAAAGGAGGAACACCGCCGTTAAACTGTGCTTTATATGCGTTCTCGTTCATGCCCTTTTTTGTTTCTTTTGCTAGGTTACGACTATAAAAAGCTGATATTCCAACGATACTATTTTCTAAGAACTGTCCTTCCGGAGTAGTAGTATCAATATTCTGCCCTGAATACTCTTGACGTATTCCAAGAGCTTCTAACTCTTTTTTTGTTTCGTAGTAATCATATTCGTTCCGCGCGTTACGATCTATTTTGTGAAACACAGCGACGTCAAAAGGTGTTTTTAGCGTCCTCTTTCATTCTGTTATAGGCAAAACGATTTATTGTAAATTTCCCTGATATTGCTTTGTCTATATATTCATTTATAACAGTGTAGCCGTGCTCTTTACAATGTGCACGGCAAGCTCTTAACTGTGCGTCTATGCTTTCTTCTCGCTGTAAATTGCTTGAATATCTTGCGTAAATAACTGCTCTAATCATAGTTTTCCTCTTTAATAATTTGTCTGATAGGTGTTCAACGTCAGCATGCCCACAGGAACAATAGAAATGCCCATCGTTGTAATAATCGGTGAGGTATTCACTTAATTGGAACCTTTGGCAACCACAGCTAACCCAATGATTACATTTACCATGTGGAATATTAGCGGCATAAGAGATACCACATACCATTAAAACTACAATTATTAATAAAGCAAAAAGTTTTTTCATATTTATCCCTTCTTAACATGTTTTAAATATTCTATCTCATCCACATTGCACTCTCCTAAATCGTCGTCCTTAATGTGGCCTTGTTCATGCAATAGAGTTTTCATGTTAGCTTCTTGTGTCAATCTTGAATTTAGAAAAATAATAACTTCTCCGTCCACATCTTCCTTGACAAAACCTCTAACATCGGTTGGCAATTGACACATAACGATCCTACTCATTCTTTTCGCCTTCTTCTTTCGCCTTTTGATAATCAATAAATTTTTTTATTTCTTCAATACTTTCAGGTTTTAAACCTCTTGCAGCGTCAAACAAGACACGATATTGCGGGTTGTCGTGAATATCTTGTGCCATTTTAGCTGTTTCCGGATTTAAATAATACGTGCTACCTTTTTGCTTACCCATCAAGTAATTCATATCTACGTTAAAGAAATCTGAAAAAGCCTCTAATGTTTCCTCGTCAGGAAACCTATTGCCGTTTTCGTACATGCTAATTGTACTCTTGGATAGCTGCATTCTTTTTCCGAGTTCTTCTTGTGATAGATTACACAATTCTCTTAGGTTTTTTAAAGAGTCTTTAAATGCCATATCAATTCCTCCAGTGAAATAATCATACCACGAATTGTAAATACTAACAAGTAAAAAAGTTTACGAAACGTGTTGACAAATTAAGAGAAATGATCTAGTATTAGGCTGTACACGAATTGTAAACAAAGGGAGGTGTTACAATGAACGCAGAGCAAATTGGTCAAAGACTAATTCAACTACGTGGTAATCAAAGACGCGAAGAAGTTGCATACAAGGTGGGTATTAGTGTTTCAGCACTTGCTCTATATGAAGCTGGCAAGAGAATTCCTAAGGATTCAATTAAGATAGCTCTTGCTAACTATTATGGAGTAACTGTTGAAGCGCTTTTTTATGCCTAAAAGGTACACGAAACGTAAACGAAACAAGGCGGGAGGAGGTTTTGAACATGTTGGCAACAGAAGAAATCGCCAGGCTAATACCAAGAGGTAAAGATAAGGCAATTACCAGAAAAGCATTAAGACTTTTAACTGGTTATCCAGATCGGTTTATTAGAAAGTGTATTGCTACTCTTAGACTCAATGGCCTTGTAATTATAAATACCCAAGATGGGCGCGGTTATTACAAAAGCAAAAAAATATCAGACATGGAAGCTCAATACAAAATTACACATTCTAAGGCTATGAAGTTGCTGGTTCAATGTGGAGTTTTACGAAGAGAGCTAAAGAAAAAGAATGTTATTGTAAGGTGAAAAAATGAAATTTACGAAGATTGTTGATAAGGACGCTCTAAATTACACAGACAGTTTAACAAGTCTACTTTGGCTTGTTATGGACGAGAAAGGTCGTGAGGTAATTGAAAAAAGTGTTTCTGTTTCTGGTAATACTGCTGCTATCAATGCCGGTTCTGTTTGCAGAACAGAAGACAACTCCAATAATCAGAAGAGCTTATGTGGGTGATTCTGTTTGGAGGATAGCAGAACGAGCTCAAGCCCAATACAACGATCCTAGAGATATTAGAGAAATCGTTTATTACATTATCAAGGATAACGACTTATTAGAGGGCGGCTTTTTAAATCCTGGACAAGTTCTCGTAATCAATGTTGTTGATAACAGAAAGGCTAAAAATGCGAATTAAAATTGGCGACATTGTTCGCATAAAAGAAATATTACCTGTTAATTGTGATGACGCAAAAGAGTTAAGAAAAGAATTCGGTAATGTATTTGGACTGGTTTGTAATATAGACCAGCTTGAACATGAGAAATATCCAGTACAAGTAGATTTTTTAATACCTGATGTATTTGGAGAATTAAAAAAAGAAACTCGGTATATGAAAGTAGATGAGCTAGAAGCCGTTGCTAAGTGGGAAAGCGTAAGGCTCTAAGCACAATGGAGGGAATAACAATGAAAATTACTAACAAGAATAATTTGCCGACACCTTTTGTTGGCATGGCTAGCAGGGATTATCAAATTGCACCTAATGAATATAGAGTAACAAGCCTGTTAAAAGGTATTAAAGAAACATTGCTAGAGCGTAGGCATAGCGAAGAAATTGAAAGAGATGTTTCAGATATGATTTGGCTACTATTTGGTACGGCGGTTCATGGAATTTTGGAACAACAGCAAGAAAGTAGCACGCAGTTAAAAGAAAATCGTATAAAGATTGACTTTGATGGTTATGTTCTTTCCGGTCAGTTTGATTTATACGACGACGCGACACACACCGTAACAGATTATAAAACTGCCAGCGTATGGAAAATAATCTTTGGAAACTTTGAAGAGTGGAGACGTCAAACCTTAATTTATTGCTACATGCTTCGGAAAATTGGATTTAAGGCTGATAAGGCAGAAATTGTAGCACTACTTAAAGACCACTCCAAAAGAGACGCCAAAATCAAAGCGGACTATCCTCAACTACCTGTTCAGGTTGTTAAGTTCTATTTTACGGACGCAGACTTCAAGGAATGCGAAGAGTGGCTGCATAGAAAGTTTAGAGAAATATCAAATGCTGAAGCTTTAGAAGATAATGCTATTCCTGCTTGTGCTCCAGAGGATAGATATAATACCGGCGATAAATACGCAGTTATGAAAAAGGGCAATAAAAAGGCTTTAAGAGTCGTAAACACGGAGTCAGAGGCCCAGAGCTACATTGAGTGGTACAAACAAAACAAGGATAACGCTTCAACGTTAGAAATAGTAAAGCGTGCCGGAGAAGATAAAAAGTGTGTTGATTATTGTAGCTGCTGTGAATTTTGCGACTATTACAAAGGCAAGTATGGAAAGGAGGAATAACAATGAACATTGAATTCCCAACACTAAAAGCTAATGAGCTAGAAGTAAGAGTTAAAACAACTGGCTTTAGGAATGGACAAGAAGGCGCTTATTGTTCGTTGCTTATTTATAAGGACACTCGTTGCGACCAAAAAATCTTAGATCAAAAGTTTGGTGTAACTGGTTGGCAAAACTATTACAGCTTAATTGATGGACAGCTATTTTGCACTATTGAAATTTGGGACCAAGAAAAGAACATGTGGGTCAAGAAACAAAACGTAGGAACTGTTAATAATACCGAACCGGAGAAATCAAGAGCTTCGGACGCATTTAAAAGGGCATGTTTCAACCTTGGCATTGGTAGAGAGCTCTATTCTGCTCCCAAGATATTCATAAACTTAGCGCAAGGTGAATATCAATTAGATAAAAACGGTAAGCCTAAACCAAAAGGACATTTTGTTTTAAAGAAAATTGAGTATGACGCGGATCGAAACATTACATATTGTGAAATAGCTAATTCAAAAGGAAGAGTTGTTTATCCTAACAACCCTAGACCAAGTTCTCAAATGCAACCAACTTACAGTACGCCTCAACCAACACAAGCACCGGTAACACAAACACAACCAGCTCCACAAGTTACCCCTGGTATGGACGAAGAAATACCTTTTAATCAAGGAAAAGCGGAGAATCCGCAGTCCGTTTTTCCACGGTGCTCTCAATGCGGAAAAGTCATAGAAACAAGAGTTAAAGATTATTCCTTAAAAATGTATGGACGTTCTTTGTGTAGAGAATGCCAGAAAGCAGCAAAATGAGGAAATCAATTTTAACAGACGATTTGGACCATTGTTATCTTTGTAAAGCCAAAAGACAGGCAATACACCATGTATACGGTGGTCCGAACCGTTCAATTTCAGAAAAAAATGGTTTTATCGTACCGTTGTGCTTTGCCCAACATAACGGAAGCAATGACAGCGTACATTTTAACAGAGAATTAGACCTTTTTTTCAAACGACTTTGCCAGTTGAAATACGAAGAAACACACACTAGAGAAGAATTTATAAAACTAATTGGGAGGAACTATCTTGAATAGATTTAACGTTCTTGACGCTAATGTAAAGGTTAATAACGAATTTAAAACAGTCCTTTCGATAACAATACCTGCTGAGGATAGATTTGCAGCTATGGAGTTTGCCAACAAGCTGAAAACAACAAAGAAGCAATATGTAGCAGAACTTAAACAGAAAACTACTAAGCGAAGCTTAGACGCAAATGCTTATTGTTGGGTCCTTTGTGATGAGATAGCCAAAATTATAGGTTCTACAAAGGAAATGGTTTATCAAAAAAACATACGAGAAGTAGGTGTTTTTCAGATAACACCAATAAAAAACGCAGCAGTTAAAGCTTGGAGGGAAGCTTGGGAAGATCATGGACTAGGATGGATTACCGATATTCTTAGTGAAAGCAAATTACCGGGGTATACAAACGTTATTAATTATTTTGGCTCTAGCATGTACAACACCAAGGAAATGTCTAGGCTAATAGATTCACTCGTAACAGAGGCACAAGAAATAGGGATAGAAACCCTTCCAGAAGATGAATTAAAGAGTTTGGTAGAAAGCTGGAGGTAAGAATGGCAGAAAGAAGAATGTTTGCAAAAACAATTATTGATAGTGACGCTTTCTTGGAAATGCCTGTTTCGTCACAAAACTTATATTTTCACCTGTCTATGCGCGCAGATGATGACGGATTTGTTAATAAACCTCGTTCTATTATGCGTGTCTGTGGCGGTTCTGACGACGATATGAAAATTCTAATTGCTAAAAAATTTATTATCCCTTTCGATAACGGAATTATCGTTATTAAGCACTGGAGAATACACAACTACATCCGTAAAGATACCTACACAGAGACCAAATATAAAGAGGAAAAATCTTTGCTAGCTATGGACGAGAACGGCGCATACACTCAGCGGACAGCAGAACAGGTTGAACTTGTACCAGGTAACGATACCGTAACGGGTCCGTTACAGGTACGTAACGAACACGTAACGGATACGTCACGAAGTCGTGACGAGTACGTGGAGGGTACGTCGACACAGGATAGGTTAGGTAAGGATAGGTTAGTTAAGGGTAGTAATAAGGATATTCAACGCCACCAATATGGACAATACAAAAATGTTCTTTTAAGTGATGAAGATTTAGAAAAGCTTAAAGTTGAATTTTCCGCCGACTACTTAGAAAGAATTGAAAGACTTAGTGAATATATAGCCAGTACCGGCAAGCATTACAAGAACCATTTAGCAACTATTCGTGTTTGGGCAAGGCGTGATAAAGCTTCAGCAAAGGTTGTTCATAGCGGTGCTACTGAAATAATGGCTATGGCTTATGGGGACCAAGAAAATGAATAAAAAAGAAACAGCTCAAATGTTGGCCATAATTGGAACGACTTTCCCGCAAGTAATGTCTGGTGGAGCTACTACGGTAAATGTGTGGACGGCTATACTAGGAGATTTACCAAGTGAAGCCGTTACTACGGCAACATTAAAGCTGCTAGCAACAAACAAATACGAACCTAAGCCGGCAGAAATTAGAGAAGCAACATTATCTTTAATACATGAACAACAAAAGCCTACTGACAACGTACCAACAGTAGACGAAGCCTGGGAAGAAGTAATGAAAAACCTTAATCAGTATGAAGATCATTCATGGAGCCATCCTCTTATAAAAAAGGCTGTAAAGATTATAGGTTACATGAATATAGTTGCTTCTGAAAACATGGGCGTTGAACGAGGTCATTTTTTCAAGGTATATGAAAGCCTAAGAAAAAGAGAACTAGACCATATAAATAATATACAAGCCTTACAAATGACAAAAAGGTTGCAAGGAATTGTTAATTTAGCCTTAGAAAATAAGAGCTTAAAAATTAAGGGAGGTAAAAAAGTGAACAGGATAGTTTTAATGGGCAGATTAGTAAAGGACCCGGAAGTGAGAGTAACCCCATCTGAAAAGGCCGTTTGTACTTTTACTCTGGCTGTAGATAGGCCCTTTAAAGGTAAAGACGGACAAAAAGAAGCTGACTTTATCAATATTGTAGTGTGGGGAAAAGCCGCTGAATTATGTGGTAATAGCCTTTCCAAAGGACATAGGTTGCTTTTAGAGGGCCGTTTGCAAATACGTACTTATGTAGCTAAAGACGGAAACAAACGGTGGGTAACAGAAGTAATCGCTGATCGTGTGGAGTTTATTGAAAAAAGAGAAGGTTATTCCGCTCCTACATCAGTACCAGTAGGGACAAACAATAATGACAATAGCGATGGAGGGTGGGAAGATTGGGAATAACAAAATTTGCTAGAAGTAAGCCAGGAAAGTCGGGGATGAGCTATATAGAACAAAAAGAGCTGTCGTCTGGTGAAATTGCTTACTATATCAGAATTGGTAAAAAAAGAAAGGCCGCAAGAACTATTGAAGAAGCAAAAAGAATAAGGCGTGAAATGATAAAAGAGATTGCTTTAGAAAGTGGCGTTGAAAAAGTACCTAGAGACGAAATATGCAACGAACAAGACGAGGTACATGCAGCAGCAATATTCTATATAATTCTTCTTTTGCTAATATCATTAGCCGGTCTTTGGATGGTGACTAGATGAGCGGAGAAGCATTGAGTTTTGTAATGTATGGACAGCCGATAGGAAAGGCAAGTGTTAGAGTTGTTGAACATAGGGCCTTTATGCCAACCAAAACAAGAAACTACATGGACATGCTCGGACTGATAGCCAAAAAAGCTGTAAGAGAACAGCATTGGGAAAAGACGGATAGACCTGTTGGTTTATATGTACAGTCTTTCTACAGAATACCAAAAGGCAAGTCTAAGCGTTGGAAAGCAGAAGCTCTTGCTGGACAAATTCTTCCGACAGTCAAACCGGATTATGACAATATTTTAAAAATCATTGGAGATTCATGTACGGATATTGTTTATTTAGACGACAAACAAATCTGTGATGGAAGAAATGTTAAAAAATATTCAGAGGAACCGCGTGTTGTCGTTGAGTTCTTTAGATTGTGAGGCACCATGAACACTACGCTGATAGAGTTCTGCTTTAGTAATTACGGAAGCATAAAAAACGCTATAGAAGAGAAAAGGTTGGACCCAGGAGGCGCAACTATAACCGGAGGTAACGGAACAGGGCATAGCAGAATTAGTGATCCAACAGCTATTAAAGCACTTAGAAACGTGTCTGAGCTTAGCTGCGTAACAGTGTTCTATGGAGCAAGTATTCAAGGTGAAAGAGACTTTATAAGAATTAGGCGTCCTGAAACATGGCTAAAGGTAATAGACGATACTAAAAAAGCCTTTTTAGGAAAGCCACAACTTGGAATTGCTCTTAGGAAATACGAGCAGCATGAAGATTGGCAGCAGACATGTAAAGAGCTTCGAATAAGTCGCGGAAAGTATTATGCAATGCTTAATGACGTTCTACATCAAGCGGAGTTGTTCGCAGTAGCCTATGGTGTTCAAGCTCCGTATTGTTGGGCGCACAAAGGAGATAAAGATGGATAAGGACTGGACAGGAAACTCAAATTCAATATTCGCGACTCTTGGAGCCAGTAACCATACAGAACAGGAAAGAGAACTAAACGACTTCTACGCAACAGAGCCTAAGGCCGTGGGACTTTTACTACAAAGAGAGAAGTTTTCCGAAAAAATTTGGGAGCCGGCTTGTGGACAAGGGCATATTAGTAAGGTCCTTATGGCGCATGGATATAAAGTTCTAAGTTCGGACTTGGTTAATAGAGGCTATGGATATACAGGAGTTGATTTTCTAAAAGCTGGCGGTTTTGCCTAGCGTGGACAAATGTTTTCGGGGGGGGGTATACGACCATAATTACAAACCCACCATACAGACACGCATTGGAGTTTTGCAAGAAAGCAATTAGCCTGATTCAACCTAATCAGAAAGTAGCAATGTTTTTAAGGTTACAGTTTTTAGAGGGAATTGAAAGACGAGCATTTTTTAATATATTTCCACCTGCAAGGGTTTATGTAGCAAGCAAAAGACTTAGCTGTGCTAAAAACGGAGACTTTGAAAGTAAGAGCGCAAAAAGTAACGCTGTGTGTTATGCGTGGTTTGTCTGGGAAAAGGGCACTTTTGGAGAACCGGTAATCAGGTGGATTAACTAGGAGGAAGGAATGTTAAAACACAAAGTCTTAGATGTGTGTTGTGGAAGCAAGATGTTTTACTTTGATAAAAACAATTCTGCTGTTTTGTATTGTGATAACAGAGAATTGGAAACAAGCCTTTGCGATGGAAGAAAGCTAGAAATAAAACCAGATCGTCTATGTGATTTTACAAATCTACCATTTCAAGATAATAGCTTCTATAACGTGATTTTTGACCCCCCGCATATTTTAAAAGGCGGTAAAACTAGCTGGATAGTTAAGAAATATGGAAAGCTGCAAAAGGACTGGAAACCAGAAATACAAAAAGGCTTTTCCGAGTGTTTTAGAGTTTTAAAACCGTTCGGAACACTTATCTTTAAGTGGAGTGATATTCAGATTCCTTGCTCTGAGGGTACTAGAACTAGCACTTCCGTATAAACCGTTGTTAGGAGATCAGAGGGGTAAAACAAGGTTTGTAGTCTTTATAAAAGGTATTTGAAAGGAGGATAAGCAAATGGAAATAGCAAGCCTAATGTATGAGCACTGGATAATTACAACAATATGGATCGTGGTATTAATGCCTTGGAACAAGATTAATGTAACTTGGGACCGTAGAAAGAAGGATGAGCAACAATGATTCCTAAAGTTATGGCCCTAAAGGTTAGCTATGAACAGAAGGCGGTTAAAGGTAAATCGTGTTTAATCGTACTTCAAGAAACAGCAGAAACCAAGTACACAATACACAACGTATTTAGAGGAGAAGAGGCCGACAGGCTTGTTAGAAAGCTTGTTGATGGTGGAGACCATGAAAATCAATTTACGTGAGCTAATTCTTATTAAGGATAGAAGAATAATGTGTAATTGGTGCAAGGTTTTATATGAGCAAAACGGGCGCAACTTATATGATCAATGCAAAATTCAAGGTGGTAAGTGTCTTGTAAGAAAGAAACTGGAGGGTAATAAAAATGGCGATAAGTAAAGAGGAAAGAGAAGCACTGAAAAACGAGATTTTACAAGAATTACAAACGAACAAGCTTCCGCAAAGAGATTTTCAATGGTTCGGTGCTGTATATGACAAGTTTTTGTTTACTAGAAACCGTTGGAAAGATAGAAAGCCTGTTGATCCACTGGGAGTCTACTTTGACTTTCATTACTGTTATAAGTTTGCGGAGGCACTAAGAGGGCTTGTTAAGTGCATATACAAAACGGGCTACCTAGACCAGATAAAAGATAAAGAACAGGCTTTACGAATAGCTAATAGAATTTGTGAAAGCATTATTAAAATCATGCGAGACGAAGGAATATTAAAGAAAGCTGCAAAGTAAATTCTTTACAGAAAATAATTTAGGAGGATTTAAGAATGATAAAAATGGGATATATGACTTGGCAGGACGCTTTACTGAAGATAGCTAAACATTACGGTGGTAAAGAGCAGCTAGGACAGCTACAAGAAGAGTGTGGAGAACTTATTGTAGCTGCTCATAAACAAGTTAAGACTGATGAAAGAGCGACCTATGCTGCCTATTCTGCTAACGCCAATTTAATCGAAGAAATAGCAGATGTTGAAATAATGATCGAACAAATAAAGTTACTGTATTCTATTGATAAACCAGTTGAAGAGACAAAACAATCCAAGGTTTTAAGACAGCTAAACAGAATAGATAAGCAATTAGCTGAAGATACAGCTACTAAAATTGCCGATTTTATTGGTAATCATTTTAATGAAGTATTTTCCAAGAAAGATAAGGAGAGTAAAAATGCCAAAATGTAAACTTTGCGGTAAGGAAATTACTTTTGTAAGGACTGCCGCCGGGAAATCGCTACCTTGTGAACCTAAACTTATTCATTATTACCAAGGTAAAGGGCAAAAGATAGTAACGATAGAAGGCAACGTAGTTGAGTGTTCTTATATAGGCATAAACACAAAGCCTTTGGGTATGGGTTTCGTTCCACACTGGGGTAACTGTTCTATCCAGGGCAAGAAGAAAAAAGCTCTAAAACCAGAAATAGAGCTTTTTAAATAAAAATATTTGAAAACAAAGGAGAGAAAGACAATGAACAATAAATTATATGTAGTGCAAAAAGATGACGGATTTATTCCAAAAGGAGCTTTAGTAAAAATTGTTGGAGATTCGTTTAGGCCAGAGGCTGTTATCGTAAAAGAATTGGCTATAAAACCTTTCTGCTGTGACGGACAATGGGTTATAAATAGAACTTCTATTAAAGAGTTGAAGCATGAATTCAACATAGGAGATAGAGTGTTAAACCCTGTTTCTGGTATTGGAACGGTTATCTTTGTTGCTAATAGACATTTAGTGAATGGTTATGAAACTAATTTAGACAGAGCAAACGAACCTCTTTATATTGTTAAGTTTGATTATCCATTTTCAAAACATCACGAAGGTAAATGTATATATTTTAAAGGGACTAGAAAAAAACAATGCTATTTTTGTTCAGAGTCAATGTTAATTCCAGCTCCTAAAAAAAATAAACATAAGTTTAAGATAGGAGACAAGATTATATATAAAGACAGATATGGAGTATCTTGTCCTTACAATAAAACGACAAGCGAAATGGTTTGTAAAGTGGTGGCATATATTGATGATGTGCCTGGACTTGATCCATTTGATGATATTTCTGTAATGCCTATTAAAATGTTACACGAATCAGCTTTTTCTAATGCTGATTTTATAAAAAAAGACTCTTTTAAATAGGGCATTTTATGACGTAAACAGTAAATACTTTGTTCCATATAAAGAAAGTGAACATAAAGAGAGTGAACATAAGGAATCTGATCTTGACGTAATTAAAATTGTACATAACGGAAAAGAGGTACATGTTTTCCGTGCTGGTAAACATGCCGTTGCAAAGTGTTCTCCTGACGATACCTTTGATTTATATACCGGAGCTAATATTGCTCTTCTTAGGTTATTAAAAGGAGTCGAATAATGCCAAAGTTTACACAAGGCGATCTTGTTTATGTTGCTCACCCATACGGTGGGCAACATAAAAACAAGAAAAAAGCTAAAAAGATAATTCAGCATTTATTTGAACAGTACCCAGGAGTAACCTTTGTGAGTCCTATACATGGAATAGTAGCTCCTTATCATTCAGTACCATATTTAGAAGGCATGAAACTGTGTACGGAACTTTTAAGCAGATGTGATAGCCTTCTTTTAACTGGAAGCTGGGAGAAAAGTAGAGGGTGCTGCATAGAAAAAGAGTTTGCAGAAAAGCATAGAATAAAAACCATTATTTTAGGGGAGATATAAAAATGGACATTACTACGGAGCTCCTTATTTCTGGGATGGTTTTTTGCACATGTTGCATAGTATTTAATCTTTTAATAGTTCATTGAAGATTGATAGGTTGTTAGAAGATATAAAAAAGAAAAAGGAGAAAAAATAATGGGAACGTCGATAATAAATCCTTGGGTGTTTTATTGGGCAGATGTATTAGAGCACTGGAAACCTATTTACAATTTTAAAGCGAAGGAACAAAACCTTTGTGGAGAAGATAAAAAATTACATGAAAGGAAGGATAGCGTATGAGTTGGGGACATTTACAATTTAGTAAAGAGTTCAGAAACTTTATATGGAATAAGTATAATAAACACTGTGCTTATTGTGGCTGTGAACTAGAGTATAAGGATATGCAGATAGACCACTTACATCCTGTTTATTTAGGTGGAAGTGATAACACAGATAACCTTATGCCTAGTTGTAGAATGTGTAATCATTATAAGGCTACGCTTACACTAGAGAAATTTAGAAAGCAGCTTTCTAAGATGGGAAACAGATTAAACAATAGCTACGTGTATAGAATGGCTATAAAGTATAAGGTCGTTGAACAAAAGAACATGGAAAATATTAAGTTCTATTTGAACAAGTAGAAGAAAATAAAGGAGGAAAGATAAATGAATAATTTTATTAGAATTGATCATAGCTTTATTAATACAGACAAGGTGAATATGATTAGGCCGGTTGATGTTACATATAGAGATACAGGGAAAAAGGCTTTTAAAATAGCGTTTATTTTGGAAAATGGAAAAGCTATTTTTACAGTGAGAGACTTTGAAACAATGGAAGAAGCTACAAACGCAATACGAAATTGTTTACAAAGATAAAAATATTTTATCATTCCTGGAATTGACAACGGTTTTCGACTGTGGTATAATGCAAGCTGTAAAAGTAGATAAACTTTACACACATAACCTCTGGAATTTATTCTAGAGGTTATTTTTTATGCGTATAAGGCCGTTAGCACGCCAATGCTACGGCCTTTTCTTATAATTGGTTCATCCGGCGCAAGCCGTTGAACATACAAACCCTCCTGCCGAAGAATGATGTTCGCCTGGCTTTTCCACAGTTTTCACTAGGCGAACTGACTTCGGTCTTAGTAAAGGTGGTATTAATGAAAAAATTAGGAAGAAGAAATGAAAGAGCTCAATGGACAAGTAAAAACGGACTAGCTAAGATAAAAGAATTTGCCGCAAAAGGCATGAATAAAGTAGATATAGCTAGTTGTATGGGAATCGCTTACCAAACATTATTGAACTGGCAAGGATCATATCCTATATTGTATGAAACAATGGAAAAGGGATATGAAGAATATACCCAGAAAACAATAGCTGATGTTGAGTCAGCTCTTGAAATGAATGCACTTGGACATCAGGGCAAGCAAATTAAACATATCAAAGTTAAACATGTTGAATATGCTGATAATGGAAAAAAGTTATCGGAGAACGAAGAAATAGTACCGGTGGAAGATACTGTTTATATTCCTCCCAATGTTATGGCGCAAATGTATTATTTGCAGAATAAAGCTCCTGATAAATGGCAGGATAAACGTAATGTTGTTGTTACTGCAAATGTAAGTTTTGCTGAATTGCTAGCAGAAAGACGAATGAAAAGAGCGGAAGTGATAGAGCCTGAAAAGCTCGAAAAACCGCCAAAAACACAGGTATAAACATAAGCACCTCTAAAATAAAACCGCTCAAAACGGAAATTTAGAGGTGCTTTTTTATGAGGTTGTGTAAAAATGGCAGATTTAGACAATGTTGTGCTTACAAAAGAAGATATGGAAGCTTTAGCTGATTATTGTGCTGATTATTCAAAGGACCCTCTCGGATTTGTTGAAACAGCTTTTCCTTGGGGAGAAAAAAACTCTCCATTAGAAAATCAAGATGGTGCTGATATATGGCAAAGAGAAATTCTTGAATATATGGGAGAAGAACTCCGTAAGGGTGCAATCTAGGAACAATAATTAGAACTGCTATTGCCTCTGGACACGGTATTGGTAAATCTGCGCTTGTAGCGTGGATAATATTGTGGGGTATATCAACCTTTGAGGACACAAGAGGCGTTGTTACAGCTAATACAGCAACGCAGCTAGAACAAAAACATGGGCAGAACTTAGTAAATGGTATGCAATGTGCATAACAAAGCCTTTATTCAAATGGACAGCAACCTCAATTTACAGTGTTCAAGACGGACATGAAAAGACTTGGAGAATTGACGCGATTCCCTGGAGTATGGACAGGCCAGAAGCTTTTGCTGGCTTACATAATAAGGGGAAAAGAATAATAGTTGTATATGACGAAGCTTCAGCTATTGACGATAAAATATGGGAAGTAACCGAAGGTGCCATGACAGATACAGATACAGAAATTATCTGGCTTGCCTTTGGAAACCCTACAAGACTACAAGGAAAATTTCACGACTGTTTTACAACTAAACGCCATCGCTGGAATGGTAAGCAAATAGATAGCAGAACAACCAAAATGGCAAATAAGGTCCTCTTTAAACAATGGGAGGAAGATTATGGAGAGGATTCAGACTTTTTTAAGGTACGTGTTAGAGGTCAATTTCCTTCCAGTGGAGACTTACAACTTATTTCAAGCGAGTTAGTTACAGAGGCAACCAAGAGATACAAGAACCTAAGACCGGAGAATTATAACTTTGCTCCGGTAATCTTTGGCGTTGACCCAGCTTGGGAAGGCGACGACTTACTTGTCGCTTACATGAGACAAGGCAACTATAGCAAGGTACTGTTCTCCATGAAAAAGAATAGTAATGATATGGAAGTAGCCGGCAAGCTTGCAGACTTACAAGATCAATACAATATGCTTGCTGGAAATATAGATTTAGGCTATGGACAGGGTATTTATTCTGCATTAAAGACTATGGGCAGAGGCGATAAATGGTCTCTAATAGCCTTTGGTTCGACGAAAACAGAGCTTATAAATGTATTTGATGATCAAGGTAAAAACAAAGATACTATTTCTGTTTACGAAAATAAACGTGCTGAAATGTGGTATAAGCTAAGAGACTGGTTAAAAGAAGGCGGTTGCGTGAAGATAAGCCAGAAATAACCAACGATCTTACAGCTCCAAACGGATTTATAAACCCAAATAGTGGTAAATATATTCTTGAAAGTAAAAAAGACATGAAGGCTAGAGGCGTTCAGTCTCCTAACTACGGAGACGCTCTTGCGCTAACCTTTGCTAGACCGGTAGTTAGCGAAATCTACAAAAGTATAAAATATAGAAAAGCTAAACTGGATGGCAAATTAAGAAAATACGGAAGTTTATAGAGAGGAAGAATAAAAATGGAACAAATTTTAGACAATGTAGGTTCTATACAAACATATAGCTTGCCGCTAACATCTACTCCGGTACAGTTGGCCAGTGCAAAAGTAATAGCAAGACAGCTTACATCAAGAATTGCAGTAACCTTAATTAATAATACTGCCAATACTGCTTATATTGGAGGAAAAGACGTTGAAGCAGGTACAGGAATACCTGTAAAAGCCGGGGAAACATTTACAATTCCTGTTAATTCCTCTGCCATTATTCATGCTAACGGTATTTATGCTATTGGTGATGGCACTGCTGCTATTGCAGAATATTACCGCTAAGAGTTGAAAAAGTCGTTCTGTTCTGCAAAAAATATAAAAATAAAAATAAAAAAACAATATCCGTTGTTTGTCGTGTGTGCAGATAGTACGATTTTTCAAAATAGCGCCAGAACAGGCGCTAATGGAGAGCTGGCAGAGTGGCTGATTGCAACTGTCTTGAAAATAGTAATGGCTAATTACCATCGTGGGTTCGAATCCTACGCTCTCCTCCATTAAAACAAAAAGCCTGTTCATTGGGAAAGAGGTGTAATAATGTCTGTAAATCAAATAGGAACGGATTTTGGTAGTGTTGATTTCAGAATATCATTACCTAAACATATTGTTTGGAACAAGCTATTTCTTAAAATTGTAAATTGGTATGCAAAAACTAATTTCCTTGTTCATTTTTATTTAAACGGATATATACACATTGATGGTGGAATATCAAAGAAACATTCGAATCAAAAAAAATAACTTTTTTAGAAAACTATTTTTTATGAAACCGATAATTAAACTATTGGATATTTTCTTTAAATATGAATATAAATAACAAAAAGGAGTGTTTTACATGCAAGAAAAAGCAAAACAAATTGTGGTTGATTACTTTAATTCTCACCTAGGAACTATGGGAAAGAGATTAATTACTGTTGAAGAAGTCTTTATCGTGTGGTTTTCTAAGACATTGCAAAACTGGAAAGCTTAGTTAGCACTACCGCCAATGACGGTGTGTACTATGAAATTACATATAAT
>Ga0268359_12471_pt1 | contig 116589 bp, 118 predicted proteins | sample BioMet11_FD_194416 | JGI IMG/M metagenome (GOLD analysis project Ga0268359, IMG submission 194416) | Sewage microbial communities from Oakland, California, United States - Biofuel 11 (PacBio Assembly) | ecosystem: Engineered > Wastewater > Sewage > Unclassified | place: USA: California...
TTTCTGGCCCGAGAAATAATAATACACGAGGAAGATGACGGCGCAGAGGATGATCACAAGAAGAATGAACGTAAAGAGATCCATGCTCACCGCCTCCCCTTGAGAACCGCTGCACGGCGTTCGAGTTCGGAAAGTTTCTCTGCCGCGGACTTGTCAAACGCCCGCTGCTTGGGGATCTCCTCTTCGATCGCAGCAAGCCGGCGGGTATATTCCCCAAGATCGGATTGCGTTGCAAGGTCCCACTCTTCCACGATCGCGGCCATCCGCCGGTCCACGTAGGCGTCCAGGTACCTGTCCATGCCGATCATGACGATTTCTCCATGGATGCAACGAGTTCGTCGAGCTTTTCCGCCCGGGCTTCGAGGGCCGCCCTCTCCGCGTAGAGCCCGGAGATCTCGCTTGTTATGCGTTCGAGGCGCCGGTCGAGACGCACGAGATCGGACTCGGTGACAAGGTCCCACTCCTCGATGATCGCAGAGAAGCGGCGGTCAAAATAGGCATCGAGCGACTTGTCGAACGTGGGGACGCGGGATTCGATTGCCCCGGGGATCTCCGCAAAGCGATCCCAGAACGAACCACCGGTTTCGTTTGTTTCTGCATTGCCGTTCACGTACATCTCATTTCACCTTCTTTTCCTGGTTCGAGACATTGTCGAGCATCCCGTCGAGCTTCTTTGCCTTCACGATATTCTCCAGCCGGCTCAGGCGCTTTTCGAGAAGGTTTTGTTTTGCAAAGTTGTCGGTCTCGATGGTCTGTATCTCGTCTTCCACCTTTTTGATATCAGCGATCTGCTCCGGTGAGAAACGGGTAAACGGGAAGAGCTTTTGTGCCTCGTGCTGCTGGAGCAGCTTGAGCTTGTCTTTTTCGAGGCCGAGTTCGATCGTGCGGTTGGCCGTCTTCATGATCCGGATCTCGCGGATCACAAGGTAGATCACAATCATCCCGAGGATGATAAAGATCCCGATAAAGACTGTATCGGAGATGCCGGTAACCACCGGGGCGGTCGCCGCTGCGGTATCTGCGGCCATTTTCAGAGCTCGTCTCCTTTGCCGGCTGCGTCTTTAATCGTCTTTTTTACTTTTTTTGTGGTCTTCGAGGCGGCTTTGCTTATCTCTTCTGAAGCCTGTTTTGTCTGCTTCTGCACTTCCGTCCCGATCTTTTTCGCGCTTTTTGAAACCGAAGTCCCGGCATCCGTTGCGGCCTTCGAGATCTTCTCGTTTAAGGGGACCGATCTCCGTACGGCAACCTTGTCGCCGTCTCCCAGACCGAGCGATGCAAGATCTTCGGTGCTCACGCGCACCTGCCCTTCCGGGACCTGCTTATCGGCAATGACGGTGACCGTTACGATCTTTTTTGCGGCACTGTTCTCCAGGTCGGCCCGTTCGCCATCCCGGATGCCAAGCCCGTCAAGGTGCGCAACGTTGAGCCGCACCCGCCCGAGGCTCGGGAACGCCCGCTTCTTTGCGATCAGAATAACGTCCTGCATAGACGATTAACAACCTTAAAAGAGTAAATATCTTTCTGACGCCTGAACCGGGAAAAGGCGCTGAATTTAAAATAAAAGACTGTTTAATGTGCCTTGGGAGCCAATACGATCCGGAAACAAACGGACTTTCTGATTGTTATGAAACACCAGTGCGGGGAACCGGTCTCCCAGATGCATGTCCGGCCCGGTATGACCGTGGCCGAACTTGTCGATGCAATGGGAAAAGCCGGGGCATATAACGGCGGCTCGCTCTACCATGCGGCAAATATCTACGAGCAGATGCTCAAGGACAAGGAAACGACAAAATTCTTCGGGCTCGCGGGCGCGATGGTCCCGGCCGGCATGGGCGGGATCGTCTCCGATCTGATCCGGGACGGCCACATCGATATCCTTGTCTCGACCGGCGCGAACCTCACCCACGATATCATCGAGGCAATCGGCTGCCACCACTTCCACGGCACCGCGTTCTGCAACGATATCGAACTCCGGCACGATGAGATCAACCGGATCTACGATGTGTACCTGCCAAACGAGGCGTTCGAGCACTTCGAGGAGTTCATGCAGAGCGTGTACGGCGAACTCGAACCGGGCAGCAAGATCTCGATCTCCGGGCTCCTCCGGCACATCGGCTCGCACTTAAAGACCGGCATCCTCGCCACCGCAGCAGAGAAAGGGATCCCGGTGTACTGCCCGGCCGTGCAGGACTCGATGGTCGGCCTCCAGTACTGGCTCTTTTCGCAGACCCACAAGGTGACGGTGGACGCATTCGCCGATATGCCGGCGCTCCTTGACATCTGCTTTGCAACAAAGAAGGCCGGGGCGCTCCTTGTCGGCGGCGGCGTGCCGAAGAACTTCATCCTCCAGAGTATGCTCATGACCCCGAACGGTTTTTCCTACGCCATCCAGCTGACTGGCGACCGGCCGGACCTTGGCGGTCTTTCGGGCGCAACGCTCGACGAAGCCCGCTCGTGGGGCAAGATCACCGAAGAAGCGCAGGCCGTGACCGTGTATGGCGACGCAACCATCACGCTGCCGGTCCTTGTCGCGGCAGTCCGGGAGCGGTTATCCCATGCCTGAACTGATCCTTGCGCTGGACGTAACGGAAAAGAAAAAGGCACTTGAGATTGCGCATGCCTGTGCCCCCATACCTTGACGCGATCAAGATCGGCTACCCGCTCGCCCTTTCGGCCGGCCTTTCGATTGCCGGGGAATTAAAAAAAGAGGGGCTGCCGCTGATCGCCGACTTCAAGGTCGCCGACATCCCCAACACGAACACGCTCATCTGCGACCAGGTCTTTAACGCAGGATTTTCCGGCGTTATCTGCCACGGCTTTTGCGGGATGGACTCGGTCAAGGCCTGCGTTGCCTCGGCCCGGGCCCATAAGGGCGAATGTTTTGTTGTCGCGGAGATGAGCCACCCGGGCGGAAAGGAATTTTTCACCGGCGGGCTCCCGGAGCAGATCGCGGCAAACGCCGTGATCGCGGGAGCCGGACGGGATCATTGCCCCGGCAACCCGGCCGGACCGGGTCCGGGTCCTGCGGGGCTTTGTGGGCGAAAAGAAGATCCTCTCGCCCGGTATCGGGACACAGGGCGGGGACGCGGATGCGGTCGCAAGCCTCGTTGACGGCATCATCGTGGGCCGCTCGATCTACGAGGCCAAAGACCCGGCCGCTGCCGCGCAGTCCTATGCGCACCTCCGCCGGGATAAAAAACAGTAATCCAGCCTTTTTTGTGCGCCGATTGCCCGGTGCCCGCAACTAGCGTACCGGAAATCTGATATTACCTTCAGTGCACGGCCTGAAAATTTATTAACAGGCTGTGAGATGTAGTAGTATGGATTGGAGTGCAGAGCAGCAAAAATAGCGGAAAAATACCAGAAACTCGAAGATATTCCCGAAATGGAGCGGAAATACAAGTGCCACACCTGCCACATGATTGTGGACCAGAACCCGTGCCCGAACTGCGGCGAGACAAAACTCGAGATCATGTGCCCGCTCGACAACTGCCACTGCAGCCACGACATGGTCTCGGGGATCGAGTACTGCCCCCTCTGCGGCAAACCGGTCTGCCCCGAATGCGGATCGCATGACGTTGTCCAGATCAGCCGGGTGACCGGTTACCTCCAGGACGTCTCCGGCTGGAACGCCGGCAAGCAGCAGGAGCTCAAAGACCGGGTCAGATACTCCGTTGCATGAGATATTACCATACCCCGGATACTCTTTTTGTCCGCGGAACGTTCCGGGCCGCAAGCACCGGGATCTCGGGCGGCATCCGCGATACTGCCACCATCTTCAACCATACGGTGCCGGCTGACTGGTCGCATGACGAGCCGAAAAAAGAGATTGCCCGGATCGCTGCCCTCGCCGGCTATGGGACGGATACCGTCGGCCTGCTCACCGCGGTCCCGATGCCCACCCTCTGCGTGCTCCAGTACGATTTTATCACGGTTTTCATAACAGCCGGGATGCGGGAGCACCCGCCGCACGCAGCCGGGACCATCAACATCATCGTGTGCAGCAGCGAGGGGATGACCGACTCGGCGCTCTTAGAAACGATCATGGTCGCAAGCGAGGCAAAGGCCGAGGCGATGATCGGTCTCGGGCGGGACGCCGGGACACCCACCGATGCCGTGGTCGCTGCCTGCGAAGGAGAAGTCCGGCACCAGTACGCCGGCCGGATCGCAGAGCCGGGCCGGCGGGTGCGGGATGCGGTGCTAAAGGGCGTGCCCGAGGCCCTGCGGAGGTACGAGAGCGGGACGGTAACGGAACCGGCCTTTTTTCATCTACAGCCGGTTTAAAGGAGAGCACTGGGTTGCCTGGTCGCCGCACAACTGCCCGTATTACCCCTGCCATTTCGAGGGCCAGCGATGTGATTTCTGCTACTGCCCGTTCTACCCGTGCAAAGACGAGACGCTCGGCGAATGGTCGGAGAGCGGCTCTGGGGGGAAAGTCTGGAACTGCTCGGGCTGCACGCTGCTCCACGTGCCGGCAGGTCGCGGACTACGTGAGAGAAAACCCGGACGCACCGCTCAAAGAGCTGAAACTGTTTTACCAAAAACAAAAAAGGGATTGATCGGTTTATTCCTTGATCCCGAGCGCCTTTAAGAGTTCGGGCAGGGGAATGCCGTGGGCCTCGGCGGCCTCGCGGATGGTCTCGCCACGGGCGATTGCACAGCCGACACAGCCCATGCCGAACTTGAAAAGGGCCTCGGTTGCATCGGGTTTTGCCTGGAGAAGATCGTAGATCGTAGAGTCTGCGGTTAATTCAGCCATACTACACTTAGTTCCTTTGCCGGCTCATAAACCTCACCATCGCGGAGTTTCATTTCGGTAAGCATCAATACTTTCGCGGCGCACGCTGACTGTTATAAAGCAGAATGCGATGCGACAGTACGTTTGGAGATGTACGAATGGATTATTCCGAAGTCACTGACAGAATCTCCCGAAAGTTTTCAAAGTCCGGCCATGAGATCGACCGGCAGAAAGTGGAAGGCAAACTGCGCAGGCTCACCGAAGAGTTCGGCGTCCAGCCGGCCGAGGCCGAGCGCAGCGTGACAAACGAGCTCAACAAGGAGTTTGGCATCACCCCGACCGCGGGACCCGGAGCGGTTGCCCCGGGCGGCGGGGCTACCGAGGAAAAGAAGGTTGCAGAGATCCAGCCCGGCGACTGGGTAACGCTTGTCGGGAAGATCGTTTCCCTGTCCGCGCCCGTTTCGCCGGCGATTGCCCAGAGCGGGATCATCGGCGACGAATCGGGCGGGATCCGGTTTGTGGTCTGGACAAAGAGCAACGCCCCGAAGATGGAAGAGGGGAAGTGGTACAAGCTCGAATCCGCGGTAGCGGACGAGTTCAAGGGTGTCACGAATCTCAAGGTCCATTCGGGCACGACCATTACGGAACTCGACAAGACCGACGCGCTCATGCCGGCGCCGGTCCCGGTAAAAGGATCTAAAACCCGGGGTCGCAAGCGTCCGGGCAAAGGTGGTGCAGGAGTGGGATGTGACCCACGACCGGATGCTCCAGTCGGGCCTTTAGGGCGACGAGACCGGCACGATCAAGTTTGTCATCTGGAAGGAGCCGGGCAAGGAGAAGCTCGCGCTCAACTCCGTGTATTCTGTTTTCTGGGCGCAGGCCGACGAGTTCAACGAGCGGCTCTCGCTCAATATCACGGGCGCGACATATCATGCAGGAAGAGGGCGACATCGCAACGGTTGCCGGCGCCGGCGACGTTGAGGTGAAAGGCGCTATCGTGCACGTTGCGCCGGGCTCCGGCATCATCAAGCGCTGCCCGGTGGCGGGCTGCAACCGTGCCCTCTCCCGGCAGAACTACTGCCCGATCCACGAGATCCAGAACGAGTTTGCCTACGACCTGCGGATCAAGGGCTGGCTCGATGACGGCGAAAAGACGCACAACCTGCTCCTGAAGCGCGAGACGGTCGAGGCATTGACCGGCATGACGCTCGACCAGGCAAAGGAGATCGCGGAGAACAACCCGCTCGGGATGGACGAGGTTTTCCTCCAGATGCGGGAGAAGGTTCTGGGCCGGTACGTTGTCTGCAAGGGCCGGGAGATCGAGAACCGGCTGCTCGCAAATTCCTGCGAGAAACTCGCGTTCGATTCATCGGAACATACGAAGCTGTTGAACCGGGCCGGAGGTGCTTAAGATGAGCGCCAATCCATCGGAAGTAGGCGGCGGCCGGCGCGAAGGCAGCTTCGAGCGCGAACCCGCACGCCGGGTCTTTGCCGCAGAGCTCCGCGAGTGCCGGTACCAGTTCAAGGACGGCACCGATGAGAAGAGCCCGACGTTTGTGCTCTTACCCACCGGAGAACGCTCCAACCGGATCTTCATTGTCGGGACGCTGACCGAGAAGACCCGGCAGGGCGAGCAGAACGCTTTCTACCGGGGCCGGGTGATCGACCCGACCGGGACCTTCTTTGTGATGGCGGGAAGCTACCAGCCCGAAGCAATGCAGCAGCTGGCAAAGATCGAGGCCCCGGCCTTTGTCGCGGTCATCGGAAAAACGAATCTCTACCAGAAACCCGACGGGGCGTACCTCGTCTCCGTCCGGGTCGAGTCGATCACGGTCGTTGACAAGGACACCCGGGACCTCTGGACGCTCGACGCAGCCGCGAGAACGCTCGACCGGCTCGATGCGCTCAAGGAAGGCACGAGTCCGGACATCGTGAAGGCAAAAGAGCAGTACCCCATGCTCGACCCGGTCGTGTACCGGAAGATGGTATACGATGCGCTGGCGCAGATTAAGATGTAAATTCTTCATCCAATGCCCTCTAATGAAAAAATCGCAGATGAACGTGACAGACAAATTATAGACGAAGTTCTGTCACAATATCCTCATTTAAACTCAATAATTACGAAAAATCCTAATTTTTATCGATTAACTCGAGATCAATTTGGCAATGCCACACCTTTGGATCAACAAGAATTCAGATTGTCCGGAATCCTACGGTTCATTTCTTGTGATCGATCATTTGCCAGCATGATCGTTAATCTTGAACGATGGCTATCACAATATCCTGAGTACCGTACAAAAAAATTTGGCAGACAACTTAGTAATGATTTCTTTAGTTATTATTCTGAAATTGAATTTTATCATCACTTAAGAATTGAAGGATATACACCTGAACGTGATCCTGAAATAGATGTGAATGGTGCTAAAAAGAAACTGGATTTTTTAATTCAGATCGAAGAACAGTCTGTAGTAATTGAAGTAACTACTCCTCGACCGAGTAAAGAATACGAAGATGCTTTTGATACAGGATATTCCGGATTTGGAGATCCCAACAAAGGTCTTGGGCCTAAAAATACCGGAGAATATTCTCGAACGACAGCCATGATTGAAAAGGAGATCGAAAAACACTTCGGCGATATGCCAGAAGAAGGGACAGATTATCCCATAATTATTGCAATGAATATTCATTGGGCCGCTTTGGAAATAATGATAGGAGATAGAATATCCGGGCCCGAATCATTGCCCCGCTTCATTGAGGGAATATTGCTTTACGATGGAAAATCATGTGGATATTATCCCTCGCTCCATCACGTGATGTCGGATAAACAAAATCATACTATTGCGAAATTACTTGCCCTTCACCATTAGGATATTTGCGATTCTCCCCGCCGCCCCCGAAGGGACGCCCCCGCGGCGGACCAGAACGTAACACCAAGAACTTAGTCACTTGCCCAGCGAGGCCCCGACGAGGCGGCCGAGCGACCCCCATCAGGGGGTGGGCTCCCTCGTTATTCACCACTCAGAAATACCTACTCTTTTCCCTCCCAATCCGGGCCCAATCCAGCCTCTGATTCCGACATTTCAGACCCCAGATCAAGCCTCCACAGGAAACCGTGTCCACGCTCACAAAAAAGTCAGATATAATCGCGTATTTTCTAAAAATACCCGATATCCAAGCCGAAAAATCCTGCAAAATAGCGGGCTTCTTTTGGCCCCCAAAAAACGGCACGATGGATTACCCGCCCATACCCCGGATCGGCCGCTGGAAGGGCTCTATGGGCCGTTTTCCGGAAAACCCCGGTTTGCGGTTTTTCAGGCAATCAGGGCATGTATCGCATTGTAATCCAGACCCTCCCGGTTTTACCGGGAGGAGTCCGGGCCGGATCCCTGCCCCCACATGAGGGAAATACCGGATTCAGATCTTCCGGTCGCAGACAACCATCGCTGCCCCGGTATCCGGGTACGTCATGATAACCATGATCCGGACGGGAACCGTACTGTTTCCCGCTGCATCGATCCCCGTTATCGTTGCCGTTGCCCCTTCTCGGTACATAAGACCCTCCGAGGGATCGATCGCATCCGCCCGGCCCGATGCGTTTATTGAAGCCGGGCTCTCCACCTGAAATTCGCCAAGCATGATGCGTTCAACGTACGGGGCGGTCACAAACGTTGCCCGCGGATCCGGGTGCATCACGAGAGTTATGGAGTCCGGCCCCGTGCGGCTCGCAACAACGTTGTCGTTGAACAAATATCCGGCCGGCTGGCCCCAGACAAGACCGGCACTTATCCCGGCGTACAAAAACAGCGGCGGCAGGAACATAACCGCAAGAAGAACGGCCGCCATGATCCCGTGGCTGCGGAGAGAGGCAGACTTCTTTTGCGCTTTATCGGCCGGTCCCTGTGCCGACTCATGAGCGGCCCGGGGCTCCCGGAATTCTGCGCAGACCGCCGGGAGGACGACCGAAGCCGCGAAGATTCCCGCAGACTGCGCTGAGTCGAGCAGAAATGCCGAGGTCCCGGTCAGGATCTCAAGGGAGGTCATAATCCCGAAAAACACCAGGGCAGTTACAATCCCGGAGATCATGCCGGCGAGCCAGAGCTGTGAGCGATCCGCTGCACCGAACCGCTCGCCCACCAAAAGGCCGGCAATCGCAAGGGCAGCGGCAAAGAACAGGATAAGATTGAGCCCGTAATAATCGGAACACCAGCGGGCCTCCGGGAGCAGGTACTGCCACAGCAGCGTGAGGAAAATATAGCCTGCCGCGAGAGCCGCACCGCTGACGCAGCCGAAGATGAGCGTTTGCCGTACCGGCAACCGATTAGTGTGTTCCGGTTCCATATGCATCTAAACCATACCGGCAGGAAACACGAAATAATTACCGGGCCGACCCGCATATGCAGCACGGTCCTGAATGCAACAAGCAGCAGAGGAATGCAATCGGTAAAGAATCGGCCCAGAACGAATATAACATCCCGGACCAACAGTTGCCTGTTCCCGTTTCACTCACGGGCCGGGACTGATGAACACGATAATCCCCATAAACCGCAACGGTATCTTCCTGATTCTTGCCGCACTCCTGGTGATATCGGCCGGCTGTATTGCAGACCAGCCGCAGGCAAACGCAACGCCAAACATCACCGCAGCAAATACCGCTTCTCCCAAAACACCGGGAACAATCGCAACCCCGACGCTCAACCGCAGCGTCACGACACTGCTCGTGCCGGTAAAATCTGATAGTACCATCCCGGTCACACCCGATGCCGACGCGACCGCCGTGGACTGTAGCATAAGTGCTGGAGATACACGAACATATCCCATGAATATCTCTCAATTTAGGGGAAGCAATCTGACCCGCGAAGAGTTCTTGGAAGTGAACCGGGTATACATGGCATATCTTGCAAAAGAGCTCGGCGAGGAAGAAACAGAACAGATGATGAATGACGAATATACCCATGGAATGGCGGCGGAACTGTTGGACCCGTCATCCGGCAACGATACGCTCATCACCCTTACGATTGACCCGGTAGGGGTCTATGCTGCGGGCGAGATCGTTAATATTTCCGGCACCACCAACCTCCCTCCCGGCAGGGAACTGACCCTCGTTATTTTCGCGGGAAATTATAACCGACCGATTTCACCCTGTAACGATCCATGGCACGATCCTGTCCCGCGGACTGCGGTTGTAAAAGCCGGGGACTCATCGAAAAACACCTGGTCATATCTCCTGAATACCTCCGGATTTAAGTCCGATGATTATCTCATCTACGTCAGGGAAACGCGAAATGAGGGTGCGTTTTTGACCAACACCCTGTTTCATCTGTATTGACAATGTCCGGAATCCAGGCAGGAGGAAACCCCATGAGCCGGACGGGGGGGCGCCGGGCAATAGGTAAAGGATCGGCCCAGAACGAATATAACATCCCGGACCAACACTTGCCTGTTCCCGTTTCACTCACGGGCCGGGACTGATGAACACGATAATCCCCATAAACCGCAACGGTATCTTCCTGCTTCTTGCCGCACTCCTGGTGATATCGGCCGGCTGCATCGCAGACCAGCCGCAGGCAAACGCAACACCGGCCCGGCCGGCAGCTGATACCTCCTCTTCCCAAACGCCGGGAACCGTAACAAGCCCGTTCCAGGCAACGATAACGCCAACGATCACCGCAACGCCCTCGCCAGCCGCAAACCTCGCCATGTTCTCGGATCATGGATCCGTAAACGTCCTGCGGGGCAAACCGTTCACGATCACCGGCACTGTTCCCGATAAAACGATGACCACCGTGCAGGTCTGGCTGCTCAACCGGAGCGTCACGACCATGCTCGTCCCGGTACAACCGGACGGAACCTTCTCGGTCACGCTCGATGCCGGCACGACCGCCGCTCTCTCCCGCAATTTTACCTCGGCAATTATCGCCCAGTACCCGGCCCCGCCCGATCGTTTCGCGGTAAACTACGACCCGGCCTCCGGGCAGATCACCGCCTCTTCAGCGGTCCCGGACAGGATCCTCAAAGGAGTAAACGATGAGCAGTACTACCCCACAACACAACAGGATTACCTCTGCCAGGCGATCGACTCCCCCGGCACGAACAACTCATGCACTGTAACGTTCCTGAATGGAGTCGATGCCTGGATCGACATTGCGCCCATCCCGCCGGGCCCGCCCGGAACCATGACCGTCTCCGGCACTACCAGCCTGCCGGCCGGGACATCCGCTTGGAATCGATGTCGCCACGGTCAATACGCATCCGACGCCCAGAGAGTACGATTTCTCCCACGAATACGCAAGCGGCTCCGCAGTCGTCACCGCGGGAACGGGCGGGACCAACCAGTTTACCGGCACGGTCGACACGTCCCTGCTCAACACGGGCAGGTACTTTGTCAAAGTATCCACGGGAGACGATAATCTCCAGGCAAACGCCTATGCATATGCCGATGTGATCGCACCGTCCTCAACCCAGGCATGTACCAAAAACGAGATCAACTGGTCGGAGCTCGGCCTTCCCGCACTCCAGGTAAACGAGAGCCTCCAGCCGGTTCTCCTTGCCGGCGAAGTCAAGATTGTCCCCCCCGGGAACTCCACGAAAAACAACGAGATGCCGTACGGTTCCATCATCGACTGCGGAGAGGGTGGGATCTGCCGGGTGTTCGACTCGTCCGGCGTCCAGTTCCTCGCGGCGTACGATTCAAACGAGATGCACCAGATGGAAGTCCCGAACGGCGCGATGATCGACGCTGCATCCGGGGACAATGTCACCGTTGTGAGCCTGAACGGAACCGTAGGTCCTCACCAAGATCAACGAGTGCACGAGCGGGAACTGACACGTACCTGTGCCGGGGCATGAGGCCGTTTTTCCCACCACTCTTTTTTTAAAAAATGCACCTGACAGCACCGGATCCTGCGGGAAGAGCGCGGAGCGTTTCGAACCGCTCCCACCCCGAAAATTCATTTTTTACCAGCATAACCCCTCCTCGCTAATATTTGCCGGCCGGTCCCGCCATCCCGCACGTATTTCTCCGGTAAAAGTACCATGTGCCACGAAAAACGCGGCTGGAACTGAGGAACCCCAAGGGGGGGTCATTGGGGGAAATTTTTTTTTTGCCGCAAAAAAATGCCGGATATTTCCCCTTTTTACGAAGAGAAAATGGGATCCCCACACAAAAACCACAGCTCGATTTTTCCCCCAATGACCCCCCATCACCCGCAAAAATACCGGACTCATCGCGGGACTCGTACACCTGTGCCTCCCAAAAAAATTACTGCACAGATTTTTTCACTCACCGCCAGCGTTATCGGATCCCTTTCCGATGTACCGGTACCGATGACCCTGCGCCCCGGATATAACCGAACGATGACCGGATCCGGCCTCGACCGGTAGAGGATCTGTCCATAAATCGTTTATGAAGCGGGATCATCAGTCCATGTACGTGATTCACATGATCGCAAAAACCACAGGCATACTCCTGCTTGCCGGTGCAGTCATCGGCATTCTGGCCTGCCTTGGCGCCGTGGCCCTGACAGGATGGGGATCCGGGGCGGACTGCCCCTCCCTCCTCTCCCCGGTCACCGGTGGCTTTGCTGGTAGCGGGACCGATATGGGAAACATCCCGGAATTTTCCACGGAAGAACGGGCACAGCAGTTCCTGATCACCCACACCGATGCCGGACAGGGCAGCTCCGTTTCCTCCCCGGCACCGCAACAAACCACAACGGTTTCCTCAGGCCCGGGCGTGGTCAGGACCTGGAGTTTCGATGTCGACACCTCGACGTTTAAACCGGACGAATATCTCGTCAAGGCAAGTGCCGTCCTGCAGGATGCCACGGGCACTGCGCTCTTCAACGTGCTCGAACGGCCTGCGGACAGGAGTTCTGCGGCAGGCAGCGGAACCGGCGGATCGTCCGGCACCTCTCCAGCTACAGGGAGCGGCTATTTCATCACCATCGATCCGATAGGCGACCGCTATGTGGGCGACCGGTTTACTATCACCGGCACCACCAACATCCCCGATGACAGCGATATCCTTGTCGAAGTCTATACTTCATCGTTTGCCCCGACCCAGAAAAGCCAGAGCGGCGAATTTTCCGGGGCGACAGGGACAGTAAAAACTTCGTCCTGGTCCACCGCGCCGGTACCGACCGCCACGCCCGCACCGGTCACTGCCGTTCCCACATCGGCTGACGGACACCGGTATTCCACGACCAATGTCCAGATCCGCGAAGTCGACGAGGCGGATATTGTCAAGACAAACGGCACCTACATCTACGCCGTCACGGGCGACACGCTCCGGATCATCGATGCCTACCCGGCCGAGCACGCAAAAATTGTTGCCACCCTGAAGTTCTCGGCAAACCCCGGATCCCTGTACCTCTACGGGAACCGGCTGGTCGTGCTCACTCAAGAGAGCGACACCCGCGAGTTCTGGCAGTGCGAAAAGGCCCGGTGTGCTGATGCCTCGTGGTGGCGGCCCCGGACCACGATCCTCGTGTACGATGTCACCGATCCCTCCCGGCCGACGCTCGTCCGTCAGGTCGCAGCCGACGGCTCCCTTTCAGATTCCCGGATGATCGACTCGTATCTCTACTTTGTCACAACGAGCAGTGCCGATTCCTCGTCTTCGGGCAGCAGTTTCCCGCGAATCCTCGATTATGCGAAAGGCTCCCTCACCCCGAATGTCTATCACTTCGACACAAACGACAAAGAGTTCTCGTATTCGACCATCGGGGCCTTTGACGTTACGGGAAAATCTGCCGTAAAGGCAAAGTCGTTTTTGATCGGTTCGGCCGGGACGGTCTATGTTTCCCCGACCCACCTGTATATCGGGATCGCGTCCCCTGCCGATGACAGCGGGGCGATGCAGACTCAGGTCTACGCGTTTACCATCGACCAGGGAAAGATCGCCTATGCGGCCGACGGGACGGTGAACGGCGAACTCCTCAGCCAGTACTCGCTTGACGAAAACAACGGCACCCTCCGGCTCGCAACAACCGGGATCGAGGGCGCCGGAAAGTACAAAGGGTATTTCTGTACCGTGTATGCCCTGGACAGCAACATGCAGGAGATCGGGAGCCTGAAGAAACTCGCGCCGGGCGACCATATCTCGGCCGCACGGTTCATCGGCAGCAGGCTCTACCTTGCGGAACGCCAGGCAACGGATTCCCTCCTTGCAATCGATCTGTCCGATCCGAAAAACATGAGCGTGCTCGGGAGACTCAAACTGCCCGGCTATGCTGCGTACCTTCACCCGTACGACGACAATTTCCTGATCGGTGTCGGGCGTGAAGTCAACAACGGCGGCGTCAGGATCGCCCTCTTTAACGTCACCAATGTAAGCGCCCCGGAGATTACCGATACGATCGAGCTCGGCGGCCGCGGCAGCGACTCCGAAGTCCTGCGGGATCCTAAGGCGTTCCTCTTTGATAAGGAGAACAATATTCTCGTCCTGCCGGTCCACCTGGTCGGGCAGTCGGGAACCGTGGCGTATAAGAAATACCAGCCGCCCGAAAGTGCCGGCATCTGGGGCGGGGCGTACGTGTTTACGGTTACGCCCGCACAGGGATTCCACGTGAAGGGGACGGTCGAGCATTACGATGGTTCGTCCGGCTCCGCGTCACCGGTGAAACGGTCGCTCTATATCGATAACACGCTCTACACCATTTCATCGGATATGATAGTCATGAGCGATCTCAACAACGGGCTCTCACTCGTCAACTCCCTCGAACTGTGAGGCCGGCCGAAACTTTTTTTTAATCCTCTTTGTGCCGGCACCCGGCCAGCAACCTCTTCAACTTTTGCCGCCCAACCAGAAGTATCTGGGATCTGCCCATGCCCCGCCAGAAAAAATCTCCCGTACCGTACCTCGCCACCGGTTTCCGTGATGTGGACGGCACGGGCGACACTTCGGCCTGCACCCGCTGCCTCGATCTCCTCTCCGACATCCCCTTCTTTCACGGCATCAAGCAGGAGAGCTTCCGGATCGTTGCGGCGGCAAAACCGGAGCTCGTGCTCGATGCCGGGTGCGGTGCGGGAAACGATCTCGTCACGCTTGCCGGCCTCCTGCCAAAGAAGAGCCGGGTCATGGGGATCGATGCGAGCACAGCGCTTCTTGCCACCGCCGCGGAACGGACCGCCCCCTGCCGTGACCGGTGCGATCTCGTTCGCGGCGATCTCCTCCGGCTGCCGTTTGCAACCGGCACATTTGGCGCCTGCCGGATCGACCGCGTCCTCCAGCACATCCACAACCCGGCCCACGTGGTAGAAGAACTCGTCCGGGTCCTCGCCCCTGGAGGCACACTCGTTGCGTTCGACAACGACTGGGACACGCTCACGGTCGGCCTCGGCGATGAGGAGCGATCGGACCGGATTGCCCGGTTCTGGAGCGACAGCTTCGCCTCGGGCCGGGTGGGTAAAGACCTCGACAGGATCTTCCGGAACACCGGCCTTGTACGCGTCTCTGCCGAACCGCGGACGCTCGCCCTTACCAACCTCGCTCTCGCGGAAAAAGTCTACGATCTCCCGGCGCTGTTGTCCCGGATGAGGGACGAGGGGATATTCTCCGAAAAAGATCTTGCAGCGATCCGGAAGGACCTTGAAAGCCGGGCCCGGGCCGGCACGTTTTCCTCCGGCTATACCGGCTGGCTTGTCGTGGGAGTGAAGCCAGAGTAACCGGCCCCCGGGTATACGGACAGGTACCGGACGAAAAAAAATGGTGATTGCTTAATACGAGCCACCCGTCAACCGCATTGCTCCACGGGGCGAGCCCCGACAGGCGGCGAGCACCCGTGGCTCCATCGCAATCCAATCCAAAGGAACTGCCAATCGATCGAAGATGGTGGTCTTCATTAAGCAATCGCCAAAAAAAATTATTCGTGTCTCAGCGCATCGATCGGGTTGAGGTTTGCCGCCTGCCAGGCCGGGTAGATCCCGCAGAGGAGGCAGATCACAATCCCAAAGCCGACACCCTCGACTACCGACATCATGCTCGCCAAGGTGAAGAGATACTCAGTGGTCTTGAGCATCAGGATGCTGATCGCGTATCCTCCGACTAGGCTCAGGGCACCTCCTATCGCACTGCCGGCAATCCCGATGATCGCCGCCTCGTAGATGAACATGCTCATTACTTCTTTTTTCTGGGTGCCGATGCTCCGCATGATCCCGATCTCCTTTATCCGCTCGTTCACCGACATCATCATGATGTTGAAGATCGAGACACCGGCCACAAGCATCGAGATCCCGCCGATTGCGGTAACGAACGTAGTAACCGTGCCAAACGTCTCGTAGATGGTGGCAAGCGTTGCCTTGCTGTCGGTTACGGTCACGGTCTTGTCCTTGGTGTTCCGGTTGAGCTGGCGCTCGATCGTGGTTTTTACATCGGCAGTATCCCCATCGTTTACCTTGACGACTACTTCGCTTAACTCGTCATCGGACCGGTCGAACGCATTTTCAAACCAGTCCTTGGTAACGACAAGGGCATTGTCGGTACTGATATCGAAGCTCATGCCCCGTTCCTTGATAATGCCCGTCACCCGGAGCGTGCCGTACTCGCCGTCCTGCCCGATCGAGATCCGGGAACCGACCTTGATGTTATGGTCTTTTGCAAAGGTCGAACCAACAAGGCAGCCGGAGTTCCCGTTACTGTAATCGCCGGCTTCGAGATCGGGGAGGAGCGTTTTCGTATCATCCGTTGGAAGACCATAGATGGATGCCACAATATCGTCGCTTCCCACTCCCACCTTCATGTGTGCCGAAGTCGACATGATGGGAATCGCCACGTTCGGCGCGACAGCCCGTTTGATCTTCTGGTAGTTCAGGTCGGTCAGGTACATATCGGATGCTGACCCGCCGCCTCCGCCGCCCGGTCCCATCCCGCCGCTCCCGGCATAGGGAGTGACAATCACGCTGTCCCCGACCGATGAGAGGCTTGCGCTGATCGACTGGGTCATGCTGTTTCCCAAAATTCCCATTGATGCAATGGCCACGACCCCGATAACGATCCCGAGCATCGCAAGGGACGAACGCAGCATATGGATCCGGATATTTCGTTTCGAGATCTCCCAGAATATCCCGGTCATTCTGCAATTCTCCCGTCAACGATCCGGATCGTACGATCCGTGTATTCGGCAATATGGGGATCGTGGGTAACCACGATGATAGTCGAACCTCTCCGGTGCAGGTCGGTCATCAGCTCCATGATGCTTGCCCCGGTCTTTGAATCGAGATTCCCGGTCGGTTCGTCGCAGAGCAGGATATCGGGGTCGTTTACGAGCGCCCGGGCGATCGCGACCCGCTGCTGCTGGCCCCCGGAGAGTTCGAGCGGCGTGTGGGTGAAGAGCCGGTCCGGGAGCTGGACGGCCCGCAGGACTTCGACTGCTTTTTTCTCGTCTACCTGTTTCTGGCTCTTGAGCATCTGGGGGAAACTGACGTTCTCAACGATATTTAAGAGCGGGAAGAGGTTGAAGTACTGGAAGATGAACCCGATCCGGTCCCTCCGCAGGTTCGTGAGCTCGACATCGCTCATGTTCCGGACACCGATACCGGAGATGAAGATATCCCCGCTGGTTGGCGTATCGAGGCATCCCATGAGGTTCAACAGCGTCGACTTGCCCGAGCCCGACGGTCCCATAATCGAGATGAACTCCCCGCGCTCCACTTCAAAGGAAATATGGGAAAGGGCCGTCACGTCCCCGGCCCGGAGCGGGTAGACCTTGACGACATCCTTAAACTGGATGACCGGTTCCATGACGCGGCCTCACTGCTTCTTGATCTTCTTTGCGTAGTAGTAATACCCGCCCGCGGCAAGGATGACAAGGACAACGACTGCCGGGAGGACCGGGCTGCCCTGCTGAGCGGCGGTATCGGGCAGGACACCCAGGATGCTGACATCCTGCTGCGAGGAAAGGACGTTCCCGTCGGAGTCCTTGTACGAGACCTGGAGGGGAACCCGGGCCGTCGCGTTGGGCGCGGTAAAGGTTACCTCGAAACTCCCGAAATCGTCCGGTTTTAAGGCCCCGATTACATAGGACCGGTACGGGTCTTCGGGAACTGCCGGGGAGAGCGCGGTCACGGTCACGCCGTTTGCGGTCGTCAGGCCGGCATTGGTTACATCGCCGGTGACGTGATAGACGTCTCCCTCCAGTTTGACCTCGATATTGCTGACCGTGGGTGCGGCCTGTTTCTTGTCGGTCCCGAACGTTACCGGCAGCGATGCCGAAACTTCATGGTGGTTGTCCCCGTTGTCGTATTCAACGGTCAGGCCAAGGACGGTTTCCGTGTTGGGAGTAACGGACAGGTTCACGCTTTTTGCCGAGTTGGCGGCGAGCCAGCCGATATACTGTTCCGAGGGCGTGATGGTCGCCCCGCTGCCGGTGACATTAAGGACGACATTTTTCACGGCGCTTCCCCGGGGATTTGCAATCTGGACCGTGATCGTGTCCTTCTTTCCCTCGGTAAACGTGTCCGGCTGATCGGTGACACTTACCAGGAGCGGTGAATTATCCACTTTGACCGGTGTCCGGTAGTAGAGGCTGCCGGCATCCCGGAAATCGAGCGAGAAGGTCGGGTAATACGTACCATCAGGTTCACCGGTCACAACATTGAACACGTACGTCCGGGTCTGGAGCGGCCCGATATTCGACGAGGTGTCGTACGTCCCGCTCGTAAGCTGTATCTCATCGTTCCCGAAGGTCGCATGGTTGACCATGATCCCCTGCAGCGAAGTATCCGATGCCGAGGTGTTGCTGCTGCCGCTGTTTGCATTACCGTTTGTTACGGCAAAGGTCACTGTGGCCTTGTCCCCCGTAAAGAGGATCACGGGATCGATGGTTACGTTGGAGACATAGACCCTGCCGGCCGAGGTAAGCGAATCCGTTGTCGTATACCCGGTTACCGGCAGCACAAGTGCGCAGACCGCAAGCAGCACAATCAGGACTGGAACAAAACCGGTCATGGACATCCGGGTGTGGCGCCGGGTTTTCATGAGTCCGATACAGCCCGTATCTGTCGGCAGGACCGGAACTTTCGGTTCTGCCCGAGAGCATTGAAGTACAAACATTCGTGCTTCCTCAATAATGTAGTTAATTATTTTACTACTTGTCCTGTAAAGTGTGGCTTACATTATTATAAATTTTATTGTACAAGTAGTAAAATTATTAACAACTTGGTGATCAATACTAGTTTATGAGGAGCATCTCGACGACACTCGTGAAATCGCTCGCCGAACTCGGGCTGTCGACCTACGAGGCGAGCGTTTACGCTGCACTTGTCCTGTTCGACAACGCAGAGGCAAAAGATCTCGTCGAGTTCCTCTCTATCTCAAAACCGAGCGTGTACGAGGCGCTGGAACACTTATCCGAGAAAGGACTTGCCGTAAAACGGGTGACAAAACCGGCACGGTACAGTGCGGTCTCGCCGCAGATGGCAATCGACCTCCTGATGGGCAGCCACAGGAAATCAGCAGACCGGGCGCTGGCAGAACTGGAAAAACTAAAAAAAGAGAAAGTGCAGACCGAGAAAGAGGATGCCCTCTGGACCATTTACGGCGAGACAAATATCGAATACAAGATCCGCGATCTCTTCGGGAAGGCAAAAAAGCAGATCCGGTGCATGATCGGGGATCGCTACCTTCCGATCCTTGAAACCGTCAGGATCAAGGACATCGCCCTTCACCTTATTGTAGTATCCGATGTACCGGGACTGGAAAAGAGACTGCATACACAGTTCCCGGGCAGGAATGCAGAGATCTATGTCCTTAGCCCGGAACAGTTTACGTCCCCCCCCAAAGATGCACCGCCGGAATTTGAGGAGATCCATAAACTCATGAAGGTCGAAAACCTCCTCGAACTGATTGCCGACGACGAGGAACTTCTGATGGTGCCGCCGTTTTTCTCCGGAACGGTCTCTGTCCTCAATACCAAAAACAAGGGTGCGGTCTTCCACATGAAAACAATGAGCCAGATCATGTGGAAACGGTTATTGGAGGGGGACGGGGAGGGAGGTTTTCCTTTTCCCCCGCCGCCGCTTCCCCTGCGAAAAGGCCGGCAGGCAGCAGCCAAAAAATAACGTACTTTTTTTTTAGAGCGCCGCGTTCTGGTACACGATCTTCTCGGCGCCGCTTACAAATTTCGCCGTAACGATCACGGTATTGGTGCCCGTTGTGCCGGTAAACGTTTTGCTTGTCCCTGCTGAAGTCCCCATCGTCCCGGCCGCTGCCCCGTTGACCGAGACCGCAAGCGACTCAACCTCCCCTGCCCCGCAGGTGCTGGTCATGACCTGGAGCCGGATGGAAGACCCCGCCCGGCTCCCGGTAATTGCAACGGTGCAGGTCGGCTGGGAGGGACCGGCAGCCATGCTGCTGCCGGATGACGACGAGACCGCAGGAGCGGACGGTATATCCGGTGCCTGCACGGGTGTGGTGAGGACGACCGCGATTGCAACAACAACGATCACGGCCAGCACCGCAACGACAAAATAAGGTACCAGGGGATTTCTTTTCTTCATGACGGTCCGGCAGTGGGGGCAGACCAGGCGGTTGGCATCAACGGGTGCACCGCAATGGGGGCATGTTTTCTGTGACATTTACAGGATGATTATATTTAACGATTAATACGCGTTTTTGTATGCAGCCGGGCCGGACCGCAGGACCGGGCGGGAGACGGGAACGGAATCTTCCGATAAAAAAAGAAAATCGTAAAAGAGAAATTACTCCATCATGGCGGCTGGCGAGACGGCCGTTACCGACATGTACGATGTCAGCAGGTAGGCCGCAAGGAGCAGGATGATGACGAGCGGAATGAGGATGGCAATGACAACGGCAACGATCGCTTTTCCCGTGCTGATCTCGTGGAGGTCGCGGACGCCCAGTGCCCAGAGCACAATCGACCAGAGGGCAAAGATAATGCCGAGTATCGGAATCCAGCCAAGAAGCATGCTCGGGGTACTCCCGTAGATTACGGCTTTCATGGTCTCCCCGATTCCTTTCCGTCCGCCGACAATGTAAACCCAGAGGTGGAGCCAGGCCGCAAAGATAAGCGTGAAGATGAACTCGGCAACGAGCACGATAAAGAAGACGAGGATCGGCACCGCCACCCCGCTCATCATGCTTTTGTACATCGGGTTTGCTTCCCAGAATAGCGATACAATCGCAGAAAGGATTGCGTTGATAAGAACGATGATGGCAAAGTACGGCAGGACTGTCTCCAGATCGTCTGCTTTTGCTTTCTGGAATGTTTCGCCCGGATTCAGGATGAACCCTTTGACTTTCTCCACAAACGAGTCTAACATACTCACCGGGTACAGCTCGAATTTATTTAAAATGCGGCGATGCGGGGAAGACCGGTAAACTATGGCAGACATTTTGCCGGGTGACGGGCGGTACTGTGGATTTCTTCTGTTCTCGCAAGCGACAAAACCGCCACGGTCCAAACGTGCTGTAATGCAAAAACAAAGCGAGCACTCGCCCCCCGCCCCCCTCGCGCTCGACGGGTGGCACTGCTGCACCAGTCTCGCTAGGGGGAGACCGTTGAGGAAAATCACGCTTTGTCGAAATCCTCTTTTTACGATATGCTTCACCCCTTACGCCAATCCAGAGGGGGAGGCCGCCCAAGGGGACGAAGCCCCCTTGACCCCCCACCAAATAAAAATTTTTCAATTGTGCTTCCCGTGCACGGTTTGCTCCACGGGGCGAGCCCCGACGAGGCGGCGAGCACCCGTGGCCCCCTCTCAAACAAAATTCAGGATGTCACTTACGGTTTTCTAAAGAGCCGAAAATCACACATTCAAAAAAGGCAGCCCGGCATTCTTATAAAAAAATTCTATCTATAAATTCACAACCGCAATGAAACCGCGGTTTCCCGGTAAATCGCCGACTGGTAGAGCGCCCCTCACATCCGTTCGAGCGCCCGCAGGCTTTTTGCCGCCCCGTCAAACGTGCTGACCTCCACAACCGCGGTCGCGTTCTTCTCTTTCATCGCAGCAAGGACGGGAACAAAATCGATCGTCCCGTTTCCCACCGGGCTGTGGCTGTCCGTCTTCTGGTTGTTGTCGTGGAGGTGCATGTGGCAGAACGGGCCGGATAAAAATTCCGGCAGGCAGCCGTTGAGGTGCGCATGGCCTACATCGAGCGTGAGCCCGACAGGACCGGCACGCCCGAGGTCGTCCGGTGTCCGCAGCAAAAAAAAGTTCATGCCCGCCATGTTCTCGAACGAGAACGTTACCGAATACTCGCGGGCGGCAGCGGCAAGGTCTTCGCAGGACTGTCGGAACTGCCGCAGGGCAAGCTCGCGCTCGTTCTCCCACGCAAAATAGCCCGGGTGGATGACCACGGGAGCGTCGATCTCCGCAGCGGCAGAAAAGCAGTCCGTCAGCACCCCGATGCTCGCCCGCCGGATCGGCTCGAAGACCGAGGCGATGTTGAGGCCGTGGAACGGGGCATGGATCGAATATTGGGCCGGGTAACTCTCCGGGATCTCGGTCGATGAAAGGAAGTGAAGGCCCTCGTCCATGATCTCGATGCGGCCGGTAACTTCGAGCAACCGGCCGAGGGCCGCATCGAGCGGCGTTTCGGAGAGACAGAAGGACGAGATCCCGATCATGTATGTCTGAACGGTATCGCGGAACACTAAAAAAACGTATGGTTTTGACCCGGTCAGGGAACCAGGAGAAGCCCGGGGTGATGGCCGGTGAGCGATCGTCCGCCGCCGGGCGTTACGGCAAACGTGTTCTCGATCCCGACAAGGCCCACATCCTTTATCCCTTTCTTTGGCTCGACTGCAAAGACCATGCCCTCCTGAACAGGTTCGTCAAAGCCCTTTGCAATGACCGGCGCCTCGTCGATCAAGAGGCCGATCCCGTGACCGAGGAACTTTACCGTGTCCTTCCCGTAGCCCATGAAATTTTCCAAAAACGCCGGTTCGAGGCCGCCAATGATCTCCTCGTAGATTGCGGACGGGATGGCCCCGGGCCGTAGGCGTTTTGCCACTTCGTTCTGGATCTCCACGCACTGCTCGTGGACTTTTATCGCCGCATCCGGGATCGGTTTTTTGAACATGTACGAGAAGGTCTTGTCGGTCTGGTAGCCTTCGACCCCGCAGCCGATATCGATCACCACGAGGTCGCCGGGCCTGAGCTTCCGGTTCCGGCTCCCGGACATGGGCACGGCCGGGTGCAGGCCCGCAATCCCGCCGGGCGTGTCAACGCAGGTCGGGCAGATCGAGCTTGTCCCGAAATTGATCTGCCCGAGAAGCATCTCGTTCCACATCCCAAAGCGTATGATTCCCTGGTGGCCCTCCTTTACCATGACCGTGTAGAGCTCCGTGCCGAGCTCGACCTCGTCCATTCCCTCACGCATGAGGCCGGGAGCAAGGTCTTCGAGCACGCGGCGATGGATCTCCCCGGCCCGCTCCATGAGCGCAAACTCGTACGGGCTTTTCTTTGCCCGGACCGCGGAGACCTGCGCATCGAGGCCGCGGATTTCGCCGCCAAGGAAATGCTTCTTCATCCGCTGGTACTGGACGAGCGTGACCGTATCGAGTTCGAGGTACACCGGGGTTTCCTTCCGTCCGGCAACCGCGGCAATGTCCCGGTAACTCTTCATCGGCCGGATATCCGAAAACGCCGATTCCGATCCTGCCCGCTCGAAACTCTTTTTGACCCAGAAGACCGCGTCGCCGTCGCGGGGGATGTACAGGAGACCGTCCTGGATCGTGCCGGTGAAATAGTAGAGATTGATCCTGCCGGTGATCGCGGCCGTGTCCCAGCCGGGATTATCGTGGTCCATCCGGTCCCGGAACCGGGCCATGCGGAGGAAGAGTTCGCTTGCAGGTACGCTCATGTTGTGTCAATAATAGTGGCCGGGCACGGTATTTAGCGGTACGCGAAACCGGGCCCGGGCCGGTATAAACGCAAAGAGGCAATCCGTCCGGTCGCGGCGTACACCTGTGGTGAAGATCCGCCCGCCTCATCCGTAGCCGTGAATTTTATCATCCAAAAGAAAGAAACGCCTAACTACTCCATGGCTGGTAACGACTCGCAAAAAGCCCTCCTGCCGGCACTTCTTTTTATCTTCCTTGCCATGCTCGCAGTCATGTTCCTCTTCGAGCTGGCCAAGCAGACGATAAACCCGGGCATCACGACCTGGGAATCCCATGTCATAACTATTGTCTTTACCAGCGTTCTCGCCCTCGTGCTCGTTTATTTCCCGCTCCGTTCGCTCCACCGCGAACACGAGAAAACCGCCGAGGCCCTCCGGCTCCGGCAGGAGACCGAGGAGAAACTGCAGAACACCGAAGCGCAGTACCGCTCGTTCGTGGAATCGGTCGAAGACTCCATCTACACGGTAGACAGGGACTGCCGCTACCTGCTGATCAACAAACGGCACCTGGACCGCCGGGGCCTTTCCGTGCGGGACTACACCGGCAAAACCTACGGGAGTTTCCATACCCCTGCCGAGACCCAAATCTTCGAGGAACAGGTCCGGCAGGTTGTCGGGAGCAAAAGCCCGGTGCAGGCCGAATACGGCAGGAACGGGAAATATTTCCTCCGGAATCTCTACCCGGTCACCGATCCCGGTTCCGGCAACGTGATCGCGGTCACGGTGATCTCGTCCGATATCACCGACCACAAAAAAGCCGAAGAGGCACTGGCACTGGCAAACAAGAAACTCCACCTCCTTCTCGGGCATCACCCGGCACGACATGAACAACCAGCTCCAGACGCTTCTTTCCTATCTCGACCTTTCGGGTGCGTCCCTTTTAGATCCGTCGCGGATGGCGGGGTTCATAGAGCGGGAGCAGAAGATTGCAGAGACCCTTGCCCAGCAGATCGCGTTTACGAAAAAACTACGAGGAGCTGGGAGTCCAGGCTCCCGCATGGCAGAACATCAGCGCACTGGTGACCACCGCCGCTGCCCGGTTGCCGGTCCGGGAATATTAAAATCGACAGCGGCAATACGTCTCTCGAAGTCTTCGCCGACCCGCTGCTCGAAACGGTCTTTTACAACCTCATCGACAATGCCCTGAGGTACGGCGGGCCCGGCATGACCGCGATCCGGATCGCGTGCCGGAGAAAACGGGTCCGGGATCGTGATCGCCTGCGAAGACGACGGTGCCGGGCATCCCGGAAAAAAACAAGGAACTGATCTTTTCAAAAGGGTTCGGGAAGAACACCGGCCTCGGTCTTTTCCTCGCACGCGAGATCCTCTCGCTCACCGGCATCGGCATTACCGAGACCGGGACGGAAGGGATCGGGAGCACGCTTTGAAATGACCGTTCCCGAAGGGGCATACCGGTTCGTGCCGGGCCGGTAACTGCAGGAAACCGGTGGCACCGGCTCGTTTTCTTTTTACCGCCCGGCTATTCGAACGATCGCCCCCCCGTGAGGAATTTTTTATGTCCTTTACGGCCAGCCGGTACTTCCCTTCCGGCACCAGGATCTCGAACCGTGCGCCGCTGCCCGGTACCCCGGTCTCCCGTATGGAGATCCCGGTGAGCGCAAGGATCTCGCGGATTAAAAAGAGTCCCATGCCGGTGTTCTTCCCGTAACCCCGCCCGAAAATTTTCTCCTTGTCGGATGCAACAATTCCGGTCCCGTTGTCCTCCCAGACGACCACGAGCGCCGTACCGTCCATCCGGTAAGAAACGCGGATTTCGTTCACGTGTTCCCCGTGCCGTACCGAGTTGTCAAGGAGGTTCGCGAACACTTTTTCAAGCATCGCGTCGGCATATACGCTGATCCCCGAAACTTCAGAAGAAAACGCAATGGTCTTTGGGACCTGCGGGCGGGGCATGACCGCATCGAGGTCTTTCCAGAGCGGTTCCTGGGATCCGAGGTCCTGGTAGATCCGGGTAAATTCCACCAGCGACCGCAGGGAGACGACCGATGCCTCCGTTTTGACCAGGAAGTCCTTTGCCTCGGGATCGGTACATTTCATCGAAACGATCCGGAGATACCCGAGAATGCCCGTGATCTTGTTGAGCGCGTCGTGCCGGGTCGAGCTGCCAAGCAGGGTGAGCTGCCGGTTTGCACGTTCGAGAGCGTCCTCTGCTTTTCTCTGGTCCGTGATGTCGCGGGCCACTCCCCGGAACCCGGTAAGGATTCCCGTCACGGTCGGTCACCCGCGACGACCGGATCTCGATTACCATGTCGTGCCCGTCGCGGTGACGGGCGGGAACCTCGATCAGGCTGTTCATCTGGCCGGAAACGGCATGCTTTTGCAGTTCCCGGATTGCATACGCCTTTCCCTGTTCCGCGACAAGATTCAGGGTCGTTCTTCCCACGACTTCTTCCGGCAAATACCCCATGATCTTTTCGATCTGGGGGCTGATGTACCGGAACTTTCCCTCCGGGTCGATCTCCCAGACCATGTCCGGCGAAGTTTCCACAAGGGCCCGGAACCTCTCCTCGCTTGTGCGGAGCGCCTGTTCCATTGCCACCTGGCCGGTGATGTCGCGGACAATCGAAAACATTGTCGGGCGGCCCTCAAGCTCGAAGATGCTCACGCTGATATCGAGAGTTTTTTCCGTCCCGGTCTTTGGCCGGTAGGGTATCTGGAATACCGCATGCCGGTTTTTTTCCAGTTCGGCGACAAACCCGGGAGCCCGCTGGTGCGTCTCTTCCGTATCGAGATCGACAAGGGAGAGCCCTTCGAGCTCGTCCCGGGTCATGCCGAGGATCCGGCATGCGGTATCGTTGACCTCGATGAATTTTCCCGGTCCTTTTGCGGTGAACTCGTTAATCATGATACCGTCTTTTGCATTCATCAGCATGAGGCGGTAGCGTTCCCGGCTCTCGTCCAGTGCATTTTCCGCACGCATCCGGTCGGTGACATCGAGATCGGCGCCGCGGTAGCCACGGAGCGTGCCGTCATCGGCAAGGACCGGCGATCCGCTGGACTCCAGCATCACGATATGGCCGTCCTTGTGCAGGCAGGGATTAAGAAAATGCTGCACCGTCTTCTTTTCTTTAAATACGGCGAGCGCTGCGTTTTTAAGTTCCTCCCGTTTACCGGCCTCAAAATAATCGTAGAAGTACGTCCCCACGATCTCTTTTGGGGTATACCCGAGGATCTCCTCCACGACCGGGCTGCTGTAGGTATAGCGGCCGTCCGCATCCACCTCCCAGATCCATTCCCCGGCGGATTCGGCAACCTGGGCAAACCGCCTGTTGCTTTCATCCAGAGCTTTTTCCGCACGTACCCGGTCCGTAATTTCGTCAACGGTGGTGAGGAGATACTGCTGCCCGCTCATCAGAATAAGACTGGAGAAGAACCGGCAGATCCGGATCTCACCGGATTTTCCCCGGCACAACATTTCCCTGCCGGACACTATTTGCCGGTTTTTGAGGGCGGCAACCATCTGATCGTGCCCGGCAGGATCGGCAATGAGCCCGATATCGGCAACCTTTCTCCCGATGACTTCGTCCCGGGTGTAGCCGGTATTTTAACAAAAGCATCGTTGACATCGACAAATTTCCCATCCGCAGCCGATACGAGCGTGAGGGTAACCGGGCTGCTTTTAAACAGCAGGGCAAATTTCTTCTCCGATTCGCTGATCCGGTCGTGCGCCTTTTTGCCATCGGTAATATCCAGAAGCGACGCAACGCTCTGCCGGGTGCCGGGGATCGTACCCTCCAAAAGAAGGATATCGCGGATTTCACCGGTCTTTGTGCGGAACCGGAACTCGTACCGGTTTTTGGCCTTTGCGGGATCTGTCCGCATCAGCCGCTGCTGCTCGTCCATGAAAGGGATATCTTCAGGCAGGGTAAAGTCGTGCCAGCTCATTTTCCCTTCGACCTCGGCGGCAGTGAAGCCCGAAAGCTCCACGAACCGGGAGTTGACGAGGCTGATCGTGGTATCCTCTTCGAGCATGGCAGTCGCTGTCCCGGTATTTTCAAAGACCGCCCGGTACCTTCCTTCGCTCTGGCGGAATGCATCCTCGCTTTTTGCGAGTTCTTCGTAATTTCTCCGAAGCTCTTCCTCGGATGACGAGAGCTTGTCGTACGCGGCCCGTGAGTTCGTTCTTGTCTGGCGGCGGTCGAGGGCAAGCCCGACCTTGTGGGCGAGGTCGGCGAACTGTACCGCGGGGTCGCCGCCTTTCTGGACATAGAAATCCGCCCCGGAATTGATCGCCTCGATCACAACGCCCTCGCGGCCCCTGCCGGTGAAGATGACAAACGGGAGGCCGCCGTATTTTTCCCGGACCTCTTTTAAGAATGCAATCCCGTCCATGCCCGGCATCTGGTAGTCGGAGACTATCGCATCGAATGCGGCAAGGGTGGGGGCGGCGAGCGCCTCCTCTGCCGAGGTCATGGTCGTAACGCGAAAATTTCCCGACCGTTCCAGGAAGATCTTCCCGATCTCAAGAAGAGAGGGCTCATCGTCGACATAGAGTACTGAGTACATGGGCGGATCCCGGGAAGTGGGTAGTCAAAAGAGGTGTATATACCTAGAAAAAGATTCGCATATTCCTGCGGCAGGATGCACAACGGTGCACGAAAACAGGATCTTTTGGGGGCGTCGGGCCCTGAAAAGTGGGGAAATTGCCTGTTTTTCGTTCCGGGGATCCCTGTTTTAAAAAAAAATGCCTTCCGCGATTTTTTGCCCCGCCCGCTCAGGCCGCATTGCCGAGACGGTATGCACTCTCCGGCACAACGATCTCGAACCGGGCGCCTTTGCCGGGTTCACCGGTCTCCCGGATCGAGATCCCGGTCAGACCGAGAATCTCCCGGACCAAAAACAGGCCAAGGCCGGTGTTTTTCCCATACCCCCGCCCGAAGATCTTTTCCTTATCGGAAGCAGGGATACCGATCCCGTCATCCTCCCAGACCACAACGAGCATTGTGCCTTCCCTTTGGGAAAAGACCCGGATCTTCGTTACGTGTTCCCCGTGCCGGACCGAGTTGTCGAGAAGGTTTGAAAACACTGTCTCAACCATCGGATCGGCAAGCAGCCGGATGTCCCCGACATCCGCGGAAAACGAGACCGGTGCCGGGATTTGCAATTGGGACAGGTGGGATTCGAGGTCGCACCACTGCGGCTCGCGGGACCCGAGGTTCTGGTAGATCCGGGCAAATTCGATCTGCGAGCGCATCGCAGCAACGACCGCTTCCATTTTTTCGAGGATCTCTTTTGTTTCAGGCCCGGGCGAAGACTTCGAGGCTACTCTCAGGTAACCGAGCAGCACGGTGATCTTGTTGAGGGAATCGTGCCGCGAGACGCTGCCGAGCAGGGTAAGCTGGCGGTTTGCCCGGCGCAGGCTCTCCTCAGCCTTCTTCTGCTCCGTGATATCCCGGGCCACCCCCCTAAAGCCGGTAACCTTTCCCCCGCTGTCGGTAACCGGGAACGACCGGATCTCGACAACCATATCGTGCCCGTCGCGGTGGCGGGCGGGGACTTCAAACGGCGTAATGAATTTGTCTGCGGCAAAAAATTTCTCAAGCTCCCGTTGTGCCAGCGCCATTCCCTGTTCCGGCACAAGACAGGTCACGGATTTCCCGACAAGCTCCTCCGGCAGGAATCCCAGGATCGTTTTGACCGTGGGGCTGATGTACCGGAATATTCCCGAACAATCGATCTCCCAGATCATATCCGGGGAAGTCTCCACAAGGGCACGGAACTTTTCCGCACTTTCCTTTAACTTTGCCTCGGCCTGCTTCTTTTCCGTGATATCTTCAAAGATCGTGACAAACCGGTTTTTTTCCGGCGAATATACCGAGATGGAGAAGTGTTTTTTTAAGGGTGCAAAATAGGTTTCAAAAACTTCCGCCCTGCCGGTCAGTGCCGCCTTTGCATAAATATCGAGATACGGCGGTTCGCTGACGCCATAGGCCTCCCGACTGGTTTTCCCGAGAACCGATTCCCGGGAAATGCCGAGATGCTGCTCGAATGCAGGATTTGCCGCAAGGATAACATAATCCTCCGGTTCACCTTTGTCGTTGCAGACGAGTTTGTGGAGGGCCGCCCCGCTGAGCATATTCGAGAAGAGGGCGGCAAACCGGTCCTCGCTTTTCATGAGCGCTTCTTTTGCCTGCTGGCGCTCGGTGATGTCCCGGGCAATGCCGATGACCCGGACCGGGCGGCCCGATGTATCCTTTTCGAGCCGGGCAACTGAAAGGATCATCCGGGGGGCGGACCCGTCCGCGGGACGGATCGCATACTCCAGGTTATACTCTTTTTCTCCGGCAATCAGGCCGGTCATTGTCCGGCGGACCATTGCCGCGTCCGGGATGCATGCCTCGATCTTCTCTACCGGGATATTCCCGGCAACGGCAGGAAATCCGAGAATACGCGCTCCTTCCGCCGAGACCCAGAACGTGCCGGTGACGATATCGTACTCCCAGCTCCCGGACTGGCCGATGGACTGGGCCATTGCAAGACGGTCTACCTGCCGGCGGAGCTCGTCCTTTGCTGCGGTGAGCTGCTCGTTTGTCGCCCGCAGTTCGTCGAACTGGGACCGCAGCTCTTCTTCCGTCATCGTGACTCGTTCGTACGCAGCCCGTAGATCCTGCTCGGTCTCTATTCGTCGCGTGATATCCCGTACAACTTCGATGGCGCCGGTGACCTCCCTCTTCTGGTTGTAGAGCGGGCTTGCCTTTACCATGATATGGATCTGCCGGCCTTTGGGAGCTGCGAGATCGGACTCTGCGCTTATCGCCCGGCCGTCATGCACGATATGGGAATAATATTTTTTGATTTCTTCGTCAGGCCACGAGAGCATGTCGAGAAGGAAGGGACGCCGCTCCCCGTAGGGAGAGAGTGCGTACTCGTAGTTTCCTTTCCCGAGCATCATGGACGCGGGAACGCCGGTCAGTTCCTCGTTTGCCCGGTTCCAGACAAGAACGCGGCCTTCCTTGTCGACCGCAAGCATGGCATCGGGAAGGAAATCGATGATATCCGCAAGACGCCGTTCGGATTCGCCCTGCGAACGCTCGGCCTGCTTTCTTAGCACGGCATGGCGGATCTTATACGCAAGCTCGGCGAACTGGGCAGTCGGGTCGCCGCCTTTCTGGACATAAAAGTCCGCCCCGTTGTTGATCGCCTCGATCACGACTTCCTCGCGGCCCCGGCCGGTAAAGATGAGGAACGGGAGGTCGTCGTACCGTTCCCGTACGGCTTTTAAGAATGCGATCCCGTCCATGCCCGGCATCTGGTAGTCGGAGACGATTGCATCGTAGGTGCCAAGGGCCGGCGAGTCCAGCGCTTCCTGTGCCGATGCCATAACGGAGACCTGGAAATCCCCGGACTGTTCAAGGAAGAGTTTGCCGATCTCAAGAAGTGTCGGCTCGTCGTCAACGTAGAGTATGGAGTACATTGTTTCGGCTCCGGGCCGGTGAATAGTCAAAAGAAGAGTATAATGCTAGAAAAAGATTCGCATGGAGTCTGGAAAAGCCAAAAATGCACCACGCGGGGACGAAAAAGCGGCAAAAAAAGATGTTGCTGCCCGTAATCAGCGGCGCTGCCACTCTTCGAGCACGTCCTTTCCTTCGACAAAGATGAGGCCGTGCTTTTTTGCATAGGCTTTTGCGCCGGCTTTCGGGAGTGCATACCCGGACTCGTCGTCCAGCATTTCGCAGATGGTAATAGCGGGGGTGATCTTGGCCATCCGGGCCATCGCTACCGAGAGCTCGGTCTGGCCACGGCGCATATCGAGCAGGCTGTCGGCAGCCCGGAGGATTGCACAGTGGCCCGGGGTCCGGAAATTCTCGGAGAAGTGCGAGCCGCCGCCGTTTAAGGATTTTTTTACCTCATCGGCAATCGCCGTGATCGTGAGGGCACGGTCGTTGTCGGTGATGCCGGTAAACGTCTTCTTGTGGTTGACCCAGAGCGAGAAGGACGAATGGTTCTTTCTGTCGTACGGGATGTCGCCCTGCCGCTCGGCAAAGTGCGTGGATTCGAGCACGTCGCTTGCAAACGGGAGGCCGAGTTTTTCTGCGGCAACCGGGTCGATCGCGGTGCAGATGAGGCCGCCGCCGTCTTTTCTCATGGTGAGGATGTCCTGCGGTTTTACCGCATCGGAGCGGATCGCAAAATCGGTCTCGCCCTCGCGGTCGTCGAAATCGTAGAGCAGGATGAACTTCCCGTCGCGGAGCGCAGCAAGGGCGTTCTCAATCATCGCGGCCCTCCGCGTGTACTGCCCGGGCGCGGGCCGAGGGAGCGGATCCGTCCGCGTGACCGTGGACCGGGGCCGCTGCAAGGGTTCCGGCCCGGCCGTCCCAGGCTTCGAGCACGTCGTTTCCGCCCACAAAGGCAAAGCCGTGCTTCTGTGCGTATCTTTTTGCGTCATCGTGCCGGAGGGCTTTACCCGTCCGGTCGTCCAGAAGCTCGCAGATGGTGACCGCCGGGGTTACGCCCGCCATCGAGGCAAGGGCGATCGAGAGCTCGGTCTGGCCGCGGCGCTGGCGGAGGAGGTCGTCTGCGGCCCGGAGGATCGGGCAGTGGCCCGGGGTCCGGAACTGCGAAGAAAAGCTGGTGTGCCGGCCGGCCATGGCATCATCGACGATGTGGCCGATCTCAGTGATCGTGAGGGTCCGGTCCCGGTCGGTGATGCCGGTGAACGTGTTCTTGTGGTTGACCCAGAGCGAGAACGAGGAATGGTTCTTGCGGTCGTACGGGATGTCGCCGATCTCTTCGGTGAGATGGGTCTTACTAAACACATCGCTTGCAAACGGGAGGTTGAGCCGGTGCGCCGCTGCCGGGTGGATGGCGGTGCAGATCAGGCCGCCGCCGTCTTTTCTCATCCGGAGGATATCCTTCGGGGTCACTGCATCGGAGCGGATCGCAAGATCGGTCTCGCCTTCGCGGTCGTCGAAATCATAGATCAAAAAGAACTTCCCGTCACGTAATGCCTGCAATGCCTGATCAATCATATGCCACCTCAATTACCGCCTTGTCGCCTTCCTTGACACCCAGAGCGTCGCGGAGGCCGACCGGTGCTATCACTTCGACAATATCCTCCGGGTAATGGCTCCGGCCCGGTACCACGATCCCGCAGGGGATGTCGTTGATCCGGCAGGGAAGGCAGCGGACTTCCCCAAAGGTCCGGCCCTCGGCCGAGAAACCGTGGACAACGACCCACGTGAGCGCGTCGAGCTTTTTCCTTGTCGGGATGTCTGCGCCCGAGAGCCGGAGGTTGAGCGTGCCCGGGTACGGCTCGAAGCCCAGGTGCCGGAGGAACTGTTTCTTGTACGGCTCGAGGCTCATGTAGTACCGCCCCTCGCCAAGCCCGCTGATCACAATGCCCGGAAGGGAATAGTGTCCGCCCTCGTGGGAGAAGAGCCGGCAGTACTCCGCATACTCGCGGCGGAGTTCGTCCTCGCCCTCTTTTGTTACCGTGATATGCTGGCCGTCAGGGTTGATCGCCCGGGTGATGAAACGCTGGCCTTCGAGCGATTTTAGCCGGCGCGACGCGGTCTGCGGACTTGTTTCGAGCACTTCCGCAAGCGTCTGCGATGAGATAAACACCGGTTCCCGGATCCCGCCCATCAGGGCAATCGCCTTGAGGCAGTCCCTGTCTTCAGCCAGTACCATGCTCATCAAAATTGAGATGCTTACTATTTATGGATTGCTTTCCTGCGCAGTTTGTAGTGCTTCCCGACGGTAATTCGTTTTTTGTCGAACCCGGATTCGTTAGGTATATAATGGGGCGGGTTGACTTAGCTGAGCATGAAATCCGGTCTGCGGAACCAGCTGGCCGAAAAGATGGCTGGTGAAATTACGCTGTCGGACTCACCGGGGCTTGCGCTGAAAAAATGGCGCCAGAACTTCGAGATACCGCCGGGCGTCCTCTCGGACCGCCTTGCAGTGTCGCCGTCCGTGATCAGCGATTACGAGAGCGGCAGGAGAAAGAGCCCCGGAACCGCCGTGGTCGGCAAGATTGTCGACACCATCCTCGCCATTGACGAGGAGAACGGCGGCAAACACATCCACAAATTTTCCTCCATGCTCTTTACGGGTGTCGACGACGAAGTCATCCTCGACATCCACGAGTACACAAACCCCATACCCCTGCAGGAGCTTACCGATGCAATCGGCTGCGCCCTGCTCTGCGGGCCCATGGAACAGACCATTTTCGGGTACACTGTGGTAAACAGCCTCAATGCGATCCTCCAGCTTTCAGCAGAGGAGTTCAACCGCATCTATGGCTGGAGCACCGAACGGGCGCTCATCTTTACCAATGTCTCGACCGGCAAATCGCCGATGGTCGCGATCCGGGTGACGGCATTCAAGCCGCGGTGCGTGATCCTCCAGGGGATCGCGGCCGAGAACGTCCACCCGTTTGTCGCAAAGATGGCAAAACGCGATCACATCACGGTGCTCTGTACCGAGATGGAGATCGATAAGATTGTGAGTACACTGAGGGAGAAAGAATGGTAGGCATCATCACCTACGGTGCATACATACCGAGATACCGTATCAAGGTTGAGGAGATCACCCGGGTCTGGGGCGCAAACGCCTCGGATATCACGGGAGGCCTGGGCGTATTTGAAAAGTCCGTGCCCGATCTCGACGAAGACGCCGCAACGATTGCGGTCGAGGCAGCAAGAAACGCCTTAAAGCGGCGCAATGTTGACCCGGCAAAGATCCAGGCCGTGTACGTTGGCAGCGAGTCGCACCCGTACGCGGTAAAACCCACGGCCTGCACGGTCGGGGAAGCGATCGGCGCAACGCCGGTCATGACCGCAGCGGACTACGAGTTTGCCTGCAAGGCGGGAACGGCCGGCATCCAGACCTGTATGGGCCTTGTAAAGAGCGGGATGATCCCGTACGGCCTTGCCATCGGCGCCGATGTCTCGCAGGGTGCGCCAAGCGACGCGCTCGAATACACCGCAGCGGCCGGCGGGGCGGCGTACGTTATCGGGAACGACAATCCGATCGCAACGCTCAACCACACCTGCTCGTTTACCACGGACACGCCGGACTTCTGGCGCCGCGAAGGGCAGAGTTACCCCCGGCACGGCGGCCGGTTCACGGGCGACCCGGGCTACTTCAAGCACGTCAAAGGCGCAAGCAACCTGCTCATGAAAGAAGTCGGAACAGCCCCCAAGGACTACACCTACGCAGTCTTCCACCAGCCAAACGCGAAGTTCCCGCAGAAGGTGGCAAGGGACCTCGGCTTCAAGTCAGAGCAGATTAAGCCCGGCCTTGTGGTCCCGCACCTCGGGAACACCTACTCGGGCGCATCGCCCATAGGCCTTGCGGCAACGCTCGATATCGCAAAACCCGGCGACCGGATCTTTGTCTGTTCGTTCGGGTCCGGCGCAGGCAGCGATGCCTTCGATATCACGGTGACCGATGCGATTACGGGAAAAGACTTCAACCGCGGAGCTGCGCCATCGGTGCAGCAGCTGCTTGCAAACCCCATCTACCTGGACTATGCACGGTACGCGAAACACAAGGGAAAGATCGTGATGCAATCATGAGAGACGTAGCAGTTATCGGGATCGGGTGCACGAAGTTCGGCGAGAAGTGGGAGAGTTCCTTCCGGGATATTTTTGTCCAGGCCGGTGCCCTTGCGCTCGAAGACGCCCAGATGTCGGGCGAGCAGATCGATGCAATGTACGTCGGGAACATGAGTGCGGGCCGGTTCATCGGCCAGGAGCACATCGGTGCCCTGATTGCCGACTACGCGGGCATGGCAAGCCGGCACATCCCCTCGACCCGTGTCGAGGCGGCCTGCGCATCGGGCGGCCTTGCGTTCCGGCAGGCCGTGATCGCGGTCGCGAGCGGGATGGAGGACATCGTTGTCGCGGCCGGCGTCGAGAAGATGACCGATGTCGGCTCGGACGAGAGCACCGATACGCTGACCGGTGCCGCCGACCGTGAGTGGGAAGGCTTCATGGGCGCAACGTTCCCGGGCCTGTACGCGATGATCGCAAACGACTACATCCACAAGTACGGCCTGACCCGCGAACAGCTGGCGCAGGTGGCAGTCAAAAACCACTACAACGGCGCGAGGAACCCCATCGCACAGTTCCAGAGCGAGATCACGCTCGATACCGTGATGAAGTCCACGATGGTTGCAGAACCCCTGCGGCTCTTTGACTGCTCGCCGGTTACGGACGGGGCGGCTGCGGTGATTGTCGCACCGCTCGACCGGGCAAAGGAGTTCACGGACACGCCCATCAAGGTTCTTGCAACTGCGCAGGCCAGCGACTCGATCGCACTGCACGACCGCCGCGACATCTCGACGCTGGATGCGACCGTTGCGGCCGGCCAGCGTGCGTTTAAGATGGCGCACCTGACCCAGAAGGATATCGACATGGTCGAAGTCCACGACTGTTTCTCGATCGCAGAGCTCTGCGCCATCGAGGACCTCGGCTTCTGCAAGAAGGGAGAGGCCGGCAAGTTCACCGCGGACGGCGAGACTGCCCTTGGCGGAAAGATCCCGGTGAACACGAGCGGCGGCCTCAAGGCCTGCGGCCACCCGGTCGGTGCGACCGGCATCAAGCAGGTCTGCGAGATTGTCCAGCAGCTCCGCGGAACGGCCGGCAAGCGCCAGATCGATGGCGCGAAGATCGGCATGACGCATAACGTGGGCGGGACCGGGGCTACGGTTGCGGTCCACATTCTCGGGAGGGTGTAATCATGACGGTTGCACGGTTCTGGCGGCACCTGCCCCAGCGCTACAACATGGTGGGAACGAAGTGCGAAACCTGCGGCAGGCATTTCTTCCCGCCCCGCTCCCTCTGCCCGGACTGCAGGCGGGCGGGCAAGATCGTCCCGCACAAGTTCACGGGTTCCGGCACGGTCGTCACCTACACGGTGATCCACACGGCGGCCGAGCAGTATTCGATGCTCACCCCGTACGTGCTTGCGATCATCAAGCTCGACGAAGGCCCGCAGATCACGACCCAGATTGTCTGCGACCCGTCCGCGATAAAGATCGGGATGCGGGTAAAAAGCGTGTTCCGCAAGATCGCCACCGATGGCGAGAGCGGTATCATCCACTACGGCACGAAGTTCGTGCCGGTGGAATGAAGTTTTTTCTTTTTGAATCGGTAATTATACCGCTTTACTAAAGCGGCTCTAGAATCTTTGACAACGTGTCGATTTTTTTGGTTTTTTTCGACACATCCTGGTGATGTGTCGATTGGTTCGACATGTTGAAATTGCCGGACCGGAGGATACACGCCGGTTTCTCCGGAGTTTCGATCATGGCAGCGGAGATTACGCTCATGATCTTGTTTCCAAGTTTTAACCAATTTGATGTGAATCCGATATATTGCGATAATAATTAAAGTGATGAGGTAATCTCAGATGATATAGAACATGCATTTTAACCGTAAGACATACGATATCAACTCATTATACAGAAGAAGGTTAATTAAGGCGTTTCGATGAATGCAACAACTCAAGTATCAAAAATCTTCACTTATTTGCGAGATATCAAAAAAATAAATCAAAAAATAGTCCGACATGTCAATGATTATGAAAAGGTAATTTGGCTCTCTGAATATATTGATGCAGAGGGCTGTAAGTTTTTTGATGATAATGATTATTTTGAAGACTGGATTGTTGTAAAGAAACAAAATATTGAGGTTCCACCCCAACTCCCGGATAAAATTGCCACTTTCCTAGATCCCGAAACCGACATAAAAAACCCAGAAAAAATACCGAAATGTCTTGATACGATAAAAAATGATCTAGAGTTGAAAAAAATCTGGGATTCCTGGCTGTCATCCTGGAATGCTTGGACAATGAGGAATTCAAAAAAATTCAAGACTCAAAAATTTTACAATGATCTTTTTGAAATTTACCAGATTTTAAACAAAGATCTTGGTGTTCTCGATTTAATTATCGGTCATGGTTTGTTGAATTGGAATAAGGAATCCGCACAAATTCTTCATCCCCTCCTTATTACGAAAATCCACCTCGAATTTGATGCAAAAAGTGGCACATTTCATTTAAAACCTGCATCAGATCAGACTTTTCTTGATTTCGATATGATGGATAATCTTGAAATTCCAAACAGAGAACTGATTGAAGGAACACGTCACACCATCATTCAAGAGGGAATTGATCCGAGAAAATACGAGGTAATACTCCCAATTTTGAAAGAAGTTACAAATTATATCAGTCAAGATGGGAGAGTGATGGAGGATCTCAAAGTTACAAAAAATGTGACTTCCCATCTCTATCCGGAAGTGCTAAACTGCCCTCTTCTAATTTTAAAAAAGCAGGATGCTCGACTTTGGATTACTGAAATTAACGGGATTCTTCGAGCCATTGATGCCGGACATCCAATTCCAAAAACAATAGAATCACTTGTAGTTGACGAGAAGATCATCCAAGATTCCGAAACATATGAACAATGGAAGCCAATTGGGGAAGAGCTTCTATTTCCTTTACCTGCAAATGAAGAACAAAAAGAAATTGCCCGACGTTTATCCAATAATTATGGTATTGTTGTTCAAGGGCCCCCAGGTACTGGAAAAAGTCACACTATTGTGAATCTTATTTGTCATTTACTCGCAAATGGAAAAAAAGTCCTTGTAACAAGTGAGACCGAACGAGCATTGAGAGTCCTTCGAGAAAAAATCCCTCCAGAATTACAGCCACTATGTGTCAATGTGTTAGGAAATGACATGCAATCAATGAAGGAACTGGAGTATTCTATCAACAAAATTACCGAAAATCTTGAGCGTGATCCTCAGTTCCTCCGGGCGGAAATCAATCAAATTAAACAAAATCTCGATAGCAACAGACGGCAGCAGGCTGAATCCCTTACAGAATTACGCTCTCTTGCAGAAATTGAATCTACCTTCAAAATTCAGTATCAAGATGCCGTTTACAATCTTGAAGGCATTTCGAAATTTCTTCACCTAAATGAGGATCAGGTTTTCAAAATTTCTGATAAAATTCTGATCGAACAATTTTGTCCTTTATCAGAAGAGGAATTTCATCGAATGCTCTCACTTATAGATAATGAGCAGGAGATTCAAGAGATTACCAAATTTCAGGATCTTCTCCATCAGATCACTGAACGAAATACAATTTCAGATAAAATATTCGAATATATTCAGCTGCACGATCACTTACTTCAGATAAATTCAAAGATTTTAGACAACTGGGATATTCCCGAGGTCAGCACCCTTGATTCTAAACAGGCAAAGAAAATAATTGATGAATCCATTCATGCCCTTTCCATAATCGAGGCCCCCTGGCTTCGTGAGGTACTGAAAAAATGTCTAAAAAATCCAAAAATGCATTCATTGGTTTCTAAAACCAAAACAGAAATCGCGCAACGGTGGTTTACCTTCAATGAATTACATGAAGAAATTGGATTTTTGAAGGTCACATTACCGAAAATTTCTAATGATGAATTGGAATTTGAGCGGTTCTGCAGAGATTTTCAACCCATTTATGATGCATATTCCTCAAAAGGTAGTTTTACTATCCTTGATAGGTTGAAAAATAGGGAGTCCCTCTATATCTTTGATGAATGTTTTGTTGACGGGGCAAAAATTGATTCTGCGGAAAAAGCAAAAAAAATAAAAAAATATCTTGATTATATCAACCACAGAAATTGTATCGAAAGAGAATGGAATCATTTTTCTCAAGAGGTTGGCAGTGAGCCAATATCATTAAGAACATTAGATTCGATCGCCACATTTGATGTACAGATTCAACAGCTGGATCTTGTGATCGATTGGGATCAGCGGTACAATCAGCCGTTGCAATCCGCTTTAGGAAACATCAAACCCCCTGCACACCTTGAAACACATACCTTACAGGGCTTGGAGGCTATTAAAAATGCAATTACCCTCCTTGATGCCATATCACAAATATCTGTACTAGAGAAGGATATTGATAAATTCAAGGCTTTAATTTTCAATAATCAAGGATATTTCAAAATATTCAATAAAGATTTTGATGTAACTTATTTAATTTCTTCAATCGAGAAATCCGATTATTCTGCAATAACATGTACCTTGGATTTTATATATACCTCTATTGATAGAATTAAAACGACCAAAAAAGAATCGGTTGAACTTCTGAATCTCAAGGATAAACTATCGCAAACATGCCCTCAGTTTGTCATTGAATTGGAAAGTAAATCGGGTCTGGGGATTCTTCAAAGTACTTATAAAAACTGGGAGATCTCTTGGAAATGGAATGTTTTTAACAATATATATGAAAGCACTCACAATGTATCTTCAGAGATTCTCGAATCTCGAATTCAACAGCTCGAAGAAAAAGAGAAACAGCTCATCGGCGAACTTGTGGCTAAGCAAACTTGGTTGAATAGGATCCTCCAGACCCAGGATTCAGAAAAGAAAAGCCTGAATGCATGGATGACTGCCATCAGAAAAATAGGAAAGGGAAAGGGAAAATATGTATCTGTCCATAGGAGAACTGCACAAAAAGAATTAGAACACTGTAAAGGAGCTATTCCGGTCTGGATTATGCCACTGTCCCGGGTTATTGAGAATATCTCACTTAATCAGGAAACGTTTGATGCTGTAATCTTTGATGAGAGCAGTCAGAGCGATATTTTTGCATTATGTGCGTTATTCCGCGGAAAAAAGGCAGTAATCGTAGGAGATGACAAACAGATCAGTCCATATGCCATTGGTGCAGACAATGTGCGAGTCCTTGAATTAAACAAGCTCCACATTAAAGATATTCCCCACCGTGAACTCTTTGATCTTAAAACAAGCCTGTACGATTTTGGGAAATTTATTTTCACTAGCAATCTCATTCTCAAAGAACATTTTCGGTGCGTTCCTGAGATTATCCAATATAGCAATGATCAATTTTACGGTGGAGCAATTATCCCACTTCGATATCCTCGAAAAGATGAGATTTTTAATCCAGCCGTTCTGTCTATAAAAGTGAAAGACGGTTATAAAAACGATTTAATCGATACTAATGTTCCTGAAGCAGAATCACTTGTTAATCTGGTCGTTGAATGCTGTAATGATCCACAATATAAAGGGATGAGTATTGGAATAATATCGCTCCTCGGGGATAAGCAGGCAATTCTTATTCAATCGCTTTTACGAGAGAAGATTGGAGAGGAGGAATTTGTCAACCGTAAAATTGTTTGCGGGGATGCTTATGCCTTTCAGGGGGATGAACGAGATTTGATGTTTTTATCTCTCGTGATTGCACCTAATGCTCGATTTGCAGCATTGACAAAAGAAGATGATGCCCGTAGATTTAATGTCGCTGCAAGCCGTGCAAGAAATCGAATGTGGCTATTTCACTCCGTTGATCTCAAGGATTTGAATCCCAACTGCGTCCGATACAGTTTACTTAGTTATTGTTCCAATCCTGGAAGAGTTAAAAAAGAGCTTGAAAATGTCAAAGATTTATTCGATTCTGATTTCGAGCGAGATATGTTCAAACTCCTTTCCGCCCAGGGATACGCAGTAACTCCTCAAGTAAAAGCAGGTCGGTATAAAATTGATCTTGTGGTGGAAGGGATCAGAAACCGGCTCGCAATTGAATGTGATGGGGACTCGTGGCACGGTCCGGAAAAATGGGAAGATGACCTTGAACGTCAGCAATAATTAGAAAGGGTTGGGTGGGTCTTTACTCGGATACGGGCAAGCGAATTCTATCGAAATCCGCATCAGGCTATTCAACCGATTCTGAAAAAAATTGAAGTTATGGGAATAGAAAAAGGCCTCCATGTATAATTATCGGGATCAGGAGGACAAGTTGAATGATGCCATTCAAATATTTTCTCGAATTATTTCTTCGACTCTACCATTGACACTATCTCGGTACTCTTTGGGACAAAACACATAAAATATCAATCGTGGATCTTTTGAGGGCAACAATGTTGAAAATTCCTCGATTTCATGCAAACATCCATTACCATCTTCAATGAGGAATGGAGTTTTATCTGAAAGAATGCTTTCATTTGAGGATTTATAAAGAGAATTTTCGATATTGTGAATATCAACCATAATGAAATCTTTCTCGCAGCCGCAATCTTCTGCAAGAGCTTCTTCCAAAGTCCTGAATTGTTCTTTTTTCATCTGTGCAATTTTCATTCGAAGGATCGGATCAGGAAAGTGTGTGACCTCGACTTCATAGCCACGTTTGAAGAGCTGCCGATTCTCAAGCGCAGATATGAGGGTGTGAGCATGACATTCCGGCTTTTTCAGGAGCATGAAAAGCATTCGTGCATCATCAAGCGAGAGATAATTTTTCAGGAAATCCTGTTTTTTGGGATCTAAAAATTCTTTTGAAATAACATTGTCACGAATTGCAATTTCCACTGCCCGCTGAAACATTTTATCCGCTACCGCTCTGGTATGGTGGTGATATACCTGAGCATGCATTAGGAATCGTGCAAGTCGGAAATTTTCGAGAGCATCAACGCCTTTTTTATAAATCGTAAGATAGGATCGGGTTCCATCAGTTTTTTTGTGAATTGTATGAAGAATTCGTTCGAGATCAAAATTCCCATAGACTACACCAGTGTGGTATGAATCGCGTCGCAGATAATCGATCTTATCTGCGTCAAGATTTCCCGATATCACTTGATTCTGAATTTGTTCTCCATTCTCTGAAAGTAAATTTATCACATCTTGAGTTGAGGATCCCAACACATCACTAATACAACTCTCATTCTGTATAATTAATCGTGTAATCTCTTCGTGATTAATGGATTTTCCACAAATATCATGAAGTGCAGATTCAAAAACATGAGAGAACGGACCGTGCCCTAAATCATGTAATAATCCAGCATAACGAATTGTTTTTATGTCTGATTCATTTAACTGGAGTTGTTCTGCCATTCGGCCGGCAATATGCATAACCCCAAGGGAATGCTCAAACCTCGTGTGCATTGCACTAGGATAGACTAGATGGGCACTTGCTAACTGTTTGATACGGCGAAGTCTCTGGACCGGGGGAGTGTCCAGAAGTGCGACCTCTGTTTCGGTAAGTCCGATAAAACCGTAAAGTGGATCACGGATCCACTTGGAAAATTGAAGCATAACTATCCAGTTACGAGAGATAATTCTCTCAAGAGTTTTGCACCAGATGCGATCTGAGGACTTTCGAGTTTCCAATTTAAGGAACTAGCAATTTTACTTATTTCTTCATGTTTCATTGGACGTTTTTCCTGAACGAGGATGTAATGCACTTTCGCAGCCCAAGATAAGACATTGGGATCTAAGTTAGCGGTTTTCTTGCAGACCTCAACTATTTTCTTTATCTCTGCGTATTCATCAGAAGAATTCTGTTTTAAAAATTCCGAGACCTTTTTCCCTTCTTCGTTAAGTTTGTAAGAGTATCTTTTCCATTCAAACGTTTCGTTAGCTTTTTTGGATTCATTGGAATCCATGGTTTCATCAACAAAATGGCAAGAGGTAATCGTCTGGAGGGCGCCAGCTACATCTGCACTATAGGGACCATAGTAGTGGGGGCGATAAGTCGCTTTGACTGCATGCGTGACAGTTCCGAAATATAGGATCTTTTGAATTACAGTCCGTCCGGTTATCCCCCCGCCAGCTGCATCGATAACCAGCATTGCCGCTTCTGTTGGATCAATTGTCATTTTGCCCATCAACCATTTGCACGTTTGAATTGTAAAGATCAGAATTGTATATAATAGAATTCCGCATGTGGTGTAAATGTAAAAAATTAATCATTATAGTATGTGTTGGTTCTATTTCAGTATAACAATTTTGTGATTGTATTAAAATGAGAATAATACTGTTAGCAATTATCCACATAATCAAAGATCATTTACAAAAAAACTATCATGATTTTATCCGCTCCACATTCCTTAAGTTATTCCCCACACCACCCGGCACCCCCCTTTCAGGCACTACTCCTCCGGCCGTCCTCCCCGACAGCATCCCCCACGACCCACATTCCGCCACCCACATTCCGGGCCCGTAACTGCCCCGGAATGTCCCCGCTCCCCGCCCGACACGCACGAATTCGTGCAAAACACGCAGGATTTCGCGGATTTTTGGAGCTTTCACGCCGGAGGAAAACGCAGCTAATAGCACTCTTCCTGCGGTCGATCGTTTACCGGACGGGCTCCTGCACGCTGGTGATGAAAAGTTGGGCGGTTTTGGGAGGGGTCGATCCGGGGCCCTGGACCTGCGATCCGACAGATCCGTTTCTCCGACGGAGAAGTTCCCGGGATCCAGGTACCGACAGGCAAAAATGTGCAAAAAACGCTGCACTTTTACACACTTTTTTGAGATAGGCCCGATACGCAGCCCGATTGCCAAAATACGCGAAAATTGAGGCGCTGTAAAACCCTAATGTACGCTTTTGGGAGGCAGATCTCCGCTCATATGGGCTCTGGTATGTGGGAAATGAAAAGAAGACCTGTTTTGGGGGTCGGGAATTCGGCAGACACTGTCTGACCAATTGACACTTGCGCATGGGGAATCTCCCGGGGATTACTGATTTCGATCCATCGCAAGCACTATGTGGAGGGAGAACCACAATTTCCAGTAAAGAACATCCGGGGAGGCAGAAACATGCAGGAGATCATCACAAAGAACTTGGACGCAATTATCCGGATATGCAGGAACCGGAAGGTCCGGCGGCTCGCGGTGTTCGGCTCAGCAGCCGGAGACCGGTTCGATCCGCTAAAAAGCGATCTCGATCTCCTCGTGGAATTTGAGGCAATGTCTCCTGCGGATCATGCCGAACAGTATTTTGGCCTTGCCGGGGATCTTGAAACAGTATTTTCCCGTCATGTCGATCTCGTTGAGCCCGGCCCGATCAGGAATCCGTACTTCCGCAAATCCGTAGAAGAAACACAGGTCGAACTCTATGCAGCCGCATGATACCCGGAAATATCTTTTCGACATCGCAGAAGCCTGCGACCTGATTGCACAATTTGTTGCCGGTAAAACTTATTCCGATTACCATAACGATCCGCTGCTCCGGTCCGGTGTCGAACGCCAGTTCGAGATCATTGGCGAAGCCCTCAATCAGGCACTCCGGTACGATCCGGCTCTTGCCGAAAAGATCGGCAGCACGCCACGGATTATCGCATTCAGGAACCAACTGATCCACCGGTATGCGGTCGTTTCGGATGAAGTGGTCTGGGGCGTTATCGAGACCAATCTCCCGGTACTCGCCCGTGAAGTAAAAATGCTGCTGGAACACGCCGGTAATTGAATTTTATACAAAACAAAATCACAATTCGTATTCCACGAATTTCCCCCGTTTGCAAATCCTGCCTGTTTCTGTGACCAGCCGATCTTCAGAAATTTTACAAACAGGATCTCTTTCTATGTTATCGGCGGTTCGTACGGACGAACCTCTATCATAATCTACCGGGATTCTGGATACCCTGACCTCTCCAAAACCCCGGCCTTCGATAAGACGCCGGGTCGCCATGTTCCTCACCCGGATTTCCCGGGCTTCGGTAAGCGGCAGAGTCGGTGTCACGAACTGGACGGGATGCGTCCCGGCCAGTGCCGCACGAAGCCACCGGCTTTTTGTCCACGAATGTTTGAAGATCCACGACTCTTCTTGTAGTGAGACACGGGAACCGTTCATGCACGCGTTGAGGGCAATGTGCCAGTAATCGTAATCCATGAACACCCCTTCCACAGATTCAAACGAAAGGAGTGCGAGGTTCGGGAACTCACCCTTCTTCCGGCAGATTTTCCGGTAAATCCCCTCAACAGTTTCGCCACCGGTAACGACCCGCCAGTTGTCCTGATAGCCGGTCATCCAGGCAATGTCCTCCAGCCCCCCGACTGCAAGAAAAAGCGGGAAGAACCCGAGCCGTTCCTCAGCCCATTCATATGCGGGGAGAAAATCCGGAAATGATCGTGTGCGATCCGGTACGATGTTTCCGCGAACAACACCGGATGCCGGCATGCAGTAATGGAAGAGAAACGGGGAAGAAGCATCCAAAGCTGGCGGGTATTTTCTTTGCACTGGGACAAACATTTGCAGTAATCCTATGACTGCTTGATGGTCGGGAGTGGGATAGTCCGTTATGTCCGAAACCCACGCGGGAAGGAAAAGACGGGCAATACGTGAGGTACGATCCGGCAGATCCGTTTCTCCGACGAAGACTCCTTTTTGGAAAGCAGCATTTCCCCTCCCAGGGGGGCCGAAATCGCGAAAACGGGGGTCTAAATCGTGTTCCCGGGGACATTTTCACGTCGGAGAAAAAGGGGCCTAATCAGGCCCAATTGGGCGGCCGATCTTTTCCCGGGTGGGCTCCTGCACGGATCCAGGTATGTTTGGATGAAAAGAAGGCCCGTTTTGTGCCTCAATCCTGCCAACCGAACACCTCGCCACTATAGAGATATTGTGCTAAATATTATGAATATTGGAAAAATCTATATTTACCGAAGTCCATAAGATTCCGTGGGCATACCGGTGATGGCATTTGGGATGGCTGAAAGGATTGTTCCGGGGTCGGCACATTCACGCGGAAGCGTGAAGTTTTCCCGTCTGCAAAAAGTAGGATATGCGCAGCGGGCCGGGCGCCGGGCAGTCGACCACAGCGGTTTTGAATACGAAGTTCTGGACCTGTACATTCTTGGCACCCGCTATGCAATACGCCTCGAAGATCTCGTCCGGGCGATTGCAGAGCACGGGGCGGTCCGGGTAGAAGGCCTTGCCCGGGACTGGAAATATTATCTCGGGGCCACTCACGGTCTCGCACAGGTCTCGGTCTCAGGGAAAGGCTTCAACATCGAGCTCTTCGATGGCGGGATGTACACGACACCGCTTGCCGCCCTGTGCCGGGTCATTGAAAACCGGGAGCGCTACGCCCCGGTCGTAAAGATCCCGGAGCCTCCGGTCCTGTCGGCAGGAAAAGACCGCAGGATCTCTCCCGAACAGCAGCAGCTCGCCGCCTTTGCCTGAACGTTTTATAGACATGACGCCGGGAACGTTCACGGACACCTGCGCCCCCCGCGCTAAAGGTTTTTACCTGAAAAGAATGCTTGTTATCTGACATGCACACCCGCGAAGCCTCGGCCCTTGACCTTTTTGTAGACTCGACCCGGCTCATGGGAGACTCGACCCTCTGCGGGGTTGTGGAATTTACCGCACAGCTCGACCCGGACCTTCTCGGCCGGGCCGCACACGCCTGCATCCTTGCCCACCCGGTCCTCCACAGCCGGCTCGTGCGGGGAAATGGCCCGGCGTACTGGGCAATGGAAGACCCGGGGACTGCCGCACCGGTTTCCGTGGAAGAATGCGGAAAAGACTACCGGCCCCGGGTCACCGGGCCGGTCGATCCGAACGGGCCGGTGCAGGTCCGGGTCCGGATCCTGCGAAGATCTTCGGGCGATGTGATCGTTGTCAACCTCGCCCACGCAGCCGCAGACGCCTCCGGCCTCCAGGCATTCATGGGCCAGCTCCTTGCGGAATACGAAAACCCCGGCACCATCCGCCCGGCAGCCGGGGGAATCCCGGAACGCGACACGCTCTGGACAAAGAACCTGCCCGGAACAACTGCGCCGGCTCCCTCGGGGATGGAAGTGATCGACCCGATGTGGCCCGATCCGTTCGGCAGGTCGGACGCTCCGTCAACGTTCCACCGCGAATGCATCGGCGCCCGCGAGCTTGCCGCGATCAACATTTACACAAAAAAGGTCGGGGGCACCATCAACGATGCGATCCTCGCCGCGTACTTCCTTGCGATGAGCGACTGTACCGGCTGCAACGGGCCGCTCCCCCTCTTCTTCCCGGTCAACCTCCGCCGGCACCTTGCGGACGGCTCCCGGGTGATGAGCAACCAGGCCGCAAACGTCAGCATCCCGGTGGAGCGAAAACCCGGCGAAGGCATGGCGGAGCTCCTGCCCCGGATCGTCCGCGAAACCCGGCGCTTAAAAGAAGGACGCATCGGCGTCCCCGAACAGGCCCGGATGGATGCCGCCAGCGACCCGGAGGGCCGGGCCGTGCAAGAGATGGTGAAAAGGATGGCGGATCTCGAAGAAGAGGGCTTTGCCGATATCTTCATCTCAAACCCCGGGGTGCTCGAACTCCCGGAGGTCCCGGGCCTTGCCGATGCCTACGTCTGCTACCCGGGCGTCCTGATGCCCACCACCTGTTTTGTCACGAGCACGTTCCGGGGACACATGACCGTCACGATGGCCTACCAGGACAGCGAACGCCCACGCGAGGGAACGAAAAAGGCGCTCGGGCTCTTCTGCGGATACCTTCGCGGGCTTGCGGAACCGTAAAACCCCCCTATAGGCAGGCGCCGCCACCGGCATCACACCCGAAACCCTTTAACAGCCTCGCCGCAATAGTTTCCCGGACAGAATCATCATGACCATCTTTTCCATCATCCAGTCGCAGATCATGCAAAAGAAAAAGCCGGGCCAGCAAAAAAAGGAGGAGAACACTCCCCCGGAAAAACCGGACACTAAAAAGAGAACGGCCCGGAGAAATAACTCCGGAGATCCCGGGGCCGGTTAACCAGAGGCCGGCCTATTTCCGGCTAAAAAAATAAAAAGATCTATTCTTTCCTGCCCGGATGGTGCGGGGCGGCGTGCCCCGGAACCTTTGCTCCCTCGCAGCCCTCAAGGCTGTGGCATTTCCGGCACATCTCGACTGTGCAGTGTTCTCCGGTACAGGGATCGCGTTCCTTTTTGTCCGTTGCCGTTTTGCCGGCAGGTCTGGTGGCGTCGGTCATGGTATTCCTTTTTGTGCAGCGCCCGGCGTTTGCCTGCCGGGATAACGTAACGAGTTTACCTTTCGCACGAAGAAATATTTTCTTGTCCGGCCCTGCTGCCAAAAAACCCGGGCACCGGCACATCAGCCCGGGGCCGGCACCTTCGTACCAGAAGCGCGGACATGGTACCCGCCCTCCGGCACGATAATCTCGAACCGCACGCCCTTACCGGGTTTCCCGGTCTCGCGGATCGTGATCCCGGTGATCGCGAGGATCTCCCGGACTAAAAAAAGTCCCAGGCCGGTATTTTTGCCGTACCCTTCCCGGAACACCAGCTCTTTTTTGTTGTCGGCGATCCCCGTACCGTTGTCCGTGTACACGATCGCCATATCGTTGCCGCGCTTCCCGTACGAACACGAGATCGCCGTCACCCCGGGGCTGTGCATCAGGGAATTCTCGATCAGGTTTGCAAAGACCGCTTCGAGCAGCGGGTCGGCATAGATGTCGAGACCGTCAAGGGCGTTCGTACATTGCACGTTTTTTACGTCCCCGTCGCAGCGGGATAACGCGGCATCGAAACAATCGGCAGCATTGCACCAGAGCGGGGACTTCACCCCCATGTCCTGGTACTGCCGGGTGGCATCGATCTGCCGGCGGATCGCATCGGCCGCGGATTCGATCCGGTCGATGCGCCGCATAACGGTCGGCGTGGGCGTTTCGGTTTTGATCAGGTCCAGGTACACGTTCAAAGCGGTCAGCTTGTTGAGGATGCCGTGCCGGGTCACCGAACTCATCAGGTTGAGCTTCCGGTTCGCCTGCGTGAGCGCCGTCTCAAGGCGCTTGTACGGGGACACATCGTGGATCACGGAGAGCGCACCCGAAATGTTCCCGTCGTGATCGTACAGCGGCGATGCCTTGATCCAGATCTCCACGGACCTCCCGTCGGGAAATGTCACGCTGGACTCGCTTATCAGGGTCATTCCCCGGATTCTCTGGACATGCTCGTAGGGCGACTGCCCCGAACAGTCCGGGTGGAGGACGATATCCACGAGCGTGGGGACCCGCCTGCCGTAGAACGGAACCGCATATTCGCGATCGGATTTACCGAGCATCTGCCCGGCCGGGACACCGGTCATTACCTCTGCGGCCCTGTTCCAGACGAGCACTTTCCCGGCAAGGTCGATCGCATACATGGCGTCCGGCAGGAAATCGATGATGTACTGGAGGGTTTTCTCTGAATCCTTCAGGGCATCTTTTGCCTTTTTCTGCTCGGTAATGTCCCGCGCAACGGACTGGTACTCCGTCACCTTCCCATCCTTGTCGAAGATTGCCCGGTCGTTGCACATCACCCAGCGCTCCGCCCCGTCCGGCATAATCAGGCGCTGCGTCATGCTCCCCCGCGGGTTTTCCGGTGTAAGGCTGTGCAGGTGTTTTTTTGTCGCCTCGAGATCCTCCCTTGGGCTGTTCGGGATAAACTTCCTGCCGATCAGTTCCTCTTTTGTCTTCCCGACAAGGGCACAGTAAGCGGCGTTGACAAAGACGTGCGTCCGGTCGGGCTTGAACCGGCAGATCGCTTCGGTCTGGTCTTCGACAACGTTCCGGTACCGCTCCTCGCTCTGTTTGAGTTCGGCCTCGATCCTGCGCCGCCCGGCAGCCTGGACGAGCATGTTCCGGAGCTCGGCAAACTGTGCCCGGGGATTGCCGCCTTTCTGGAGGTAATAATCCGCGCCGTTGTTGAGCGCATCGATGACAACTTCCTCGCGGCCCCTCCCGGTAAAGAGGATAAAGGGGATCCTCTGCCCGCTTTTGCGGATCTGCTTGAGAAGCGATATCCCGTCCATCTCGGGCATCTGGTAATCGGAAATGATCGCATCGTACCGCCCGGTCTTTGCCCGGGCGAGCGCGTCTTTTGGCGAAAGATCCGTATCGATGGCAATATCGCGGGACTGTTCGAGGAACGTCTTCCCGAGATCGAGCAGGGCCGGCTCGTCATCGACATACAGTGCGTGTATCATGTCTTCTCCCCCAAGGGGTTAGTTCCCGGGAGCATTCGGGGACTTTACCGGCAGGCTCCCCGGAAAAATCATGCAGCAATGCAGCCGGCGTCCTTTAGGATCCGGCCGATCCCGATCCAGACGATCAGGTCGGAGACCTCGCGGTCCCGGACCCGCACCTTTTTCCTGATGATCCCGGTCACTGCGGCATCGTCGCGGTAGAACGATGCGGACGAACGGTCGACATCGGACGGGTCGAACGTGGAAACGGAAAGGACGTCGTCCACGATTATTCCCATTTTGGTACCGGTGCGTTTTTCATCGAGCACGATGATGCGCCGGTTGTCTTTTCCGCCTTCGCCGCTCTCCGGTTCAGTGGAAACAACCGCAAGGCGCTCCCTGAGATCGATGATGGTCGTGATCTCGCCCCGCAAATCGATAATGCCCTTGATGTACGGCGGTGTCTCCGGAAGCCGGGTGATGGTCGTGTAGTCCACGACTTCCCGCACATCGTAGAGATCGATTGCATAATGTTCCCGGCCAAGGAGAAATTCCACGATCTGGATCTTTTCCGTCCGGTCTTTTGGCGCCCCGGCATCCTCCGGCCCCGGGCGTTCTGTTTCCTGCATGAAACACCCCCCTTACACGGAAAACTTTGTCATCTCGGCGGTAAGGCTCGTAACCGCCTTGTTCACGTCGCCCATTGCCATGGTGATCTCGTCTATCGATGCATGCGACTCCTCGGTTGCCGCGGCGGTCTCGGACGACTCCTTCTCGGTCTCTTCGAACAGTTTTGTCACTTCGTTAACGCTTGCCGTGATCTCTTCGGTTGTCGCGGCCTGTTCCTCGGTTGCCGCGGCGACCTCTTCGGTATTCTTAGAGACCTGCTCGATCGACGTAACGATCTGGTCAAATACCTTTATGGTCTCCTTCACGTCCGAACCCCCGGTGCCGACCTCCTTTGTCGCGGTGGCGACGGCCTCTGCGGCATGGTTCGAGCGTTTCTGGAGATCGCCGATCATCGCCTCGATGTTTTCCGCAGAGGTACGGGATTCCTGCGCAAGCGATTTGACTTCGGCTGCGACAACCGCAAAGCCCCGACCGGCCTCGCCGGCCCGGGCAGCCTCGATTGCCGCGTTTAAGGCCAGGAGATTGGTCTGGCTGGCCAGGTCCCGGATGATCCCGACGATCTTCCCGATCTCGTTCATCTTGGCGCTGATCTCCGCGATACTCGTATTCACCACGTTTGTCGCATCGTTGATCCGGCCCATGCTGTCGTTTGCCTTCCGCGAGAGCGAGACGCCGTTCGCGCTGAGATCTTTTGTCTTTTTGGCAAGGCCGGAGACGTTTTCCATGTTGCTTGTGATCTCTTCCACGGCCGCGGCAAGGTCTTCCATGGCCTTTGAGACCTGGGAGATGCTCTCGCGTCCCTTCTCCATGTTACCGTGTACGTGGGTGGTGTTCTGTGCAATCGCCTCGGACCCTGCGGCGATCTGGGAAAGGCCCGACGAAGTTTCATCGGCTTCCTTTGTCAGGTTCCTTACCAGGGTGTTGACAAGGCCGATTGCCTCGGAGACTTCCGACCCGATCCTGTTCAGGGAGTCTGTTAACTCGGCAAAATCCCCGGACCCGGTGGAGCCGGTATCGATCTTTGCGGTAAAATTGTACTTTGCGTATTCGTCTGCAACCCGGGTGATCCCGGCAATGGCAGCCGAAACGTTTGTCCCGATGTCGTCAAGCGCGTCGCGGAACTTTGCAAAATCCCCGGCAACTTTTATTTTTTCGTCCATGCGGGCCGAGAAATTGCCGGCGGCAAATTCCTTCGAGACCCGGATGCTTTCGTTTAGGGGAACCGCGATCGCATCGAGCGAGGCATTGAACCCCGTTATAATCGTTTTAAATTCTCCCTGGTGGCGTTCCGCATCGGCCCGCACCGAAAGCCCGCCTTCCTTTACGGCTGCGGAGAGACGGTTGACATCGGCAATGGTCGCGGAGATCGCCGTCATCATCCGGATAAAGGCCGGCACCATCTCGTCCCGGTCGCCCCGGCGCCCGATCTTTTCATATTCCGCAAGATCGCCGATGTTCCCCTGCGAGATGTTGTCTGCCGTTGCCGTAAGATGGAGGAGCCGCTGCTGCACCGTGTTTATATCGCGTGCCACATCGGCAAGCGTACCGGAATAGTTTCCCTTCACAGCTGCGGAAAAGTCGTTTGCCGACATCTTTGCGAGAACGGCATGGACCTCGGAAAGGCCGTCGTTTGTCTGACTGAGCCGAAGATACTGCTCCCGGATCTGGCCAAGGGCCGGCAGATCGCCGTGCTCTGCACGGGCGAAGAGCTCTTCAATTTCCTGTGTCTGCATCCTTATCGCCTGGTGTTGTTTTTGGTTTTTTCCTGCAGGGCCCGGCGGTCCCAATCGCAAAACGTGCGGAGATCTACCGGGACCGGTGAGCCCGGGGCTCCCTGCGGGCCTTTTGGAATGCGAAATCCCACGGGGGGATCGATGTTCCGCTTCCGCGTTCCCGTATTCCTGAGATCCACATAAACGGGCATAATTCAAGAAAGGCAGATAAGGGGGACTATAAAAAACAGTGCAGCCGGTAGTGCACAGATATGATAATCAATGGACACAATGTTCTTGAGAGGTGGAGTGCATACTTTTTTTAGATATTCCTAGTTTACCTAAGGCACTGTGTCTTTATGGGCTCCCGGGATGAAATCGAACGCATCAAGGAGTTCCTGAAAAATCATCCACGCGGCATGAGCATCGGAGGGATTGCCACTGCACTCTCGCTTAACCGGGCTACGGCCGCCCGGTATCTCGATATGCTGTGGTTTTCCGGGCTCGCCGAGATGCGCCAGTTCGGCCAGGCCAAGGTCTTTTCACCTGCAAGGAGACTCCCGATGGGATCGGTCCTCAACCTTTTTGCGTCGCCCATCCTGATCATCGACCAGGATTTTTTTATCAGGGACGCAAACGATGCCCTGCTCAAAACCTTCGAGCTGAAACGCGGGGACGTTGTCGGGCACAACATGCTGTACACGAGCCTTGCCGCCAGTTTCTCCGGCACGTTTGAGGAGACCGTGCGTCTGGTCATTGAAGGCAGGAGACATTCCGCGGAAAAAACGTACGAACGGAACGGGAAAAAATACACGTTTTGTGTCCGGATGGAGCCGGTGGTCGATGAAGACGGCCAGACCTGCGCCGCGGTAATCCTTGAAAACATCACCGAGCTCAGGCACTACCAGCAGCAGCTCGAAGCAATGGTAGAGCAGCGCACAAAAGAACTCAACGAGACCAACACGCTCTTAAAAAAAGAGATCGAGCAGCACCTGCGGACAAAGGATGCGATCCTTATCAGCCGGCAGATGTACCGGGCGCTTGTCGAGGACATGCCGGCGTTTGTCTGCAACTACGAGCCCGACGGGACCATTACGTTTGTAAACGAAAACTTCTGCGAGGCCGCCGGCAGGGACCGGGACGAACTTGTCGGGGTCACGATCTATTCCCTGCTCTCGGAAAAAAACCAGGAGCTTGTCAAAAAAAAGATTGCTGCCATCAGCCCCGCTCTTCCCGCGGTGACGGCGACGCTCGCGGTTGCCACGCGTGACCGGGAGATATGCTACGAGCAGTGGACGATCCGCGCCCTGTACGACAGGAGGGGAAAAATTGCCGGGTACCAGTCGATCGGTATCGACATCACGGACCGTATCCGCTCCGAGGCAAAGCTTGCCGAGGAGGAAAAAAAACTCGATGCAATCATCCGGGGTTCGCCCCAGCCCCAGCTGGTGATAGGAAAAGACCACCGGATCATTATCTGGAATAAGGCAATGGAACTCTTCTCCGGGCTTCCTGCGGCAAAGATGATCGGTTCGACAACGTTCGGGAACCTCTTCTACGACCGGGAGCGCCCGCTCCTGGCCGATCTCATTCTCGAAGGAAAAGCCGAAGAGATTGCGCGGCTCTTTCCCGAGAACTGCAAAAAGTCCCGGTTCCTCAGGGATACCTGGGAAGGGATTACGTTCTCGAATATCCGCCGCGGCGGGGAAGGGGGCTGGGTTTTTTTTACCGCTGCTGCGATACGGGACGAGAAGGGCGGGATCATCTGCGTGGTGGAGACCATGGAAGACCTCGTGGGATACCAGACAAAAGACGGCACTTCGTTTATGATCCGGTCGCTGTATCCCCTCCTCCACTGGAATGCGGTGAGCTGATCCGGCAGGAAGGCGGCCCTTTCGTTACATGGATAAAAACCCAATCACCGTTTGGGAAAACCGGTCCGGGCACTGGTACATCAGCCCGTGGCCGGCGCCCGGGAACACCGCCAGTTCCGCAGCGGGAATCCGGCCGGCAAGGATCCGGGAATTTTCGCACGGGACCACGGCGTCCGCATCCCCGCAGCAGACCAGCGTCTTTGCCCGGATATCGCTAAGCCGGGAGAACGACCCGGGCCAGGACAGGAACGCGTCCAGCTGCCGGGCCGCAACCGCATCTTCGGTTGTCTCCTCGACCTCGGGGCAGTACCTGAGCGGGTCGTGGCCGGCAAGCCACTCCGGGGAAAAGAGGAGCGGGAACATGCGTCTGGCAATTTCCGCAGGAGTCCCGCTCTTATCGATGAGCCGGGCAAAAATACCGGGTGACGAGCGGACCGCTTCGCTCCCGCCGCAGTCGCCCCCGACAAGAACGAGCCGGCTGACTTTTTCCGGGAACGCGAGCGCCAGTTCCTGCGCAATGCTGGCCCCCATCGAAAAGCCGAGCACGTGGGCACGGCCAATCCCGAGCCCCTCCATGAGCCGGGCGGTATCCTGCATAAAGAGCAAAATCGAGAACGGCTCGTCCGTGTAGCCCGAGTAGCCGGTGCCCCGGGGATCAAAGACCACCACCCGGTAGTGCCGGGCCAGTGCTTCGATGACCGGCGGGTTCCACGTGTCCATCGCGGACGCCAGACCGTTGATGAGGACGAGCGGCTCGCCCGCCCCGTACTCGCGGCAGGCAAGCGTTACGCCACCCGCAGGGACGGTTTTTAACGGGGGCCGGGTCATGAAACGAAGTGCGTCGCCGGGCTACATATACCTTTTAGCGCAGGCAGGTATCGTCCCGCTACAGCCGGCTCACCGGCCGGATCGCCCGCTCGTCGTCCGCAGCCGGGTCGTTTGCCCGGTCTGATACCGGGTATGCTTCCATGCCACCAACGGGAAACGGCGCGAAGATCCGGCGGCTGTCCGCTTCGGAAAGGGAGCCTTCGGAAAGCCAGCGGGCCTCGTCCTCCCGCGAAAGGATCACCGGCATCCTCTTGTGGACGGCGGCAACGAGCGTGTTTGGCGCCGTTGTCAGGATCGCAAACGTGGCGAGCGTCTCGCCCGTCAGGCCGTGCCAGCGGTCGTACAGCCCGGCAAACGCAAACGGCGTACCGTCCTGCATCCGGAAGTACCATGGCGATCGTTTCGGGGCCTTCCACTCGAAAAAGCCGGTCGAGGGAACAAGGCACCGCTGCGACTGCACGAGTCCGCGAAACAGCGGTTTTTCCGCGAGGCTCTCGGCCCGGGCATTGAACGGCCGTGTCCCTTCGGACGGGTCTGCCGCCTGCCGCGGCACGAGGCCCCACTGCATCAGGGACGCTTCACGCGGCCCGCTCCCGGTAACCACCAGCGCCCTGCCACCCGGCGCGATCGAGAAATGCGGCACGAGATCGGCGGGAAGGATCCGCACGCCAAACCGGGTGCAGAGGTCGTGGTCCTTCCAGGCAAGCGAGAACTGGTGGCACATACCGGTCACTCTTTTTTTTTTAGGAACATCATCAATCTTGTGCACCGGGCGTGCAGTTACCCTTAATGTGTCTCCCGGCCCCGGTAATGAGGGAGACCGCCTGTTGATACCCGGCACCGGACTATTCAAACGCTGCTTATTGCTCCTTTGCGGCCTCTTTTTCATGGGCCTCGGGATCAGTCTCGTCACCCGCTCCGCGCTCGGCACCTCGCCCATATCGAGCGTTCCTTACGTTCTCTGCCTCGCGTTCCCGGTAACGTTTGGCGAGTTCACCATCATCCTGACGCTGATCTTCTTTGCCGCCGAAGTCGCCATCATCGGGCGGGCGTTCCCGAAACGCCAGTATTTCCAGGTAATTATTGCCTTTTTCCTTGGCACCTTTGTCGACCTGGGCATGTTCCTCTCGGCCGGCGTCCATCCGGATTTCTACCCGGAACAGATCGCAGTCGTGCTCGGTGGCTCCGCCATCCTTGCGCTGGGGATCTTTTTGCAGGTCACGGCAAACGTCATCTTAAACCCGGGCGAGGGACTCGTGCGGGCCATAGCGGAGAAGACGCACAAGCGGTTTGGGATCGTGAAGGTCTTCTTCGACACATCGCTTGTTGCAGGCGCAGCGATCATCTCGCTTGCCGCGTTCGGGACGGTCGAAGGGTTTCGGGAAGGCACCGTCATCTCCGCGATCCTCGTCGGGTACATCATCCTTGGCATCACGTTGGTGTACTCGCGGTACGGCATGGAAAAATGGCTTGCGGATTAACCGGCCGGTTCAGGAAAAAAGAAAAAAAGTTTTTGCAGGAACTCAGGTTGTTGCTTTCGCGGCCTGCTGCAATGCCGGCACGAGTTTTGCAAAGATCGGGCTGTTCACCGGCGTTGCGTACACTATGTACTGGCCGACCACGATCATGCTGCCCACCTGTTTTCCCTTGCCCGGGGCATGGGCATTGTAGAGCCGGACTGCCGCATCGCGGGACTCGGCGCTGTCGAATGCCTGCGTTGCGACATACGCAGTGTCCCCGTCAGGGTCGGTGAGCGTGTAGGTCTTGCCGCCCGTGGCACCGGTCATATTCCAGAGCGTGCCTTTCACGTCCACGACCGAGATCCCCGCAGCATCCGCCTGCTTCCTTGACCGGTTCGCCGGCCACCGTGTGGTACGGCGCCTCTTCATAGATCAGGCCGAGCATCAGGCAGGGCAGGATAAAGAGCACGGCTACGAGAAGTGCAAGGCAGATCTCGCCGTTTTTACTTATCGTCATGACTGTTCACCTCCATCGTGCTTTTTTAGCCAGCCGGGATGTTTGAATTTCAAAAAGATCAGCGGCGGCACGGCTAAAAGGAACGTGCCGAGCAGCACCGAGCCGACATAGACCACCCAGTTCGTGAAGTACATCGGGGGCATGAGCCCGACGATAAAGGAGAGGACCGTGCCAAAGAGCCCGAGACCTCCTACGATCCAGACACCGACCATGCCGCCGGGAATCTTAAACGGCCGGGGCGTGTCGGGTTTGCTGTACCGCAGCTTGATGAGCGCGGCAAAGACGAGGATGTAGACAATGCAGAGCAGCTCGACCGTCATTGCCGAGAGGATCCAGTACGCCTGGTTGACGGACGGGAGGAACACGTACAGGAGCGAGATGACCGAACCGATCAGCGCCTGGATAACGAGCACGGCAACCGGTGCGCCCGTACTTGTTCGTTTTGTCAAAGAGCGGGGGCATGTTGCCTTCCTCGGCAACGATCCCGAGACCCTTTGCCGGGCCGATCAGCCACGCGGCGAGGTTCACGACACCGCCGAGCGTAATCAAAAGGGCCATGGGGCCTACGAGCCACGCTATCCCGGCCGCGTCGAAGAAGTACTGGATCGCCTGCATAACGCCCGAAGCAAGGTTGAGCTGGGACGCGGGGATGACAATCGCAATCGCGAGCGTTGCAAGGACCGTACAGATCACGATGATGATCGCAGGAGAGCGCCATTGCCCGGGGGAAATCCCGCTGCGGGTTTTTTGTCTCAAGGGCATGGAAGCCGGCCATCTCCATTCCGGCAAAGAGAAGAACGATCGTTGCAAAGAACGGGAGCGTGGAAAGATTGATGGTCGGCACGGTCTGCGCAAGCGTGAAATGCGGGATAACGATCTTCTGTCCCGAGCCCAGCCACCAGAGGCCAAGGCCGATGATGAGAAGGGAGGGGATGATGCTCCCGAGGAATTACGCCAACGTTCGAGAACTTTGTCGATGCCTCTTCGCCGAAGTAGGCAATCGCCGTGGTGCCCCAGAACACGATCATCATGACCGAGAACATGAACCAGGGGTTGGCGGCAAGGTCCGGCGTAAGGGCAAACGCAAGCGTCGACTGCGGTAAACGAGAGCACGGTCGGGAACCAGACAAGGTTGTTGGACCATTCGCAGAAGAGGGCGACAAACCCGCCCTTCTCGCCAAATGCCTGCTTGACCCACGCGTACACCCCGCCGCCCTTCGGGCCAGCCGGTCGCGAGTTCCGCTCCCGCAAGGGAGATCGGGATTAAAAAGACCACTGCCCCGATGATGTACCAGCCGATGCACGACCACCCGTACACCGCCATCGAAGGGAAATTCCTGATGCTCAGCACTGCCTGCCACGTTTATCATGGCAAGCGCAAAGAGCCCGAGCACTTTTTTGTTTGCTTTCGGCGCTTCGCTCATCGCGTCTTCTCCTTGCGTTCTTCTCCTTAAGACAGATCATCATGTACTCTCCTCTGACGCTCTCGATCCCGTGCGTGTCGTGCTCGAAGCCGGGGAAGCGCTGGTCAAAGTCCTGCAGCGAGAGCAGGTACTGGAGGACCGGCCCGTTCCTTTGGCCCGGTCTTCTCGCCCGGCGCCAGAAGCGGGATGCCCGGCGGGTAGGGCACGATGCCGGTGGCAACAATCCGGTTGGCCGCTTTTGCGACCGCCACCTGCTCCACCTCGTTTTTCACGAGTTTCCTGTACGCTTCGGCATAGGGCACCACCGGCTCCGGCAGGATGGAAAACGCCTTCTGGAGCAGCCCGCACATATCGTGGTTGCGTTTGAACGCGTGCATCTCGGCCACAAGGTCCTGCAGTTTCATGCCGCCGTACCGCTCGGGCCACCGCTCCACGAGATCCGGGAAAACCTCGTCGAGCGGAGCGTTCTCGTCGTACCGGCGCTTGAACTCGAAGAGCTCGGTAAGGAGCGTGCCCCACTTGCCTTTCGTGATCCCCATCGAGAACAAAAAGAGGATCGAGTAGTCCCCGGACTTCTCGTTGATGATGCCCTTGGTGTCGAGGTACTTGACCACGATTGCCGCCGGGATGCCCCACGCGGCAAGCGTTCCGTCTTCGTTGACACCGGGGGTGAGCACGGTCACCTTGATGGGGTCGAGCATGCAGTAGTTGTCGGGAAGACCGGTAAACCCGTGCCACGATTCTCCCGGGTGGAGCACCCAGCAGGAGGGATTGTCCCGCAGCATCTCGATATGCGCAGAGGAGAACGGGATCTTCTTTTTCGTCTTTGGCTCCGTGACGATATCCGGCTGCCACATCGGGAACCACCAGTCGGTTTTTGCCTTCCCCTTTTCTATCGCCTTGCTGATCCGCGCCATCGTGCGCCGGAACCGGATCGCCTCTTCGATCGACTCGGTCGTGAGCAGCCGGCCCGACGGCCCGTCCATCATTTTCGAGGAAACGTCCAGGGATGCGATGATCGTATAGAGCGGCGAGGTGGAGCTGTGCATCATGAACCCCTCGTTGAACCGGGCGTGATCGATCGGGACCCGGCCGTTTCTCACGTGGACCATGGAGGCCTGCGAAAGGGCGGCAAGCAGCTTGTGGGTCGACTGGGTCGCAAAGACGGTCGGGCCTTTCCTGTTCTTTGCACCGTCCCGCATGGCAAACCGGTCCTTGTAGAGCGGGTTGAACCGGGCGTAGCCGTACCAGGCTTCGTCGAAGTGGATGCTGTCAACGCTTTTCCCGAGTTCCTTTTCCACATCGACTGCAAGATAACAGAGGCCGTCGTAGGTCGAGTTCGTGATGATCGCATGGACCGGGGTCTTGTCTTTTATGCCTTTCGTGAGCGGGCAGGCTGCGATCTTTTTCTTTATTGCCGCAGGAGTCATGTCGCCCGGGCGGGATCGGGCCGATGATCCCGTACCGGTTCCGGGTCGGGATCATGTACACGGCAATCGAATGCGTCATGGTGAGCGCGTGCTCGGCCGACTTGTGACAGTTCCGGTCCACGAGCACCACGTCGTCTTTTGTGACCCGACCAAAAAAGACGATCTTGTTTGCCGTGGAGGTGCCGTTTGTCACAAAATAGGTCATGTCGGCGCCGAACACTTTTGCAGCGTACCGCTCCGCCTCGCCGACCGGGCCGGAGTGGTCGAGGAGCGAGCCGAGCTCGCCTACCGAGATCGAGAGATCGGAACGGAAGAGCTGCTCGCCAAAGAAGTCGAAGAACTTTCTGCCGGCCGGGGTTTTCCTGAAACGCGGTGCCGCCGGCATGGCCGGGGCGTGTGCCAGGAGTACTCGAAGTCTTTGGAGAACTTTACCAGTTCGCCAAAGAACGGCGGCAGCAGCCGGTCCTGGTAGCGTTTTGCCGCGGCCGTGATACGCCCGGCAATGAACTCCGGAGTATCCTCCATCACGTAGAGGTACTCGTTGACCATTTGTATGATGTCGACCGTGAGCCCGATGGGCGGCTCGCTTGTCGGTTCGGTCATTAAAAAGATCGGAAGGTCCTCGTTCACGCTCCGGATCTGGCGGATAAGCCGTAACGTGTCCTGCTGCTGCTCTGCCGACCGGTTCCCGAGGTTCCAGTTGACAAGGATGCAGCTGACCGCAGGGAGGTTTGAGTATGCGGTCCGGGCCTCGGCAGGCGAGGCGACATCGGCGACAAAGATATCGTATGCCTCAAGGTCGCGGATGATCCTTTGTAATGCCCGCCCGTGGGGCGTTTCGGTGTGAATCCCGTCGTCCACGATCCCGACGACCAGTTGTTCCTCTGGATTCATACGACACTCCTGTGCAGACAAAAAACCGGCGCCGGCACGCTTCCGGGGTTCTGACTCCTGTGCATGCGTGTCGCTTTGATTATCTTCTCATTTAAATAATTCGGAGGAATCCCGTTTTAGCGGTAATTCCCGATCGGGATGCGAATACAGGAAAAAGGGAACGGTCACAGCACCTGTTGATCCCCGCGGCCCCGGACGTGCTGAAAATGCGTGTGTCAGGGAGTCAGAAAATATCGGAGACCGTCCCGTCCGGGCCGAGCACAAATGTCGAACCGCACCCGTCGGGTCCGGTGCACATGCAGAAATGACCGTCGTCCCCGAGATCTTCAGTGGATCGTAACGGTGTTGTCCCGCTGGCAGACCGGACATGCTGGAAGGCGGTGGTGAACCATGCTTGAGAAGGATATTTCGTTTAATATAAAAAAGAGATTGCGGTCGGGGCAGTGCCCGGGGACTCACCTCAGGCATGACAATAAAGGGAGCCGGATCTTCCCTTTATTTTATTGCAGGATCTGGCGGACGATCCCGACGGGCATCGTAGTCTTCTGCGCAATGCCGTCATCGGAGATTCCCGTCACGGTGCATTCTTTTTACCACGGCATCCATCGGTTCGGCAACCTCGACAATGAAGCGATCCGGATCGTAAGCCCGGAACACCCGCTGGCCCCACGGCTGTTCCCGGATCCCGTGGACGAGCTCAAGCGCCCGCTTCCGGATCTCATTCGAGCACCGCCTCCGGATCCTCCGTCTCGAAATAGATCTCGCACCCGGTTCCCGGCCGGGCCGGCACGTCCGGGCCGAAGATCACGTTCTCTGCATACGCTTTCTGCCAGAGGGCAAGCCCGCTTTTAAACCCGACATTGACGCCGAGGTCGAGGGCGATCTCCTGCGAGAAAAGGTCTGCGTAGAATTTTTTGGAGACGGAAACGTCCTGCACGAGCAGGACAAACGAATGCTAGTTTTAGCTGATGGCAGGGATGTCATTTGCTTTCGCGGGTTTCGCGTGAATCGAAATAAACGTACTGCGGGCGGGGCAAAAGTGAACCGTCCGAGACAAACCACAGGAAAAACGTGCAGATGAACCGGCACAATAAAAAAAAGATTAGATGTACCGGTTCTTCCGCAGCCAGTCGGTCTGCGGTTTGAGGTACCGGTAAATAATATCGCACTTGTCGTCCTGGATACTCCAGGGGACAATAATAACGGTGTCTCCCTCGCGGATCCACTGCCTCTTTTTGATCTTGCCCTTGATCCGGCCCATCCGGGAAACCCCGTCAATGCACCGGACGCGGATATGGTTTGCCCCCATCATCGTTTCGGCCTGGGCAAACTGTTCATTGTTCCATTTCTTTGGCAGCCGCACCCGGATAACGGGTGTCCCGTCGGGATTTACTGCATTCGGGTCTGCTTCACCCGTATCAACTTTCCTGTGAAAACCTGCCATTCAACCAACTACGTTCGCACTATAAAGGGGTGCTGAGCTGTTGAAGGTATGTATTGGAGGAGCAGGCAAAGGACAGATACACCTATAGGCCTGCACGCCAATTGAACAGATCACAGCAGAGCGATAATTGCATAACGGATCAGCTTGATCGCAGGCTGGTGGCGCCCCGAGACCGATCATGACGGGGCGGCATTGATTACCGGATATCGAACTTTTCTGTCATGATCGAAACGATCCACGGTGCGGCCGGTGCAATAACCGGCATACTGCCGGGCCTGGACCTTTCCCGAAATTACCACGGGCAACCGGGCCGGTAAAAAAGGAAAAGCGGAGGAAAGAAATGTCACAACAGCTTGGCGGACAGCCCATCATTATCTTACGACAGGGAACGACACGGAACCGGGGCGAGGAGGCCCAGAACAGCAATATTTCCGCGGGAAAAGCGGTGGGAACCGCGGTCCGCTCGACGCTCGGGCCAAAAGGCATGGACAAGATGCTCATCAGCGGCATGGGCGACGTAGTGATCACAAACGATGGCGCTACCATCCTAAAAGAGATGGACATCGACCACCCGGCCGCAAAGATGATGGTCGAGATCGCAAAGACCCAGGACGACGAGGTCGGCGACGGCACGACATCCGCCGTGGTCCTTGCCGGCGAACTCCTAAAAAACGCACAGGAACTTCTCGAACAGCACGTTCACCCGACCGTGATCGCAGAAGGGTACCGGCAGGCGGCGACAAAGTCGCTTGAGATCCTTTCAAAAATCGCAATTACGGTAAAGCCGGACGATCACGCAATACTTGAAAAAGTCGCAGAGACTGCTGTCAGCGGCAAAGGGGCGGAGGCGTACAAGAAACTGCTCTGCGCCATGGTCGTAAAAGCGGTCACCGGCGTTGCCGATCCCGACGGCACAGTCGATATCAAACACGTGAACGTGCAGAAAAAGACCGGGGGAGCGGTCGATGACACCGTGCTTATCGAAGGCATGGTCATCGACAAGGAACGGGCTAACCCGGGCATGCCAAAGGCCGTGAAGAACGCAAAGATTCCTGCTCCTGAACGCTGCGCTCGAATACAAAAAGACCGAGGTTTCGGCAAAGATCAATATCTCCCGGCCCGATCAGGTCCAGGCATTCCTTGACGAAGACGAGCAGATGGTCCACACTCTTGCGGAAAAAGTGATCCGTAGCGGAGCAAACGTGGTGTTTTGCGGAAAAGGCATCGATGACGTCGCCCAGCAGTACCTGGCAAAAGCCGGGATCTTTGCCGTGCGCCGGGTCAAAAAGAGCGACCTCGAAAACCTCTCCCGCGCCACCGGGGCTGCGATTGTAACCAGCATCGACACCTGTTACACCGGCCGATCTCGGGGCTGCCGGCCTTGTGGAGGAGAAGAAGTTCTCCGGCGATGAGATGATCACGATCGCGAAATGCAAAAACCCGAAAGCCGTCTCCATTATTATCCGGGGCGGGTCCGATCATATCATCGACGAGATCGAACGCGCCCTCCACGATGCGCTCATGGTGGTCGGCGTGGTCGTGCAGGACAAGAAAGTCGTTGCCGGCGGCGGGGCGCCCGAGATCGAACTCTCGCTCCAGCTGCATCGTTATGCGGCAACGGTCGGGGGCCGCAACCAGCTTGCGATCGAGGCATTTGCAAAGGCGCTTGAGGTAATCCCACGGTCGCTTGCCGAGAACGCCGGCCTTGATGCCTATCGACATGGTTGTCGCGATCCGGGCGGCGCACGAGGCGGGAAAGAAGACTTTTGGCCTCGATGTATACGAAGGAAAACCCATCGACATGCAAAAGACCGGGGTCATCGAACCCCTGAAGGTAAAGACGCAGGCCATTTCAAGCGCTACGGAAGCGGCGGTCATGATCCTGCGCATCGACGATGTCATCGCGTCGGCGCAGTCCGGCAGCCCGGGCGGGATGCCCCCGGGAGGCATGCCGCCGGGAATGGGAGTTGACTAGGGAATGCAGCACGCATACACCCAAAGAAGGGGAGCATTATGAGCGTCTCTGTGAAATTCCATCATGTCGGGGTGTTCCACTCCGGGGACTCGCTCTCTATCGATCTTGACAAGATTACGGAATTCAAAATTACCCGGCAGCGCAGTACCTGCGACCTCCTTGCCATTACCCCGGAAAACCAGCAGCCCGACCGGCCGTACGCGATCGCGACACGGGACCGGGAGTACCAGCTTCAGGAGATCATCGCCGATCTCAAGAAACTAAAAAAGGGAAAACAGGATCTCGTGTACGAGATCACCGACACCGAAGTCCACCGGATGAAAAAAGAATAATTTTTCTTAACCGTTTTTAATCGCTCATCTGCCGGTTCCTGTGGCGCACCGGTGCGATCCACAGACAGGACGTTTGCCGGGCCGGGTTTTCTGCCCGTTTCTTGCCTTGTATTCCCGGTTACAGGGAAATCCGTAATCCCCCCGGTTCCCGGGGTATTTCCTGTCGGGCGTTTTTCACCGACCCTGAGGGTACGTTAGTGCAAAAAATACCATAAGAGAACAACGCATACGACCGCAACACCGCTCCAGAACCACCAGGTTTTCCAGACCGGCCGGGATTCCGCAAAATTATACCAGCCCAGATCGTCGGCGTCCCGTCCCATGAACCATTCCACGATAGCGTTTGTCATGACAGATCCTTTTTATATATCTGATGCCTCATTGGGCCATCACGAGAAATAGTTTCCCGCTATCAAAAGATTAAAAAAAGTGAATTGCCGGGAATCTTACGGGACCTGCCGTGATATTCTCCCCTTACCCCACGGTAATATCGTACACCGCGTGCCACTGTCCGGGCGAGTACGACCTGACCTCGTGCTCGGCAACATCCGTCCCGCCCAGCTCCCGGATCCGGGCCAAGATGCTCCCCCTTCTCCGAAACCAGCGAATAGAAATGGATCGTTCCCCCGGGCCGGACGAGCCGGAAGGCTTCGGGCAGAAATTCCGTGCCGGAGAGCGGGAGGTTCATCACGATCCGGTCGAATTTCCACGGGAAGATCTTTTCAAGATGGCGGGCATCGGCAAGCACCGGGATCACGTTTGCCGCCCGGTTCTTCCGGCAGTTCTCCATCATAAGCCGGACTGCCTGCGGATTTAAGTCGGCCGCGACAACCACGCCAGCCCGTGCCGCAAGGGATATCGCAAACGGCCCGACACCGGCAAACATGTCGAGCACGATCTCGCCGTCGCGGAGCTGATCGAGCACCCGCTGGCGTTCGGTCGAGAGCCGGGCGGAAAAATACGCGCCGGCAAGGTCGACCACGAACCGGTGCCCGTGCTCCACGACTTCGGTCCGGGTCGTCTCGTTCCCGGCAAGGACACGGTAGTCCCGGGTCCGGTACTCTCCCGAGACTTCGCTTGTCGGGAAAAGAATCGTGTGGAGCGAGGGCCGGTTTGCAAGGATCTTCCGAGCTCCCTCCGGATCGTTCTCCTGCATGATCGCGATCCCGCCCACGAGTTCGTGGCGGGGAAGTGGCTCGCGGCCCGGCTGCTCTTCAAACTCGTACCACCCGGCGCCGTCCCGTTCTGCGAGCACGGCAAAGACGAGATCGTTTCCCTCGTGCAGGACTTTGAGCGTCACATCGAGCGCCCCTTTGTTAAGAAGCGCCTGCCGTGTCGCCTCGCCGTCCTTTGCCGGTACCCGTACACCCCACTGCCCGGTTGTCATTTTAAAAGACCACTGCGCTCATAATAGTATACATCCAACAGGTATTCATGGCTGGTGATGACGGACACCACAATGCGGAGGGGCAGGGCGGCCCCGGACGCGGTACGGATGCAGAGATCCTGACCCGGATCAAATCGGGCGGGGTCAAACTCTACGAACTCGAAAAACTGATGCCCCCGGCCGATGCCGTGCGGGTGCGGCGCGGGTACATCGAAGAAGAGACCGGCACGACCTTAAAGAACATCGGGGTCTTCTCCCTCGATGTGGACCGGGCGGCAACACGGAACTGCGAGAATATGATCGGCGCCGTGCAGGTGCCGGTCGGGGTTGCCGGGCCGGTTCTCGTGAACGGCGAATATGCGAAGGGAAAGTTCTGGCTGCCGCTTGCAACCACCGAAGGCGCACTCATCGCATCGGTGAACCGGGGCGCAAGCGCGATCACAAAAGCCGGCGGTGCTGAAGTCCGGGTCCTGCACGAGGGGATGACCCGGGCGCCGGTCTTTGCGGCAAAGAGCGTGGGGCATGCAAAAGAGGTCGCCGACTGGGCAGCGGCCCACGAGAAGGACTTTGCCGCGATCACTGCAACAACCACATCCCACGGACAGATGACCGGCCTCTCCACGTACATCGCGGGGACGAGTGTCTTTGTCCGGCTCGAATTCGATTCCAAGGACGCGATGGGCATGAACATGGTCACCATCGCGAGCGCGAAGATTGCCGACGAGATCGCAAAGGCGACCGGCGCACGGCTCATTGCCCTCTCGGGGAACATGTGCACCGACAAGAAGCCCGCAGCGATCAATGCGATCCTGGGCCGGGGCCGCAGCGTTGTCGCCGGGATCGCGCTCTCCCACGAGCTCATCGAGAAGATCTTCAAGACCGATGCAAAGTCGATGTTCGAGGTCAACTATAGGAAGAACCTTGTCGGCTCGGCCCGGGCCGGGGCCATGGGATTCAACGCCCATGCGGCTAACTGTGGTCGCGGCGATGTTCATTGCCTGCGGGCAGGACGCGGCCCACGCCATTGACGGCAGCACCTGCATGACCACGATCGACCCGACCGACGACGGGGTGTACGTATCCGTCACGCTCCCCTCGCTCCCGGTCGGCACGGTTGGCGGCGGGACCGGGGTCGATACCCAGCAGGAATGCCTGAAGATCCTCGGAGCGGCCGGCAGCGGTACGCCCCCGGGTGCGAACGCAAAGAAGCTCGCCGAGATTATCGCGGCCGGCGTCCTTGCCGGGGAACTCTCAGCTGATCGGCGCACTTGCCGCCCAGCACCTTGCCCGCGCCCACCAGGAACTGGGCCGTGGCGTAAAACGGTAAAAGAGAGAAAAATTATCTGCTTTTTTTCGTTGGGGACTGTTCCGGATACGCTTCGCTGAAGTCGCGGAGCGCCGATGCAAGGATCTTTGTCTTCCCGACGAGCGCCGCGATCATGATCGTATCGAAGATCTCGCCTTTTGTAGCCCCTTCTTTTGCCGCCGCCCGTATATGGAACTTCAGGCACTGGTTTGCCCCGGACGCTGCTGCCGCCGCAAGGGTGACGAGCTCGGCGGTCTTTGCCGAAAGGTTCGGGGGCCGGCAGAGCATATCGTCCGCAATGCACATGAGCGCGAAGTAGTCCGGCCGCTCGTTTTTCTGGACCGGCAGGATAAACGGCATGCTCCCGAGCATCTCCTTTGTGTCTTCGAGCATGTCGTCGCCGATGGAATCGGTGTGTTGTAAAAATTCGCTGATTGCCTTTTTGTTTGCCTCTTTCATTTCCCAGGCCTCAAACTGTACGTTTTTGTTGGCACACCGTGAGGATAAACGATCCGAAACCGTTTGAAAAAAGACCTATCCCGATCTCCCGTGATCCGGCGGTCACCGGGGGAAAACGTGATTTTTGGAATTTTTAAGAGAGCCCGAAAATTTACTTCAGGAATTGCCGCAGTACGGGTAGTCCATACCCCCGCCCATTTTTACAAAATACCCCCAATGACCCCCCTCCACAGATCCGGTTATCCCGCCCGGGATTTGGCCGGGCCGGAACAGATTTTACGAGAGAATATCACGCATGAAAAAGGAGACAACCCACAGGATCCCGGTGAGGGGGGTCATTGGGTGCTTTTTTACCGGCACGGGAGGGCCGGCATTCGCAGATCCGCGTACCTGGCCGGAAGTCCGGTCGGGAAAAATGTACGTCTGGAAGTATCGGTATCAGGATGCGGCCAGACGGTTAAGATGAGCAAAGGAGAACCGGGCAGGAATACCCCGGCAGATCAGAACCGGAACCACTTCATCATCACGAGCGCGTCTTCGCCGTTCGCATAATAGCCGCCGACAAAAAAGACGTCCTGGTACCCGAGGCGGCGGTAGAATTTCTGGGCGGGGACATTGGACTCGCGGACCTCGAGCTGGGAGCCGGTGGCGAGTTCGAGCGCGAACTGGTGTTCGGTCCGGAGCATCAGCTGGCGCCCGATCCCCCGGTTGCGGAACTGCGAGGAGACCGCGAAGTTGCAGATATGGCCGTAATGTTCTCGCCCGTATCCTCGATAGCACCAATTATGAAACCCGCTATCTGCCCGTCGCAGACCGCGACAAAGAACGTGGTCGGGTAATACGAGAGCGCCTCCGCAAACGTCTGCTTGTCCCACGCCTCGACAAATGACTCGACCTCGATCGCATAGATCGCATCGACATCGGCCGGCCCGGCCCGCCGGATCTGGGCAGGGAGTCTTGGGGGGGATTGCGTCGCGGGATTTTATCATGGTAGTGCGCTCGTTTTTGCAGGTTATCCTGTTGCCCCCCGCGTACAATAAGGCTTTGTACCGTGCTGTTTTGTCGCCCCGCCGGTGTCTGTGGGTATATATGGGATCTCGCCAAACCTATGAGAAAGAACGCCCTGTTTTATGGGCGCCGGTTGATACCATGGTAACGATCTACCGTTTCCCCGCGGTGCGCCCCGCACCCGGCGAGGCCCAGGCCATCGCAGCCGTTCCGTACGATGTTGTTACGGCTGAAGAGGCGCGGGCAATCATCAAGGAAAACCCGGACAGTTTTCTGACCGTCAGCCGCCCGGACGCAGAACTCCCGGATCTGCCCGCTAACGACGACAAAGTCTACGAGCGGGCAAAGGAAAATTTCAACGCACTGGTCTCCAGCGGCCGGATGAAAAAGGATGCAAAACCCGGGATGTACGTGTACCGGATCCGGCAGGACGGCGATACGTTTCTGGGGCTCTGCTGCTGCCTTGAGACCGAGGATTACCGTACCAACAAAATCCGGCGCCACGAGCTGACCCGGTACGACAAGGAGGAGGACCGGACCCGGCACATCGGGGCGGTACAGGCCCACAACGGCCCGGTCGTGCTCCTGTACCGGGATACGGACAGCCTCTTTTCCTATATCGAATCGCTGATCGCAGGAGGCAAAAAACCGGATGCTGAGGTCACGACCCCGCAGGGCGGCATCCACCAGATCTTCGCCGTCACCGATCCAAAAGCGCTCGACGAACTGGAACGCCGGTTTACGGGCAGTTGCAAATCTCTACATTGCCGACGGCCACCACCGGGCAAAGGCGGCAGTCAATCTTGCCGACCGGAAAAAAGCGGCGGGGGAAAAAGGCGGACGGCGAGATCGGGCGGTTCATGGGCGTGCTCTTTGCCGAGAACCGGGTGAAGATCCACGGCTACAGCCGGCTTTTGACCGATCTCGGGAAGTTACACGCCCGAATCGTTCCTTGACGGGCTCAAAAAGCAGTACACGGTTACCCCGTACGGGAAGGTTGACGGAACGGGTACAACATAAAACCGCACATCGCTCAGCCCGGAAAAATTACCACGTGATGCACCTCTACCTTGGCGGGAACTGGTACGAGTGCACGAGGCCCATCGACCCGGCGGCCGGGCCCATCGATGTGCTCGACGTCTCGGTGCTCCAGAAGACCGTGCTCGAAGGCATGCTCGGGATCACCGATCCCCGGGGCGATGCCCGGCTCCAGTACCTCGGCGGGGCACGGCCGGTGGCCGATCTCGAAAAACTGGTGAACGAGGGGAAAATACACGGCCGCGTTTGCCATGCAGCCGGTCCGCGTGGGAACAGTCCTTGCGATCGCCGATGCCGGGGAGATCATGCCGCCCAAGTCCACGTGGTTCGAGCCAAAGCTGCTGAGCGGGCTTGTGATCCACTCGTTCGCGTGAGCGGACGATCCAAACCGTATCCTTTTATCATTTTTGCAGGCGGAGGGGATATGATATGATCACCCTCGCACTTCCCAAGGGCAGCCTCGAAGCGCAGACGCTCCAGCTTTTCAAGGAAGCCGATCTCGAAGTCAGGCGCACCGATCGCGACTACAACCCGTGCATTGCCGATTCCCGGATCGGTAAGGTGAAGATCCTCCGCCCGCAGGAGATCCCGACCTACGTGGACAAGGGCTATTTCGATCTCGGGATCTCGGGGCTTGACTGGGTCCGCGAAACCAAATCGGACGTGGTCGAGGTCGCGGCCCTTACCTACAGCAAGACGGGCGAGGGCAACGTGAAGATCGTAATAGCGGTCCACCGCGACGAGCCGATCGAAAACGCCACGCAGATCCGGCCGGGAAGCAAGGTCACGACCGAGTATCCCGAGCTCACGAAACAGTTCTTTGAAGAAAAGAAGATTCCGGTGCAGCTCTTCCACTCGTACGGGGCCTCTGAGGCAAAGGTGCCGGACCTCATGGACGTGGTCGTGGATTTGACCGAGACGGGGACAACACTTAGGAAAAACGGCCTCAAGATCATCGGCCAGATCATGGAGTCGCACACGGTGATAATCGCAAACAGGGCTGCCTGGGCCGACCCGGAAAAAAGGCGCGAGATCGAAGAGATCAAGTCGCTGCTCTTTGGCGTGCTCGAAGCCCGGCACAAGGTGCTCCTCACGATGAACGTGCCGACCGCGGCGCTCGAAAAGATCGTTGCCGCCCTTCCCGCGATGAAGAAGCCGACCGTGAGCCGGCTCCACGGGATCGAGTACTACAGCGTCCAGACCGTTGTGCAGAAGGGTTCGGTAAACGAGCTGATCCCGAAGCTCAAGCGATGCGGGGCCGAGGATATTCTGGAGATACCGATCGCAAAGATTGTGGCGTGAAAGGGAATACGCGCTGGTTTTATTTTGCTGGAGCGTATTGCAGGGAGATCACGATATCATAAAGGAACCAGGAATAGTTTCCGGTGATCCGGAACCTCCTGCAGCATATTACACAGGGTCATGATAATCTACGCCGGGATATAAAAAACAACATTTATATCTATTCGCCAGTCTATACGCCTTTAATGAGTAAAATGCGTGGTCTGACACTGTCGGTTCTCACTTTTAGTCTTGTTGTGGGACTAGTGATCTGTACTGGTTGTATTTTTGGATCGCCACAGCAAACGCTCCCGACAAACAATACCACGGTAAATGATACGGGGGTCGTGCCGATCACCATGGGAAGTTCTCTGCAGGGGAGGTATTCACTTAATGAGGCTGAAACGGCAATAGCCGGCGTCGTTCAGGCCAACATGAGTTCACAGGATCTCCCTGTGTATTCCGTACTGGGAAAGAAAGCAGATATCTCGGGAAATGCTGAAAGCTGGATCCTCGGGATCCGTAGTGAAAAATCTTCTGCCCTATGGGTATATGACCGCAACGGTATTTCATCGATAGCCTGGAATGGGACGCTGCCGGATCAGGAGATCCAAACCGGGAGTATTCTTTCCCCGGAAAAAGCGATTGCCCGTGCATATCCGGATACGCAGAACACAACAGGATATTTCACCGTTGAAATCAGCAGCGGGGAATATGTGATAACAGAATCTGAAGGAGCTACTTCACCGGCATACAGGATCAATGCAACTACAGGAGAGCTGATTACTGCCCATGACTGACGATGCCGGGAATCTGTCGATTGATTTTTTGGCCGGCTTTACCATCTTCATGGTGGCGTTCATTTATGTTGCAACATTGATCCCGGGGTTGTTTATCGGGCTCCAGAGCAAGTCCATCGATTACGATGCTGTTGCTTACCGGACCGGGGTTATCCTCGCTGAAGACCCCGGGATGCCGAGCAATCCCTCGTGGGAATCCATGAAAGATTACCAGAAGGACAATGTTCTGCGGTTTGGTCTGGCCCTGACAAAAGATACGCCAAATATTTTGTCTTCCCGTAAGATCGACCGGTTTTTCTGCAGTACATGGACTACTGATGATTACCGCGCCAAGGCAATTTTTGGCGATTACCCCTACAGTTTCAACATATCACTCAGGGATATTGACGCAAATACAACGCGTTCAATAGGAGAGCCACTTCCCGACGGCTACGGGTACAGCCGCAGGGTTGTTAAGATCAAGGAGGGGAGCAATGTCACCGTCTCCGCGGTACAACTTATAAAGCATTCTGAGTACATATCGAATGCTTCGACACAGATTTTTTCGATTTATTTCAATTACACACACCTGACAGATGATGGGCCTGCAGGGAATAACCCGGCCTACCAGATCAACCCAATTTCCCCTCTGGCAGAAGGAGTGGTTATTAACATCACCGATCTCAATTATGACCAAAATAATAAAATTCTAAATGTTACCCCCGCCACACCACCAACGGTAAAACTATCCAATATATCTATATACCGCTCTATCTCTTTAGCCCCCCTCCATACGGTTCATGCACCGTTTGCTCTGGTCCCTATCTATATTACCGATATTCCTGCTCCCTATCAGGCATATGTTGATGGCGCACAGGTTTCAGCACTGCCTTCAAACAATATTACAAACAATATATCTCTCATAATTCCTCCGGGAGAACTTAGCTATTTTGGGAATGAAGATCCAAACACATGGCTCAATATTACCCTGAAATTCGATCTGACAGATAGTTCTGGAAATCCAAATCAGGACTGGTTCCTCAACAGTACCGCAAGTAAAAACGGTTATTTTGAGTATAATTATAACCCTTCATATAATAACGAGGCTAGCACAAACCTTGCAAATATTACCCAGCCCACCCTGCATGATGGAGTTCTGGAGGTTGCAGTATGGTAACGGGTGATGAGGGGCAGCTTTATACTATTGAGGGGATCGCAGCCGGCATGATTATGCTTTTTACCGCATATCTTGTCCTCAGCGCGACGTCAATCTACACATCCGGGGATACCCATATCAGCGATATGCAGCTCGAACAGATCGGGACGGATGCCCTGCGGATGATGAATACACCGGTCAATGGATCGGTTACAAAAAGCCCTCTTCAGGAAATTGTTGAAACCAGTAACCCTTCTGCCGGCCAGAACAGCGAGTTCAATACACTATTCCTGGATTATGTAAATAACAGAACTAGTCCAACACCGGATAACCTGCACTATACAGCAATGGTCTCTTACCGGAATATTTCCGGGAGTTCAACAGATAGTTATCCCCTTGCATTTAACGCCAATTTAACCGGAGGAGAACACCCGGTCAGGGTGACGGAATGGGTGATTGCCAATATAAAACTTCCTGGGAGACCCACTGTCGAACCGCGTGCAGTGCTTGTAGAGGTGCTCTTATGGCGGGATTGAACGAAGATGCGCAATGGATCGTCCTGATGGGTTTTGTGGTAAGTTTCAGTTTCTTCTTCCTCGCAATGGTGCTCAACCAGTCCACCATAGTCGGCCAGACCACGGCAGAAGCTGTGATAGAATTTCCGAAAAACGATATCCGCGATGTAAGGGATATAATTACTGAGTCCACTTTACTTTACACTTCGAAGGATTCGAATAAGATAACAAAAGATCAAGCTACAGTTCTCCAAGATGATATCGAATCGCTGGCATTAAGTCGGAAAGGTGCTGTGGTCTGGTATACCCCGATAAATGAGATCGGAATACCAACCGCAACAGATCCACGTACCCGTATCGAAATTCATTACAACAATGGGGTGACGGCATATAATGAGACTTGGACATCCTCCTGACCCTCCCAGAGATTCCGGCGTGAGCACCTTGATCGAATACGTAATTATAAGCGGAGTCCTTCTGGTTCTTTTTGTTATCGTACTCCTGCTGGTAAATGCAAACATTATGCAGGGGCCTGCGGAAACAGTGGAATATCATGCATTTACCGATATCGGGAATGGTATGTCGACACGGATCGTGGATGTGTACAGCATAGCACCGACAAACGGGAATATTACAACAATATTTGACATTCCGGACGATGTGGCGGGAAACGAGTATTTCGTAGAGATTCATCTGGGTGAGACTGCAGCGGATCAGTATACAAGGGTTTACCGGGGTACCGTTGCCAGCAATATCAGTCTTGCCGGCATCAGTGCCTCACGAAACGTAACCGGAAACACGACCGGGCAGGGCATAAACAGGATAAGTTACGACTCAGGAGGGTTCGATTAGAATGAGATTAGATGTTATGAGATTCATAAAATGGAGAGAGGCCGGGGTTTCTGAGGCGATAGGATTTATCATTATTTTTGGCATTATCATCGCAGGTATCGGGCTGGTTACCTTGTACGGGTACCCGCTACTGTTGCAGCAACAGTCAAGTTCAGATGAGCAAATCATGGAAAAAAACCTGATCGTGTTGCAAAACGATGTAAAAAGCCTTGCCTACAAAACCGTACCCTATAAAGAGACCTCCCTGAACATCGGGGGAGGGTCGCTTGTCGTCTATAACATGAGCTATGAAACAATTACCGGGGAAAGTTCTGCAAATTTTTCAATTTACGATGATAACGGAAATATAGCAACTTCGGCAAACCCGATAAAATTCTATCCGGGGGATCTCAGATATGAATCGACAAGCGCCCAGACCGGAATGTCACTCGAGAATGGGGCTGTGGTAAAACGGATGCTCGCACAAGAGGGATCTACCATGCTTGCCGAACCCCGCTGGTTCTATGACAGCCAGACAAAAACCGGTGTGATTTACCTGATCGGATTCAACACCACAGAGGCCATGGCCCGAAGGGGTGTCGGAACCGTAAAGATGGCTCTTGATCAGACCAACTCCTCAGAATATTCTCTCACCTCCGGAGACCGGGTATATGTCTACTACGGGCCCAACACTAATGCGAATTATGAGACGGCATGGGATAATTATTTTAAAAATACCCTAAAACTGAATGGTCCGGATGCTTCCGGGGCGTATATATTTCCCGGAGATATGGAAAAACTGGTGATTAACCGGTATGAAATTATGATAAAATCAGTCTAAACTCTGACCTATTCCATTAATTTCTGGGATTCTTGGCATCGTCAGATATTAAGAGATTTTTTTATCATTTTTCCCAGTGACAAAATTCCTCGAAATAAGTAATAATAATTTATATATAACTCGCTTGTCTATACCACTACGTACGTGAGGGGATATGCGTATTTACCGGACTTTAATCGTACTCTTAAGTCTGATCCTGTTAATCGGAGGACTGGGCAGTGCTGACTCCATACCGGATCAATCGTCGTCACTAACGAGCAGCACAAACTGGGTAGTGGTAAATCATCCAGCAACGATCACTATTGTTGCAAGGAACGCAACGGATGGTCCGGTACCGGGTGCTGCTGTTCTGGTTGCACTCAACACAACTTCTCTGGGAACACTTACGATGAACAGTCCAACAACGGATGCATCCGGACAGGTAACCGGAACCTTCCTCGCTGGAACGCACCCGGGATCTGTGAACATTACTGCAACCATAACCTACCCAAATGCTACCTTGGTAACAAAGACATATACCCAGAATATCGATCATGACGTCGCCTCTTCTGCAGCATTCGACTACACAACCGAAGTGACCGTTGGTACGGAGACCCCGTTCACGATTATATTTACAGATAAATACGGGAACCCCATTGATAACAGGAATCCAACAGATCCACATTTTATCACTCTTCATATAGGCTCTGTCAAAAACCAGGCCGCATTTGACATTAACGGTACCTATGTAACGGATACAACCCAGTTACTGGATGCACAGGGAATGATCACCGTAACGGTTCTGACGGATATCACAGGGGGAGAGAATATCGTCCAACTCAGCCAGTTCGGTCAGGTCAGCAGTACGATGAAAACCATAGTAGGCGTCACCAACGCCGAACCCTGTACGATAAACCAGATTGTAACTCCAATAAGCCCGGCATCCCTGCCAGCAGATGGTGACGTAACGCACAAATTCACGTTTATTTACACATTATACGATAAATTCGGTAATATTGCGGAAAACCAGTCGGTAAAAGTACATACAAGCTGGCTCACCGATACAGATACGACGTTAACCAGCAACGAATACGGGCAGATTGCATTTAACTATGGGCCGCACACAACTGCGGGAAATGTCACGATCACTGCAACATCTCTTACGAATGTATCAGTGTTCTGCAGTTACGAGATCCAATATTACAGTACGGCTCCGGTGAATATTGCATTCTCTGCAAGTCCCGAAACGATGCCAAGTATCGATGCAAATAGTACCCAGATTTCGACCCTTAGTGCCAAGGTTATGGATGTGATGGGAAACCCGGTAGAGGGGGAGAGCGTTACTTTCAGTCTGAGCACACCTTCGTATGATACAGATTATATTTCTTCTGCACCGTATCTTATGAATACAACTGCCGTAACCGATAGTAATGGTTATGCAATGGTAACCTTCGTCCCCGGAGGATTCAACACTACCAATAATAAATATGGCCTGTTTAGTCCGACGGCTACCGGGACGGCTATAGCAACAGCAACATGGAACGGGCAGAACCCCAGTGTTCTTTTAACTTGGAAAAACTATCCCTATCTTAAAATCAAGACGGTAATCAACCCGTCTCTTGTTTCGGTAAACGATACCCTTAGTGTCACGATATCGATGGTCGGTGACGGTTGGGCTCTGCAGGGAAAACCGGCGGATGTCGTGATTGTGACGGATTTGGCCGGAGGGGTCGGCGGTGGAACGCTCCTTGGTTATACAAAATCAGCGGATACGGCATTCGTGAAAAATGCAACAAACACGACATGGATAGGTCTTGTTTCTTTTGGAAATGGCCCGAATGCTTATAGTTCCAATGCCTCCCTTCTCTACAATCAACAAATCAACCCAAGTGTCCCAAACAACTTTACTCTCTTCAATCCCTATGGAAACGTAAAGGACTGGTGTCTGGTAAAACCGTCCCTTTGGGCAACGAGTCAATCTCCACAGACAATTATTAACACGCCCATATCTGTAATAAATGGAGTCCAAGGACGGGCCGCACATTATCAGTGGACAACAAGTACGGGTTATTCGTATTTCAACTCCTATTCCGATGCAACCATCGATCATGACTTTGTTGTCCACCAGGCAGAAGTGAATACCAAAGTCCTGCAAAATACAATTGCCAATTATAATGGAGTTGGCGGAACAGATTATGCTGCTGGAATGAACGCTGCACTCCAGTTATTTGCAAGAAATCCCAATCCCCTCCATAGCAAATCAATCATCATCATGGGTGACGGTATTCCTATGATGGCGCCGATCTCACCGGGTTCGCTGGAATCCTACTGGCCCTCCGATTGGTACCCGCGATCCAACCTCGCGTGGGAAGATGAAAGTGATACGGCAATTGCTGCCGCAATTGACTCAGCCAACCGGGCAAAAGCACAGGGGATTACCGTTTATGTCGCGGCATTCCCCTTGAATAACCAGGTTGACCAGACAACATTGATGAGCATGGCCTCTTCACCGAGTACTTATTATTACACACCGAATGCAAAAAATCTGACAAATCTCATGCTTGCTATCCAGGGACAGATCCAGACCGATGCCGGTGTAAATACAACGATGAGCCTAGACTTCGAAAATGCCAGCGCCAGTTACGGCAACACATTGTTCGATTATGTATACCAGCCCCCTCAGTCAACGACAATCACCTGGCAGAACGGGACGACCACAGTAGAAGATCAAACCGCAGAATGGAATACCAACCATCAGTTGAATTTTGATATCGGAACGATTAAACTCGGCGAGACATGGCAGACAACTTTCCTTTTAAAGGCAAAACAGCAGGGAATTGTAGATATCTTTGGTAATAATTCACAGGTCATATTCAATAACGGTGCAGATAAACAGAATGTTTCTGGAGGAACAATTACAATCATCCAAAATCAGACCAATACCGGCATTACACCATTAGCAATCCAGATCAGCGATTTCCATGTAACCCAGAGTACAGCCATCACCGATTTCATCCCCCTCCAGTGGAATGTCACCTATCCGGGGAACCACACGGCCACTGAACGTATTTACTACTCACAGGGTAACAGTCCCTATGTCTGGAAACTTGAGGGAGTCCGATCACATTCCCAAGGGAACTGGACGGAAACCTACAGCATGGATGCCCGCAGCCTCGCTGAGGGGACTTATTACATTAAGATCACCGTCGATCCCTCCCCGGATGATGTAGGTGTGAGCGGGGATACCGCAATGCTCTCTGCAGGATTAAGTGTGGGTACAGCCCAAAAAGCATATATCAAACTTGAATAATTTTTTTTATATTTAACTATTCTCTGCCACTCTCTTTTTTTAGAGAACACATAATTAACGGGAGCCTAATAAGATTCCGACCTTATCATCGCCACAGCGCTGGAGGGCGAAAATATTTGGTTCCTGTTCTTTTACATCCCTGATGCAGACCCAGAGAATGGCTAAGAAGACGGCAAACTTGACCGTGTAAAAGATAAACGAAAACGATGGCAGGGAGTTGTCGAGAACCGCATAGTACAGCCTGGGATCGGCACCAAACGTCAGCGGACCGTAGACGATTTTAAAAAGAACCGGCGTCTCCAGATAGATGACAACCTGCGCAAGATAAAAGAGCAGGATCCTTCGCCGCGAATGTACCAGGATGAGGGCTAAAAACGGCGTGAGCCAGATCAGGTAGCACGCACTAAAAACCTTGTTTATCAGGACAAACAAGAGGAGGGCCGCAAATACCAGGTACACAAGCGTGAGCGGCTGGCCGTCAAGATACCGGAAATACCAGTAAAGCAGGACGAGTTCCCCTGCAACAAGGAGTACAAAGGACCACGTATCAAACGGGGAGACATGGAAGATAAACGAGGAGATCGTATCCAGGTAATAGACCAGACTATGGATCTCGACAGATCGGGTAAAATGGGACTGGTACGTTTTCAGGAAACCGGACATGCTTACGAACATAACCGGGACAACGACAACCGCGGTCAAGAGGACCGACAGGAGCAACGGTTTTTTCATGGTTCTCGCGCCGCTTCCGTTTTTGTGGGCATAGACCAGGTAATACGGAAAACATAAAGCTGCGAACCATTTCATCAGCATCGATACCGTGGCCGAAAGACAGGATGCGACCTGCCTGCGAAAGAGAAAGAGCCAGAGGGAAAATACCATCAGAAACGTCGGCAGGGCGTCGAATGTAATAGGGACAAAAAAGGCAGCGCCGATCCCCGTGGCATACAGCAGGCCGCAGAGAAATGCCTTTTCCTTCCCGAAAAACCGTTCGGCAAGAGAATATACGCACAAGAGCGTCGCAATATCGCAGAGGATCATGAGCGATGAAAACGAGAACATATACCCCGTTGCATTCTCCAGGCTGAATGCCGGGATCAATGCCAGAAAGACCGGGACGAAAAAGAGCTGTGGATAGGGAACATAATAGCCCGCGTACGGGACATGGCCGTAAAATACTGCCGTTGCATACCAGTGATAGAGATACAGGTCCCCGGTGATTGTTTCAAAGGAAATGTTGGGAAGCATGCCGGCAAAAAAGACGACTGCCATCACAAGGACGGTAAGGAGGGTAAGGGAAATGACCTCCCGGTCATGCAGGAGTTCTTTGAAATGGGCGGCGACCGTCTCACCGTCCTTGAGCGAGGTATCGGAGGAGACCGGTCTCGGGGCCGCCGGGGGTATAGTTACTCCAGGATCCGTACGCAAGCCCCATATGCCGAGGAGAAGAATTGTCGGGATGCCGATCGGGAGGCACCACCCGGTCCCGCCATGCAGGAAGAGGCCGAACCGGACGATATCGGCGATCAGGAAAAAAAGGCCTGCCGCAACGGTAAGACCGGCGGCCCGTTTTACATAGCTATCTTCCCTCTGCCAGAGTGCGACGGCATTGAGGATCAGGGCAGCAATAAGGAGGATGACCGCACCTCCCCAGACAAGAACTGCGAAAGCGTCGCTGCCAGATGCAATCCCCTGGGACAGGACAGAATACAGGTCTGTGGAAAACGAGACCAGGTGATCGCCGATGACTGCGTGCTGGTACCGTACCAGTCCCCACTGTATGCCGTATGCTGTCCAGGCTCCCGTTCCGGTACTATAGATATTGACGGGCACAAGAAGGGCAAGCGATGTGAGAATGAACAAAAGATTCCTGGGTTTTGTCATTGCCGGATACCAGAAGCGTACTCTGGGATCGCTATTCAACGTATCTGACATGCGGCCGGAACCTTTTACCCGGACCGCCGTTATATTCACTCACGGTACGTCCGGCAGGTACGATTCCGATTCTGATAAAAAACTAAAAAAACGAGAAAATGCGAGAAGCAGGATTCCTGACCAAAAGTTCGATGCTAAAACGGCCAAATTTTTCTCAAATTTTCAAACAAAAACTGATTTGAAATTATTTGGTGCGCACCATAAATAAAAATTTTCCTGAATCACGGCTCATCAAAAATTGAGAAAAATGATCATCCGCGCACAGATTCAGATGTGAGCCGGTCCGCGAAGCGAGGGCGAGCACGGCGAAGCTGTGCGAAGCCTGCGGAGCGGGCGGCGATCCCTCCTCAGCTTTTCGTGCAAGATGAAGACGCTCGGTCATGTTCGTTCGTCCTCGCTGAGACTCCGGCTCACTTCACATCACCTCGCTGTTTTCTGGAGTTTATTGTTGACACGAAGACGCCCCTGGCTTGTCGCGATGCTCCAGCGCCAGCGGCTGCCCGGGCCCGCTCCTCACGCCATGCTTCGCATCGCGTTCGTCGCTGTTGATCGTAGGCACGCCCCACGTTCAGTGACTCACTCGCACGACGCACAGGGGCTCGGACTCGCCGCTGATGCGTCTCGTTACCTTCGCACCCCTGTAGCGGTGCTCGTTCGGGCCACTGCGGCCTTGAACCCACCGCCCGCACTCGGCTCTCTTTCGGGGATGGACAAGCATCCCCTTCGTTCGCCGCCCGTTGGGACGTGCTCCTCCCGCCCACCGCGGGCAGTCTGGTACGATAACTCCCCTTCGGGGCAAGGAAGTGTCCGGGTGGGGGATGCGAGCCGGAACACGGCGACCATCGCCGTGTCGCGTGAGCATCGGGCGGGCCAGGTAAGATCAGGGCAGCTCATGAGGACAGGAATACGGGCGCATGGCCGGGGGCGGGAGAAGGCGAGCCGGTTACGGGACCGTGGGCGGGCCCGTCGCGTGAGCCTTCGGGGTGGGCCCATCGTTACCAAAAAAGATAATGCCGGGCGCCAATAGTGTACCAACCCGGCAGGACTCTTTGATTGGCGTCATGGTGTTCCTGCCGGGCCACCATTTTTACCGGAACCGTCGCTGAATCTTCTTCTTTGTCCGGTACAGCCATCGCCATATGCTCTTTGCCATTCCAAAAATGGAGAGACGTTTTATCCGGTATCTCCGGTATTCCCTCGGGCTGATCATAGCGTCCCCTCAGTACTCGGAAGGGACCATGAGCACGCCGTCAATGAGATACATCTTCCAGGTCCCGACTGGAAAATCGGTGTACTCGTACTTCTGTTCATAGATCGCCGGCATGTCGCAATCTTCTCGGCAGCTCAGGACCGCGGAGTTATCTTCAGAGACGGTCAGGGTCCAGAGCTGAAATGGAATTCCCCGGACATTGGGGTGAATATGAAAGACAGCGCCGATATCGGAGATCAGCCAGTGGGCCCCGGCACGCTCGGCCATGTGCTCGATCCCGTCAGTGTGTACCAGACCGGTGAAGGGATCGCGGATATGTCGGGATGTCCCGGTAAAATGGGAGAGGGATAATTTGAGATCCTCGGCAGCGATCATAAGAATCCCCCCTGTGCTTCTCCAGCGGTATTGCAGGGCAGCGGATCGCAGTGCCACGCGATCATCTCAACCCGGTTCTGCTCTGCGACCAGCTTATCGAAGCCCTCCTGCTCCGCCTGGTGTCTCCAGAAGTTTATGATCTCCTCACGCTGGAGGCGGAGATCCTGCGCATCGGCCTGCAGCATGAAGGCCCGGCGCTCAAGGTCCGGGATAGCTGATTCAATGCGTTCGAGCTGTTCGAGAACCTTGATCGGCATTACGTCAAAAATGGAGGGGGTCATACCGTCGCCCCTTCCGCCGCGTCTGTTCCGGCTGAGCTGGCAGGGACCGGGGCAGAAACCCCGATCATAAAGTCTGCCGCTTTCTCCGCCCTGCCCGCCGCATACAGCACGAGATCCGCATCGGCCCTGATTGCTGTTGCCCAGTTCTGGAGATATGCTTCCTGATTCCGGATGATCGCCGATGAATCAATACCCGTGAGCGCGGCTAGGTATGCACTCCCGATCTCGGCGACCAGTTCCTCGCGCCCGTACGTGTCGGATCCAAAGCAGACCGGATCGGTTTTCCTGAACCGGTCGAGCCGTGGCCCGGTCGAGTGGATACACTCGTGAAACATCGTCGCATAATAGTGCTCGGACGTTTTGAACCGGCAGATATCCGGAATCGTAATACTATCCATCTGCGGCGAGTATGCGGCCCGGTCACCGGATGTTATTCTTATTGACTGCCGGCCGGTATATTCCTGAATGACCGCATCACATCCGAGGAGGTGCGGATTTTCTTTCAGGTCCGGCAATTTGTATCCTTTTTCCTGATAGTCCGTTTGTGCGACGTTAAAGACAACGAAGGCTTTCAGGAACCGGATTTGTTTTTTGTTCTCGGTCTCTTCGCCGTTCTCATCAATTTTCGTGTCTGTCTTTACGGTCCGGCCCATGTAGATAATGCCGTGGCCGTGCTCGCCTTTCTGGACCTGTAAACCTGCGGCGAGATACTGGCGATAGGTTGCCCAAAACGGGAGGGGGTAGGGGCTGAGCCCGAGAATTAACCGGTTCAGCCCGGTGTATGCTCTGCCGCTGAAGAGGTTACGCGGGCCGTTTTCCGTCCACGGTTTCAGCCAGGGATCTTTCCTTCAGAGAGTGCCTTTATGATCCGCTCATTGATCTGCGTCTTTACATCAGCGGCTTTCATGCGGGCACCCCGACGGGCTGCATGGTCGAAACGTTCGCATATTTTCGCTCGCCCTTGATCATTCCTTTGACCTGTGCGAGAGGGGAGACATACCGCACATTATTGATGGCGATCATCACGGCTTTGCCGGACCGGGTGATCCAAGCCTGTCCGACCGGGGCCGCGTCCGGATTCTTCATGATATCCGATATGTCAAAGACTGACGCGGGCCAGTGGTCCTGAAGCCTGCGGATCTCGCCGGCAGGAATGACTGCCTGCATAGTCTTGACATCAATACGGACCGAGCCGTTGTAGAGGCGCGCAGCCCCTATGTGCTCAAAAGTCACATTGGCATTTGTTGTTGGCGTCATGGTGTTTTTCACCATACATACATCGACGTGAGAGCATATAAGCCTCCGCCGTGCGCAGGGTGAAAGTAAAGGCTATGCGTTTTCCGATTTGAGAAATAAGTCTTTTGCATAGAATTAATTTTTTTATTTATGCAAGGCCCGCCCAGGCACACAGCGCGACAGGCCCGCTCGCGGTCCTGTAACCGCGCCATGTGACCAGGACCCGCCCTTTCGGTTTCCTCTTGGTACGCGATCGCTTCGATAGGACCCGCCCCGACAAAGCGAGCGACCGTCCGCTGAGGCGTCCGGTAACCGTCGCTTTGTCTTCCCGCCCAGACCCGGTAATTGCTGCCGTAGGCAGGGGCATCATGCAGACTGCCCGTCCCTCTTGAGGGCGGGAGGAGTGCGACCCGCAGGGTTGTGAGCGTGGGGATGCCTGTCCATCCCCGAAAGCGAACAAAGCACGGGCGGCGGGGTCCCGGGCCACAGCGGCCCGAGCGAGCGCCGCGACGGGGTGCGAAGGTAACGAGACGCATCAGCGGCGAGTCCGAGCCCCACGTGCGTCGCGCGAGCGAGTCACCGAGCGTCTGCGTCTGTCGCATCAACAGCGACGAGCAATCCGTGAAACGGTTTGCGAGGAGCGGGGCCGGGCAGCCGCTGGCGCAGGAGCAACGCGACAAGCCAGGGGCGTCTTCGTGCCAACAATAAACTCCAGAAAACAGCGAGGTGATGTGAAGTGAGCCGGACTCTCAGCGAGGACGAACGAACATGACCGAGCGTCGGCTCTTTCAAATCCGGATTACTTCAAACAATTTCGCCAAAAGGATTGAAGAAAATATTATTGGATTCACACACCCATTCAACGAATAGGCTGAAAAAATGGGCAACAGTTTGGTTACAATTTTTGCAACATTAATCGGTGTTATAGTTGGCTCGGGTATAACGTTATCCGTTGAATATTTGAAAAAACGAGGAGTCTGTCGTAAATATAGTGTCGTTTTTTCATTCGAGTTACAACAACTGAAAAGCGAATTGAACCATGTACTTGACGATTATGAACAACTTGAATTAAGTCAAACTGGAAGAAATACCCGAGTCGTACCTCAGCTTGATCCTATTGAATTTCTCTTAAAGTGGGATTTTAGTTCAAAATACCCATTTTTAACAGAAAATTTTGAAAAATTATCCCTTTTTGATGAAGAAACAATAAAGTCGATAATTAAAATTCATTCATTGTTGATGGAATATGAAATTTTAAAGAATCGCCATGACAATGTTATCCTTGTGGACAATTTACGAAAAGCGCAAACAGAACTGGATCACGCAATTTCTTTATTGCAACGATGGAATTAAGGTACGTCGTAATTTATTAGATGAATAATTATCGCGAAGGAGGAAGCCGCCCGCGTCGCACGCTTCGCACAGCTTCGCCGTGCTCGCCCTTGCTCCGCGACCGGCTTTTGTCATTGGCTTCTGCAAGTTCCAACAATTTTTTTATTTTAGGATCCGCTCGTAACTTTTCAAGATCCTGTTCCATTGTTTTTAATTCATCCAACCATTTTTTCTGTTTTTCCTCAAGTATTCTCAGTTCCTCCGAGCGTTTCTTCTGTTCCTCCTGAAGATAATGAAGCATGAAATCGTGGTAGAACAATTCCCTTCGAATTGCGGAAATGGTATCTGGATCCATAAACCTGGTAGCCCCGAAATCCAGATAAAGTGCAGTTATCGTCGTAAAACTGGATCTTCCGAGGGGTCCTTTTTTGAATATACCCAATTTTTACCCCTCCCCCCGGAAAAAAAGTGCCCCTTATTCGCGTTTTTTTTGGCCTTTTCGGGTGTCGGATGGGTAAAAGTATGGGTCAAAATTGATCGCGATTCCAGGGCCTTTAGAGGCCAATAGCTGACATCGAAATCGGGCGAATTTTGGCAAACAGAGCTCAAAATGAGCTTATTCTCCACGCGAACCGAAAAGAAGCATTTTACCGGCGTTTCCGGGAGGGGTCCGGATCTGAAAAAGTAAATCGGAGCCCAATTTGGGCTTGTTTTTCTCCCCCTCTCCCGACCCCCTGTTCAGAGGATCCCCCGAAGGGCTGCGAGGTTCTTTTCCATCTTATTGAGAAGTTTCTCTCCTTTGAGATTCTTCCGATCCTTGGGTATCGCCACGGGGTGTTTGGAGATTTCGTACTTCACAAAAATTTCCCCATCGGTATTGACGTAGATAGCATGGAGGACCTGGGCATCACGAAGGTTATCAAAATCCGATATTCCGTTCTTCGTCAGGCTCTCACGGACTTTTTTGACTTTTATCCGCTCGTAAGCACTCAGGTTTTTCGATCCTTTGGGACGTCCTCGTGGCATGATAAAAATAATTTTCAATTTTTGTATATAAACGTTCAGTTTTCTCTATCAATACTCTGATTTTTGCCTTAAAACAAAGGTGATATTCAAATTTATGAGGTTTCGCATTTGATGAAAAAAAAAAATCGATGTTTCCTAACAGTGCCGAGCTATTGCATTTATTTCATAAGGATTAATCCGACGCCCACAAGAGAACACACAAAAGCCAATATGGCAAATATTACTGCCCATCGAACCGCTTTGGATTCATTTTGGAGAGAGGTAATCCTTGAACCAATCGTCGTATTAGTATCACGGAGGGTTTTCAAGTTTTCATCGATCGATTGAAGTACCCGATTTGTGCCCTCAATTGCCCCTATGCTGGCCTCAAACCTGCTATTGACACTCTGAGTTACCTTTTCAAGATCCTGAATTGCGGTCTGGAAACGATCAAGTTCCTGAGAAAGCTGAGTACCTGTCTGTTCGCATTTCTCTGCATATTCCGAGAGTGTTTTTGCCGCTTCACTTGAAGACGATAAAATAGACTTTTGGGCCTGCTCAGCAGATTGTGAAAGAATCCCTGTGGATCGTTCGAGACTCTCTCGTGCATTATTGATATCCTGTGTGGCATCTTTGAATTCCTGTCTAATTGCTGCCAAGCGCTCGGCCTCTCCAGAGGATTTTGCCATTTCTTTGGCGAGTTGCTGGATCACTTCTTCAGCCTTGAGAATTTCCTGTCTTCGATCTTCTTCGTTCATACTGTTTCACTCCTTTCCCGAATTGAATCTAAAATCTCATTCATAACATGAATCAATGCAATCTGATGTAACTCTCCCCATGCTTCAGCCTTACTATAGGTATAATGAACCATTTCAGGCGAGGAATCGGCATCTAATAACGATTTAAATACGACATCGATTTTTGTAGGACATAATCGTTCGGTTTCTGAGATGTATTTTTTGACAATCTGTAATCTTTCATCTTTTTCGGGATAGTTTTTCTTTAAGGCCAAAAATCCGTTCCTGATATCTTGTTCAGCCTGATGGGTCGATGGACTCGCAAGCCGGCACAAACCCGCCAGAAGGAGAAGGCCCGGGTGTTCAGGAGACTCTTCGAGCTGCCTACGGCAAGCTCCCAATAATTTAGAGAGACCATCCAGACCATTTACTTTTGAAAGAACCTCAAACCATAAATCCGGATCATCCCGTTTGGAAAACTCGACAACCGGGGCAGTATATTCTGATTCTTCCAAGTAATCCAGCAGTTGTTGTCTGAAAACATCGGGACCGTTCTCCGCAGCATCGCGTGCGGTTTGAAGCATCTGACCAATGACCCGTCGCCGTCTCTTGGCAATTGTCTCATAGACAAAATCAATGAGAGCGTATCCGCATGCCCGGGTAGCATCCTCATATGTTTCCGATTGCCCTTTTGGAATGAATAATTGGATTTGCTTTTCAGTGTTATACCGGGCTAAATACGTGTGTAATTTGTTTTTGATATCTGAAGGGGACCTTTTTTTGAGGGTTACTTCAAAGCGTTTGTTTGAATAATCTTTCATATAGTCCTCGATAGCACCGATGAGGAAAAGACGGTAGATACTCTTCTCAAGCGCGGTCTGTTTTTCTTCAGCATTTACTTTCTTTGAAATTTCCGCTGTACAGAGAGAGAATCGGGAAGAACAGTGAAGGGAATTGTTACGTCCAATACATCCGTATCCGATTTGGGCATATTGGGAGAGATCAAATGAGTCAAAACGTGATTCAGGGCCCTTTTCTCCAGATCATGACCTTTGAAACTATTGGTGAGGAACCAGGTGTCCCGTATGGCGTCGCCGCGGTTATTCATTCGTATTGCTTTTGCTTTCTCGGCGATCTTTTCAATCTCAGTCCTTTCTGTATCAAGCAGCTCATCGGCAAGAGTTGGCTGATCGTCGGAAAAAATAATGATACATCGTGCAGGTTCTCCATCTCTCCCCGCTCGTCCTGCCTGCTGATAAAATTCTTCGAGTGAGCGAGGGAGCATTACGTGGATAGTAAAACGAATGTTGGGCTTATCGATTCCCATGCCAAACGCGTGGGTACATACGATAATTGGTACCTGATCCTTTTTGAACTGACGTTGGGTCTCCTGTTTTTGTTGTTCCCAAGCCAAACGGGGAATTTTGAATCTTTTTGGTGCGCTCCCGGCAAACAGGCCAACAGGCAGGTATAGATCTTTTCTGAGTGCCTCACTTAGACTTGTTAATGCATCGTCCCAATAATCAACGAAATAGGTAAAGATCAATCCGCTCGGTATGTATCCAGGCTGCCCGGGTCTCCATCCGTGTTCAGTTAATATTGATTTGAGAACTGATTCCAAAGTCGAAATTCGATTATGCGAATCCACCTTGAGGACCTGAAATTGAAGCTCTTTTCTATCGAATGACTTCGGTTCAATGACAGCATTGGGATCATCGATTTCAAGTTCAGTAGTAATATCCGTGATAACATTCCTGGACGCGGTTCCCGTGAGAGCTACAAGACTTGGCTGAAAGCCGTCGTGAATACAATATTCCCGAACAATTCTTCCCACATTAAGATAACTCGGGCGGAAATCGTGGCCCCATTCACTGACACAATGGGCCTCATCGACTACGCAGTAATTTACGGGGACATCGACTGCCATGGCGGAGATATGTCGACGGAAAGCCGGTATCTGGAGCCTCTCGGGAGCTATGAAAACAAACTGATATTCGCCGCGTCGTATGGCTAGATAACTCTCTTCACGAGAACGCCGATCATCAGCTTCGGTAGCCTCTTTCCCGCTCATGATTCCAATGACACGGTGGATTCCCATTATTTCGAGACTCTCTTGCTGATCTTGTATCAGGGATCGCAAAGGATCAATTATTAGGGTATACCCCGGTTGCATGAAAGAGGCAATTTGGTAACAGAGAGATTTCCCTGCCGCGGTCGGAAGAAGGCCAACTACAGGACTTAGTGTGAGGGCACGTTCTATTATCGCGATCTGTCCTTCGCGGAAAGAGACTTTCCGGAAGATATTCTGTAAAAAAAATTCTAATGAATTCCGAATTTCTTCATTGCGTTGCACAGTGGAAAAATCAACGGGTCTGGGTTTTGCAGGAAATATGGGTTCATTGTAAGATTTTGAGGTTACTGTTGGAATTACTACGAACGTCTTTGCTTTTTTAAGGGAATCCCATGCTTCTTTGGAGGGGCTCCCGTAGAAGATGATATCGGCATTTTCGGTATCTTGTCCCACGAATTCCGGAAGCGGGAGAGAGAAAATACCATGAAGGCGAGAGAATGCCTCCATGGTTCCCTTGATGGATTTAACGACAATTTCGAGGCCCAAATTTTGGGGATCTGCTATTCTTAAGTGGGGTTGCGCATTTTTTCTGATGAGAAATGTTATGGCAGCGGTCAATTGGGCTTCGGCAATGGGAAGTGAGACAAGCGAAATAATTGCCTGGCGTTGCCGGTCCGGGAGATTTCGGAGATTCGCTGCTGCTTGTAAAATCGAATCAGGTACCGTTTCAAGTACCATATTCCTGATTTTCTGAATGAGCAGATCCCATTGTTGAGGTTCTTTGAGGTTAAATCTTAAGACAGTCCATCCCTTTGATTCAAGCGCTTTGTCCCGTTCCGCGTCCTGATGTGTTTTCTCCTTATGGCTGTCGTCATCTAACTCGATAATAAGCTTCAACCAAAGATTCTTGTTAATGAACGGTAGTTCTATTGCGAAATCTACCCGGTCAGCGGGATGTTCGCAAACTCCAAGAAGGGATCTCATCTCCCGTTGGGGTACGATGAACAGCCCGAGCCGTTTATCAGGGAGAGTTGCAATTATCCGATCAAAAAGGGCCCACTCCGATGGAGTGCAAAGAGTCTTGTACTTTTCGAATACGCCGCTGAGGGTATTATCATCAACAAGAAGTTCCTGAAACAGAGCGGATAAGAGAATATTTTCCAGATCATCAATTTCCGGAGTGCATTGAAATTGGAAAGCTCCCTTCTCGGTTCTCTCTGTGAATTGTAGTACGTGGGCATCTGCGGCATTCTTAAGGATGTGTCGCTCAACGAGAAGACTACAGGGTGCAGGAAGGCCCCGCTGGGCATACTTCATCAAGAGCGCGGAGATCATGCTGCCTTCATGAGAACTCATTGGCGCGGTTGGAGAATCATTTGAGTATTCAAAGGCAAAAGCACTTCTAAGACGAAAAATACGCTTTAAATGATTTGAAGAAAAGGACGATAGAGGATCAAGCAGTCCAACAACGACATTTGAGGCATACGCGGCATTCGAGTATTGGTGGAACCAAGGACAGCCAATATTTTCAATGCATCCCAATTCCACAAATTTCATCATCTTCCAATTTTGATTATAATTTATTTATTATTGTCTTTTTTCAGATGTCTCCACTATGGACAGTGAATGATCCGAACACGAAAAACGCCAACAAAAAAGAGACCTCCTTATCCCCCCACTCCCGTAATCACCCCCACCACCTGCCGGGTCGTCTCCGGGTCCAGCACCCGGGCCAGGACGAGGCCGGTTATCGATATGGGCGATCAGAGATTTGCCCAATATTTCGCCAGATCCTGATTCCTAATTGTAGTGTAAAACGGCATCGTGTCCTTTTGTAAAACCCAAACTAATTTAGTTATAAAAATCCAATAATAATCTTGGCGTGGAGTTAAGTATCGCAATCGTAACAAATCTATTCACAAAAATTACCGCGCAAATTGCAAAGGAATTGAAAATGAAAACAGAGAACAAGTTTGTAACATCTGAGATAATCGCCCGGGGCAGGGTGGAGTATTTGGAGTTATAAACTACGGCAGTTACGATTGGGAGGGCTGGCTCTTCCACCCGTGAATCGGGCGATTATTACGGGGGTTAAAATCCCTCGCTCCACTCCCTTAAAAAAGATCATTTGTTGTTGTTTCTTTTCTGATACCTCTTAATTTAACTTTCACTCTCCGTCCGGCATGGCATTATACTCCATTATTTTAAACCGCAGATCATCGAAACGTTCTTAGGGTATTGCGTTCTATATATGGTGTATATATGGTATCATTTCAAGGAAAAGAGAAAACCGAATATGAGAAAATCGGCCTCCCCAAAGAGATGATCGCAGAAGTGAAACGCATTGTAGAAACTGATAAACGGCTTGGTTTTGTATCGGTTCAAGAATTTGTAAAAGAAGCAACTAGGAAAAGCGTTGTCCAGTATGGGGGATTATATTATGAACGCAATCCAGACAAGTAATGGATCAAATCTAGGATTATCACATATGGGGAAGATCCAAAAGTTTGCACATAATAAAAAAACAATTTACTCATCTGACCGAGAGGTTTTGGCAGTATATGCCAATGAACAATCAGAACGATTCTTAGAATTATCTCTCTCTAAAAAGATATTGTCGAATATCGAAGTATTATGGAATTATGATACTTACCTTTTTTTCACCAATATCAGCCAAAAAATCAAAGATCTTTGTTTTAAATGCGATGAAATCGAAAAATTTGAGCGAGAACAAAAAGAGAATGTGGTAATCCTGCGTCAAGTTTTGCCAAATGAAAAAGCAAATTACTCTCGTAATTTGCAGGAGATTATTTCTGAGGTCTCTCTTTTCCTTGAAAAAAACAATATAGATGACGCAAATGATTTATTGATAAATGGAAAAATATCCGAAGATTATATTTACTATTTTAAGAATAATGTGTGGTTTGAAATTTTTGTCTACGCAATTTTTACTAAGTTGGATCAACGAGAAAATCGAGTGATCTTTAGGTGCGATATTAATGGGAAAAGCGGAACGCGCCATCAGGTTGATACCGCAATAATCGCCCCAATGTATACGGCAATAATTGAGGCAAAATCCAAAGCGTTTAAAAAACAAGAATATATGGATCTTATTGGGAAAAAGGCAGATATTAACGCCGATATTGCTATCCTAATAAGTGGAGAGCCGAACCCCCACGATAATGTAAATTCGGATAAATTTAGAAACGTGTTTGTTTTTTGCGATATGTTCTCAGGGGAGTTTAGTTCAATACTCAATCAAATTAAAGGAATATTTCCCTCATAAAATTAAACTTCCTATCCATTGGAAAACATCCTTTTTTGATTCAAAATCCCTTTGGCTAAAAGCAATTGAAAGAGGCGCCTCATTTAGTTTCGATCTGAGCGTTACCGACACAATTTTATCAACCCCATTGTGTGAATATTTTGCCGTGAATCTTATTTGATCAAGTTTAAACGAGGCATATTTTTCCCTTAATTCATTAAAACGGTTTATTGAGCCAATATTGTTTAATGTGGTATTATGACGTTCATAAGAATCGCTGTCAGCCACAACTGCCGAAATCCAATCAATACTTTTAATCCTGTCACCGTCTTTTCCGAGTTTGCTCAATATTAAATCCATTCTCTCGGGGGTGAATCGAACTTTCTTATTAATTTTTAACTCTAGCAACAAAGAGAGTTCGCGTATGATATAATCAACTCTTGTTGGGGTTCCCTTTGGGGCGAGCAAAATTCCAGTCGTATCTGTTTTGAAAATAACAATAAACGACTTGTCAAATTTTGGAGGCGTTATAACCCTAGTGCGATGTTCGCGGTATGTTTTTATCAAGGGGTGAAGGCCAGATAAAGGCTCTTCGCGCTCGGAATGGAACACAAGATGCAGGATCGTGTTTGATAAAAATTTGTATCTTTTTATCCCGTGTATCTTATGTTCAAATTGAGTGGTTAAATCAACTTGATCTTGGTTATCCAATTCTCCAGTACGGTGATCCCTTTGTGATTGTAAAATTGTTGTTTGTGTCTGTTTTTGATTTTCGTCCAATCTCCTAATCAATTCATCTCTAAATATTTCCATTGATTGTTTAGATTGATTGTAACCAAAGGGGAGCACCCACCAATCCATAATATATCGCTGAATATTCTTAGTCCCATAGAATTAATCATTTGCATCCAAAAACGGACACGATGTCATTTTACACCACACCTAATAAGGAGGCGATCTGTTTCGTGAAGGATAGCGATCATCAAGTCATTTCTTTCCAAAGAAAAATGTGATCTCCTCATAGGCTTTCTCAATCAGTGCCCGGTAGTAGAGCTCATCGAAAGAGGTTGCAGTCCACGCCGGCACCACCAGGTATCTTTGCGCATTGGTGACAACGTACCGGATCTTCATCCCGGGTGCGATCGGGATCTTCTGATCGCGATATGCCTGGACCGCTGCGGCCTCGATGCACCGGTGCCGGTAGGTGAGTCGGCTGATCCTGCGATCAATGGCCATCGCTTGCGGGTCCGCGGAAGGAAGGGCAGCGAGGGTCTGCCGGAAAATATCTGTGACCTCTCCTTTGAGCGTTGCAAGCTCCGCGAGGGTCCCTGCCCGGGCCATCATCGTGAGCATCTCCTCCTGCATCTTTCGGGCATACTCCGGGGTGTCGTGCCTGCGGGCCGCAATCCCCCGGACCTTGATGCTCCCGTCCGGCTGCCGCCCGTAGTACCGGTTGTACGCACCGAAACCGTCTGCCATGGGAAGGAACACGATCCAGTCGAAGTGCTCGGCCTCGATGAGGAGGTCGGTCTCCTGTTCGACCCGGGCCCGGAGCGCCTCAACCGGCGAGCCCTGCACCCAGAGACAGTCCACGATGCCGTGCAGGACATGGAAGTTCATGTCCTCGGCAATGTCCTTGGTCTGGATCAGGATCTCCCGGGACCGGCCCGTGATCCCTTCGTGCACCTCGATCCGCCCGAACTTTGCGTTCTTGTAGCCGGTGTACCCGAAGCACGTCACGAGCATCCACTTGAGGATCGCATCGGTGCCGGCAAACTGCTTGTCGGTCTTCTTGAGCCGTTTGGTTTTGATGCGCAGATCCAGAAGCGGTTTGAGCACGGTGGGAAGAAACCCGGTACGTTCCGGGTGGCCGATAGTCTCGGGCGAGAGGTTTGCCTTCACGATAATCGAAGGATACATGGAGGTGAAATCGATCTCCTCCACATTTTCGTAGATCCCCGGCTCCGGCTGGTACATCATCCCGCCCCGGTCCGCTGCCTTGAGATCGGCGATCCTGCGCACCTGTTCCGGGTCGCTCTTGCGGAACGGCACCGCGATCCCCATCTTCACTGCCTCGTAGGTCTCGTAGCTGCTGATGAGTGTCCCAGGCGTGAACCGGGCCGCGAGGTTAGGTGAGAGCCCGGAGAGCCGTGCAGCCATGAGCACACCAGAAAGGCCGCTCTCGCGGTACACGAATGACTGTTCCGTATCGATCAGGACCCGCCCGTCCGGGAGGAGTGCGGACTCCTTGTGCTCCATCCTCCCGTAACTCCAGTACGAGCGGGCATCCATACTCCGGTACCGCCCGTTGCGCGAGAAGGTCGGGGCAAGGTTATACTCTCGGGCCAGCGCCCGGATCCTTGGCATCCAGGTATCGGCATCCGGCATCAGGACCACGTCGGGATCACAGGAGCCGACCGCTGCGAAAAGACCGGTGAGCACCTCCTCCGTGTCCCCGGCCAACCGCTCGTTGTATTTGCCGATGATCTCAATCTCGCCCGGTGCGGAGACCGTCTCCGGCTCGCCTTTGATGCGGATCTCCATCACTGATAGGTCGTGGGAGATCTCCGGTGAGAAACGGTCGACGCCTTCAGGCAGGCAAGGCACCAGTCCCTTTTCGGCAAAGAACCGCTGGTCGCGGCGCACGTCCACGTTGAAGAGATCGACATCGTGCTGTGCCTGCTTCTCGATAGCCTCGGCAATCTCCCGCCCGCCGTACACTGCGTAGCCGGGTAGCTCGCCAAAAACGGTACGGATGGTGCATTCGTGAGCGCCGTACTGCTCTTCCAGTGCGGTGATCATCTCGTGGCGGTAATCCGGATCATGAAAATGCACGAAGAACGGCGGATCGTACTCGTAGTGGACCTTTGTTACGTTTCCTCCGTCTTTGGTCCAAAGATCAATTCCTCCGTCACGGTACGCGGAGTCAAGGATCCACATGGTCCTTCTCCAGTGCCATCCGCTGCTCGTGCAGCTTGAGGATCTCGATGAGCACGGAGAAGACCACGGCTTCGAGCGGATCGTCGCAGGCAACAAAGGCTTCGCTTGAATGCCGCTTTGCAAACTCTGCCACAAGTTCGCCATAACGGCGGTCCTCTTTCCTGAGCGCCCGTGCCGACCGGGCCCACCGGTCCGCCGTGCTGTTCACGCCCTGCCGGATACTGGGAAAAGTCCTGCCCATCATGCCACCTCCAGAGTCCGCTGACCGGCAACCCGCATACCATGCTGACGTATCAGTCGGGTCGTGCGGATCTGCTGATGTTCAGGTTCAACTGCCACGATCTCGATATAGCGACCGGCTGTCCGGGCAAGGGATGAGAACGTGCGATCGGGAACTGGAGTATAAAGAACAACAAGTGATTCCCGGCCGGCCTCCCGCAGAGCATTGGCCACGGGTTCAATCATGTCCATCGCCCCGTCAAAGAGCGAAGGGTCGTGCTCGACAAAGACAATAGTATGGGAGACTTCGCGGAGTGTCTTGAAGAGCTGGTGGGCGGTAAATGCCCGGCGAATCTCGAAGTTCGTTGACTTCCGGCTGATACCGTTGAGGATCCGGGAATAGTTCCCCCCAACATAGAGGAAGAGGAATCGCTGGAGATCCGCATTGCTGTTGAGTGCAGTGACCATCACGTTCTCGGGAGAGATCACCGCGTTGAAAGTCCCCGGCTGGAGCGCCAGCCCCTTTCGGATCTCGATCTGCATAGGCCCGGATCCCTGATGCACTGAGGGAGATAAAGGACCGGACTGAGCGGTGTGAAAGTGATCAGTTAACGTTTATACCATCAAAAAAGAAGTTCATTCGTGGAAAAACCCGAATTTCTTGTAAAGTGGAGAGAAGATCTTCATAAGGATTTAAGGATCTGTTTTTGTGCATATGTCGATATTTTAGGATATACAGATCGAATTCTCAAATGTGGAGATGATTATGATGCCCTTAATCAAGAATTACAGGATCTTAAAAAGAAAATTTCAGACCACCAATCTTTATTAGCAAGGATGATCGAATCGCAAGGAACCGTTTCATTTTTCTCAGATTCAATTTATGTTCATGTTCCTATCCCATCGTCTGATGTGAAAGTGTTTGAGGATGGACGTCCGGAAATTTGTGGGTCCATTGAATATCTTGCAATGTTTCAGTTCAATCTTACATTGGAAAATGTTTATGTCAGAGGCGGGGCTGCCGTTAATTTTGGATATTTGGATAAAACCATTGCATTTGGGCCGGGTCTCCTTGACGCAGTAGAGTGCGAAAAGGCTGCGGAATTTCCCAGAATTTGCCTCACAGAAATGGCAAGGGAGCGGATAAAGTATTATATTGAGAATGAATGGCCCGGTGATGAGAGAATAAATAAATTTATTCTTTACGATAATCAGGGTAAGTACTTTATCAATTACCTTCAAACAGTAATTGATTTCATCGAAGATATGTGCGATAATCTTCCGGATGATTATAAAAAATGGCCATTATATCAAAACGTCCCGGAAGCTGTTGATCAAATGAGAAAACATAAAGAAAATATTGAGCTCAATCTTAAAAATGCAACAAAATCGGATGTAGTGAATAAATTTGAGTGGCTCGCTAGATATCATAACTTTTTTTGCCGAAAGCATTTTGGAGGAATAACAGATCTAATTATTTCGGATTATGAAAGCGAGTTCTTGTCCATATCGGACAATTTAAAGATCAAATAAAGAAGGAATCTCCATTTAGGAAAAAGGTTTTTAGGGTACGTTTTTCAAGATCAAACTTGGCCTTGTAATGATGACGAAAAAAAGAGAATTCTATCACCATCTTATCCAAATTATTGATTGAGCAACAGTATGTGTGGCCGGTACTCGTTTATCTGCATCAGCGACATCTGCGGGAGGTTCCGGGTAATCGACCCGTCGCTTGGCTTCCGCTCACATTTCAACATCGCACCGGGCAGCACAAACCCAATTATCACGATGCACGAGCGTGTTGAGGCGGTCATGATGCAGTGGGGCCTTGTCCCGCACTGGTCAAAGGATCTCAAGGCCGCTCACCGTCCCATTAATGCCCGGGCAGAGAGCCTTGCCGAGAAACCGATGTTTCGCGAGCTCCTGAAATCCAAACGCTGCCTCGTGCCTGCGAGCGGATTCTTTGAATGGAAGCAGGAGCGGGGGCACAAGGTCCCGTTCTATGTTCATCTCAAAGACGAGCCGGTCTTTGCCTTTGCCGGTCTCTATGATACCTGGAACAACCCGGCAGGAACAACACTTTCCACGTATACGATCATAACGACGACGCCCAATTCTCTCATGGCGCCCATTCATAACCGGATGCCGGTCATCGTGCAGCCAGAAGATGAGAAACGCTGGATCTCTCCGGGTCCGCTGAGTGCTGATGATCTTCAACGGATTTTTTCGCCGTATCCGGTTGAGGAGATGGAAATTTACCCGGTATCCGACCGGGTGAACAGCCCTTCAGCGGATGATAAAAAAGTGATCGAGCCCTTGAAAGGATTGTGAGATTGCCATTTCATAGCTGCCAAAAATGAGCCACTTTTTTTATCCCACTCCCGTAATCACCCCCACCACCTGACGGGCCGTCTCCGGGTCCAGCACCTGAGCCAAGACCAGCCCGGTCATCGAGACAAACATCGTCCAGAAGACTTTCTTTGTCTGCTCATTCTTCCCGAAGGCGTCGATCGCTCTCTCCATGTCCGCCTTCATCGCCCGCTGGATCAGCTTTGGCAGGAAGACGAAGAGCGGAAGGAACAGGACCGACGCCCCGATGAACGCGAGGGTCACTTCCGCCCGGCCCGCAAGGAAGATCCCTGCCGGTATGGCAAACAGATCTGCCAGGGCCGAGGCCATTGCCACCTCGCCAAACCAGAAGTAATGCCGTTTCGCAGCGTAATTTTCCCGCTCTGCATCGGTCAGCTCAGACACATCGAAGATGCCGATGGTGTTGAGCATCCCGTACCAGACCGCGTGGGTCTCCTCCGGGTCCGCAACAAGGCCGAGGAAGAGTATCGCGATCGGGATGATGAGCAGGATGAGAGGGAGATGGGCGATTGCCAAAACTCCCGCGAGCAGGATCCCGGTCCCGCAAATTGCACACCGGGTCTGCATCTCGTTCTCAAACATGGGTGTCCTCCGCGATCCGGATCTGGAAGACCGGGCTCGTGTACCCGCCATGCTCCGGGGAAAAGTCCCTGACCCGGCCCATCTGGGCGAACTTCCGTTTCCCGGTCCGGATCTGGACCGTATGGATGCCCGGCGCCCGGGGATACACCCGGCGGCCGTCAACATCGTGCATCGCGTCATACGGCGGGATATCAAACCAGTCCGGCCAGAACCGGATCCCCCGGGGAATGTCTGTTCCCCGGTACAGGTCCTGCAGCCGCGTCGGTGACATGTTGTCGTAGATCAGATCAATGATCAGGTTCTCGTCCCCCTGCTCCGGGTGCAGGTCCAGTTCATAGAAAATCGGATTGCGCCGCACCTCTTCGAGGGAAAGCGGCGTATCGACTGTCAGCGGTTCGAGCCCGCCAAACTTTCCCCGGTACAGGCCGGTCACCGTGGCGACCGGCTGCACAGTTTCAGTAGCCATGAAGTTTCTCCTTAACCATTGCGTGCTCGTCCCGGAGCTTCTTGAACTCCTCGACGATCTCATCGTACCTGCCGATCTTCTGGTAGATCGCAAAGAGCATGGGATACAGCGGGATCACGATCCCAAGCATTATCCCAAGAGTTTCAATTTCCATGAAAATTCTCCAAAAGATGACGAAAAGAACCAAAAGAGAGGGTGGCCGGGGGGCCGTTCTCCCCTCCGGCTCTCTATCGTCACAACGGATCAGGCAAGGGCCGTAACGCCATCAGCCCAGGTCTCGACCTTCGTCCGGATTGCTTCATCCGAGTAGGAGGTGAGAGAAACCCGGGTGCGGGTGAGATTCACCATGTAAATCTCGCCGCTGGGATCATGGCACTTGAGCGTCGCGGAATAGGCGTCGCTGTCAGAATCATGGGCCGGCGTACCTGCATGCGCAGTCGTGACCGCCGCTGCCGCCAGAAGAGCGGAGATACCGCTATTGAAACCGGCAACGGTGCCGAACTTGTGAGTCCCCGTGCCGCAGATCTTGGCGTCATTGTCCTGGTAGACGATCTTTGCTGAGTAGGATTCCTTGGTCTTTTCCACGGCGGGATGATTCTCGCCGGCAGTCATATACGATACACACCCGAAGGGATTGTCCGTGATCACGGACTGGACGAGGTTGTTGAACGTCGCCACGTCCTCAATCGGGTTGGTGAGAGTGCGGACTGCACTCTTGACATCTGCGTTCTGTACGAAATCTGCCATTCGTTACTCCCACCCTCGGGCGCCGTTGGGTTGAATAGTACTCTGTAGGACGGGAGGCTTAGGTTTTACTGAAGGGAAACAAATAAAAAAGTTTAACCGGTGAGTATTTGTTAATCCTTGTCCTCAATGATTGGCCCTTTGCCTTTTTCTTTACTGGCGAATGCACAATCAATCACCTGCTCAATCGATGACACTGGAGTAATCTTTACAGCAGAAAGAATCGATGATGGAAGCAGCTGTGCCTCCTTGAGATTTCCTTCAGGAATAATTACTTCTTTAATTCCGTTTTCCACTGCAACACGGATTTTTTCCTGAATGCCACCAACTTCGAGAACTTTCCCCATGATCGTTATCTCACCGGTCATTGCAAGATCGTTCCTGATGGGAATTCCACGTAGGGCAGACACGATCCCGGTTACGAGCGTTACTCCAGCCGATGGACCTTCTTTGGGAACGGCCATGAAAGTGGCGAGGATCGCGACATCGTAATTATGACGCCATTCGAGAGCAATATCGAGGGTCTTATGATTGGATTTTACATATTGGGCTGCCGCCTCGATACTCTCCCTCATGACCCGTTGCATCGAGCCCAGCGGAACAATCCGTCCTGATCCTTTTGTTGCCTGCATCTCGAAGAGGAGGATTACACCGCGTTCGCCGGCAACGGCAAGACCGATAACTTCCCCGACAGAGGGTTTTTGCGGTAACCTGACCCTCTGCTCCCGATCTGCATCGGGGAGTTTGGGGGTCACAATGACACCGGTCTTGATAACTTGCCCGCTAATCTTGACCTTTTCGTATTCACCCGGTGCCATCCGACCGAGCTGGTCCCGGACCCGCTGCCGGAGTTCGCAAGAAAGCGAGAGGATCTCTTCGAGTTCGGAATCAGTCACATTTCCGTCAGGGTAGATAATTTTCATCAGCCCGGATAGGACCTTGTTGACCCCCCGCTGGTCCCGCCCGGAGATCCCGCGTTCTGTTTTAGCGGCATCAATGATCTCGAAACGCTGACGGACCTTGTCAAGCCCGTCGCTTTTCCGGAGTTCGTGCATGATCTCGCAGAGATAGTCCGTGATGAAGCCGTAATCTTTCGCATAACTCTGGGGAGAAAGTTTTGGGATTTCCCAGCCAGGCAGGTATGCATGAATTCGATCGATGAAGGCAATAACCTGCAGGAAATCAGGGAGGGGCTCAAATAGATGATAGTATTTTTCATGCGGGAGATCGCCCTGGACATCAATGTTCCCGACAAAGACGAGGCTGGCAAATGCGAGGATCTCTTTCTTACCCCGGCTGAACTTCGCGTCCTGCATGTAGCCCTGCATGATGGACACGAATGATTTGGTGTCGGTGAAATCTGTGTGGGCGATCTCATCGAATACCACCGCGTCCCGGGTCCCGACCATCCCGACCTGCCCGGTGTTGAGGTTGATGAAGAGCTGAGCAGGGGTTGCTTTTCCCCCGGAGAGGACCTGCCCATAGTACGAGATATTCCGGTACAGGTAAGTCTTCCCGGTCTCGCGGGGCCCCAGTTCGATCATGTTCACATTGGTTTCGATGAGCGGGAGGAACCGGCAGATACAGAGTAGTTTTTGCCGGCGGGTGAGGATCGCCGAATTCAGTCCCTGCGAATTAACGAGGATGTCAAGCCATTCATCTGTGGAGAACTGTTTGCGCTTGGTGATGAATTCATCGACGTTGATTACGCTGACCTGGAACGGGGTGAAGGCCATTACCTTGAACGGGCGGATCTTCTTGTTGTGGATCTCGGTCTCATCGTACGTGAGATCAATCGTCCCCCACATCCCGCCGGAGAGGAGCATCGGGTATTGACGGATGATCTGTTCGGGGATATTGACAAACTGTTCGTTGATAGCGCCAATTGTTGCCCAGTATTTGTCTTCGGTTTCGACAAGCCGTGCTTCGAGGTTTGCGATGATGGTGTGGTGCCGGTTCTGGCGGATGAAATGCCGGATCTTCTCGGCCTCTGCACCATGAACATAATTTTCTTTCAGTCGTTTGACAACATCGCTCATATCCTCATGGAATGTTTCTTCCTTGCAGTAATTGTCGATGAGGTATTCGAGCACGTACCGGGGAAACTCATCAACACCGGTATCCCGGGTCAGCGCCTTGTTGACAACTTTTCCGGCAAAGATCTCTTTGAACTTGGTATTCATCACATGGCCTCTCACACGGTAATAACATCGCTCTTCTTCTTTCGCTTTGTCGCTGCAGGGGCTTTTCCTACGCCACGGGCAAGGTTCCTGACGCAGACAGTGTAATCTTCATCGATAGCCACTTGCTGGTTCTCCGACAAATGTTCGATTCGGATCCCTCCTTTTTCGTAAAGTACCTTACCCTGCTCGTACATCCCGGCCCTCCGGCAATGGCGGAGCCAGTCGGCGAGCGTCGTATCGCTGGGGCGGTCCTGTTCCCGGATGGGAATGCCCTGTTCAAGGTGGGCAATGTAATGACGGATCCGGCGTGCGATTCCCTTTGCCCGGCCCTCGCTCTTGATCTTCTTCTCTTCATCGGTGATTGGAAGCCGGTAGGTTCCTTCTTCGGTTTTGTAGAAGTAATCGAGCAACCAGTCAACAAGAGCCCGGCGTGGCTTGTCCTTGACCGAATAAATGTAGTGTTCAAAAAGATCGCTATAATGGACGCCCTCATTTTCCGGATGTTTCTTGTTGAATTCCGTCACAAACTTCGCTATTTTTTCGTATGCGGTATCTTCCTTAATCGTCTCGGCCGAGTCGACCGCGTTTAGCTCGGTCTCCTTAAGGAACCATCGTAATCCATTGCCTGTCGATCCTTCCGGTTTATTTGGCTCAGCTATCCGTCCGAGATGTTCCTCGAAGTTGTGTCCCTCCATCTGCCCTGCCCGAACCATCCGGGAAACAACTTCATCGTAGATCCGATCTTTGGTTGCGCCCGGATGAACAATCAGATAATCTCGGATGATTGCTGAAACTTTCTGAGAGAATGTTGTTTGATCCTCCTCACCTGTGATCGTCAGGGTGCCATTGATTTCACCTGGCCGGGGTTTGCGGAAATTGATTACCAAATCACGACGATTGACTTGATCTCCTTGGGTTTGATTGTATGTTTTTTGACCTGTATCTATAAACAATGCAAAATCCGAGGTATCGGGAATAAATCCTGCTTGTGCCATTATATCTTGAACCATCGCCCAAGGTTTCTCATCGCCGTGATAACAAAGTGCAACCCAACGCCCAGGTTTGAGAACACGATAGGATTCTTCCATTGCCTGTAACATCAGGGCTGCCCAATCTGATTCATTTTTTCCTTGATATTTATTAACAATAATCTCATCTCTATTCCAATGCGTATCCAAACCCAACCATGCTTCCCATACAAAATTTAATTCGCCATATTGGTATTTTCCTGCATACGGAGGATCAGTGAAAATAAAATCAATACTATTAGAGGGAATTGCGTAGATTGATGTTGCAGACTGAGTCGAAACACAGAAATTGGTTGAATTAATTGATGAGGATACGATTTTCACTCCATCAAAAATATCATAAAATTTCCTTTCGAATGAGGACCAAGCCTCATTCTCCCGATTAATTTGAGGGATGTAATAATTTCCAGTTGGTTGCCCCCCACCAGTTTGTCGGAATTTATACAATTTTGATAGATTTAATAAAAAAGAACTTAAGACAAATCTCATTTCTTCTTGGAATTCTCGATTGATATTTTTAGTAGCTTCAAATAAAATAGATAATGCCCATAAATTCCTCTTTGTGAATAACTCAGAAACCGATCGAAAACTACTCGTTCCAGCTCTCCATTTATCTCCCCACGGTTTTGAATCGTCCTCAACATTCATCATTTTGTTTGGGGGATACCAATACGGAATTGGATTATTTTCAATTTCTTGGATCTTCGCAAGATCATATTTATTGAAATATTCTCTCTTTTTAGGGTCTGAATCATTATGTGATCGCTCATTCCGTGAGGGTTTACATTTCCCATTACAAAAATAATTTACGAGTACCGGAATTTCTCCGAAACGTTTAGTCCTAGTGCTTATCTCTTCCTGAATACCATTTTTATTGCAGTGAGGACAAATAGAGATTTTTTTAGGCTTCCCCGCAATTGTCTCTCCTTCAATCTCTACGCAATCGAAGAGAGATACCTTTTCCATACAGCGTGGACATTGGAAAACCTGCGAATAAACGGTGTAAGTTATCGTTGCCTTCCCGCCACATCGGTCACAACGAGTCTCATAGAGCCGGTCAATTTCCGGCTTAACCTTTGCTTTAAGTAACTCAAATGCTGCTTTCAGCTCGTGGGCATCTAGGGGTGTACAGTAATTTTTGGTTATGAAGGTTGCAGCCGGGCTCCGGTCAATAGCGATCGCTGCACGTCCTTCCATCAATGCTGCAAGGGCCGTGCCACCCGATCCGCAGAATGGATCAAGAACCAGATCGCCCGGTTTTGTGTAGTGCCGAATATACTCCCGGATTGCATCGTGCGGTTTCTTGCTCCAGTACGTGTGCATATTGTAAATTGCGGTGGCCTTCGTACTATTGATTGGTTTATCAAACGCCGGGATATCATAGTCATCCTTTGCCGGATTGTAGGGATGAGCCCGCACGTGATCTTCGACAAACTTCCGCAGGTTCGGGTTCGGTTTGTCGCCGGAAAAATAGCCTTCGGGCATCTTTGGGATCTCGTGCTTGACGGTTTTTTGTTTATCCGGGCGATCATCGATAGTTTTCATATAGGCCTCTCATTCTCCACGATCCGGGGATGTTCGTATAGTGAATTATCATGCGTTCATCCAACATGGGTTTACCGCATCGGGTCCTGAACGGAATCCGGATTCTGGGGGCATTCATCTAACCGACCATTTCCCGGTTCCTGTGCTTTCTTGCGGGAGAGTATCCGCATGCAGACCATGTAATCCTCCGCAACGCTGACCTGCTGGTGCTCCGTCAGGGTAGTCAGGCAGATCGGCCCTTTTTCATAGAGCAGCCTTCCTGCTTCATACATCTCAGCCCGCCGGCATTCCCGCATCCAGAGGACAAAGGTCCCAACATCGGGATGGTCCCTGAGCTGTGGGGATTCTTCCATGGTCAGGCCCGCAACATACCGCTCGATCTCCCGGCGCCGTTGCTGCCGCTCATCCCGCTGCCTCTTCCGGTATTCATGCTCGGAAACCCTGCGGGACCGTCGCCGGATATGTCGCTCGATGAAATCAGTCATTCTCTCCTAATGCAATGAAGCGGGTTTCCCGTTTCCTTTCGGGGTCAGCCCGAGAATATTCCCAAGCCCCCCGACCCTGCGGACGATCCGCTCCGAGTTCAGCCGGATAACGAATTCCTGCGCGGGTAATGTCCGCCGGATTTTCCGGCCCCCTTCCTTATAGATCGCAGTTGCCGTGAACCAGCGGGTGAGCTGTCCGGCTTTTCGTTCATCCGGTAATGCTTCCTCAGGTCCCGGACTGAAACGGAATGGCACTTCTTTTTGATCCCAGGGAGCGATGTAAACGGTGCGGGAGGAGAGAGGGAACGCATCGGGATCCCGGCTGTACGATGCTTCAATGGAGACCGGGATCTCCTGCCCCTCGATACCGGTCTTTCCGGCATAGTGGAGCATGAGCCGGAAGACCAGTTCCTCGCCTTCAACAGCCTCTTTAGGTGCCGAGGAGAACTTCATCTCGATTAAGTCCTTTGCAGCTTCCTTGACCTGAAGCACGACCATCGGGACAAACATCTCCTGCATCGACACGCCCCCATGGCTGAATGCCGGCGGGTCGAACCGCTCATGATCACGGCCGAACGCATAACCGGGCCGGGGAAATGCAATCGAACCGTATTCTTTCACCATCTTTGCCCTGCTCTGCCGCTCGGTCTTCTCTACTTTCTTCGGCATCCGAAGATCGGCAGGAGTGAATTCGATCACCTGTTGTTTGAGCTGGGGCGGGAGGTCGGTCATACCGACTTTGTGCCGCAGCATGCAGAACGTATAGCGGCAGTCAGAAGGTTCGGGCACATCTTCATCCCGGAACCAGATCCTGTTCCGTCCGACGCGGCCAAACCCGTGATCGGCAGTAACAAAGACTTTTGTCCCTGGTTTCAGTTTCCGGATCACGGCCATAACCTCGCGTTCGAAGATCGATTTCAGCCGCTGTTGGTACAGGAGGACCAGGGACGTTGCAGGGATAATGGATCCGCCAACTTCCTTGACACCGATATGATGGAGCGCCTCATCGCAGAGATCCCAGATGATCATATCGAGCCGACCGGCATGGTAGCGGACCGTCTCGCCGGTTCCAAGCCCATCAGACTCTACCTTCTCGACCATGGCAGTGACGCGGAATTCATCTTTGAGAGGATGCTGCAGTAACCGGTTCTCAGCCTCACTGGTGGAGAATGAATCCGGAAAGATCCCGGCCGCGATCGCTTTACGGGAGTATTGCGTTTCCGACGGGAGCAGGGAACTGCCCAGATAAACCTGTTTCTCATCCATGTGTTTGAGGAGGAGAGGACGCAGCATCTCGTCCCAGATATCGTACCGCATCCCGTCAAAAACAAGGATAAGTGCATCCTCCTTGACCGGATCCCAGTGGGGCTTCACACAGCGCGAAAGGAATTGTGCTGTCAGGACAACATCAGGATCCTCGTCCACCCATTTCGGATATGCTTTGAGAACATAATTCTGGAATTTCCCATTCAGCTCATCCAGAAGATCCTCGTCCTTCTTTGTCAGGTCCCGGACCCGTTCTTTAATGGACTGCAACATCGCGCCACACTCAGGGGGCAGGCGATCTGTTGCCCGGTGCAGCAGGATGTCATCACCATAATGGACGATCCGTTCAAGACGGGAGAGATAATATTCCAGACGGTTGATCCGTTTGGTATTCCAAAGTTCCCAGAAGAACTGAATGTCTGTCTTATCGGCAGGAGCTGCTTTGATAAGACGGAGAGATGCGACAAGTTCCTGGTGCAGGGCCTGGACTTCGGTTGCCAGCCGGTACGCTTCGATCAGGTTGTCCCATGCAGCAGAGCTGCGTTCATCAACATACCGTTTCTGGTCGCCGGAATGTTCCTGAAACAGGATCTCCTGGACTCGTTTGTGAACAAGGGTTGCTGGTTCAGGCGAGAGGATATCCCCGATCGCCATGAGGAGCGCCAGTGAGCGGATCAGGAGAGAATACTGCTCGCGCTCAAGCACCCGCAAAAAGCCGGCCGGTTCCCTGATCTTCAGTTGCTCGACAAGGAGCGTTTTGAGTGCCTCGGCAGAGAGGGATTCCTCCAGTGCGGCAAGGTCCTGATCAGCTTTATCCGGCGCCCCGCTGATAAGACCGGATACTGCCTTCTTTAGATCAGCGACCGACATCTCGGAGAACTTCCTCCCTTCAGGATCGATCTGGAATAAAAGGGATTTCCAGTCATCGGCATGTTGTGAGAGGATAACTGCCAGATAGAGGCTGTTGATCACCACCGCAGGATCCTGGGCAGCGCACCAGTTGAACGGTTTGGGGGCCTTTTCGAGATATTTTTTAATCCGCTTGAGACTATCCGGTGCGAGATCCTCAAGTTCCTTGAACTCCTCGTGCGCGAAGACAATCTTCCAATAATCTCCGGATTCAAGATTCTTGAACGCAACATTTCCCAGACCGAGTGAGGCAAACGCAACAATCGTGTGGAAATCCTGATCCGTAAAACCCGGTCTGCCGGTGTCCCGGAAATTCTTATGCGCTTCAAGCACTCCTTTGAGATGTTTTACAATACTCCGGGCAAACTTCCGGTCGTTTGCTTCTCTTGGCCAGTTCGGATCACCAGTCTTGTCTTTGAGGAACTGCTGGAGATCGAGATTAATGATCTCCTCTTCCGATACATCCTGAATAAGATCCGGGTAAAAGAGAGGCGGGGCACGGGGAGACGCTGATACCATCCGACGCGAAACCGGGGTTTGGTCAATGAGCAGAAGTTTCAATTTTACCGGATCTTTCGCTGCATGCTCATAGAGTTCCCGGAAGACGAGGTTGGTCGAGGCAAATATAACGATAAAACCATGCTTGTCAGCAAATATTTTTAGCCCCTCATCTGTCTGGGAGAGGAGTTTATGGGGATCGATGATAACAACACGCGGGCGGCTTTTCACCCGTTCAAGGTGCCCCAGTATCCACGACTTCAGCAACGATCTCCACCTCACTCAAGCTGAATGACAGGCACAGCATCATCCTTATCCCGCTCGTCAAATTGTGCTTCAAGGAACTGCCTGAACTCTTCGACAATCTCAGGAATCTTCTCCCGCTCGATCGTCCGTGAGCTGGGAGTGAATGCGCTTATTTTGATGGGTTTGACAACGACTTTTTTCAGATACCGGGTGATTGTGGCGACAAAACCATCCCCATCAGAGCAGGCTTTGATAAGATGCCGCTTCATCTCATCAGCCGATTCACAGGAGAGCAATCCTTTGATTATGGGATCTGCCTTTGCCTGTTTGAACCGTTCTTTGACAGAGAGATTGAGGAAAAATTCTGCCATCCGGGTAAACATATCATTCATGCTTCCTTCAGACAGAGTCCTGGCCTCCTCTGCATTGTGAAGCAGAATTTTGTAATTCCCAAACGTGATACCGCAATTGTGTACCGGGGATCGGCTGAGGTCCTCACCAATGGATGCGACCGAGGACTTTTCGCATACCACAATCTGCTCTTTCCGTACCTGAATCTGATCTTTCAGGGCCGGAATATCATACCCTGAAAGGGCCGGAATCTTCTGGAGAACGGACATAGTATTCATGACCTCACCCTCTGCGAGAGAGTCAAGCCCGGTGCGGGCGCTTTCCAATTCCGTTACAGTCTGGTCATGCATGGCACGGTACAGGCTGGTGTATTCCTCCACAATCCCCGTGAGCGTGCTCTTCTCACTCTTCTTGGAGCCGGAAGAACCGATGATTGAGGATTTCAGTTTCAGTTCGTTATCGATGACTTCTGTTGGGTCTTCCAGTTTCTTGTTCACCGCTGTAACGAGTTTCTGCACATTTTTCAGGGATTGATCAGTCGTGAAGTCGTAATCCCGGTACGCCTGGAGTGCAAGGAGGTCCGTTTCGTATGTAAGGAATTTTTTAACTGCTGCATACCGGTTCATGGTGATGGCAAGATCATCAACCTCAGATTGGGTTGAGCTGTTCCGTTCGAATGCGCCATAACCGAGCGCATCCTTCATGCCATACAGGACCTTTTCAATGAAATCGTTCTCATCGACGTCAATGGAGAAGAGCGCAGCAATACGGCCAAGATCCTGTGCATAGGGATTGGTAATCCCCATCTGGGTGAACAGGGATGATGACCTCTCCACTGTCCGGACTGCTTGTTCTTTTTCTTCCGCGAATGATGTGAACAACCGATTCCGGATCATTGTCAGAGTGGCATCGTCGGCATTCTCCGGGATGGATTCGCCTAAGATCTTCTCGGCATACGGGCGCAGCACATCCCAGTTTTCCGGGCGAGCGATTCTTTGGAGCTCCCCCATAGCCTCAACGATTTTTGTGGAGAAATCTATGGAATCGATGTTGGTATAATCGATCGATTGATCTTGGAGAGGATTTTTTGGCCCCATGTGGATGCGGATCTTCCCGGTCCGGGCAAGACAGAGCAGATAGATTTGGATGATCCTCTTCGAGAGCCCGTAGTGTTTTCCATCCGGCCCGTTGATCCCGGAAAAATTCTTGAAGATCGACTCCAGGGGAATGGTCTGAGACGGATCATTGGCCTTCTCATCTATGTACCGTTCAATTGCCGAAGTAAAGGGATTGTTCGAGAGATCCAGCTCACGCCAGTTCCCGCTCTTAATGATTTTAAGTCCTTTCCCGAAGTTTTCGGCTGCGTCAATATTCTTATCACGTTTTATCCCTTTGGGAATTGATCCGGTCTTCACAATGCCGTTTATGACGTTAACGCCGTACTCTTTGGTGAATGTTGTCTGGACATCCGTGAAATCAATATCCCGCGATTCATATGCCGATGAGAGGATCTGTTCAACAACCGGGTTCAGGATCGTCCCAAGCTCCCCGGCAACATGGAATTCCATGGCTGTGTGATTCAGGGCATGCATTTCCCCGCGATCGTACCGGTTGGTGACAATTTTTTCAATCTTACCCAGTTCAGTCTGAAGCTGATCCGACACCCACATGATCATGGTGTTTGCTTCATCGCTCTCTTTGCCGGAACAATCGGTGATGACTTTCCGGTATGCTGCAAAATCAAGGAGTAAGTTTTGTTCCTCGTTTAACAGATCGCCCGGGGTCCAGACCACGATACGGGGGTCTTTTCTCTGGGAAAGCAGTTTCATGACAGCAGGTTGAGGGACCGGATCAGTGCTGATAACAATGGAAAAATCCTGATCAGTCTCTTCAGTCTGAATCGGCAGGAGAGGCTGGGAATTGGCAATCATCCGTTGAAGGTCAACCATCTCCTTTCTGCCCAAGATCTTCCGGTTCTTCCAGGTAAGTTCCAGTGGGGCAGATCCCTTTTTCTGGACAAGGCCCTCTTCAGTCGGTACTGAATAGGAAGCGATATCCCGAAAGATAGAACAAACATCATGAGAGAGATCATAGGTTCCCTTTCGGGTTTTGATCGGCCATCGATCGAGTGCAAGAAGGTGTAGCCATGCATCCTTCTGCATCATCTCATTCGTCTCAGCCTCATTCCGGGCTTTTTTCCAGATATCGACAGGTTTGATATCTGTCGTTTCCGGAATAAACCGGAATCTTGGCTGCCCGTCATCATCCGCACTTTCGGCTATCTGGGGGAACTCTTTGGCAAGATTAACTGCGAGGGTTTCGTAGTGCTGGACGTTCTCAAGCAGTGTTGCATCGGGGGAAACTTCGCTCATGACACTGTTGGCGAGTTCATCGGGAGTCAGTCCCCGACTGACACTTCTCCGGGCTATGAAATTCAGGAACAGGATCTGGAGCACGTTCACCGCCCGATCCCGGTAGACTTTTAATGCCCCTTTGGTTTTCTCATCGATACCCCGTTTACAGGAGATGTAGATCTTGTATTCCATCTCCCGTTTTGTCCGGATTGCTGCAATCCCAGCATGGGTCCCGCTGGGATCTTCTTCGTATTCTATTGCCTCATCAAAGAAATCCCATAACCGGATGATCTCGGTCCGGTCCTGTTTGATTCCCTGTTTCAGAGTCTGGTGCATGAAATGGATTGCAGATCGTGTCGTCGTCAGCTCATAGGTAATATCCCGGAGGACTTCCAAGGCTGGCTTATGGAACGGGAAGAACCTCTTGAATTCGTCTTCCCCGATACTGTTCGGCCAGGAAAAGCCGCGTTTATAATAATTATAATATCCGGTGATCGCCTCGGGTTTGGTGATCTCCCGGACTCTGGACAGGACAATAGAGTAGTAGTCTTTCTCTTCCTGCAGGAGAAGAACAAGTTTTAGCCGGTCATCTGCAATGATATTTTTTACACCGGCCATCTTGCTCTCAATTGCCTGTTGGGCAGCGCAGACCGTCCAGACAGGGAGGTTCTCGACTTTTGCCAGCCGGTTCGAGAGCACAACGAGCGTTTTTTCATCATCACTGCGGAGGGTCTCATCCCGGTTTTTCATAAAGATTGAGACTTCATCGAGCAGGATCAGAACACCGCTGTAGCCCTCTGCGACGATGGCCTTTACCATATGTTTGAGTACTTCTTCGGTTTCGGCCTCGATCTCGGGGCGAACACCGAGATACTCATGATAAAACCGCCAGAGTTTATCCCCGCAGCTCTTCTTGTATTCCGGTGTCTTGTTCTCGCGTATTACGTTAATGAAGTCGTCGATATCCTCGAACTCGTCATCTTCGAAATATTTGGGATCTTTTAAGAATTTTTTCAGGTCCGTACGATAGCGATCTAAATCCCTGCTGATGAACCGGTCCGCAAGCAGTTCAACTGGATAGAGAGAGATATTTTTCCCGGTTTCTTTCTGGAGCTGATTTTTTGCGGCATCGAGGATATAATCGGTGAGTGCCCTTCCTTTTTTATCATATCCGACCGTTCCGCCGCCGACGCCGACAAGGGTCTGGGATATGATGAAGATCCCTTTATTCTTCCCAGTACTCTTCTGTTTCAAACCGTTCTCCCAGAACTGGTAGAGCGATTCACGTTTTCCTCGCTTGGCCTTCTCCTCTTTTTTCCTGATCTTTTCCCAAGCCTCATCAGAACCCAAAGCAAGGGCTGCGAGGAAACAAAGAAGGTGAGATTTACCTGATCCGAATTCTGCCTGTATCCAGTATCCTTGGCCGATTGGCGTGGCTCCCCTTTCCGGTTTGTGAGGGGCTGCCATAAGACGGAAAATATCATTTAGAAACGGTCGGACAGGATCGATCTGAAATTCATCGATCGTTCTCAGTTCGGGTTTCCGTTCCCGAATTGCAGCAATATCATTTCCATTCTCCCAGATATGTTTCTCAAGAACATAGACAGAAATAATCGAATCGGGGACCTGACAAATATCTCCCAATTTTTCTCGTACTGTCGTAATATCAGTCTGCATATAATTGCTCCACGACATCCGTTCGTTTCATGATTTCAGCTCCCACAGATGATCTTCCGCAATGAGATTGGAAGGCAGTATGATCTCCTTTTGAGAGGGGAATTTTTTTTGATATTCCGGGTAGAGATATATGACCCCTCCTGTCCTCACACCTGGCAACAGCAGGATAATTCTTTTATCATCAGTCGCAAGTGTCCGGAAGGGATTGAGATCGATCCCATAGGCGAACAACAGTTCGAGATCACTGAATACAACCAGTTTGTTCGCGGTGAGCATTCTTCTGACAAATGCATTGAATTCTTCTTCAATACTTTTCCTCGTCGGTTCCGGCCGTTTCGCCTCATCCGTTACAATCCGGTGAAATTCCTCATCGGAGAATTGATTGAGGATGCTCGATGAGACCGAGATCGGTCGAGGAAATTGGAGGTTATCTTCATAGGTCGCTTTTTGAAGCTGCTCCGTGAATCGTTCCAGCTCAGGATAGGATCCCAGCACACCATACAAATGCCGCCCGATCGGGATTGATAATTTTTTTCGGAGTGTTTCGATTATTTCGATATCGTTCATTATTGAACCCCGGAAAGATGTGAGACAAGTTCTGAAGGGGAATACTTTGTTGTGAACTGACGAACTGTATCGATCTCCGATACACGGGTGATGAGCCCCATATTCCTTAATTCATACAATGAAGGGACAAGACTGCCTTCTGTCCAGAACATCGCTTTGAAATACGGATTTGTTTCAAGAGATTCGATCGGATAAACTCCGGGCTTGGGATATTCGCAATGGAGTATATAGGCAAATGACGGGATGAGCGGCTGCCTGACAGTAAGGGTGATTTTTTTTGCATCTGCCGCAACAATTTTCGCCCCATTCATTGCCTCGATAATTGCTATCGACCAGTCTTTTATTCCCTTGATTGAAGGATATCGTTCACTCAGGTAATGATTTACATGAATTCGTTGCAGTGATCCTGCCGCGATCATGGGAAGGAGTAGTTCGGAAATTATCCGGGTCATAATCGGTTCAGCTTTGCAAAACCGGTAGAACGCAACATCATTCAAGACCTGGCTGTCGGGATATTTTCGGGCAAAATCAAGAAGGGCCGTATCGATGGATCCATCCGGAAACATTCTCCGTACGATATAGAGCGAATATCTCTTCCGGCTACTTGAAGAACCGTACTTAAGATTATCCAAGAGATACTGTCGGAGGTCTTCCAGATTATCGAAATCTGGCAAGGTCGGGAGGATCTGGATGGTGTCCTTGAGAAGTGCTTTCGAGAAAAATAGCGACTCTTTCTGGTACGATCTCAATTTTTCAGCGACACCTGACACATAGACCGGGCTTTGATCTACTGATTCTTCATACAAGCGCCGTTGAGGATCCGGCCGGGATTTAGGTACTGAGTGTTTTGTGCTTTGAACCGCTGTGGGTCTTTTTATTTGTGCCGCAAGTTTGAGGAGAACAGCGGTATTCTCCTTCACACCTTTAATTTTACAGAGATCGTTAACATCCGCATTAAGAATTCCATCGAGATTATTGTATTTTTTCAAAAGAACATTCGCAAGATTCTGGAGATCGCCTATTGGTATCGAATACGAGAGTAGCGTTTCCAGGAGCATTTCATCAGAGAAATGATTCTCGGGATGAGCGAGAATCTGTTGCCTCATAGATTGTCTCCGAGGAAAGAAGGCTTTTTTTTCATTATTACGCATCTCACCGTACTGTATCGTATTGATAGTATATACTTAAAGGATTTCAGTTATTATTGAGAATCGAGTGGAAATCTTCTTTCATGAGGGATGACATTCCTGTGGACCGCTCGCAAAGAATTAGAAAGGAAAATTATATGCTTTGAATTTTCTCTTTTGCCTCAGCTAATAATTGATCTTGGATCGAATGTTTCTCTTTTTCCCAATTGGGCTTGTCTTTATAATATTCTCGATAGATATGCGGAATAATAAACTGACTAATGTCTCTGATCATCAATACACGATTTGATCTTGGATTCCCGGTGTCGTACGTTGAAATTTTACTTGGTTCCAAGACAAAACCTCCCTGCGGCATTACAGAGAAATGATACTGCCCCTCTTCATATTCTATTGTTAGATTGATACGCCCGTAGTGGTTCATTCAAAAGACCGTATGCAATTTTTGCATAAATCGTATCACCAGCGTCTTCGATATCGTTGATATCAAGAACTCCGGTCTTAAGATATGCGGTGGACGAGATCCCTTCGAGATGGGTAATTTTCATGTTACCTAAATTTCCCTTTTTCCCCCGACAAATCTTGAAAACTACCCATGCAAGGACATCTTCATCGATCCTATGGGATGTTGTTTCAGGAGAAATATCGAATTTTTCTTCGATATATGGTAACAGGCGATTTATTATTGTCCGACTTTCGTCAGTTGAGGGGAAAACAAGGAGAATGCTGTTATTCGGAAGAAAAATAAAATCCTGGTAATCTGGAACAATGATCTGTATCAGTTTTTTTAATTCAAGTTTTGCAGATGTTGAGATATCAGGATTTTCCATCAACGCTTTCAATTGTGCCGATACTTTTGCTCGTTCCCCCTTTACATGATATTCAATGAACTTGACGATAAGAATTTTATCGACGAAACTTTTCTCAATCGGATCAGTATTTTCATTCGATAGCTCATGATCGAATTGATACGCCACAAATCCTTTTTGAGAGGGATCGGCAAAAGTTGATAATTTCTGATTATTCAGGGATTCGACCAAATATTCCATCTCAGTTTTCTTTTTTTTGTCAAATTTTTGTTTCAATTCCAATTTATAGATGAAAAATGGTTTTTTCCCCGTAATCTGAACCATATACAAGGTATAGATCTGTCATTTGTATTAAGCATTTAGGATAATATTTCAAAAGAACTGTCACTCGGAACAAATAACCAAATAAAAAAGGCAATAGGAATCGAGCGATACTTTTTAGGCTCTTTCCGAATTGCTACGATTTTGAAATCGAGCGTCACTTTCTCCTCTGATTTTATTGGCGAGATTTGAATAGGAATGGAATGACTATCATGTTTTAGTGAGTCATCCAGTTTGATTTTCTTTTGACAGGTTGGTTGATACCCTCCATATTGTTGCTCATCAAAGCAATCAGAGGAGCTGATATCAATAACATCTTGGGGATAATGAAATTCCAAGAAAAAGTCAAAATGCTTCAGGAAAAATGTGAATATCCTCTTTTTTACACCGGTGAGGTTTTTGATAATTATATCAATCGTAAGCGGTTCAAAAGGATAGTGAATTTTTACCTGGCGGATATTTCGGAACGTCGGCTTTTTTTCTTTAATTTTTTTCGCGGAAAACGGATATGTACTGGATATCTCAATTTTTGTGAAATCACGGATTGACGCAATTATGCAAATAATACTTCCAATAACGAACAGACCGACAGAAATTATTTCATTATTGATAGAAAGCGGACCAATTATTAATGGTTCTTCAAAGGGTTTCCAGAGCTGAATATACCAAACGAGGCTGAAAATGATTAAAAATAATCCATAATCTTTCAGAGAGCGTTCTATAAAGTATTCCCATAATTTTTCAAATAAATGAAATTCTATCATAGGTCACGCAATTAATCGGTTTAAAATCTCTTTTAATTCAAAAATTTCACCAGAATACCACAATAGACCCGTTCGATAAATCGTTAGCCGTGTTGAATTTTTACTCAATACGATCTTATTAACCGCTATTCTTTCATTCTGGATGAAATCAATAATTTCATTGAAATTATTGCTGGGGAAGAAATTCTCGATTTTTTCAATTTTTTCTTCATCCATATCGGATATACCTAAGAAGTCCAAATTATCAATTCTGAAACCTGTATCATTGAAATTTTTTAGAATATTGATCAACTGCTTATTGTTAAGGACGCAGAACTCGTAGTTTTTGAATTTTCTCAGAGAACGACCTAATTCCTCCGCAGCATCGACAATAATCACTTTAAATTGACCGACATCCGATAACTTTTCCCAATTTAAAGAAAGACTCGAAAACAATTCAGTGAAATCGGATAGTGCAGAACGATCAATTTTCATTAGCTGGAAAAAATTGGATTTACTGTGATTTCTCTGAATGACTTGGGCTGGAGTCATCATCATCTCTCCGTTTTATTTGAAACTGGGTAAATCCGTTTTAATAATACTGGCGTATCCGCGGTTATTGGCTCATTAAGATTAGATAGATAAGGAAATATTTGTAGTTCTGTATTTTCATCCCATCCCGTTTGCTTAATTATGTCAAGAGGGAGGTTTACGCGAAATTGTGTTCCCGCTTTGGTAATCTTAACCATTGATGTCCTAGTAAATACTATAAAATACCTTATTTATTAATATTATCTTTGAATTTCAGGTAATTTGATTATTATTTTACAGAATTATACCTTTTTTAGAACGAATAAAGGAACCGCCCACACCGCCCCTATTCCCTCAAACGCCCTCTCAAACCGCGCCGGTCTCTCCCCAACATAGAACAGCGCCGGTGAAACGTCGGCCCGGGTCCATCATCCCAGAAGGCCCCACAAA